>Ga0302046_10003466_pt1 | contig 14257 bp, 12 predicted proteins | sample RVTome_11_FD_200261 | JGI IMG/M metagenome (GOLD analysis project Ga0302046, IMG submission 200261) | Soil microbial communities from uranium-contaminated site in the Upper Colorado River Basin, Wyoming, United States - RVT147D111 (version 2) ...
GTCCGGGTTCGGCCCATCCGGGAGTCGATGCGCCGGGGAGGAAAGCGTGAACGACAAAACGCGGTGCAGGGCTGCGGTGCTCGTCACGGCGATGGCTCGCGGTTTCGGTCGGTCAACCTATAGGATTCCCCGCCCGGTTGCCCGCATGCAGAGCTCCCTCCTCCTCCCTTCCCAGATCGCCGCCGGTGCCCTGGTCGGCGCCCGGCCTGAAGCGCCCGGCCTGGACGCCGTCCTGACCTTCGGCGACGTGCCGGGCGAGTACGCCGCGGCGCGCGAGCGCTGCGTGGTGTTCGACGTGACGGACCGCGGCGGCCTGAGCGTCGCGGGCAAGGACGCGACCCCCTTCCTGCACCGCATCCTCGCGAACGACGTGCGCGGGCTCGAGGTCGGCCGGGGCAACCGGAACCTCCTGCTCACGCCCAAGGGCAAGGTCGTGTCGTTGTTCGACCTCGCGCGTGAGGAGAACTCGATCGAGCTGTCCACGCCGCCTGGCAACCAAGAGGCGCTGGCGAAGGCGATCGACCTGTTCCTGTTCAGCGAGGACGTCCGTCTCACCGGGAACGGCGAGCTGCGCGCGCCGCTCGAGCTCGTCGGTCCCGCGGCGCGAACGGTCGTTGCCCGCGCGATCGCCGTCGCGCCGGAGACGCTCGACGCTCTCGCCGACCACGCGACCCTGCGGGCCGCCGACGGGACGCGCGTCACGGCGCTCCGAGTCTGCGGGCTGCCGGGTCTGCGCGTGGACGCAGGTCCCGAGCGCGCCGCCGCGCTCCACGCCGCCCTGACTGGAGCTGGAGCCGTGCCGGCCGGCGTCGTCGTGCGGGACATCCTGCGCGTCGAGGCGGGGGCCGCCCTCTTCGGCGTCGACGTGGACGAGAACGTGTACCCGCAGGAGGCTCGCCTCGACGACGCGTTCTCGCTCGACAAAGGCTGCTTCGTCGGACAGGAGGTGGTCGCCAAGATCGACACCTACGGCGGGCTGAACAAGCGCCTGCTGGCGCTGGCGGTCGAGCACGACGATCCGGTGCCGCCCGGCACGCGCCTCCTCGCGCGCGACGAAGGAGCACGCGACCTCGGACAGGTCACCTCCTGGGCCTACTCCTTCGTGCTCGACACGGGGCTCGTCCTCGCCTACGTCAAGCGCAAGCACCAGGACCCGGGGACCGCGTTCTCGCTCTCGGACGGACGCGGCACGGCGAGCGTCGTCCCGTTCCCCGCCGGCGACTAGCGCGCCTCGTCCGGCACGACCGGTACCGGAGCGACAGTCCGAGACCCGTCGGCCGCCTCGTCGTCCCCGGCCGCTCCGGTCTCGTGCAGCCGCCGTTCCGCCTCCCGATGGGCGACGGCGAACGGAGAACGGCCCTCCGCCCTGGCCGTGCGCAGGACGTGCGCGACGACGCGTCCCACGCGGGACTCGATCTCCTCGAGAGTCGTCCGGCGGCCCTGCAGGTGGAACTCCGCGCCGCGAATGACGGCGCCCGAGTTCACGGCGATGTCAGGGACGTACAGGATCCCGCGCTCCTCGAGCAGGGCGGCGTGGTAGGAGCGCGCGAGCGGGTTGTTCGCCGCGCCACACACGATGAGCGAGCGCAGTCGCTGGATCGACAGGTCGTGCAGCAACCCGCCCATGGCACAGGGAGCGAACACGTCGCAGGGCGCTTCGAGCTCCGAGCCCGGTGCGAGCCACTCGACGTCGAGCTCGGCCCGCGCGCGATCGCGGACGGAGTCGTCGAGGTCCGCGGCGAGGACTCGCGTCCCCAGCGCGCGCAAACGCTCCGCCAGGCGCCAGCCGACGCTGCCGAGCCCCTGGACGACAACCGTGCGCCGGTCCCAGGCCTCCTCGCCGTCGAGGTGTCGCAACGCGGCTCCGATGCCGGCGAAGACGCCTGCCGTGGTCGCCGCGGCGAGGTCGCCCGGACCCCGCTCCCCGGCCTGGGTGACGTAGTCGGTCCGCTCCGCGACCCAGGCGAGCTCGGTCCAGCCCGTTCCCACGTCCGGACCCGCGTAGTAGCGACCGGACTGCTCCTCGATGCACCGCCCGACGTGCCGGTATGCACCGGCGAGGTCGAGCCCGGGGTGATCGAACACCACCAGCTTCGCTCCCCCGCCACGCACTCCCGCCAGGGCACACTTGAGGGACATCGCCCGCGAGAGCCGCAGGCAGTCGAGCAGACCGCTCTTCTCGTCGCGGTAGGCGAACCGGCGGATCCCCCCGAAGGCGGGTCCGCGGCTCGTGTCGTGGATCCCCAGGAATGCCCGCAGCCCGGAGCGCCGGTCGTGCAACGCGACGAGCTGCTCGAACCCCTCCCGGGCCATGGCATCGAGGACGTGGACGGCCATCTCGAACGGGCCATCCTCCCGCATTCCTTCTCCACGGTCCACGGAGTCACTCCGGCTTCGGAGCGGACCGCCGCATGGTCCCGGCCGTCTCGGGGGAAGATGGTGCTCGCCGGGACGTCACTCGCTCCACGCCGTTCGACGCCTCGCCCCCCGACCCCCGCCCATGCCCTCCACTGCCTCCCTCGGAAAGGGAATCCTCCTCGTTCTCGTCGGCCTGACGCAGGCCGGCTGCCAGGGCACGGGCTCCAGCTCGCAGGGCGAGCCCTACACGCCGCCGGCGGAGCTCGAGCCGGATTCGATCGGGTACTTCCTGGCGGAGTACGACAAGAGCCTGCGGCGCTGGACCGACCTTAGGCTGGCGCCGGCGAGCCAGCGGGACGCGCGGATGCTGCGAGCACTCGACCTGAACCTCCGCCAACGGGCGATCAAGCGCAAACAGGAGCTGGTCGGTGTGCTCGAGACGGGGCCCCGGTCGAACCGGGAAGTCGCCGCCGTCGCGCTCGGCTTCACCGGCGACCCGTCGGTGCTCTCGCCTCTACTCGCGGCGCTCGCCGATCCGAACGAGAGCGTGGTCGAGAAAGTGCTGCTCGGACTCGGCGTCCTCGCCGATCCGGAGACGCCGCTCGCGAAGATCCTATTCCTGCTCCAGGCGGCGACGCAGCCGTGGACCAGGAGCAATGCAGCCTACGCGCTGCACTGCATCGTGGCCGCCGGGGGGAACGACGACTCGCTCCCCGAGGCCTGCCGCATGGCGCTCACCGACGAGGAGCCCGGAGTGCGCGCGCAGGCAGCCAGCGTCCTCGGCATGATCCACGATGCGGACTCGATCCAGAACCTCGGCGACCTGCTTCAAGATGACGTCAACCTGGCCTTGCAGGCAGCCGCCACCGCGCTCGCGCGCATCGGACGCGAGCACGTCGAGAAGAAGGGAGTCGTGGCGCGTCTCCTCGTGGACGCCCTCGACCGGGTGGAACGCTCGCAGCGGCCGTGGCTGATCCGCGAGCTCATGCGGCTCGCCGACCGCAACCTCGGAGAGGAGTCGGATCCCTGGCGCGAGTGGGCCTACCGGCTCCCGTAGGAGCCCGTCCGGCGAGGAGCGATCCGGGTTAGGCTCTGCGCATGCTCCCGAGGACCTCCGTGCGCGCCGCGCGCTTCACCGAATCGGTCATTCGCGAGATGACCCGGGTTTCCGTCCTGGAGGGCGGCATCAACCTGGCGCAGGGGTTTCCGGACTTCCCCGCGCCGCTCCCGATGAAGGAAGCGGCCAAGCGCGCGATCGACGCGGACGTGAACCAGTACGCGATCACTTGGGGATCGAAGTCGTTACGGGAAGCCGTCGCCGAACGATCCCGGCGGGTCCGCGGCATGGACGTCGACGCCGAGCGCCACGTCACCGTCTGCTGCGGCGCGACCGAGTGCATGATCGCCACGTTGCTCGCGCTCCTCGACCCAGGGGACGAGGTCGTGATCTTCGAGCCCTTCTACGAGAACTACGGGCCCGACTGCATCCTGGCCGGCGCCACGCCGCGCTTCGTGCCGCTGCGCGCGCCGGACTGGAGCTTCGACGCGGACGAGCTCGCAGCCGCCTTCGGCCCGAGGACGCGCGCGATCATCGTCAACACACCGCACAACCCGACCGGCAAGGTCTTCTCCCGCGAGGAGCTGCGGACCATTGCCTCGCTGTGCCTCGAGCACCGGGCCGTGTGCGTCACCGACGAGATCTACGAGTACATCCTCTACGACGACGCCGAGCACGTCTCCATCGCGTCGCTCGACGGCATGGCCGATCGCACGGTGACGATCAGCGGCCTCTCGAAGACCTGGAGCGCAACGGGATGGCGCATCGGGTGGTGTATCGCTTCCGAGCCGATCACCGGCGCGATCCGCAAGGTGCACGACTTCCTCACCGTCGGGGCCCCGGCTCCGTTGCAGGAGGCGGCGGCGGAGGCACTGACCTTCGGCGAGGGCTACTTCGCTTCCCTGCGCCGAGACTACCGCGAGCGTCGGGACTTGCTCGTCTCGGCGCTCGATGACACCGGATTCCGCGTCTACTCGCCGGCAGGCGCCTACTACGTCATGACGGACGTGGGCAACCTGATGAACGAGGACGAAGACGACGTGGCCTTCGCGCGCCGGTTGGTGCGGGCCGGTGGCGTAGCGACGGTACCGGGCTCGAGCTTCTTCGCGAACCCGGACGACGGCGCGTCGCTGGTGAGGTTCTGCTTCGCGAAGCGTCGCGAGACGCTGGAAGCCGCCGCTGCGGTCCTGCGTGAGCGACTGGGATGATGCAAGCCACGCTCTTCCTCGCGGCCCTCGCGCTCGGCTCGTCCGTTCAGAGGGACGAACCGCTCCCGCCGGGGCCGATCCAGGGCATCGCCGGGATCGGCGGGATCCAGCTCGAGTCGACCATCCGCTTCGTGAAGGACCCGACCGCGGAGGAGGAGCCGGCCGTGCACGTGCTCGAGGCCACGTACCTCTTCCCCGACCGCGCGCGCTGGCGGCTGCACGCGATCGGAGTGGACGCCATGGCGCGCGAGTTCGTCTTCCGCTTCGGCGAGCAGGCCTGGAAGGTCCCGGACGGTCGGCACAGCTCGATCGTGCTGACCCAGAGCGACCGCGATGTCACGTTGCTCCAGATGGAGCTCCGTCGGGCCGTGTTCCACTATCCCAACGGGTTCGCCTGGTCCGGGTCGAACCCCGAGAGGCCGACCGCGGTCGTCCGCCGCAGCTCGAGCGGGGAACGTCCGGTCATCGGGAGTCTGGAAGCGACGGTGGAGGACGGAAGTCTCGTGCGAATCAGTGCGCTCGATCAGGCGGGACGCGCGATCGAGAGTCTCGAGGTCTCGACGTGGCAAGCGGTGGGAGAGGCCCGCTGGCCCAGGGATCTCGTCCTGACCCAGGACGGCCAGGTGGTTTGGCACGAGACGGTCCGGGCGGTTTCCACCCGAGCGCACTACCTCGATCGGTTCTTCCAGCCTCCGGACACGCGGCGCGGGGGCACCATGCTCGTCCAGGGAAGGCTGGTGCGCGAGATTCCGCTGTCCCCGATCACGTACCGCCTACGGGAACTCCCGCCGGCCACTCCCTGGGAGGAAGCTTTGGACAGGGCGAGGGAGTGGATCGCGCTCGCGGGCAAGGAACTGCAAGGTCATCCGATCGACCCGGTGCCGTGCTTCGAGCTCGACGACACGGGGGCCCCCCTGCGCTGCGTGGTGCGCTTCGAGAAGGCGATCTCCGAGGCCCCCGAGGGATGGACGACTCGCTGGGACACCCCCGGTTTGGGGCTGGTCCTGGATCGGCTCGAGGACCTCGACGGTTCCGTCCTCGCGCTCCTGCGGCGCTCGGTGTCCCCCGCGGAGCGGAACGGAACTCCGTATTGCAGGGTCCACGAGCCGGGCGCCGCCGCTCGGGTCGAGCTGTACCTGCCGATCGCTGCGGGCGACTAGTGTCCTGTCCGCGCGCCGGGGCAAGGGATGTGTCTCCCTCGGCGGACGGACGGTAGCAAGAACCCCGTCTCGGGTGCAGGATTCGAAGGAGCGGAGGGGGCACCTCATTTGCGGACCGGTGACGTCCGCCCTTTCCAAAGACACCCGGGCTCCGGAGATCGTCATGCGCAAGCTTCAGCACGTCCTGTTCACCGCCGTCTCGCTGGTCCTGCTGGGCACGTTCCACGAGGCTCTCGCCCAACGTCCCGCCCCCTCCCGCCCGTCGAACTCCCGGCCCTCGACCCCGTCTCCGGCTCCTTCCCGCCCGGCGCCGGCGCGGCCCGCACCGCAACAGCCCTCGACCTCGCGGCCGGCTCCGTCGGTCTCGCGGCCCGCGACGCCCGCTCGACCGTCCACCTCGCGGCCCTCGGTGACGCCGAGCCGCCCGGCTCTCCCGACCCGCCCCGCCACGCCGAGCGTGAGCGGCTCCTCCACCCCGTATCGAGGTGCGAGCGCTGGCTCGGCCGCAACGCCCCCCAGCCGGGTCGCACCCCGCTCCATCGAATCGGTGACCGGACGCTCGAGCTCCGGTCTTCGGACACGTCCAACGACCGACGACTCCGCGCGACCCAGCGCTTCCACGGCAGGAGCGGCCTCGGACCCGGACCTTTCGAGCTCGGGAACGAGCTCCCAGGCCGGGACGCGCGTTCGCTTCCCCGCACCCTACCGTCCGGCGGGAACCCTGTCCCGAGCCGCAACCGACACGAGGCGACCGTCCTACCCCTCCGGATCGCTCGACAGCCCGATCGGCACATCCGGCGGAGGGCGACCGACGGTTCGCCCGGCCGACGCGTACCGGGGCGCGACCGGCACCCGAAGCTCGACGACCGGGCCGCGATCCGGCGCCGTCCCCGGGTCGCTCGAGGACGGGAAGACTCGGGCAGCGAACGAGCCGGTTCCCTCGTCTTCTCCGACGCGTCCGACCACGGGCGGCTCGGGCGTCGGAGGAAGGAAGGACGCGACGACCGTGCCCGACCGCGGCGGAATCGGCGCCACCGGCGGAACGACGATCCGCTACGGCAATGGCCCCGTCACTCGCGCCGACGCCACGGTTCGGCCGCGTCCGGGCGTGAGCGGCTCGCCGTCCAAGGACTCCGAGACGGACTCGGGCCCTCGCCTCGGCGTGCGCGCCACGGCGCTCGAGGGAGTACGGACACTGAAGCGCAACGATCCGGTCCGTGGCCGTGAGATCACCGCGGCCGGCGCGGTGCTCGGCACGACCCATAGCGCCGCAGTCGGCGCAAGCCTGTATGCCGCAACCGGCGTGCGGGCGACACCCTGGCTCGGCAGCTACACCTACGGATACGGGGGCTACGGCTACTCCTACGGGTACTCCTACTACTGCCCCTGGGGTTGGAGCACCTATGGCCGCCACTACGCCTTCGCGTTGACCTTCAACCTGGGCTGGTACTCTCCCTGCAGTCCCTGGTACTGGCCGGCCTACTACTCGTGCTGGTATCCGATCTGGTACTCGTGCTATCGGCCCTACGCGTCGAGCTACTACGCGCCCTCGGTATACGAGACCGTGATCTACCGTACCGTCTACGAGGACCAGTACGTCGGCGCGGCCCAGCCCGCCGCGCGGGTGGAAACCGAGCCGGCCGAACGCATCGCACCTGCGATGGGTTCCCTCTCGATCGCGGCCGAGCAGTACCTGTCCCTGGGCGACCAGGCGTTCCGCGAAGGGCGTTACACCGACGCGGTGCAGCTGTACGCCAAGGCCGTGGAGTACTCACCCGGCGAGGGCGCGCTGTTCCTCGTGCTGGCGGATGCACTCTTCGCCGCCGGAGACTACCACTACGCCGCCTACGCGATCCGACGCGCGCTCGAGCTGGACCACTCCCTGGTCGGGGCCCAGGTCGACAAGCACGAGTTCTACGCCGATCCGTCGGAGTTCGACCACCAGCTCGCGGTGCTCGATCAGTACGTGCTCGATCACCCCAGCGATCGCGACGCCCGGCTGGTTCTCGCCCTGAACTCGCTCTTCGGTGGACGGCCCGCCGTGGCCGTCGACCTCCTCGAAGCGCCGCAGGCTGCAACGCTCGGGGAGGACAACGCGGCGAAGCTCGTCTTGAGCGCCGCACGCGACCAGCAGTTCGGTCAGCCCGTTTCTGACTCAGGACACTAGGCCAGGTCCGCCACCTCTCTCGGCCCGGATCCGCCCCGAAAGAACTCCACGGTCGGCTCCGAGTCGAATCGCTTCCGGTAGCGCTCGGTCAAGTGCTCGCGGAGTCCCGCCCGGTGGCCCGAAGTCACTGCGGCCACGACGCAGCCGCCGAATCCAGCACCGGTGAGCCGGGCGCCGAGCACTCCGTCCCAGTCGAGTGCCGCATCCACCAGCACGTCCAGCTCTTCGATCGAGACGTCGTAGAGCTCGCGCAAGGAGGCGTGCGCGCTGGTCATGTTGCGTCCGAAACGAAGCAAGTCCCCCGCGAGCAGGGCTTCACGGGCATCATGAGCCCGCGCCGTCTCGGTCAGCACGTGGAGCGCGCGGCGAAAGACGACCGGCTCGAGCTCATGAGCGGACTCCTCGAGGGTCTCCCGTCGCACCTGTGCCAGGCACCGTGCCTCCGGCTGCCTGCGGTGGAGCACCTCGAAGGCCCGCGCACACTGGGCGACGCGCTGGTTGAACTCGCCACGGGCAAGCTCGCGGCGCACTCCAGTGTCTGCGACGGCGATCGTCACCGAATCCGGGTCGAGCGGTAGGTGCTCGACTCTCCGGTCGGCGCAGTCGAGCCATAGGATGTGCCCAGGACGGGTGAGCGTCACGGCGTAGGGGTCCATGATCCCGCACTTGACGCCGACGAACTCGCGTTCCGCCCACAACGCGACCTCGATCAGCTCCTCCGGGGCTGCCACCTCCCCCCATAGGCTCGTGAGCGCATAGGCGGTCCCGATGCACACGGAGGCCGAGGAAGACAGCCCCGCGCCGATCGGCAGGTTCCCTCCGATCAGGACGTCGAACCCGCCGGATGCGCGACCCGCGCGCAGGAGTCGCAGCACCACGCCCAACGGATAATCGACCCAGGTGCCAGAGCGCGGTTCCGGCGAACGCACTAGGTCTGCGAGGTCCAACCCCTGCGTCGCGCCGTCGAGAGTCGAAGCGATGCGCGCGCGCCCGTCATCCCGCCCTCGAACCGCGAAGAAGGTCCCGCGATCGATTGCCATGGGCATGACCGGACCTCCGTTGTAGTCCAAGTGGGCACCCATGAGGTTGACGCGGCCGGGGGAGAAGAAGAGTCGAACGTCTCCCGCCGCGCCGAAACGAGCGACGAACCGCTCCCTGTGCTCGACAAGAAGACCAGACGTGGACGCCGCACTCTCTTCCCCGTCGTCACCGATCATGTGGCATGAATCTACTGATCCCCCCTGGAACTCACCACCTCCGCCACGGCTCCGCTGGCGCCGCTCCAGAGTCCGAGCTATGTTCGGCCCACATGCGCCCTCACTCACGTGCGGGGAGAGCCGTGCGCGCCGCATCGCTCACGATCGTTCTCGTCTCGGCCAGCTCCTGCGCCTCGCTCGACGTCGATCGCACGAGCCCGAACGGCGGGACGTTCCGTTCGAGCGCACTCTCGTTCACCTTCCTCTCGCTCGACTTCCCGGCTCCTGCCCTTTCCACCGCACGGGCGAACGCAGCCGACACGGGCCGGCCCGAGCTGGTGGTCGAGCACGAGTCCGTGATCCCCTATCTCGGACGCTTCGACTGGATCCTCGACATCCTCTCGATCCGCTACGCCAGGATCAGAGGCACCTGGGGCGAGACGGAGGAGAATCGCTGACTGAACTAGCGGCGGAAGAAAGGCCGCAGGCGCCAGACCAGGATCCAGCCCAGGATCTTCCACCCCGCCCGCAGCGTCCCGAGCAGGGTCCCCGTGATCTTGCTCCTACCGACCCGCGCCCGGTACTGCACGGGCACTTCCACGACGCGCAAGCCGCGGGTGCTCGCCTTGAGCTGCATCTCGATCGTCCAGCCGAAGTCCTGGTCGCTCATCTCGAGCCGAGCGAGGGCGTCCGCCCGGATCGCCCGGAACGGACCGAGGTCCGTGTAGCGCGCGCCGAACAGGAGCCTCATCAGCAGGCAGGCGAGCCGGTTCCCGAGCCAAGCCTGGGGCAGGAGCGCCTGCATGTCCGCCCCGCCGAGGACGCGCGAGCCGATCACGAGGTCGGCCTCCCCCGCGAGCACGGGACCGATGACGCGCGGAAGCTCCTCGGGATGGTCCGAGTAGTCGGAGTCGAGGAAGCAGACCACGTCGTGGGATAAGAGCGGCGGCTCCCAGGCCTCCCGCAGGAAGGCGAGCCCCGCCAGGCAGGCGCGTCCATAGCCCGGCGTCGGTTCGCGCACGACCACTGCGCCCGATTCGCGTGCCACGCGCGCGGTCCCGTCACTCGAGCCGTTGTCGCACACGACGATCACGTCGAGGAGCTCCCGCGGGAGGTCGGCCAGCACCAGCGGAAGCGCCTGCTCCTCGTCCCGTGCGGGCATGACCAGGGCGACCCGAGACCGCACGCGATTCACGGCGCGAGGAGCCCCTCGGCTCGCATCCACGCGATCGTGTCCGCCAGGACTTCGGCGAACGGCCGCGGATTCCAGCCCAGCTCCGCGCGCGCACGCGCGGAGTCGAAACGATAGTGCTCGCCGAGCAGGCGCAGGGCCTGGGGTGCGGCAACCTCGAACGGTCGCACACGGTCGACCACCGTCGCCACACCAACCACCGCACGCCAGAGCCAGGTCGGCAGGCGCTGTCGGCGCGGTCTCCGGCCGCAGGCCTCGCGCACGTAGGCGAACAGCTCGGCGTGCGTCCAGTTCGACTCGCACAGGAGGTAGCGACGTCCTCGGCGACCGCGCTCGAGCGCGAGCAGGACGCCGTCCGCGACGTCGCCGACGCCTACGACGGACAGCGAGCCCGGAGGGGCCGGCACCGAGAGCACGCTCTCCACGACGGACTTCAGGAACCGCGTCGTGTTCGACGGCCGGGGGGCCGGTCCGAAGATCGCGCCGGGGTTCACCACCACGACGTCGAGCTCCGCGGCCCCCGACAGCACGGTTTCCTCCGCGGCGCGCTTGCTCGTGACGTAGACGCAACCCAGCCGTGCCCCGTCGAAGGCGTGCTCCTCGTCGACGACGGAGCTCGCGTCCGGCGCCTGCCCGACCGCCACGACCGAGCTGACGAAGCACATGCGGCCGATCCCGTGCGTCCGGCAGGCTTCGAGAACGCGCCGGGTGCCCGCCACGTTCACCTCGTTCGAGCGATCGGCGTCCTTCGCGCGGTAGCTGATCAACGCCGCCGCGTGGACCACCCAGGCGCCCGCGCCGACGGCCGCGACCGACTCGTCCACCGAGGCCGCGTCGCACACGTCGCCCGTGTGCCAGGTCAGCGGGAGCCCGTCGAGGTGCGCGCGCGACGAGCTCTCCCGGGCGAGGACGTGGACTGCATGGCCGGCGGTGACGAGCCGGGGCAGGAGGTGCGCGCCGAGGAACCCGGTCCCTCCGGTCACTAGGACGGGCGGCCTGCTCACGAGTCGTGCTCGACCACCGGCGGTCCGCCGACCGCAAGACGCACCGTCGCGACCGTCCCGCCTCCCTCCGCCGACACGACCTCGATCGAGCCGGCCATCTGCTCGATCACCTGCTTCGAGATCGCCAGGCCGAGCCCGGTCCCCTCGCTCCTGGTCGTGAAGTACGGCTCGAACAGGTGCTCGCGGGCCTCGGCCGCGAGACCCTGTCCGGTGTCGCGGAACGAGGTGCGCACGTGGTCCCCCTCCAAGAAGCACTCCACGTAGAGCGAGCCGCCGTCCGGCATCGCCTGCAGCGCGTTCGAGACGAGGTTGACGAACACGCGGCGCAGCTTGCTCAGGTCCGCTGTCACGCTTCCGCCAACGCCGGCTCGGTGGACCTCGACGCCCAGATCCACCGCCCAGGCGTCGTGCAGATGGAGCACCTCGTCCACCAGCTCGCCGATGTCGACCTGCTGGAGCTTGAGCTTGTGGCCGCCGGTGAACTCGTAGAAGTCGCCGGCTATCTCCTGCAGATGCACGACCTGCCGTCGGATCAGCGACAACGTGCGCACGAGGATCTCGTCCGAGTCCTCCGGTCGCTCGAGGCGCGCGCGTTCGAGCAGGTCGATCGAGAGCCGGATCGGCGTGAGCGGGTTCTTGAGGTCGTGCGCGATCTGCCGCGCCATCTCGCGCCAGGCGGCGTCCTTCTCCGCGCGCACGAGATGCTCGCGCTGCTCCCGCAGCCTGCGCGTCATGCGGTTGAAGTCCTCCGCGAGCGCGCCCAGCTCGTCCTTCGACCGGATGGTCACCTGGACGTCGAGTTCGCCCTCCGCCACGCGCCGCGTGTAGCGCTGCAGTTCGAGGATGGGATCGGTCGTCCGACGGGCGATCAGGAAGGTCCACATCACCGCCATGAGCGACACGAGCGCGGTGCCGCCCAGGATCAGGTCGCGGAGCTCGTATGCGGTCGAGTAGATGTCGTCGTTGTCGATGCCGACGCCGACGACCCACCCGAAGCCGCCCTGCTCCGCCGACCGGCAACGCTTGAAGGCCGCGTTCTTGCGTTCGCCCTCGAACTCGTACTCGGGATACAGACCGAAGCCCTCCGCGCTGTCGAGCACCGCCTGCGTGAGCTGCGGCAACCGCACGTCGCGCGACACGGACTGGTAGTAGAGCGGGCGCTTGGGGTGGCCGAGGATCGTGTCGGCGTCGCGCGCCCAGATCCAGGCGTAGGGCGACGGCTCCTGCTCCTCGTTCACCAGACCGCGGAAGTAGTCGCGGACGACCGGCGTCCCGACGATCTCCTGGACGAAGTACCAGTTCACGACCGCATAGAGGACTCCGATCACCTTGTCGGGGACGACGTTGCTCTTCACCGGCGCGGCGAACCCGAGGTGGTAGCCCCAGGCGATCTCTTCCGGGTCCTGGACCTCGAAGAGCTGGTACGGAGAGACGTGGTGGTCGACCTGCGCCGACGCACCGGTCTCGAGCACGCTCCGGAACCACTCCTCGCGGCCGAAGTCGCGCGCGAAGAGGTGCTGGAGATAGGGCGCCTCGAAGGTCGGCCCCGCCGGGTGCCGCGTGCTGGCGGTGACCAGGCGGCCGTCCACGCCGACCAGGAGGAGCACGTCGTAGACCTGCTTCAGCTCGACGAAGCGGTTGAGCTCCTCCGTGAGCTGCGAGCGCTGGATCATGCGCTCCCGGTCGAAGTCGGCCGGAGTCCGCTCGTCCTGCGCCCAGCGCGCGACCAGGTCGGCGTTCCAAACGGAGCTGGTCGCGGAGCCGTTCGCTCGCAGCGCTCCCTTCTCCGCCAGCGACTCTTCCACGGCTCGACGCGTCTCCTGCAAGCCGGACCACTGGACCAGGTCCTGGTGTCGCTCCTGCAGGAAGTAGTCGACCTGCTCTGCGAGCATCCCCGCCAGCCCCGTCAGCGCCTGCTGCACGACGTGTCGCGTGAGGCGCGCGCCCATCTGATCGGACACGTAGAACGCGAACACGACGAAGGGCAGCACCACCGCCGTCAGGACGGCCAGGACGAGCTTGGTGGAAATGCGGCGGATCATGCGCACCCGGCGAGGCGGGCCGAGGATACCTTGCTCCGCGTCGCGCGCCTCGAGCTTCCGCGCCGCGCCTCCCTCTCCTCGGAACGCTGCGGAGCCGCGTTCCTTCGGGTGCGGACTCTCCGCGATGAGCGATCCCGAACGCATCCTGATCGTACGCCTCTCGCACCTCGGGGACGTCGTGTGCAGCCTGGGCGTGTTCCACGCGCTGCATCGCGCGTTCCCGCGGGCGGCGATCGGCTGGGCGATCCAGCCGGAGTTCGCGGAACTGGTCGAGGGTCTCCCCGGGCTCGCGCGCGCGTTCCGCTTCGAGCGTCGCGGGGGCTGGCGCGCGTGGCCGCGGATCCGGAGGGAGCTGCGCTCGTTCCGGCCCGACCTGACCGTGGACGCGCAGGGGAACCTCAAGAGCGCTCTGATCACGCTGCTCTCCGGCGCGAGGCGCCGCGCGGGCTTCGCGCGCGCAGACTGGCGCGAGCGGATCGGCTCCCTCGTACTGAACGATCCGGCGCCCGAGACCCCGCTCGCGGCGGGCGTTGCTCGCGCCCGTCTGCACCCGCTCGAGCGCGTGCGGACCCTGGTACGCCACCTCGCGTCCGCGCCGGACGAGCCGAGGACGGACCCCGCACTCACGGACCTGGAGCTCGACGCCGGAAGGGAGGAGCTGACGCGGCTTCTCGCCCGCGCGAGCAGCGGAGCCCCCCCGGTCTTGTGCCACCTGTCCCCGTCGGAGGACGTGCGCGGCTGGCCGGCCTCGCGCTGGTCCGAGCTTCTCGCGCGACTGCGCGCGGAGGACCGTCCCGTGCTCGTGCTGTCGGGACCGCGCGAGACGGAGCTCGGGCTGCGGCTGCAGCGGGAGCATCCGGACGGCGCCGATCT
>Ga0302046_10003467_pt1 | contig 14256 bp, 9 predicted proteins | sample RVTome_11_FD_200261 | JGI IMG/M metagenome (GOLD analysis project Ga0302046, IMG submission 200261) | Soil microbial communities from uranium-contaminated site in the Upper Colorado River Basin, Wyoming, United States - RVT147D111 (version 2) ...
GACTGAGGCGCCCGGCCCGTTGACGACCGACGAGCGCATTGCACGGTTGTTCCACGACAAGCTGAATCTGGACGTCCCCTCCGCCGCCACCGACCTGTTCGAAACGGCCGCCCTCGATTCCATGATGTTCGTCGAGCTGCTGGCCGAGCTGGAGAACGAGTTCGGAGTGACCGTGTCGCTCGAGGAGATCGACATCGACACCTTCCGCTCGATCGAGAGGATCGCCACGTTCGTCCGGGAGCGCACCGCGGTGCCGGCCGCGGGTGCGCCGGAGGGAGGGCGATGTTGAGCCGGCCCGGCGCGCGCGCCGAACTCCCCCGCGCGCATCCGGCGGGCCGGGTACGCCCACTGGACGAATCGGACCTGCCGCAGGTGGTCTCCCTCTACCGGGAGGTGTTCGGCGATCCGGAGCATCTCTCTCCGCGGGAGCTGGCTGGCTGGCTGGAAGCGATTCTCTGCCGCCACCCATGGCACGACGACGAACTCCCCTCGCTCGTCTGGGAAACGGACGACGGGCGGATCACCGGCTGCCTGGGAGTGCAGCCGCGCACCATGTCGCTCGGCGGAAGGCCGATCCGGGCGGTCGTCACGCACACCTTCATGGTCGCTCCGGGCAGCCGCGCCACCCTCACCGGCGTGGCCCTGGCGAGGTCGCTCCTCAACGGCCGCCAGGACCTCTGCATCGCCGAGGGGGTCGGTGCGTCCCGCCGTCTCATGGAGGGGCTCGGCGGGTCGGTCTCGCTGCTCCACTCTCTGCGCTGGACGCGACCGCTCCGCCCCGCGCGCTATCTTCTCTCGTACTTCGAACGGCGCGGTTTGCCGGCGGCGGCGGGACGCGCCCTCGCTCCACTGTGTGCCGCCGCCGACGCGCTCACACCAGCCGCGCTGGGGGCCTTGCCCTGTCCTCCGGGCAACCGCCTGACCCGGGCACCGCTCGACTCCGGATCCTGGAAGGCGGGCCTGGACGATCTGGCGCGGCTCCGGGCCCTGCGGCCCGGCTACGACGCCGCCGCGCTGCGCTGGCTGAACGCGCTGCTCGACCGCCGCCGGGGGCTCGGCACGCTGCGGCGGATGGTCGTGCGCGACCGGGAGGGGAAGGCGGCGGGCTGGTTCGTCTATTACCTCAGAAGAGGGGGCGTCAGCGAGGTGGTGCAGCTCGCCTCGGATCCGGGCGCGACCGGCGAGGTGCTCGATCATCTGTTCGAGGACGCGCGGCAGGGCGGCTCGGTCGCGGTCCGGGGAGCGCTCGATCCGCCTCACTTCACGGCGCTCGTTAAGAAGGGCTGCGTGTTCCACCATGACGGCGACCGCTGGTTCGTGTTCCATTCCAGGCGGCCCGGCGTCATCGATGCCATCCTGCGGGGCGACGCGTTCATCAGCCGCCTCGAAGGGGAGTGGTGCCTTGTTCTCTGAGCGCGCCGACCCGGCCGTCACGGGTTCTCCGGCGGAGCGTATCACGCATTCCGGAGCGGCGGCGCTGCGGGTGGAGGCATTCACGGACCCGCGCTCGCTCGCCGCCCTCGGCCCGGCGTGGAACCGCCTGCTCGAGGAGTCGGGCGCCGACCATCCGTTCCTCACCCATCAGTGGATGTGCGCCTGGTGGGACGCGTTCGGGTCCGGCCACCACCCCTTCGTGCTCCTGGTGACCCGCGGGTCCAGGCCGGTGGCCATCGCGCCGCTCATGCTCGGCCGGTCGGAGCTTTTCGGGCTCCGGCTCCGGCGGCTCGGCCTGATCGCCAACGAGCACACGCCGCGCTGCGACCTGATCGTGGCGCGCGGCGAGGAGGAGGCCTACGACGCGGTCTGGGGCTACCTGGCGGAGCACCGCGACCGCTGGGACGTGCTCGAGCTGAACCAGGTGCCGAGCTGTTCCCCCACCCTCGGGCGGATGGCGGATCGGGCGCGCGCCGACCGCTTCCTGGTCGGCCTGTCGCCGTCCCACGATTCGCCCTACGTCCCGCTCGATGGCGGCTGGGATCGAGTGCGCATGGGGTTGCGCCGCAACCTGCGATCCGGAATGCCGTATCGCCTGCGACGCCTTGGGCGGCGCGGACAGGTGCGCCTCGAGATCGTCAGGACGATCGACGACTCACCCGGCGCCCTGGAGGACGGACTCCGGATCGAGGCCGCCGCCTGGAAGAGCCGGAGCGGAACTGCGATCCTCTCCGAGCCCGATGTCGAGCGTTTCTACTCCGCGCTGGCGCGGGCCGCCGGCGCCGCGGGCCAGCTCAGGCTGATCTTCCTGACGCTCGACGACAGGCGGATCGCATTCGCCTACGGCCTCTGCTACCGGCGCAAGCTGCACGTCATCAAGCTGGGGTACGAACCGGAGTACGCCTCCTGCTCTCCCTACAACCTGCTCTGTTACCTCTTGATGCAGGAAGCCTGCCGGCAGGGGCTCGAGCAATACGAGTTCCTGGGGGCGGCCGATCCCTGGAAGCTGAACTGGAGCCGCCTGACCAAGGGGCATGCGTGGCTGTACGCATTCCGGCCGTCGCTGCGCGCGCGCCTGCTGCACGGCCTGATGTTCACCCTGCTGCCGGCGTTGCGGGGTTCGCGCGCGCTGCGGCGCCTCCGCGATCGTCTCCCGCCGATCCGGCTCCGGCGGCGTCAGCGGCGATCCGGCGGCGCCGATCCCGGAGAGCGATCCCGGGCGAAGACCGATCCGGGGGCGGCGCCGTGATCTCCATCGAGGTGATCGATACCGAACGGCGGCTATTCGACCTGCGGAGCGAGTGGAGCCGGCTGCTCGAGGAAAGCCCCTCCGACTGCGTCTTCCTCACGTGGGAGTGGCTGTCGTCGTGGTGGTTGCACGTGGCGCGCCGCCGGCGCCTGTTCGTTCTGGCGGTGCGCCGTGACGGCGAGCTGACGGCGATTGCTCCGCTGACGGTCCGGCGGCCCGGTCTGACCCGCGGCCTGCCGTTCACCTCCCTCGAGTTCCTCGGGTCCGGAACCGTCGGCTCCGACTACCTCGACCTGATCGCCGGGCGACGCCACGGAGACGAGGCGCTCCCGGCGCTGGCCGACTTTCTGGCGCGCGCGGGGTGGATGCTCGAGCTGGGCCAGGCGCGGTCCGGGTGGAGCCAGGCGAGGCGCCTGGCAGGCCTGCTCGAGGAGAGGGGCTGGAGCGCCGCCGCACGGCCGGCCGGTCTCTGCCGGTACATCCCGCTGTCGGGACACACGTTCGAGTCGTACCTCGCGACCCTCGGCCGCGAGCACCGCTACAACTACGGCCGGCGGGTGCGGGCCCTGACCCGCAAGCACGATCTCCGCTTCGAGACGGTCACGACGGAGGGGCACCGCCGGGAGGCGCTGCGGCAGCTCGTCGCACTTCACAACGCCAGGTGGGCACAGCGCGGCGGCTCCAACGCGTTCCACGCCCACTCCCTGCTCGCCTTCCACGAGGAGATTTCGCGCCTGGCGTGCGAGCGCGGCTGGCTGAGAGTCTTCCTGCTATGGCTCGACGGGCGGCCCGCCGCGGGGCTCTACGGCTTCCGCTACGGCCGGGTCTTCTACTTCTACCAGTCGGGGTTCGACCCCCGCTGCGCGCGCCACAGCGTCGGGCTCGTCACGATGGGCCTGGCGATACGCGCCGCCATCGAGGAAGGCGCGGAGGAGTTCGACATGCTGCAGGGAGTGGAGGGCTACAAGGCGCGCTGGGCGCGGGAGGCGCGCGCGCTGCAGAGCATCGATCTCTATCCTCCCTCGGTGCGCGGGCTGATCTACAGGAGCTCGGCCGGGGCAATCCGGGCCGCCCGGGGGGCGGCGCGGCGCGTCCTCCCGGGAACGCTCGTCGCCCGCCTCGCGGCGGGCCGCGACTGGGCGCGCGAGGCGCTCCCGTGATCCGCGGTTTGCTCAAGACCGGGATCGCCCACGGCCTGCACCTGAGCGGCGCGCGTCTGGGGCGGCGCGGCGCGCGGGGCGCGGCGGACGGACCGCTGGTGATCGGCTATCACCGCGTGGTGGAGGATTTCGACCGGAGCGCAGGCCGCGCCATCCCGGCGATGCTCGTCAGCCGCGCGATGCTGGCAAGGCAGCTCGACTGGATCGAGAGGCGGTACCGGTTCGTCACGCTCGACGAGCTGACCGATGAGCTCCGGAATGGACGACGGCCGGGGCGCCGCGCGGCGGCGATCACGTTCGATGACGGGTTTCGAGACGTCTACGAGCTGGCGTTCCCGCTCCTGAGGAGCAAAGGGATCCCGTTCGCGGTGTTCGTGATCACCGACCTGATCTCGACCGGGCGCGTGCCGCCGGCCGACCATCTCCACCTCCTCCTGTCCGGAGCCCTCGCGGACGGCCCCGCCTCTGCCCGGCGCCTGGTGCGCCTGGTCGCGGGGCTGGAGCCCGGCCTCGTTCCGGCAGCGCGGCTGCGAAGGCTGGCCGCCGCGGGCTCGGTTAGCCTGTTGCGCGCTCTCCTCGAGCTGCTCCCGCAGGAACGGCTGCTGCGCGTGATCGCGGCCCTCGAAGCACGGGTCGCGATCGAACGGCGGGCGCTCGCCGAGCACCGGATGATGACCTGGGAGATGCTACGCGACATGCGGCGCGCCGGTGTCGTCGTCGGCTCCCACTCCAGGACCCATCCGCTGCTGTCGCTCGAGTCGCGCGAGCGGGCGGAGCACGAGATCACCGGATCCCGGCGCCTGCTGGAGGAGCGCCTGGGCGGCCCGATCCGCCATTTCGCCTACCCCGACGGATCCTTCGACGCCGCGACGGTCGCGGCGGTGGCGGCCGCGGGCTACGAGAGCGCCTACACGACCTGCCGGCACCGCGACCCCCGCCGGCCGCTGCTCACCATCCCGCGCGTGCTCCTGTGGGAGCGATCGGGACTGGACGTGTTCGGTCGGTTCTCGGCGCCCGTGATGGAGTGCACCGCCGGGGGGACGTTCGATCGGGTCGCCGGATGCCGCCTCGCGCACGGGACATGAAGGCCGTCCCGCCGGACGCCTCCTGGCTCCGCCCGGCCGTGGCGATCATGGCGGGGCGCGCGCTGGGGGTCGCCGTTTCGTTTCTGATCCCGGTCGTGCTGGTGCGGTGCCTCGATCAGTCCGCGTTCGGCGCCTACAAGCAGTTGATGCTGATTTACGCGACGCTGTACGGCGTCGCCCAGGTCGGCATGGCGGAGAGCCTGTTCTATTTCGTCCCCCAGGCGCCCGGCGAAGCCGGCCGGTTCGCCCTCAATTCCACCCTCGCGCTGGCGGTTGCGGGCCTCGGCTCCCTCGCGCTGCTGATCGTTCTGGCGCCCGCGGTCGGCGACCTGCTCGGCGCTCCGGCGATCGAGCCGCTGCTGCCGCTGCTCGGCCTCTACCTCGCTCTGATGCTCGCCAGCTCGGGGATGGAGATCGTCCTCACCGCCCACAAGCGATTCGTTGCGGCGGCCGGCGCGTACGCCGGTTCCGACGCCGTGCGGGCTCTGCTGTTCGTGCTGCCGGTCCTGCTGGTGCCGCGCCTCGAATGGCTGCTGCTCGGGGGGACGGCGTTCGCGGCGGCCCGGCTGGGGGCGTTCCTGCTCTGCCTGCGGCGCGAGTTCGGCGACCGATTGAGACCCGATGCGGCCCTGTTCAAAAGGCAGATCGCCTACGCCCTTCCGTTCGAGATGTACGTCATCGTCGAGATCCTCCAGATGCATTACCACCAGTACGTCGTCGCGTCGAGTTTCGACGCCGCCACCTTCGCCGTCTACGCCGTGGGGTGCCTGCAGGTGCCGCTATTCGATCTGCTGGCGGGGTCGGCCGGCAACGTCATGATGGTCCGCATGACCGAGGAACGCCGCGTGGGCCGGAGCGCGACCGTGCTCGCCGCCTGGCACGATACCACCGCGAAGCTGGCGTGGGCCTTCCTGCCGCTGGTGGCGCTGCTTCTGTTGAACGCGCGGGACCTGATCGCGCTGGTGTTCACGGAGGCGTATCTACCCAGCGTTCCGGTGTTCATGGTCTGGACGGGCGTGTTTCTCCTGTCGGCACTGCCGCTCGACGGCGTGATGCGCGTGTTCGCGCAGACCAGGTTCCTTCTCCTCCTCGGAATCGTGAAGGTCCTGGTGATCGCCGTCACCATCCACTGGTTCCTGTCGGCGATGGGCCTGCCGGGGGCGGTCGCGGTGACGATTCTCGCGTCCTGCCTCGCCAAGGGAGTGGCCCTGGCCCGCCTGGGGCGGCTCCTGCAGGTCGGGGTGGCGCGCGTTCTCCCCTGGAGGCGCCTGGCGCGCTCGGCGGCCTGCGCTGCGGCCGCGGCGCTGCCGGCCGCCGTCGCCGCCTCGGCCGTCGGGGATGTCCGCGCCGTGCGGATGCTCGTCAGCGGCCTCGTCTATGCGGTCGCCTACCTGGCGCTCTCCCGCCGCTCCTCCATCGCGGCGGCGCGCGCGCACCTGGTCGCCATGCGTTCGGGGGCTTGGTAGGCGCGATGTGCGGCATTGCCGGAATCCTCGGATACGACGGCCGGCCGGTCTTTGCGGACGAGCTGAGCGCGATGTGCGACGTCCTGGCGCACCGGGGCCCGGACGACGAGGGCTTCCACCTGGGGCAGGGGATCGGTCTCGCGATGCGGCGCCTCAGCATCATCGACTTGAAGACCGGAGGGCAGCCGGTCCGCAACGAGGACGGCTCGATCCTGGCGGTTCTGAACGGCGAGATCTACAACTTCAGGACCCTGCGCCGCGAACTCGAGCGGGGCGGGCACGCCTTCCGCTCGGCGAGCGACAGCGAGTGTATCGTGCACCTGTACGAGGAGCTGGGGCCCCGGTGCGTCGACAGAATGCGCGGGATGTTCGCCTTCGCTCTGTGGGACGGCCGGCGACGCATGCTGCTGCTGGCGCGCGACCGGCTCGGAATCAAGCCGCTCTACTACGCCGAGGCGGGGGGCCGGCTCCTGTTTGCCTCCGAGCTCAAGGCGATCCTCCAGATCCCGGAGATCGAGCGCTCGCTGAGCTTCAGCGCCCTGAATCGCGTGTTCACCGCCATGTGCACTCCCTGCGCGGAAAGCATCGTCGCGGGGGTGCGCAAGCTCGAGCCCGGCTGCCTGCTCACCGCGACCGCCGGGCGCGGCGCGCGGGTCGAAAGGTACTGGGAGCCGCGCTTCCGGCGGCCGGCGGCGGGAAGTGAGGACGACCTGGTCGAGGAACTGCGGGCGCGGCTGGACGAATCGGTCCGCCTCCATCTGGTCAGCGACGTGCCGGTCGGCGCTTTTCTGAGCGGCGGCATCGATTCGAGCGCGGTGGTCGGCACCATGGCGCGGATCGCGGGCGGGCGGCTCAAGACCTTCTCCATCGGCTTCGCCGAGCAGGAGTTCAGCGAGCTGTCCGCGGCGCGGCAGGTGGCCCGCCGCTTCGGCACCGATCACCATGAGCTGGTGTTCGAGCCCGGCGGGGTCGACTTCCTCGAGGACCTGGCGTGGCACCTGGACGAGCCGTTCGGCGACTCCTCCGCCTTGCCGACCTATCTTGTCTCGCGCCTCGCCGCCCGGCACGTCAAGGTCGTGCTGTCGGGCGACGGCGGCGACGAGCTGTTCGCGGGCTACGACAAGTACCTGGTGGAGGCGAGGGAGCGGCGGCTCGCCCGCCTCGCCCGGCCGATCCGCGGGATCCTGCGGGCGGCGGCCGGCGCGCTGCCGGACGGGGCGCGGGGGCGGAACCTGCTCTACCACTATTCTCTGGCCGGCTCCGATCGCTACCTCGACGCTTCGACCCTGTTCCGCTCGCGCGACCGGGAGCAACTGTTCCGGCCGGAAGCGCGCGAGCGGATGGCGCAGCACGATCCCTGGGCCGGCGCGCGGGAGGTGCTGGAGCGGCCCGGCGCGGCGTGGCTGAGCGGCCTGCAGGAGCTCGACCTGCGCAGTTATCTCCACCTCGACATCCTGACAAAGGTCGACCGGACGAGCATGGCGCACGGGCTGGAGGTGCGCGTGCCGCTCCTCGACCACGAGCTGGTGGAGTTCGCCGCCGCTCTCCCGCCCGAGCTCCTGCTGCGCGGCGCGACGACCAAGTACCTCATGAAGCGCGCCGTGCGAGGGCTCCTGCCGGACGCGATCATCGACCGGAGGAAGCAGGGCTTCGCCGTGCCGCTCGGCGCCTGGTTCCGCGGGCCGCTCGCGGAGCTGGTGCGCGACCTGCTGCTCTCGCAGACGGCCCGCCGCCGGGGGCTGTTCGACCCCGCCTACGTCGAGACGCTCCTGCGGCGGCACGACGACGGGCGCGACCTCGCGCTGCAGCTCTGGACGCTTGTCTCCTTCGAGCTCTGGTGCCGGGTTTTTCTCGACCGGCCTCCCCGGGCTCCGCAAGCGAGGCGCGACCGCCGCGCGGGACGGCCGCCGGCGGCGCGCCCCAGTGGCGCGGCGCAGGCCGCGGGAGCCCCGGCGGCGGGGATCTGAGGGGCGGTGCCGCTCCGCGAACGTCCGCGCGTCGCGATCATCGCGCCCGGTCCCGCCATCATCGGCGGGCAGGGGATCCAGGCCCGGGCGCTGCTCGCGGCTCTGCGCGCCGACGGTTACCCGGTGTCGTTCATCCCGATCGATCCCGACTTCCCGCTCGGCCTCGGCTGGCTGCGCCAGCTGCGCTACGCGCGCACCGCACTGAACCAGGCGCTCTACCTTCCCGCTCTGATCGGGCTGCGCCGCGCCGACGTGGCGCATGTGTTCGCCGCCTCCTACTGGTCCTTCCTGCTCGCGCCGGCGCCCGCCATCCTGGCGGCGCGCTGCCTGGGGAGGCGGGTGGTCCTGCACTACCACAGCGGCGAGGCGGACGATCACCTGGCGCGCTGGGGCGCGTCGGTCCGTCCCTGGCTCGATATCGCCGACGCGATCGTGGTCCCGTCGGAGTATCTGCGGAACGTCTTCGTGCACCACGGCTACGCGGCGCGCGTCATTCCGAACATCGTCGACTCCCTGGCGTTCCGATTCCGCGAGCGCGGGCGGCTCCGCCCGCGCCTGCTGTCGGTCCGCAATCTCGAGCCGCACTACGGCGTCGACCGCATCCTGCGGGCGTTCGCCATCGTGATCCGGCGCCGCCCCGACGCGACGCTCACGGTGGCCGGATACGGCAGCGCGGAGAGGGACCTCAGGCGGCTCGCAACCTCGCTCTGCCGGTCCGGCGTGCGCTTCGTCGGACGGGTCGAGCCGCCGGCGATGCCCGCGCTGTACGACGGGGCTGACGTGCTGCTCAACGCCTCCGTGGTGGACAACCAGCCGTTGTCGATCCTGGAGGCGCAGCTCGCGGGCCTGCCGGTCGTGTCGACACCCACGGGCGACCTCGCGCGCATGGTCCGGAACCGCGAGACCGGACTCGTCGTGCCGGCGGACGATCCCGAAGCGATGGCCGAGGCGGTCATGACGCTCCTCGAGGATCCGCAGCTTGCCCGCGGCGTCGCCGCGCGCGCGCGCAGCGAGGCCGCGGCGTACTCCTGGTCCCGGGTGCGGGCGGCGTGGGCCGGCGTCTACGAGGGGGAGGCGGCGTGAGATTGCGGCGCCTCCGGAGCATGGGGCCCGGCGAGTTGGCCGGGCGCGGACGCCAGCAGGTCTGGAAATGGATCGAGCGCGGGCGCGCTGCGGCCGGGCTGCCGCTCGGAGCGCACCGCAGCCTGCTGCGCCAGCTGGAGGCGGCCGTCGGCCGCAATCCCCCGCACGGCCGGACGGGCGCGAAGCGCGCCGTGGAGCCGGGGGAGGCGCTGATCGAGTGGCTGCGCACATCGGTTCTGCACCGCATCTCCGAAGGGGCGACCTGCCCGATCGTCCGGACCACCATCGCGCGGCGCGACCCCGCCTCCCGCGCGCGCCTGCTTCACGCGGCGGGATCGATCCTCGAGGGGCGCTTCGACCTGCTCGGATACCTGGGGCTGTCGTTCGGAGATCCCGTCGACTGGCACCGCGATCCGATCCACGCCCGCCGGGCGCCCCTCCGGCACTGGAGCGCGATCGACCCGCTCGACGCCGACTCGGTGGGCGACAGCAAGATCGTCTGGGAACTGAATCGTCATCAGTGGATGGTGCATCTCGGACAGGCCTACCGGTGGACCGGAGACGAGAGCTACGCCCGGGCCGCGGCGCGCCACCTGCGCGACTGGATCGGCGCGAATCCCCCCGGGATGGGGATCAACTGGAGCAGCAGCCTCGAGCTGGCGCTGCGGCTGATCGCCTGGACCTGGACACTCCTCCTGCTCGGCCGCTCCCCCTCCCTCACGCCGCGCCTCTGCCGGGAGACGCTCGGCTGCCTCCTGGCGCACGCGACGCACATCGAGAGATACCTGTCGACCTACTTCTCTCCCAACACGCACTTGCTGGGCGAGGCGCTCGGACTGTTCTACGCGGGGGCGCTCTTCCCGGAGCTGCATGCCGGCCGGCGCTGGCAGGCGATCGGCGCGCGCCTGCTGGTCGAGCAGAGCGCGCGGCAGGTGCTCCCGGATGGGGTCTATTTCGAGCAGTCCACCTGCTACCAGCGGTACGCCGCCGACATCTACCTCCATTTCCTGGCGCTCGCCGCGCGCAATGGCATCGCGATCCCCGCCGAGCTGCGCCAGCGCGTCGGCCGGATGGTCGATTTCCTCCTGGCGTTGCGCCGGCCCGACGGAACGATACCCGCGATCGGAGACCACGACGGCGGCCGTCTTCTGCCCTTCGCCGGCAGGAAGCCGGACGACTTCCGGGACATCTTTTCCACCGCCGCCGTGCTGCTCGGGCGGCGCGAGCACGCCTGGGCCGCCGGCGGGCTGGCGCCGGAAAGCCTGTGGCTGCTCGGCTGCCCGTCGATCATGGCGTTCGACACGCTAGGATCGTCCCCTCCTCCGTCAGCGTCGTTGACCGTCTTCCCGAAGGGGGGTTACGCGATCATGAGGAGCGGCTGGGCCGGCGACGCTCAACATCTGGTATTCGACGCGGGTCCGTTCGGCTGCGGGCTGAGCAACGGCCACGGGCACGCCGATCTGCTGAGCATTCAGTGCTCCGTCGGCGGCCAGAGGTACCTCGTCGATCCGGGGACCTACTGCTACACCGGCGACGGAGCGTGGCGCGACGCACTGCGCGGCGCCGCCGCCCACAGCTGCCTGATCGTCGACGGTAGGGATCTGGCGCGGCCCGCCGGTCCGTTCGCCTGGAAGGGCAGGCCGCGCGCGCGGCTGCGACGCTGGGAATCGACCGCGGCGCTCGATATTGCCGAGGGGGAACACGACGCCTACCTCGACCTCCCCGATCCGGTCACGCATCGGCGGCGGGTCGTGCATGTCAGGGCGCGCTACTGGCTGGTGATCGACGAGCTCCGCGGCGAGGGGGAGCACCGCGTCGAGCTGAGGTTCCAGTTCGCCGCGATCCCCATCGCGATCGATCCCCATGGATGGGTGCGGGCCTGCGGCGGCGCCGGGGGCGCGCTCCTCGTCCGGGCCTTCGCGGAGACCAAGCTCGGCGTCTCGCTGCATGTGGGCGAGGTGCGCCCGATCCAGGGCTGGATCGCGCCGCACTACGGCCGCCGCCTGCCGGCGCCGGTGCTCGTCTACCGCGCGCGGCCGGCCCTGCCGGCGCGCATCGTCACCTTGCTGATGCCGGCGAACGGGCACACGACGCCCCCACCCGCCGTCAGTCCGATCCCCGGTGTGGGGAGGGGGCCCCGCGGCCTGGAGATCCAAACCCCTGAAGGGCTGGAGGTGGTCCACTTCCACGGCCCGCGGACGCACCTCGAGTCGATTCCGTCCCGCGATCAGCCGGTTCGCTCCCATGCGCCCGGTGAGGGCGCGGACCGTCGTTAGGAAACGAGACGGGCATGCACGCTGCCTCCGGCGCTCCCCATCCGGACATTCCCCCGGCCCTCCGGGAAGGACTCTCCTCCTCCCACCTGCCGGGGCTCGACGGTCTGCGCGCCGTGGCCGTCGGGCTGGTCGTGCTGTACCACCTCGGTTTCCAATGGGTCCCCGGTGGCCACGGGGTTCTGGTCTTCTTCGTTCTCAGCGGCTTTCTGATCACCTGGCTCCTCCTCAGGGAACGGGAACGCACGGGCTCCATCTCGCTACGGCGGTTCTACCTGCGGCGGGCGCTGAGGATTCTGCCCGCGTTCTACTGCTTCTGGTTCGGATGGACCGCGCTCGTGCTCCTGTTCGACCGGCCCGTCGTCTGGGGACAGGCGCTCAGTTCCTTCGTGTTTCTCAACAACTACTACCAGGCGGCGCACGGCGATCCGAACACCGGCTACAGCCATACCTGGTCGCTCGGCATCGAAGAGCAGTTCTACCTTCTGTGGCCGGTGTCACTGGTCGTCATGGGACGTCGACCACGGCGGATCGCCGCGGCGCTGGCGGCGCTCATCGGCTTCGTGTGGGTGTACCGGGTGTTCCTGCACTTCGGGCTCGGCGTCGATCAGGGGTATATCTACGAGGCTTTCGAGACCCGGGCGGATCACCTGGCGATGGGATGCCTCCTGGCGGTCCTGCTGCGGCAGGGGCGCCCGCGGCGGGGGTGGGCGGCCCTGTCGACCTCCTGGTCGTCCATCCTGACCGTCGCTCTGTTTATCGTCTCCGCCAACCTTTCCCATCATCTGGGCACGGGCTACCGCAACGTGATGGGGTTTGCTCTCGATCCGCTCCTGGTCGCGATCCTGATCGCGCAGGTCATCGCGCTTCGGGATTCCCCGCTCTGGCGGTGGCTGAACTGGCGCTGGGTCGCGTACCTTGGGACGCTCTCCTATTCGATTTACCTGTATCAGCAGGTCGTGATCGGTCCCGTCAGGAGCGCGTTCGCGTCCTACCCGCTGCCCGTCGAGCTCGCCGCGGCGCTGGCGGCGGTCCTCCTGGCCGCGGGCGCCTCGTACCATTTCGTCGAGCGCCTCTTCGTGCGAATCAAAGGCCGCACCTCGCCCCGGTCCGCCGGCCGGTCGATCGCCGCCCCGGTCCGGGCTGCGCCGCTGCCGCCGCGCTCCGTATCGGTTGCCGGCGGCCACCGGGGGGCGCCATGAAGATCCTCTGGGTCAAGACCGACTTTCTGCATCCCACGACCAGGGGGGGGCAGATCCGCACGCTCGAGATCCTCGCGCGGCTGCACGCGCGCCACCAGATCCATTACGTGGCGTTCGACGATCCGAAGCGGCCCGAGGGACCGGAGCGCAGCGTCGAGTACTGCTCGCAGGCATATCCGGTGCCGCACGCCGTGCCCAGGAAGGGATCGCCGGGATTCATTCCCCAACTCGTAAAGGGGCTCTTCTCGAGGCTGCCGGTCGCCGTGGGCCGCTACCGCTCGGCGGCGATGGCGCGCCGGATCGAAGCGCTGCTCGAGCGGCATCGATTCGATCGCCTGGTGTGCGACTTCCTCGCCCCGGCGCCGAACCTCACGCGGCTGCGCGACTGGGTCCTGTTCCAGCACAACGTCGAGAGCGCGATCTGGAGCCGCCGCGCGGATCGGGCCCGCGACCCGTTCCGGGCCCTCTACCTGCGCCTGCAGGCGCGCAGGATGCACGACTACGAGGGGCGCGCCTGTCGCGAGGCGGGCCGGGTCCTCGCGGTGTCCCGGCAGGACGCCGACCTGATGCGGACGCTGTACGGAGCGTTCCGGATCGCTGTCGTCCCGACCGGCGTCGACGTCGATCGCTTCTCTCCCCCGCCGCATGCTCCGAAGGTCGCCGACCTGGTGTTCGTCGGTTCCATGGATTGGCTTCCCAACATCGACGGGATGATCTTTTTCGCCCGCGAGATCCTGCCGCGCATTCGGCGGGAGCGGCCCGGCTGTTCGGTGGCGATCGTGGGCCGCAGCCCCGCGCGGGCGGTGAGCGCGTTGGCCGCGCGCGATCCGCGCATCGTGGTGACCGGAACCGTCGAAGACGTCCGCCCCTATCTCTGGGGTTCGAGCGTGGCGATCGTGCCGCTGCGGATTGGAGGCGGCACGCGGTTGAAGATCTACGAGGCGATGGCCGCCGGGGTCCCGGTCGTGTCGACCGCCATCGGGGCCGAGGGACTCGACGTGAAGTCACCGGAGAACATCCGCCTGGCGGACGACCCGGAGGGGTTCGCCGGCGCGTGCGTTGAGCTGCTGGTGCACGACGAGGTCCGCCGGGGGCAGGCGCGGGCCGGCCTGGAGCTGGTGCGCGCGCGCGCTTCGTGGGATGCCGCGGCCGCCGTCTTCGAGGCGGCCCTGCGGGACGCCGGCCCGCCGGGAAGTGCGGCGCGCGAGCGCGGGGATTTCGCCTTCGCGGAGCTCGAGCGCGGCGACCTGGACGCGGCGTGTGCCTTACTGTCGCGACTCTCGGTGTCGTTCGCGGGGGTCGTTTCCCCGGCGATGTCGCGGGCGATCTGCGCCGAG
>Ga0302046_10003468_pt1 | contig 14255 bp, 10 predicted proteins | sample RVTome_11_FD_200261 | JGI IMG/M metagenome (GOLD analysis project Ga0302046, IMG submission 200261) | Soil microbial communities from uranium-contaminated site in the Upper Colorado River Basin, Wyoming, United States - RVT147D111 (version 2) ...
CTCCTGCGGCGGACGGCGGACGGTCACGACGAGGAGAAACTGCTCGCCGTGCGGTTCGTCCCGATGACGGGTTCGGCCGGCTGAGCCCGCGGGAAAAGCACGCAGCGCGGTCGAAATCGCTGGGGTTCCTGCGTCCCTTTCCCCGCACTCCCTCCCTGAGCTCCAGCGCTCCCGAGTCTTGACGGCACGTCGAGATTCGGGGCCGGAAGCTCGTCGCGCGTCCCCCGCCTCGGAAGGCGGCGGTGCCGCCTTCCTTCGGCTGCGGACTCTCGGGTTGAGGGCCGGGCGACGCGTTTCGAACACGAGGAGGGAGTCGCCACCTTGACGTTCCTCCAGGCGCCCCGATCATGCAGGACGAATGAGTCGATCCATCGGATGGTTGGTCGCGGTCGTAGGCCTCGTGGCGCTCGCCCTCTCGGGCTACTGGCTGAGCCGGCCGGAGGAAGCGCGCGCGGACGAGGCCGCGCAACGCGGCTTCGTCGTCCCGGTCGTGTTGACCACGCTCCAGCGCGGCGACGTCGCTCCGCGGGCGACGCTGAGCGGGACCGTGCGGGCCGCCAGGCGCGCGCGCCTGGGCTTCGACACGGGCGGCATCGTAGCCAAGCTCGGCGCCTCCGAGGCCGACCGCGTCGAGGCCGGGGCGGTGCTGGCGGAGCTCGCGCGTGGGGACGAGGAGCACGAGGTGGTCTCCGCCGAGGCGTCGCTCCAACTCGCAGCGCGCCAGTACGACCTCTTGGTCGCCGGCGCGCGCGAGGAGGAGAAGCGGCGGCTCGAGGCCGTCCTGCAAGCGGCCGTCGCGGCGACCGAGCTCGCGCGCCTGGAGGTCCGGCGCGGCGAGAAGCTCCTGGTCGATCGCATCATCGCCGAGTCGGAGCAGGACACCCGTCTCGCGGCGTTGGAGGTGGCGGACAAGCGCCGGGCGGCCGCGGAACACGAGCTGGCCGAGGCGCTCGCGGGGACCCGGCCCGAGGACCTGGCCGTCGCCGCGGCGCGCGTCGACGAAGCCGAGGCGCGGCTCGACACCGCGCGCCACGAGCTCTCCAAGACCGAGCTGCGCGCTCCCTGGCCGGGCTCGATCGTGCTGCGCTACGTCTCGGTCGGGGACTACCTCTCCGCCGGCGACCCCGTCTTCGAGCTGGTCGACCTCGGCAACCTCGAGGTGCACCTGTCGATCCCGGGCCGGTTCGCTCCGCGCGTCGACCCGGGATCGCGAGTCCGCCTCACGCTCGAGCGTGGCGAGGAAGCGGTCCTCGAGCTGCCGCTCTACGCGACCATCCCCGCAGCCGACGAGGCGGCGCGCAGCTTCCGCGGCATCGTGCGGATCGGCGCGAAGGACGACCCGCGAGGACACTTCAAACCCGGGATGTTCGTCCAGGTGGAGCTCGGCCTGCGGCCGGTGGTGGACGCTCTGGTCGTGGACTCGGACGCGGTGCTGGCGAACGAGCGCGGGAGCTACGTCGTTCGCGCGGCCGCCGGCGAGACCGGTCCGATGGCGGAGCTGGTGCCGGTGCGCGTGCTGGCGGAGTCGGACGGCGTCTGCGCCATCGAGGCGTTCGGTCCCTCCGACCTCGCCGAGGGCGACGAGCTGGTCCTGGTCGGTGCCGACAACGCGTTCCCGGGCGCGGCGCTGCTGCCGCGCGGGGACGGCGATCCGCCCGCGTCCGGCAGCGGGCAGGAGAGCGTGTCGGAATGAACCCGATCCAGGCCGTCGTCGACCGACCCTACACCGTCGCGGTCGCCGTCCTCCTCACCGTGATCTTCAGCGCTCTCGCGGCGGTGCGCATCCCGATGCAGCTCAAGCCGACCGTCGACACGCCGCGCATCACGGTCGCTACGTCCTTCCGCGGCGCGAGCGCGGCGGAGGTCGAGGAGCAGGTCACGCGCGAGCTCGAGGAGGTGCTGCAGAACGTGCAGGGCCTGATCGAGATGACCAGCACGTCGGCCCAGGGCCAGAGCTCGATCACGCTCGAGTTCGATTACGGCTTCGACTCGCAGGTCGGGGTCGTCGACGTGATCAACAAGCTCAACCAGGTCCCGCGCCTGCCCGAGGAGGCCGACGAACCGGTCGTCACGATCTCCAGCGCCGGCCGGGCCGAGGTCGTGAACTGGATCATGGTTCGCTCGCGCTACGAGCCGAACAAGGTCCGGCGCATCGTGCAGGACGAGGTGAAGTCGCGGCTGGAGCGCGTGCCGGGCGTCTCCGGCCTGTTCGTCGTCGGCGGCTCGGAGCGCGAGGTCCAGATCCGCATCGATCCGGAGGTCATGGTGGCGCGCGGCGTGACGTTCGACGACGTCTTCACTGCGATCAGGGACGCGAACCTCAACGTGCGCGGCGGGACGGTCGAGACGGCCTCGAGGCAGCCGGTCGTGCGCACCGTCGGGCGGGCCGAGCGTGCGGCGGACCTGGCCGGGATCATCGTCAAGAACCTCGAGCACGGAGCGGTGGTGCTCTCCGACGTGGCCGAGATCGTCGACGGCTACAAGGAGAAGTCGGGCTTCGTGAACATGAACGGCGTCGCGTCCTGCGGCATGGGCGTCCAGCGCCAGGTCGGGACGAACGTCGTCGAGCTGATCGAGCGCATCGACGCGGAGGTCGAGCGGCTCAACGCCGACTTCGCCGCGCGCGGCATCGACGTCGAGCTGTGGGCGGTCTACCGCGAGACCACCTACATCAACGCCGCCATGGGCTTCGTCCGGCAGAACATGCTGTTCGGCGCCGCCCTCGCCGTGGTGGTCCTGCTGGTCTTCCTGCGCAGTCCGCGCTCCGTCCTGATCGCCTCCGTCTCGATCCCTATCTCGCTGGCCGCGGTGTTCCTGGTCCTGGCCGCGGCCGGGCGCACACTGAACGTCATCAGTCTGGCGGGACTCGCCTTCGCCTCGGGGATGGTGGTCGACAACGCCGTCGTCGTGCTCGAGAACGTCTTCCGGCACCTCGAGATGGGCAAGGGGCGACTACGTGCCGCGGTCGAGGGCGGCCGCGAGGTCTGGGGCGGCGTGCTCGCTTCGACGCTCACTACCGTGGCCGTCTTCGTGCCGATCCTGCTCGAGGCGGACGAGGCGAGCCAGCTCTTCACGGACATCGCCATCGCGATCTCGGCCGCCGTCGGTTTCTCGCTGCTCGTGGCGCTGACGGTCGTGCCGGTGCTCTCGACGCTGTTCTTCCGCGGAGCGGCGGAGACCGTGCAAGAGCGTCGTCCGGGTCCGGTGGGCCGCGCCTACGCCTTCTTCTGCCGCCTGCTCGAGCGTCCGCGCCCCGGCTCGGTCCCGCTGAAGCTCGGCTTCGTCCTGCTGGTCGCCGCCGCGTCGGCCGCGGCGATCGAGATCGCGCCGCCGGCGGAGTACCTGCCGACCGGAAACCGCAACCTGGTCATGTTCTTCGCCGATCCCATCCCCGGCACGCGCGCCGAGGCGATCGCCGAGAACTACGCGCCCTTCGAGCGCTGGGTGCTGGACCAGCCCGAGGCCGAGCGCATGTTCTGCGTCGCCGGCGGCTTCAACGGAGGCGGCGTCATCCTGAAGGACGAGTACTCCGACGGCGAGTCCCTGGCCGCCTTCCACGCGCGCATGTTCGGCCCGGCGATGACGACGCCGGGCTTCCGCTTCATCGTTCCGGTGCGCTCGAGCATCTTCGAGAACCCCGGCAAGCAGTTCGAGGTCGAGCTCTCGGGACCCGATCTGGGGGCGCTGGAGGAAGCCGCCGGGAAGCTCCAGGGGATGCTGATGGCGATCCCCGGCGTCGACTCGGTCCGTAGCTCGCTCGTCAGCGGCCAGCCGGAGCTGCGCGTGGTCGTGGACGAGGTGCGCGCCAAGGACCTCGGCCTCGACGTCGCGGAGATCGGCCGCATCGTCGAGACGGTCGTTGCGGGCCGGCGTGTCACGGAGATGATCGACGGCGGACGCGAGGTCGACCTCAACGTCGTGGCGGCCCAAGGGCGGGTCTCCTCGCGCGAGGACCTGGCCGGGGTCCGCATCCGTACATCGCGCGGCGACGTGATCGCGCTGGGTGACGTCGCGTCGGTGACGCACACGATCGGTCCGCAGACGATCCGCCGACTGGAGCGGCAGCGCAACGCGCTGCTCACGGTGAACATCGCGCAGGCCGCTCCGCTCGAACGCGTGGTCGAGGAGGTCGAGGAGGACGTCTTCCCCAGCATCCTCGCCGGCCTCGGCCCGGCCTACTCCGTGCGCGTCGGCGGCTCGGCGGACGCGTTGCGCACCACGTTGCGCTCGCTCTCCTCGGGCTTCGGGTTCAGCGTGCTGATCATCTACCTGCTCTTGGTCGCGCTCTTCCGGAGCTGGCTCACGCCGGTCGTGATCCTCGTGACGGTGCCCCTGGCTCTCTCCGGCGGACTGGTCGCGATCCGCCTGGCCTCCGAGCTCACCGGCGGCGCGGCGGCCTTCGACGTCATCGCCATGCTGGGCTTCGTGATCCTGGCCGGGCTGGTAGTGAACAACGCGATCCTGATCGTGCACCAGGCGAACAACTTCCGCGCGGAGGGCGTCCCGGCGCGCGAGGCGCTCTCGCGCTCCGCGGAGTCGCGCCTGCGGCCGATCCTGATGAGCGTCACCACGACCGTTGTGGGGATGCTGCCCCTCGCGCTCGGCGGCGGCGCGGGCGCGGAGCTCTACCAGGGGCTCGGCGTGGTCATCGTGGGCGGCCTCCTGTGCTCGACCCTGTTCACGCTCTTCCTGGTTCCGATCCTGCTCAGCCTGGGACAGGACGCGGCCGAGACCGTGGCGAGGCAGCGCGGCGAGGAGGCGGGAGCAAAAGCGCTCTCTCCCGCCGGTGCGGTGCAGTAGTCTCCCGGCCCGCGCGGCACCCGGACCGGGTACCGCGCGGCCAACCGGGATCTGCACCATGTTCCTCTCTCCGCTCCTCCTCGCGGCGGCGGCCTCGCCGTCGTTTCCCGCCCCCGTCGACGACCACGCGGACGGCTACGAGCTGCACGCGCTGGCGACGACCACCGACTTGCTCTCGGCGACGCTCTCGAACGGAGACCACGTCGTCTTCTCGCAGGGCGCGGTGACTCTGCGCAGGCCCGACGGGACGTTTCGCCGGACGCTGCACTCCTTCGCCAGCGCCGCAGTCCCCTCGCTCCTGTGCCTCGATCCGAGCGAGACCTTCGCAGTCTTTGGCGACGCGAGCGCGGGCGGCGGCACCTTCCGCGTCGGCCTCGCCGCCGGTGCCGCGTCGCTCCTCACGCCCCTGGTCGGGAGCTCCTGCGGCTTCGAGAGCGCGGACTCGCTCGTGATGGCGGTCCTCAGCGGCCCGGTCTTCCGCTGGTGGATCTACCGCATGAGCACGACCACCGGCGTCGCGCAACGCATCGCGCAGGTGCCGGGGTTGTTCGGGACGGTCGCCGTGTCGACGGACGGGACGGTCGTCGTCGGCTACGACGGCCGCTACAAGTCGCCGCAGGCGCCGGGCTGGGAAGTGGCGCGCTTCGATCCCGGCGTCCTCACGGGGGCGAGCGTCCTGACCGTCGCCGCCGCGGTGCCGCTGGTGAACGGCCTGCAGGTGGTCGGAGCGTTGGCGATCGACCCGCGCGACGGCCGCGTCTTCGTCGCCGAGCAGAGCGCGGACCCGGCCGGCAACCGCATCCTCGTCCTTGCTCCGAGCGACGTGAGCGCGACCGAGCTGGTGCGGATCGACGCTCCCAATCGGGTCCGCTCGCTCCAGTTCCTGCCCGGGGACGGGATCGCCAGCTTCGATCCCTTCCAGCCGCAGCGCGGCGGCGCGCTGGTCTGGGTCGCCTCGGCCGACCCCGTCGCCGGTCCCGGGCTGCGGCGCGTGTTGGAGACCGAGCGACCGGCGCTCGAGCTGAACGGGCCGGGCACGGGCGGCGCGGGCGCTTTCGACCTGTCCGTCGAGGGTGGTCCGCCGCACGGGCTCGCGCTCGTCTTCTACGGCTCGGCGGCGAGCTTCGATCCGCTCGAGTCCGCCCTGCCCCTCGCCGTGCCGCTCTTCGTCGGGCTGGATCTCGCGGGGCTGCAGCGCGTTCCCGGCCTCGTGCCGCTGGACGCGAACGGATCCGGGAGCGTCGGCTACGTCAACACGAGCGCGAGCACGGGCCTCTTCGCCATCCAGGCCGTGCTGCTCGACGCCGCCGGCGCGCCGGTAGGCTCGTCGAGCGCGGCGTTCCTCTAGCTGAGGTGCGCCCTGCGCCTTCTCGGTCGGTTCGGCGGTCAACCCCGCCGGCGGAAGACCTGGTGGTTGCCCGGCAGCCAGGTCGCGCCGCCGTCGTCCGTGGACTCCATGCGCGACTCGAAGCCGTCCTCGGTGACGGCGAAGCGCGTGAAGCGCAGGCGGGCCGCGCGACCCTCGGCGGTGCGGTACTCCTGCGAGGTGCGCATGTCGCCGCCCAGCGGTCCGGTCATGATCCACAGCTTCCCGTCCGCCCCGACCGACACCATCTCGATCTCGCGCTCCTTCTCGCGCAGGTAGAACAGGATGCCGGACGCGAGGCCGAGCGCGGGGATCTCCGAGCGACCCGAGAGCACGCGGTCCTCGACCACCCAGTCGAAGACGTAGGTGCCCTGCGCCGAACCGGCCACCTTGCCCGCTTGGTCCAGGAATTCGGTCACGACCTCCCATTCGCCGAGTGCCGTGCGCAGCTCTTCCACCGAGGCAGCGAGCGCCTCGTCGTCCTCCTGTGATTGCACCTCTAGGCGTTGCCCCCAGAGGAACAACGCGATCGCGATCAGGATTCCTCGTTCCATTGCCGACCTCTCCGTGATCCCGCGCGACGCGCACTACTCTACAGGCAGCGGTGCCGGCTGTGGATCCGCGACACGGGCAACGCTGGAATGACCGCCCCAGCGGCGCGCGTGCGCATGCTCACCCGGATTCCCCGCCCGTGGAGGTCGCCTTGGACTGGTTCTCGGATCCCAACGCCTGGATCGCGCTGCTCACGCTCACCGTGCTCGAGATCGTCCTGGGAGTCGACAACGTCGTCTTCCTCTCGATCCTGTCGGGGCGCCTGCCGCCGGAACAGCAGGCCAAGGCGCGCAAGCTCGGGCTCGCCCTGGCGCTCATCGGACGCGTCGCGCTACTGCTCTCCCTCGGCTGGATCATGAAGCTCACGGCCCCGCTCTTCTCCCTGTCCGGGGAGGAGATCTCCGGACGCGACCTGATCCTGATCGGCGGCGGTCTCTTCCTGCTCACCAAGTCCACGCACGAGATCCACGGAAGCATCGAGGGCGGCGGGGCGGGAGAGCACCTCGAAGCCAGCCGCGCGGCGACCTTCCGCAGCGTTCTGCTGCAGATCCTCGTGCTCGACGTGGTGTTCTCGCTCGACTCTGTGATCACGGCCGTCGGCATGGCGGAGGACACCGGCGTCATGATCGCCGCGGTGGTCATCGCGATCGTGTTCATGATGTTCACCGCCGGCGCCGTGTCCGCCTTCATCGACCAGCACCCGACCGTGAAGATGCTGGCGCTCTCGTTCCTGCTCCTGGTCGGCGTGGCGCTGATCGCCGACGGCCTCGAGTTCCACATCCCACGCGGCTACGTCTACTTCGCCATGGCGTTCTCGGTGCTGGTGGAGGTCCTGAACCTGAAGATGGCGGCGAAGCGAACCGCGAGGACGGACGCCTGACAGGGCCACTGGGCAGGGCTAGGATCCTCCCCCGCTCTCCCCCCTCTCCACACGGAAGGAGGTCTCCCGTGCTCTCGAGGTCCATCGCGCTCCTGGTTCTCTCCACGCTCCCGCAGGCGCAACGCGTCGCCACGCCGGAAGAGCATCTCGGTCGCCCCGTCGGGCGCGACTTCGAGCTGGCGGACTGGAGCGAGGTGTCGGGCTACTTCCGGCGGCTGGCCGCGGAGAGTCCGCGAGTGGAGGTGCGCACGGTCGGGCAGACCACCGAGGGGCTCGACTTCCTGCTGGCGACGATCACGAGCGAGCGGAACCTCGCGCGCATCGACGAGCTGCGCGCGGCGAGCAAGCGGCTGGCCGATCCGCGCGGGCTGGGGGAGGAGGGGCGACGCGCGCTGCTCGCCGCCGCGAAGCCCGTGCTCTTCGTCTCGATCGGCATGCACTCGACCGAGACCGCGGCGCCGCAGTTCGGGATGGAGCTGGCGCACCTGCTCGCGACCTCGAACGAGGAGCCCTTCAAGAGCGCGCGCGAGGAGCTGGTCGTGCTGGTCGCGCCCTGCCTGAACCCGGACGGGCTCGACCACGTCGTGTCCTGGTACCGCGAGACGGTCGGCACGCCCTACGAGTCGAGTGGGCTGCTGAAGCTCTACCAGTACTACGCCGGGCACGACAACAACCGCGACTGGTTCATGCTGAGCCAGGCCGAGACGCGCATGGTGACGCAGTTGCTCTACTCGGAGTGGTTCCCGCAGGTGTACTGGGACGTGCACCAGCAGGGCTCGAGCCGCGAGCGCCTCTTCGTGCCGCCGTTCCGCGATCCGCTCAACCCGAACCTCGACGCGGGCGTCATCGCCGGCATCGGCCAGCTCGGCACGCGCGCCCTGTTCGACCTGACGCGCGAGGGCTTCACGGGCGTTTCCACCGGAGTCACCTACGACATGTGGTGGAACGGCGGGAACCGCAACGTCCCGGTGCGGCACAACATCATCGGGCTGCTCACCGAAGCGGCCTCGGTGAACATCGCCTCGCCCATCTTCGTCCCCAAAACGGACCTCTCGGCGCCCGGCGGACTCGGCGGCTACGCTCCGTCGAACCGATTCCCGGCTCCCTGGCCCGGCGGCTGGTGGCGCCTGCGCGACATCATCGACTACGAGCACGGCTTCGCGCGCTCCCTGCTCGGCAGCCTCGCGCGCGAGCCCGGGCTGTGGCTCGCGAACGCGCTCGGCGCCGCGACGCGCGCGGTAGAGCTGGCCGAGCACGACGCGCCGCGCGCCTGGATCGTGCCGAGCACGAATCCGGACGTGGCGGCGACGCGGCGGCTCGCGGACTCGCTCCTCCTGGGAGGCGTCGAGCTGTTCGTCGCCGACGCCGAGTTCACCGCCGACGGGCGCACTTGGCCCGCGGGATCGATCGTGATCCAGCGCGCTCAACCCTACGGCCAGCACGTGAAGGACCTGTTCGAGGTGCAGCGCTATCCCGACGGTGATCCGCCCTACGACGTGGCGGGCTGGACCCTGCCGCTCCTGCTCGGCGTACGCCGCGTGGAAGTGATGGAGAGCCTCGAGCTCCCGGCGCTGCGCCGCGTGACGACGGCCGAGGATGCCGTGGCGGGCATCGCCTCGGGCATCGAGGGCAACCTGGCCTCGTCGCTCGACGGAGACGCCTGGGTCGAGGCGTTCCGGCGCCTGGCGCGCGGCGAGACGGTGGGCTTCGTCACGGGGACGGCGGACGAAGACGCCGGCAGCTTCGTCCTGGACGGCTCTGCCGGCGACGTCGTGCTAGCGGGCATGCCGCGAGTCGGCCTCTACGCGCCCTGGAGCGGCAGCATGGACGAGGGCTGGGCGCGCTTCGCGCTCGACACCTTCGGCGTTCCGTACACGTCCGTGCGCAACGAGATGCTGCGAGCCGGCGAGCTGGCGGAGTTCCTCGACGTGCTCGTGATCGCGGACGTCTCCGGCGGCCAGCTCGACGCGGGCCGCAGCGCCGGCAGCGTGCCGGCGGAGTACACCGGCGGGCTCGCGCCGGAGGGCGCGGCGGCGGTCGAGCAGTTCGTCCGCGCGGGCGGCAAACTGGTCGCGATCGACGGCTCGGCGAGCTGGGCGATCGACCTGTTCGACCTGCCGCTCGAGGACGTGACGCGCGGCGAGGGCGCGGGCGAGTTCTCCTGTCCCGGCAGCGTGCTACGCACCGTGCCCGCGGAGGCGGCACCGACCGCCGGCCTTCCGAACGCCCTGGCGGTGTTCTTCTCGCGCTCGGCCGCCTGGAAGGCGAAGAAGAAGGAGGAGGGCGCAGAGGTCGGCGCGAACGGCGAGCGCGAGCTCCAGACGCTCCTGCGCTACGCTCCGACGCGCGTGCTGCTCTCCGGCTGGATCCGCTCGCCCGAGACGATCGCCGACCGCGCCGCCTGGGTGCGCGCGAAGCATGGAGCGGGGACGGTCGACTTGTTCGCCTTCCGCCCGCAGTACCGCGGCTGGTCGCAGGGGACGTTCCAGCTCCTGTTCCGGGCGATCCTGCTCTAGGAGCCGCGGTGGAAGTCCTCCGACGACCGCACGGCGTCCTGCTCGCCCTCCCGCTCCTCGCCTGCGGCGTCACGCGCATCGAGGACACGCGCGCCGAGGTCACCTACACGGTCGAACAGGAGAAGACCTGGCACGTGAAGGACCGCGTGCCGAGCGCCGAGCGACGCGTGCGCGTCTACTCCGACGGACGCGTCACGCTCGACGGCGTGGCACGCACGTGGTTCGAGAACGGAGTCCTGGAGAGCGAGCGCTACCACAACGACGGACGACCGATCGGCACCTGGCGGAGCTGGTACGAGAGCGGCGTACCGCGCTCGGAGGTCGTGATGGGGGACGGGCTGGAGCCGGCGCCGATGCGCTTCTACCACCCGGACGGGACGCTCGCGGCGGAGGGGATGGGGCTCGCCGGCGTGAAGGAGGGAGAGTGGACGTTCCGCTTCCCGAACGGCGCCGTCTCCGAGCGCGGATCCTTCCGCGCCGGCATCCGGCAGGGGACCTGGACCGCGTGGGACGAGAGCGGGGCGAAGCGCGAGCAGGGCGAGTACGTCGACGGGCGCCGCGCGGGGGGCTGGTCGCGCTGGCCCGCGGACACGTCGCCGCCGACTCAGTAGCTCCGGCGTTGCTCGTTCTCGAGCCAGGCTTCGAACGGGGACAGCGAGGACTCGTGCTCCACTCGGCGCGAGCGCAGCAGCCCCCCGTCGCCCGGATCACCCAGCTCCGCGTGCAGTCGCGCGTCGTCGAAGCCGGCCGCCTCTGCGTCGTCGCGCGTGGCGGCGAACACCACTTCGGAAACGCGCGCCCAGAGCGCCGCGCCGCGGCACATCGGGCAGGGCTCGCAGCTCGTGTAGAGCACGGCTCCCTCGAGCGCGTGCGATCCGACCCGGGCACATGCCGCCCGGATGGCGAGCACCTCCGCGTGCGCCGTCGGGTCGTGATCGAGGGTGACGCGGTTCGCTCCGCGGCCGAGCACCAGGCCGTCGCGCACGACGAGCGCGCCAAAGGGCCCGCCGCCCGTGCGGGCCGACTCGACCGCGAGCGCGATCGCCTGGTCCAGGAAGCAGGACATGCGCGCAGCCTAGCGCGTAGCATGGCCCGCATGCAGGCGTTGCCCGAGCTCGAGATCGTCCTGGGCGACAACCTCGCCTTCCTGTGCGCGGAGCCTGCGCAGAGCTACCAGCTCGTCTACCTCGATCCGCCCTTCAACACGGGCAAGCGCCGGCGCCTGATGAGCCTCGAGACGACGAGGGACGAGGAGGGCGACCGCGTCGGCTTCGGCGGCAAGCGCTACCGGAGCAGGGTCCGTTCGGACCGCGCCTACGACGACCGCTTCGACGACTACCTCGGGTTCCTGCGCCCGCGCCTCGAGCAGGTGATCCGCGTGCTCGACCGGACGGGCAGCCTCTTCGTGCACCTCGATCCGCGCGAGTCGCACTACGTCAAGGTGCTCCTCGATCAGCTCCTCGGCCGGGACTCGTTCCAGAACGAGATCGTGTGGGCCTACGACTACGGAGCGCGCTCGAAGCGCCGCTGGCCGGCGAAGCACGACGTGCTCCTGTGGTACACGCTCGACCCGGAGCGCTACACCTTCCGTTACGAAGACATCGACCGGATCCCCTACCTGGCCCCGAAGCTCGTCGGTCCGGAGAAGGCGGCGCGCGGCAAGACGCCGACGGACGTTTGGTGGCAGACGATCGTGCCCCCGGGCGGTCGGGAGCGGACGGGCTACCCGACCCAGAAGCCCCTGGCGATCCTCGAGCGCGTCGTGCGCGTCCACTCGAACCCCGGGGAGCGGGTGCTCGACTGTTTCGCCGGCAGCGGGACGACCGGGGAGGCGGCGCTGAGGCTCGGCCGGTCCTGCACCCTGGTCGACCACAACCCCGCGGCAGTGGAGGTGATGGGCGCCCGCCTTGCCTTCGCGCGGCCGCGGCACCGCCGCTTGGAGACGGCCGGGGGGTCCTCCGACGCCGCTGCTCCCTGCCATCCCGGGCATTGAATCCTCCCGCACCGCGACCATGAGGGAGGGTGGTGCCTGGCGGGACCAGCGCGGTGCGACCCGGCTTCCGAATCCTCCTCAACCGGAAGCGCGTCGCGAGACGTGTGGGACGCACCCATCTGCGCTTCGTGATGGCCTCCTAGGGATGGAGCCCGCCAGGTCCCCGACGGGGCCGGGACCGGCAGGTCCCGGCCCCCTCTCGTCGCACCTCTTCGCGCTTCGCCTCCTCGCGCCTGATGGCCGGTCGGATCCGGGCGTACCATGCGCCCCCATGACCTCCGCTCCCCTGCAATCGATCCCGCGCGAGCCGGAGGACGACCACGGGCCCTCCGCCGTCGCGGCGCGGCGGGCCCTGCTCGAGCGGGCCGCCGGCCGCGAGCTGCCCCACCTGGCAGGATTGCCGGTCCCCCCGCGGACGGCCCGAGGCAAGGTCGAGAACCTGGCCGGCTTCGCCCAGGTCCCGCTGGGCCTGGCGGGGCCGCTCGCGCTCGACACCTCCGCTGGAGCGCGCGAGGTCTACGTGCCGATGGCGACGAACGAGGGGGCCATGGTGGCCTCCTACTCGCGCGGGATGAAGGTGCTGCGGGCGGGCCGGACGCGCGCGCGCGTGGTCGCCCGGGGGCTGAGCCAGCACCCGGTGCTGCTCTACGACGACGCCGCCTCGGCCCTGGAGGCCGCGGTGGTTGTGCGCGCCGAGCGGGACGAACTCGAGCGCTTGACGGCGACCCTGACGACCCACGGCCGTCTGGTGGACGTCCGGCCCGAGCCGATAGGCCGCCGGCTCGTCCTGAGGCTCGTCTTCACGACCGGCGACGCCATCGGGATCAACATGGCCGCCCACGCGGCCGAACTCGTCTCGCGTCACGTCGCCGAGCGCACCGGCGCCCGAGGTCGTTACGTGCACGGCGAGGACGTGGAGAAGCGCGCCAATGCCCGTGCCCTGGTGGAAGGCCGGGGACGGAGCACGGTGTGTGACGTCGTCGTACCGCGGCAGGTGCTCCGGGAGGTCCTGCGCGTGACCCCGCAGGACCTGGTGGCGATCCAGCGCACCTACTCTTTCGGATTCGCGCGGCTCGGGACGCAGAACCAGCTCGTGCAGTCGGCGAACGGGCTCGCGGCCGTGTTTCTCGCCTGCGGTCTGGACGTCGCCTACGTGACCGAGAGCGCGACCGGCCTGCTCGACCTCGACGTCACAGCGGACGGGGACCTCTACGCCTCGGCCTGGCTCCCGTCGCTCTTGGTCGGGACCGTCGGGGGCGGGACGGGGAGCGGGACGGCCGCCGAGTGCCTCGACGCGCTCGGGGTACGTGGAGACGGAGGGGCGGACCTGCTGGCCGAGATCCTGGCGGCGACGGTACTGGCCGGCGACCTCTCGCTCCTGGCCTCGTTCTGCACGCACGAGTTCGTGGCGGCGCACGAGCGGCTCGGCCGGAACCGACCCACGCCGCGAGAGGGATGAGCTCCAGCGCGGACTCTCCGCGTTGAGTCGGGAGAAGAGCGGGAGTTCCCCCTACCGTTCCGGTCGTTTCTTGCCGATGGGCGCGCGGCCGAGCCGGGGAGCGCCCCGTCGAGGCCGACGCGTCGCTCGACGGTCGGCGGGCGGAAACCCGTCCCGTTGACAAGCAAGGACGCCTCTGTAACCTGGTTCGCTTCGCAAATCCGGAGAGTCGCGCCTCCGAGCCCCTGGAGGCGCTCTCGACGTCCCTCCGGCGCCGCCGGTCCGGACCTCTCGAGGCCGTTCTTCCTCTCCCGATCCGTCCCCGTCCACGGTCCCGCCATGTCCTCCGCCGTCCAGACTCCACAGGTCGCCAAGCCGGGCAGCTTCGCCGAACGCCTCGCGATGCGACGCAACATCGGCATCATGGCCCACATCGATGCCGGCAAGACCACCGTCACGGAGCGGATCCTCTTCCTGTCCGAGAAGATCCACAAGACGGGCGAGGTCCACGAGGGGAAGGCCACGATGGACTTCCTGGATGAGGAGCAGAAGCGCGGGATCACCATCCAGTCCGCCGCGACCTCAGTGCATTGGAAGGGCGCCGAGATCAACATCATCGACACCCCCGGACACGTGGACTTCACGGCCGAGGTCGAGCGCTCGTTGCGCGTCCTCGACGGCGCCGTCGCCGTCTTCGACGCCGTGCAGGG
>Ga0302046_10003470_pt1 | contig 14251 bp, 12 predicted proteins | sample RVTome_11_FD_200261 | JGI IMG/M metagenome (GOLD analysis project Ga0302046, IMG submission 200261) | Soil microbial communities from uranium-contaminated site in the Upper Colorado River Basin, Wyoming, United States - RVT147D111 (version 2) ...
CACCATCGCGAGGCCATTCCGCTCGTCCGGGAGCTGAATCTTCGGGCTCTCGCGGTTTTCCGTGATGTCGCGGACTTCCTCGCCCGCTTCCCAGACCGTCAGCACGTGCCCGGGCTCGAGGCCATGACGCGAGCCGCGATTGATGATCACGACGTCGTAGTCGGCGACGACCGTGCGATCGTCGATGACCGACATGATCCTGCCATCGACCTTCGCGCCGGGCGCGCGCGGGATGAAATCCATCTTCGTTTCGTTTTCGACCGGCAGCAGGATGTCGCCCTCGAGCGTTTCGCGCGCGGAATCGACCACGCGCATCGTCACCGGGTTGCCGAGGCGCTGCAGGTCGGCTTCCGCCGCGTACAGGCCCTGGTAACCGAGCACGTCGCCATCGTCGGGGTCCTTCAGCTCGTCGCCGACGTGATAAACGCTGTAGCGGTTGCCGATCGTGCCTTCCTCGAGGCGACGGACATAAATATCGTTGCCGACCGAGGAGATCAGCCGGTGATCACGCGCATGCGCGACGTAGGGCGCGTCCTGGACCTGGTCCTTGGACAGCACGGCGGGCCGCGACATGAAAGCCGCGATGCGGTCGTACGGAATCGCGTGGATCGCTTCCGAAAGCGGACGTTCGCGCACGCGCGGCGACAGGCGGGTCGGGCCGCCGCTCGCGATGGAGACGCGTGGCCGGCCGTCGACCCAGGTGAGCGCAAGCTCGTCGCCTGGATAGATCAGGTGCGGATTCGCGACCTGCGGATTGACGTGCCAGATCTCCGGCCAGTACCAGGGATCCGTCAGGAATTTTGCCGAGATGTCCCAGAGCGTGTCGCCCGGCTGGACGACGTAACGGTCCGGTGCATCGGGCGCCATCGGGATGACGCTGCGGTCGATGCCCTGGTCCTGGCCCGTGGCGACACCGGCCGGAGCGGCCATTGCGATCGCGAGCGTTGCAATTGCCGCGGCCGTCATCGCGCGGAAGGGGTGACGGGAACCGATCTTCGAGGACGATGCCATGCGAGGTGCTCCCTTACTGCCGGGGCAGCCGTAGAATCGTATAATTCCCGGCATCCGGATACCGACGTAAGTCCATGCTTCGACGAACTTTAGCAGCATTCCCCGGTCAGATACACGCGCCACAGGCCCTGCTCCCATGACGCGCCTCACAATACTGGAGTATCCGGACCCCCGGCTGCGGACCCGGGCTGTCCCGGTGGACGCCGTGGACGCCCCATTGCGTGAACTGATCGACGACATGTTCGAGACCATGTATGCCGCGAACGGCATCGGCTTGGCCGCGACCCAGGTGGACGTGCACCGGCGCCTGCTGGTCACCGACGTCTCCGAAGGTCGCAACGAGCGGCGCATCCTCATCAACCCGGAGATACTTTCGCGCGATGGCACCGCGACGTCGCAGGAAGGCTGCCTGTCGGTGCCCGGATATTTCGACGACGTCGAGCGAGCGGCGCGCATCCGCGTGCGCGCGTTGGACCAGGATGGCAAGACATTCGAATCCGACCTCGAGGGACTGCTCGCGATCTGCGTGCAGCACGAGATCGACCATCTCGACGGCAAGCTGTTCGTGGACTACCTGTCGGAGATGAAGCGCCAGCGCGTGCGCAAGAAGATCGAGAAGGACCGGCGGCTGCGCGCAGAAGGCCGGGCGCGGGAGCCTGCGCCCGCACCGGCGATCTGACCGGCACCCCCGCCATGGACCCGAGCCTGGCGGTCGCGTTCGCCGGAACACCCGACTTCGCATTGCCCTCGCTCGATGCCATCGTGGCATCGCGCCATCGCGTCGTCGCCGTCTATACGCAGCCGGATCGCCCGAGCGGGCGCGGCCGGCACGTCGCGGCGAGCCCGGTGAAGGAGCGCGCGCTCGCACTCGGGCTGCGCGTCATGCAGCCGACGACGCTACGCGACTCCAGCGTGCGCACCGGGCTTTCCGCTTTCACGCCGGACGTGCTGATCGTGGTCGCGTACGGACTCCTGCTGCCGCCCGCGATTCTCGAGCTTCCGCGTCTCGGCTGCCTCAATGTTCACGCATCGCTCCTCCCGCGCTGGCGCGGTGCCGCGCCCGTCGCGCGCGCGATCATGGCGGGCGATGAGAAGACGGGCGTCTGCATCATGCGCATGGACGCCGGCCTCGACACCGGGCCGGTGATGCTCCGCCGCGAAGTCGCGATCGGTCCGCGCGAGACGGCGGGCGAGCTCGAGGCGCGGCTTGCAGAGGAGGGCGCATCGGCGATCGTCGACGCGCTCGACGCGCTCGCGAACGGGCAGGCATCGTTCGAGCCGCAGGATTCCGCGCAGGCGACTTATGCGCCGAAGCTCGGCAAGCCCGAGGCGCGCCTGGCCTGGCGTGAGCCGGCAGTAGCGCTCGAGCGGCGCGTTCGCGCGCTGAATCCGCGACCCGTCGCCGAAACGAATCTGGACGGGGCCCAGCTCAGGATCTTCGAGGCGGAGGTCGTCCCGGCTCCGGCGGGCCCCGTTCCGGGCACGATCCTGGGCGCGGACGCGAATGGAATCGTCGTGATGACCGGGGAACAGGCGCTTGCCCTTCGCCGCGTGCAATTGCCCGGCAGGCGCGCGGTCACCGCGGCGGAATTCGCCAATGCGCGACCGCTCGCGGGCCGGGTGCTCGCCTGAGCACGCGAGAAGGCGCGGAAATACGTGCCGCGGCAGCGAGAAGCGTCGCTGCGGTCGCGAGCCGGGGCCGCCGCCTCGATACGGCGCTCGCCGAGTTCACGCGCGAAGGAGTGCCGCGCCCCGCGACGCAATCGATCGCTTTTGGCACGGTGCGCTGGCATTTCGAGCTCGAGGCCTGCCTCGGATTGATGCTCGACCGGCCGGATTCCAGGCTGGATCCCGAACTCCGCGCGCTCATCCTCGTTGGCCTCTATCAGTTGCTGCACGGCGCGACGCCCGAGCACGCGTCCGTCTCCGAAACCGTCGAGGCGGCGCGCGCACTCGGTCATCCGCGATCGGCGGGCTTCGTCAACGCGCTCCTGCGGCGCTTCCAGCGCGAGCGCGCCGCGATCGTCGAGGCCGCGCGCCGGGACGCCGCGGCGCGGCACGCGCACCCGCAGTGGATGCTCGCGGCCTTCGAGCGCGACTGGCCGGAATGCTGGGAGTCGATGGCCGGTGCCGGAAACGCCGAGCCGCCGATGTGGCTGCGCGTGAACGCGCGACGCCACACGCGCGACGAGTACCGCGCGCGCCTTGCAGCCGCGGGCATGGGGGCCGAGGCCTGCGATTTCGCGCCGCAGGCGCTGCGTCTCGCGGAGCCGGTGGATGTCGGCGGGCTACCCGGCTTTGCCGATGGCGACGTCTCGGTGCAGGATGCCGCAGCGCAGCTCGCGCCGTTTTTTCTCGCGCCGCGCCCCGGCATGCGCGTCCTCGACGCCTGCGCCGCGCCGGGCGGCAAGGCCTGCCATGTGCTCGAGCTGACGCCCGGACTCGCGGAACTCGTCGCGCTGGACATCGATGCGGATCGCGCCACGCGCATCGCGTCGAATCTCGCGCGCCTCGGCCTCGAGGCGCGGATCGTCATCGGCGATGCCGCGCGCCCCGAGAACTGGTGGAGCGGCCGCCCTTTCGACCGCATCCTGCTCGATGTGCCGTGTTCCGGCACGGGCGTGATCCGCCGCCATCCGGACATCAAGCTGCTGCGCCGCTCTGACGACATCCCGCGTTTCGCGGCGCAGCAGGCGGCACTGCTCCGTGCCTGCTGCGCGCTGCTTGCGCCCGGCGGCCGCCTGGTCTACTCGAGCTGCTCCGTGCTGCAGGCCGAGAATGCGGCTGTCGTGGGCGAGTTCCTGGACGCTGAGGCCTCGGCGGCCGATGTGACCGAATCTGCTAGGCTTTTGCTGCCCGGCGCACTGCCGTGGCACAGAGCGGGGCCGGGTTGCGCGCTCCCAAGCGGGGCAGCCGACGCCGACGGCTTCTATTACGCCTGCCTCGAGAAGCAGGCCTGAGGAACCGGCGTGCAAATGCGGGGGCGATGTCGCTGGCTGGTTCTCTGCATCGCGCTCGCCGGCGCGACGACATCGTTTGCCGCGCGCGCGCAGGACGAGGGCCGGTTCCAGATCCGTAACGCCTACGTGGAACTCTCGAACGGCGTCTGGCTGCTCGACGTGCAACTGGATCTTGCGCTCGCGGATGCGGCACGCCAGGCCTTCGAGGAAGGCGTGCCGCTCGTGCTCGAGCTCGAGGTCGAAGGGAGCGTCGAGCGGCGTCTCTTTCCGGACGAGACCGTCGTGTCGCTGACGCGCCGGTGGCAGCTAGCCCACGACGCGATCTCGCAGCGCTTCGTCGTCACCGATCGTGCGAGCGGCGATAACGTGAGCCATGCCACGCAGGAGGAAGCGCTCGAGGCGCTCGCGCGAATCAGCGAGATCGAGATCGCCGACACAAGGACGCTGCCGTCCGACGGCCGCTTCGACATGCGGGTGCGCGCCGCAGTCGAGATCGGCGACCTGCCGGCCGCGGTCCGGATGCTGCTCTTCTGGAAAAGCTGGTCGCGCAGCACCGACTGGTACGCCTGGAAGGTGCGGCCATGATCCGGCGCTGGCTCCCGATTGCGGTCGGCGCCGGCATCGTGGTCTGGATCGCGGCGCTCGTGCTGCTCGCGATCACCGCCGAGGGCTCGCAACGCTACGGCGAGCAATACGCCCTGATACTGCTGATCAACATCGCGGGCGTCGTGGCGCTTCTCGTCCTGATCGGCCGCCGGCTCGCCGACTTCATCCGCGACTGGCGCCGCCACGTGCCCGGCTCGCGGCTCCGCGGCCGCACGCTCCTGATGTTCGGCGGCCTCGCGATCGCGCCGCTCCTGCTGGTGTTCGCTTTCTCCGTCGTGTTCCTGACGCGCGGCATCGACAGTTGGTTCCACGCCGAGGTCCGGCAGGGGCTTTCCGACGCGCTCGGCCTCTCGCGGGCGGCGCTCGATCTTCGGATGCGTGAAAACCTCGAGCGCACCGGCCGTGCCGCGGAGCGGCTATCGGATCTCTCGGGCGGAGCGCTTTACTCCGCCCTCGACGAGGAGATGCGCCGCTCGGGCGCGGACGAGCTGATCGTGACGAGCGCGGGCGGCCAGCCCGAGGGCTACAGCCGCGCCGGCATGCGGCACGAACTGCCGGCGGTGCCGCCGGAGGAACTGCTGATGCAGTTGCGGCAGGGGCGGCCTCACGTGAGCCTGCAGCCGGCGCCGGGTGGTGGCTACCAGGTCCGCGCGGCTACGCAGATCCGTTCGGGATCGGACTTGCAGCCACGCCTCCTGATCGCGACCTATCCTGTGCCGCAGAGGCTCTCCGACCTCGCGGCGACAGTGCAGGAGGCCTACCAGCAATACGGCCGGCTCTCGTTCCTGCGCGAGCCGCTCAAGGCCTCGTTCGTCCTGACGCTCTCGCTCGTGCTCTTGATGGCGCTGCTCGCCGCGATCTACGGCGCACTGTATTTTTCCGAGCGGCTGGTGCGCCCGGTCCAGGACCTGATCGCGGGCACGCGCGCAGTCGCGAAGGGCGACTTCGACACGCGCCTGGCGCGGCCCTCGCACGACGAGATCGGATTCCTCGTCACGTCCTTCAACGACATGACCAAGAAGCTCGCGCGCGCGCGCGAGGAGACCGAGCGCAGCCGCGCCGCGGTCGAAGCCGAGCGCGCGGCGCTCGCCGTGATTCTCGCGCGCCTCACGAGCGGCGTGATCTCGCTCGAGCCGGATCTTCGCATTCGCGTCGCGAACCAGGCGGCAGGCAGTATTCTCGGCGTGGACTTCGAAGGCGCCACCGGCCGGCCGCTCGCGGAGCTCGCAGCCGGGCAGCCGCTGCTCGAGGAGCTCCACGCGGTATTGCAGCAGCACCTCGACGCCGGCGAAACCGAGTGGCGCGAGCAGATCACCTGGCGGGCCGAAACCGGGCGGCGCGAGCTCGTCTGCGCGTGCACCGCGCTTCCCGGCGACGCCGGAGCGCAGGGCCTCGTGCTCGTGTTCGACGAGGTCACGCAGCTTCTCCAGGCGCAGCGCCAGGCCGCGTGGGGCGAGGTCGCGCGGCGTCTCGCGCACGAGATCAGGAATCCCCTGACGCCGATCCAGCTCTCCGCGGAGCGCATGCGGCGCAAGCTCATGCGGGGGCTCGGATCCTCCGAGGCGGAGCTGCTCGATCGCGCGACGCACACGATCGTGCAGCAGGTCGAGGCGATGAAGCAGATGGTCGCGGCGTTCTCGGAATACGCGAAGGCGCCCGAGATCCAGATCAGCGAGTTCGACCTCGGCGCGCTCATCCGCCAGGTGTCCGACCTCTATCACGCGCAGGATCCGCGCGTGGCGTTCGGACTTTCGCTGGACCCGCGCGCGGCGGCGCTCGAGGCCGACCCCGGCCGCGTCCGCCAGCTCCTGAACAATCTGCTGACGAACTCGCTCGAAGCGCTCGACGGGCGGCCGAATCCTGTCATCATGATCGAGACCCAGCGGGCGGGCGATCAGATCGTGCTGACGGTCGTCGACAACGGTCCCGGGTTCCAAGGCGGCCTGATGGAGCAGGCCTTTGACCCCTACGTGACCTCGAAACCGAAGGGCACGGGGCTCGGGCTCGCCATCGTGCGCAGGATCGTCGAGGAGCACGGCGGCCAGGTCGAGGTGGACAACGCGCCGCAGGGCGGCGCGCGCATCCGGGTCACATTGCCGGCGACGCCGCGTGAGGCGCGGCGGGCCGAGGCGAGGAGAGAGAAAGCATGAGTTCGCCGAGAATTCTCGTCGTCGACGACGAGGCCGACATCCGCGGGTTGCTCTCGGAAATCCTCGCGGAAGAAGGATACGAGATCGAGGTCGCGGCCGACGCCGCGTCCGCGCGCCGCGCGGCCGCCCGGCAGGAGCCGGACCTCGTCCTGCTCGATATCTGGATGCCGGACATGGACGGCATCTCGCTGCTGCGCGAGTGGTCGGAGAAGCATTCCTTGCGCTGCCCGGTCGTCATGCTGTCGGGCCACGGCACGGTCGAGACCGCCATCGAAGCGACGCGGCTCGGTGCTTTCGATTTCGTCGAGAAGCCGCTCTCGATCGCGAAGCTCCTGCGCACCGCGGAGCGGGCGCTGGAAGCGGGCCGCCGGCGGCGGCAGGCGCAGCGCACGCAGATTCCGGCGCTGGTCGCGCCGGTCGGCAAGAGCCGGATGATGCAGAGGCTACGGGAGCAGGTCCAGCAGGTCGCGGGCCACGACGCCTCGGTGCTGCTGGTCGGCGAGCCGGGCACGGGACGCGAAGCCTTCGCGCGTTACTTGCACTCGCTGGGTCCACGCTCTGCGGGGCCATTCGTCAGCGTCACCTGCGCGAGCCTCGACGATGCCACCGCCGCGGCGAGGCTTCGCGGCACGGTCGTGGGCGGCAAGCCCGAGCCGGGGTTCTACGAGCAGGCGCGGGGCGGGATGCTGTTCCTGAGCGGAGTCGAGGACCTGTCCACGAGCGCGCAGCGCCTCCTGCTCGCGGACCTCGAGCAGCGCGGCTGGCAGCGTGAGGGGGCGGGCGAAATCCTGCCCTTCGACGCGCGCTTCGTCGCGGCTGGTGCTCCGGGCCACGACGGACCGGCGATCGGATTGCGGCGGGAGCTGCTCGCGCATCTCGAAGTCATCTCGATCCGCATTCCACCGCTGCGCGAGTACACGGAGGACGTGCCGGACCTCCTGCGTCATTACGTGGACCGGTTCGTGGACGAGGAAGGCATGCCATTCCGGCGCTTTTCGGTCGCCGCGCAGAATCGCCTGCGGAACTACCCGTGGCCGGGTAACGTCCGCGAACTCCGGAACCTCGTGCAGCGGGTGCTGATCATCGGCGGGCCCGAGGAGATCCGCCTCGACGAGATCGAGCAGCATCTCGTGACCCAGCAGGCGCCCGGCGAGCCACTGGTGAAGCAGGATCTGCTGGCATTGCCGCTGCGCGAGGCACGCGAGCAGTTCGAGCGCGCATATCTCCTGCAACAGCTGATGCTCTGCAACGGCAAGGTCGGGCTTCTGGCGAAGCGCGTCGGCATGGAGCGCACCCACCTCTACCGCAAGCTGCGGTCGCTCGGCGTAGATTTCCGGCAGATCACCGAAGACTGATAGACAACGGGCCAACCGGGGGGAGGCTTCCCTTTTCCCGAAGGACTGAAGGAAAAGGGAAGCCTCCCCCCGGTTGGCCCGGCGGCACTCAGTCGCCGACTCTGACGACCAGAACGTCGACCTCTGCTTCGGTGAGACGCTGCTTCACCCGGTTGAGCTCGGCCAGGTCGGTGATGGGCCCGACGCGCACGCGATGCCAGGTGTTGCTGTCGATCGAAACGCGCTCCACGTTCGACTCGATGCCCTGGAGCGCCAGCTGCGCCTTCACGCGGTCGGCGTCCTCGAACTTCTTGTACGAGCCGGCCTGCAGCACGTAGGCGCCCTGCTTTTCGGCCGGCAGCGGCGCGTCGCGCGGCATGGCGACTTCGCGTTCGGGCACGACCACCTCGAAATTGGGCAGCATGTCGTAATAGTCGTACCGTTCGGCGGGCTCCTCGCCGGCTTCGCGCGCCGACGCCGGCTCGGTCGTGTCGACCGCCTCGGCTCCGGAAGGCTGCGGCGCGCGGGGATCGAAGAAATAAAGCGCGAGCCCGACGGCGAGTCCGGCCACCAGGCCGATGAACAACCCGGTCCAGCCCGAGAACGGCTCGCGGCGGGTGCGGCTTCGCTTGTAGTCGCGTGACACCATCACATGGCCTCCGGCGCCGAGACGCCGAGGAGCATGAGCGCATTCTGCAACACTTGCTGGGTCGCGGCGATGAGCGCGAGCCGCGCATTGCGGGTGTCGGCGTCGTCCACGATGAAGGGAAGCGCCGCGTAGCAGGCGTGGAATGCCTGGGCCAGCTCGCGGAGATAATGGACGACGAGGTGCGGGGCGCGGAGTTCCGCGCCCTGCCGCACGACCTCGGGCCAGCGCGAGATCTCGCGCATCAATGCCTGTTCCGCCGCGCCAGCGAGGAGGTGGAGCGCCCGGAAGCCGGCATCGCGGTCGAAGGGCAGTCCGCGCTCGGATGCCTGCTTCAGCACGCTCGCGATGCGCGCGTGGGCGTACTGGATGTAGTAGACGGGATTGTCGTTGCTCCGTTGCTTCGCGAGCCCCAGGTCGAAGTCGAGGTGCTGGTCATTCGACCGCATCACGTAGAAAAGCCGCGCCGCATCGTCTCCCACTTCGGTCCGGAGATCGCGCAGCGTAACGAACTGCGCCTCGCGTTTTCCCATCGGCACTTTCTCGCCGCCCTTGAGCAGGGTCACGAACTGGATCATCGGGACCTGCAGCGATTCGGCGGGCTCGCCCATCGCCGTGAGTCCGGCGCGCACGCGCGCGACGTAACCATGATGATCGGCGCCGAGGATCGTCACGAGCAGGTCGAAGCCGCGCTCGCGCTTGTCGAGGTGATAGGCGATGTCGGAGGCGAAGTAGGTCTTCTGTCCGTTGGCGCGCACGACGACGCGATCCTTCTCGTCGCCGAATTGCGTGGCGCGAAACCAGATCGCACCCTCCAGCTCGAAGACGTGGCCGTGCTCCCGCAGGCGCTTGAGCGCGCGGTCGATCGGGCCGCCGTCGCGGCCGTCGCCGAGATCCTGCTCGGAGTACCAGCGGTCGAAATGCACGCCGAATTCCTCCAGATCGTCGCGGATGTCCGCCAGGATGTCGGCGAGGCCCGCATCGAACACGACGCGGAATTTTTCCTCGCCGAGCAGTTCCCGCGCCCGCGCGATGACGGCATCGATGTGGAGGTCCTTGTCGCCGCCCTCCGGTTCGTCGGGCAGCAGACCGCGCTCGACCTCCGTCGCCGCGCGCCGGAGCGACTCGCCGTGCCGCGCACGCAGCCGTTCTGCGATCGGGCGGACGTAGTCGCCGCGATAGCCGTTCGCCGGAAAACGGATCTTCTCGCCGCAGATCTCGAGATAGCGGACCCAGATGCTTGCGGCGAGGATGTCCATCTGGCGGCCGGCGTCGTTGACGTAGTACTCGCGATGCACGCGCCAGCCGTCCGCGTCGAGGAGGTTCGCGACGGTCGCGCCGTAGGCGGCGTGCCGGCCGTGGCCAACATGCAGTGGCCCTGTCGGATTCGCGGAAACGAACTCGACGATCGCCTTCTTCCCGGCTCCCGTATTGCCGCGGCCGTAAGCGGAGCCCGCCGCCAGCACGCGGGCCGTCTCCGCCTGCCAGGCCGCCGGCGTCATGAAGAAATTGATGAAGCCGGGCCCGGCGATCTCGGTCTTTCCGATCAATTCGTTCGCGGGCAGGGCCTCGACGATCTTCGAGGCGAGCGCGCGGGGACTCGCGCGTGCAGTCTTCGCGAGGCGCATCGCGATGCTCGTCGCGAAATCGCCGTGCGCCAGGTCGCGGCTCCGCTCCACTTCGGGCACGGGCAATGCCGCATCGCCGAGCGTTCCCGGCGGCAGCGCCGCGAGCGCGTCCGTCACGAGCCTTTCGATCAGGTTTTTCAAGCGCAGGAGTCTATCAGTCCACTTCGGCCGGATCGACGTCGACCGACCAGCGGAGCGTGCGCGGAGCGCGGAGTTTCGCGATCTCGGGAACCCATTCCGCGAGAAAATTCTGCAGCACCGCGCGCGCGGCCGATTCGACCAGGAGTTGCGCGCGGTGGCGGCCTGCGCGGCGCGCCATCGCGGCGGGCGCGGGGCCGAGCAGACGCAGCTCCGATTCGCGGGCCACGGGCGCGATCGTCTCGGCGGCGTGCAGGAAGCCGAACACTTCCGCGACTGCCGGCCCGTCGGCCCGCAGGAGCGCGAGATGCGAATAAGGAGGCCAGCCCGCCGCGCGACGCTCTGCCAGCGCGAGTGACGCGAATCCCTCGTAGCCTTCCTTGATCAGGCATTGCAGCAGCGGATGCTGCGGATACGCGGACTGGATCAGGACTTCGCCCGGGCGGTCGCCACGCCCCGCGCGCCCCGCGACCTGGACGATCTGCTGCGCGAGACGCTCGCTCGCGCGAAAATCCGCGCCGAACAGGCCCTGGTCCGCCGCCAGGACGACGACGAGCGTCACGTCCGGGAAGTCGTGGCCCTTCGTGAGCATCTGCGTGCCGACGAGAATGCGCGCGCTCCCGTCGATGACCGATGCGAGCGCTCTTTCCATGTCGCCGCGCCGGCGGATCGCGTCGCGGTCGATGCGCACGAGCTGCACCGACGGAAAGAGCTGCGCGAGCGTCGTCTCGACGCGTTCCGTGCCCTCGCCGACCGGCGAAAGCTCGTTGCCGCAGCGCGGGCAGCCGAACGGCATCGATTCCTCCGCGCCGCAGTGATGGCAGATGAGCCGCGCGCGCCTGAGGTGAACCGTGAGCCGCGCATCGCAGGCCTTGCAGGGCGCGATCCATCCGCAGCCGGAGCAGAACATGGTCGGCGCGTAGCCGCGCCGATTGAGGAAGACGAGCACCTGGCCGTCCGCGCCGAGATGACGCTCGATCGCGGCCGTCGCCGGGGGCGATAGTCCGTCGCGCGCCGGATTGACGCGGAGATCGACGACCATGACGCGCGGCTTGCCGGCACGGCCCGTGCGCTCCGGCAGCGAAAGCTTCGTGTATCGCCCCGCGTTTGCGTTCGCGAGCGATTCGAGCGACGGCGTGGCGGAACCGAGCACGACGGGAACGCCCGCGCGCGAAGCGCGGAGCACCGCGAGGTCGCGGCCCGAATAACGGAAGCGGTCCTGCTGCTTGTACGAAGGGTCGTGCTCCTCATCGACGACCACGATCCCGAGCGCCGGCATGGGAGTGAAAACTGCGGAGCGCGTGCCGATCACGACCGGCGCGCGGCCGGAAGCCGCCGCCCGCCACGCCTCCGCACGCGCGCCGTCCGCGAGCGAGGAGTGCAGCGCGACAATTGGTGCCGCGAGGCGCGCCCGGAACCGCGCGACGAGTTGCGGTGTCAATGCGATCTCGGGGACGAGCACGAGCGCGCCGCGTCCCTCGTCGAGCACGCGCTCGATGAGCCGCATGTAGACTTCGGTCTTGCCGCTGCCGGTGATGCCGTGCAGGAGCCACGCTCGGTAACCGCCGAGCGAGCCGCTGATTTGCTCGAGCGCTGCGCCCTGGTTCGCGGTCAGCACGGGACCGGGTCGACCGGCGCCCGCCGCGGGCGCCGCTTCCGGCCGCGCGAAGGATTCGAGCCAGCCGCGCCGGAGGAGCGACCGGACGACTTCCGTTTGCCCGGCAGCGGCGATCGCCGCGGTGCTGGCGCCGTCCTCGCCGACGAGATCGATCAGTTTTTTCTGCCGGTGACCGAGCCGCGCTCCCGCGTCGAGCGCGGTGCGCCCGGCCTCGGAAACACGCCAGAGGATTTCATCGCGCCGCGCGGACTCGCCCTTGCGCAGCCTCTTCGGAATCGCGCCGAACAGCACCTCGCCGAGTGGATGGTGGTAGTAGTCGGCCGCCCACAGCAGAAGGCCGAAGGTCGTCTCGTCCCAGAGCGGCATCGTGTCGATCGCGGAGCTGATCCGCTTGAGCCGCGCTCGCGGCAAGCTGCTTTCCGCCGCGTGCGCCGCGACGATGCCGATCGCGCGGCGGCGGCCGAGCGAAACACGGACGCGCTCGCCCGGCCGGGCAATCGCCGCGCCGTCCTCGGGCAGGTAATCGAATCGGCGCCTCATAGGCGTGTCGAAAACGACCTGGAGAATCGGAGAGACCGTGGGCAAAATATTATTCTTTATCAATAGGTTAGGGAATTCGCCGCGACCGGGTCAACGGCCGTCGGCCTGTCACGTTATATCACCGTGGCGGGACGGGGAGTCTGGCACCGATGCAGGAAGAGCGAGTGAACCGCTCTGCTACGCTTTCGGCGCCCATGTCGCTCGGCAGGCGTGACGAATCGCGGGAGACCACGGTGGACCGGGAGCGCGCGCTGGACAGATTCCTCGCCGGAATCGAACGGCGCGCGTTTCGCATCGCCTGCATGGCGCTTCGCGACCACGCGGAGGCCGAGGATGCCGTGCAGGACGCGATGATCCGGATGGTGCGGAGTTACGGACGGCATCCGGAAGACCAATGGCGTCCGCTCTTCTACCGCATCCTGAGGAACCGGATCACCGACACCCAGCGCCGGCAGAAAGTGCGGCGTGCCGTGATGGCCTGGTGGTCGGGGCCGGAGGCTGACGAGTCGGCGCCGGACCCGCTCGAATCGGCCGTCGATCCCCGCGGCACGCCGGAGCAGGAGCTCGAAAGCGCGGAACTGCTCGCGCGCATCGAGAAAGTGCTCGCCGCACTGAGCAGCCGCCAGCGCGAGGTGTTCCTGCTCAGGAACTTCGAGGGGCTCGATGTCGCACAGGCGGCGATCGCCATGGGTTGTTCGGAGGGAAGCGTGAAGACGCACTATTTTCGCGCCATGCAGTCATTGCAATTGGCGCTCGGAGAGTGGAAACCATGAACGACGAAATGCGGGAACTCGAACGCAGGAGCCGCGCGGCATTCGACGAGAGCGTCGAGTCGCTGGACGCCGAGACGCGCTCGCGGCTCGCGCGCGCAAGAGCGCGCGCCCTCGCGGAATTGCGGGAGCGCCGCGCGCCTGGACCCGCAGTATGGGTCCCGGTGGGTGCCGCGGCGGCCGCGCTCGTCGCCGCGATGCTGTGGCAGCGCGAGGAAAGCACTGCGCCGCCGCCGGACGCGGCGTTCGCTGCACTCGAGGATCTCGACATGATGGCCGGGGGCGAGGATTTCGAAATGTTCCACGAGGACGAGGGCTTCTATGCCTGGGCGGAAGAACAGATGTCGGATGGCGTGGGCTGACGGATGCGCCGCGCGAAAGTCATGACGGCATTTTTTCTCGCCTGGCCCGCCGCGGCGGCGGATCCGCCGCCCGAGCAGCCGGACGCCGAGTTCCTGGAGTTCCTGGCCGAGACGGCGGGCGAGGACGAGGAATTCGTCGAGTTCATTGAATCCGGCCGGGCCGACCGTGCCCTGAAGCGCGCCGAGGAAGAGGCTTCGAAGGAAGGACAATGAATAGACTCGCATGGATTTTGATGGCATGGATCCTGTTCGGCAGCGCGGCCGTCGCTGCGGAAGAGCCGGGCGGCGAAACGGACATTGCCTGGGAATCGCTCGACGAGCCGGCGCAGGAATTGCTGGCGGGGCAGAAGGAGCAATGGAGTTCGCTGCCGCCGTCCCGCCAGCGCGCGATGGCCGAAGGCGCCGGGCGCTGGCTTGCGATGAGCGACGAGGAGCGCACGCACGCGCGCGGCCGCTGGCAGAAATGGCAGAAGCTCACCCCGACCGAG
>Ga0302046_10003471_pt1 | contig 14250 bp, 12 predicted proteins | sample RVTome_11_FD_200261 | JGI IMG/M metagenome (GOLD analysis project Ga0302046, IMG submission 200261) | Soil microbial communities from uranium-contaminated site in the Upper Colorado River Basin, Wyoming, United States - RVT147D111 (version 2) ...
GCGAGGCTGCGCTCACGCGTCCAGCGCCGGGTCGATGAGTGCCTTGATCACACGACCGTCAGCGACCAGATCGAGGGCGGCGTTGGCGCGCGCGAGACCGAAGCGCTCGAGGCGCAGGCGTCGCCACGGCTCAGCCAGGTCCGCGCGCGCCATGAGTCGCGCCGCATTCCAGAAGTGTGAGAAGTCGGAACCCCAGCAACCGCGCACATCGAGATGCTTGCGGTTGAGGTCGTGGTGCGGATTGAAGGCGACGTCGCCATGATCCGTGTACTGGCCTACGATCACGACGCGGCCGCCATCGCGCGTGAATCGCAGGGCATGCGCGACAGCTTCGGGTGCACCGGCCGCCTCGATCGTGACGTCGGCGCCACGGCCTGCCGTGTGGTCACGCACCCAGGCTTCCCGCTCTGCGGGCGACGTGTCCTCGATGCCAAGCACGGCGCTCGCACCGACCTGCGTCGCCGCGTCCAGCCTCGCCGCTGGCGCGCCAATGCAGAGGACATCCAGGGCACCACGCATGCGTGCCAGGATGATGCTGGACAGACCGACCGGACCGCTGCCCAGGATGAGCACCGTGTCGCCAATGCGGCTGTCGGCCCGCTCCATCGCGTGCAGCGCCGTGGGCAGCGAACAGCCGCCGGCCATGAACGCCTCGGCATCGACGCCGTCGAGCCGGATCACGTGCGTGCCCGGCCTGAGGTACACGGTGTCCGCCCAGCCACCGGCCAGCCCATCGGCGGCACCGTACGTGATGCCGTAGATGCGACGCTGCGGACAGCGCGTCGTCGCCTTCGCGACCAGGCAGTACCAGCACGCGTTGCAGGTGCGGTGCACATCGAGAAACGTGACGCGGTCACCTTCGGCAAACGGTCGGCCGTTCACATCACGCAGTGCACCACGGATCGCCGCCAGCCGTCCGACAGTCACGTGACCGGGAATCAGCGGATAGGGCACGCCGCTCAGCCGGCCCGCACGCAGGTGCACGTCCGTGCCACACACCTCCGACAGCTCGACGGCGAGCAATGCCGAATCCGGCTCGAGCTCCGGCACCGGCATTTCCCGAACCTCTGCGGCTGAGCCCGGCGACGGGATGACTGCGGCCCTGGCGGTCGGCATGGCGAGTAATATGGATGGTCACGCGGACCCGGCAACCGGCCATGGGGCGCACAGCACCCGCCTCCCCGGCGTGTGCGGTTCCTGCACCACGATGCGGGTCGTGCCTCGCCGCTGACCACGCGCTTTGTTCACTGCGGTTGGCTGCACGCGACCGAACCGGACTCTGCGGAGGTCCCGACATGCCGAGCCTGATCACCATGCTGCTGATCGCGACCGGTACGAACCCGCTGTGTCTGCCCGTCCTCGAGGCGCCGCATCGCAGCACGCGTAGCCCGCTGTCCGTCGTCATCGTGGCGCCGGCGAGGGCGGCCGCTGAAACACTCGAGGAGCTGTATGCCGCCGGCCAGACGTGGGACGCCTTCTACGACGCAGCCACGGGCAGGCGCGCGCTCTGGGAGGAGAACCGGGCGCGTGCTGCTGTTCCGGATGCACTTCTGGAACGCGCCCGTGCAGTGCCCGGGACGTGGCGCATCCTGGTGATTGCCGTCGACGCGTGCAGCGATTCCGTCAATTCGATTCCGTACATCGCGAAGCTGGCGGCATCCGTCGCCGGCCTCGATCTGCGGATCGTCCATCGCGATCGCGGCAGGGCGCTGATGGAATCGCACCGCACTCCGGACGGCCGTGCGGCGACGCCCACGATCATCCTGCTGAACGAGAAGTACGAGGAGGCCGGCTGCTGGATCGAGCGTCCGTCGAAGCTGCAGGACTGGTACCTGGAGAACCACGAAAAGCTCGAATCGGCGCAGTTGCTCGAGCAGAAGATGGCATGGTACCGCGATGATGCCGGCCGCGAGACATTGCGCGAGATCGTCGAGATGATCGAGGCCGCCGCCGCCGGCCGCCGCATCTGTGCATCAGGTCCGGCCAGGTGAGCCAGCGCACGGGGCCCGTGTCGAGAATGCCGTGCCCGGCCCGCGCCCGGGCTGAGCTGAAGTTCACCGAGTGAGTCGACGACGTCGTCGCGGCGACCCGCGTAATCCGTCAATCCGTCCTCGGTGAGCTGCGCCGTCCGGGTTACTCAGTTGTTACGGCAACCCCCCTGACGTACGGTGTACGCGATCTGCAGAATCTTCCAGCCGGTCTCCATGCGCGCGAGATGGAACGCGTCCGTCCCGCAGTGACTGAACTGGTCACCTCGCCGGAAATCGTACCAGGTCCAGACCGAGGCGAGATTGCCATCGAGCCGGATCTCGGGATCGCGTATGCGCTCGTCGAAGCGGTCCGGTGATGCGGCGACCAGCCGGACGAACTCGTCCGCAGTCACGACGCGCAGAGTCGGTATTCCATTCTGCTGGCCGGGCACGTACAACCTTGCCTGCGGATGAAACTGCGCACGAACGGCGGCCGTGTCACGATTGCGCATGGCTTCGAACAGCTTGTCGATCGTGGCCACCACGTCACGCTCATCGGTCGTGCTCTTCGGCAGGCGATCGCCAATGTGAACGCGGCGTTGTGCGAGGTCGAAGACGTCACCCGCCTCGAGGAAGTAGTAGGTGTCGCCATCGGAATCGCGCGTGTTGTAGAAGGCAGCCTTGCTGCGGCCGATGACTTCGGCGCGATCGCCGCGCACGAGAATGGCCGTACCTTCGTCCAGCCCGATGCCCAGCAGCCCGGGATAGCGTGCTATGACGGCCAGCATGTCGTTCTCACGGCCGCGCGCGAGCACGTGCTGGTCTACAGCGGTGTTCCGCAGGAAACCGAAGCCGCGCTCGTGGCCTTCCGCCATCATGATGGTGTTGCCCTCGACGGCGCCCCGCACCATGTACGATGCCTGGATCGAGGCGCCCGCACTCGTGCCGCCCACCACGCCGCCCCGCTCGAGCACCGCGAACAGCTCACGCAGTGTACGGGTGTCCAGGTACGCGTCCGCCAGTCGCCACTGGCGACCGCCCGGGATCCACACACCGGTCGCATCACGCAGCGCATTGGCGAACGGTTCCGTGTCCGCCACCTTCGGATCGCGCGTGTGCAGGATCTTCACACTGCGTACGCCGGCCTGGCGGAACACGTTGTAACCGGACCAGTCGTCGGGGAACGAATCCTGTTCGCCGGCACCCGGCAGGATGACGATGTGCGCATCGCGGCCACCGGCCAGGTCGATGAAGCGATTCATGATCTCCGGACCCAGCCGGCCGCCGCCCGCGACAATGAGCGTGCCGCGTTCCGGTCCGACGACCGTCTGGCCCGTGAGGGGGCCGGTCGCGACGATGGCGAGGGCGAGGGCCGGCAGCACGGAGCGTGCGCAGCGCGCGAGCCATGCGTGGCTGCGGCTGGCTGACGGTGCCGTTACGGGTGGGCACAGGAGTGCTGCAACGGACGAGGGCACAGCGAATCGACTCCCGTTCATCATGCTGGCGGTCCTCTCTTCGTTCGACGTTCGCGTCCAGGCCGGCGTAACAGCATGTTCACGGCAACTTCATTGCATATCGAGGGCACAGCGGGCACGGAGGACGGCATCGATATCGACCGGATAGCAATGCACGTCAGCCGGATCCCCTGTCCACCACATAGATGTTGCGTTGGGCGACCGGCATCATCACGAGGTCGGCGACATTGACGTGCGGTGGCAGGCTGCAAACCCAGAACACGGCTTCGGCGACATCGGCGCCGGTGAGCGGCTTGAAGCCTCTGTACACCGTGTCCGCCTTCCCTTCATCACCGCGGAAGCGCACGATGGAGAATTCGGTCTCGACGAAGCCCGGATCGATGCTGGTCACGCGGACGGGTGTGCCGAGGAGATCGAGGCTGGTCCCCTGCGTGAGTGCATTGACGGCGAACTTCGTGGCCGCGTACACGTTGCCGCTGGGGTAGGTCATGTGGCCTGCGGTGCTGCCGATGTTGACGACGTGGCCGCGGCCCTCGCGGACCATTGCGGGCAGCACAGCGCGGGTCGTCCAGAGCAGACCCTTGATGTTGGTGTCGATCATCTCGTCCCAGTCGATCGGATCACCCTCGTACACCTTCGCGAAGCCGCGCGCCAGGCCGGCATTGTTCACCAGGACGTGAGGGACGTCACCGGCTTCGAGGGCGGCGGCCGCCGCGCTCTCGACGGCGCTGCGGTCGCGCACATCGACGGCTGCAATGTGGACCTGGCTGCCGTGCTGCGCTTCGATGTCGTCGGCGAGACGGGCGAGTCGTTCGATGCGACGGGCCCAGAGGATGACACGAGCGCCTTCACTGGCGAAGCGGCGGGCGCAGGCTTCGCCGATCCCGGAACTGGCGCCGGTAATGAGTACGACGCGATCACGCAGTGTCGTCATCAACGGACCATCCTCGCCGGTGGCCAGTTGCTGAACCGGTCATCGACGAGTGCGACGTCGTAACCCTGCCGTTCGAGCAATGAGGCAGCCGACGCAGCGCGGCCACCGCCCTCGCAGTGCACGGCGACGGGGCGATCGCGAGGCACTTCATTCAGGCGCAGACCGAGCCGCGTGTGTGCGATCTGCTGGGCGCCATGAATGTGCGCATCCTGGTATTCGGCGAGGCCACGCACGTCGAGGACGTGAACGTCGCCTGCATCGATGCGATCATCGAGCGCATCGAAATCGATGGTCGGCGTCGTCGCCAGCACACCACCGGCGGCGGCCCAGTCGGCGAGATCGGCGGGCGTCGCCCAGCCTGCGATGTGGTCGTAGCCGATACGGATGAGATCGAGGACCGCGGCCTGCACCTGATCGTGCTCGACAATGAGATGGATCGACTGTGCCGGGTCGACGTAGGAGCCGGCAATGGTTGGAAACGTCTTGTTCAGGGGGGCGAAAATCGAGCCGGGCAGATGGCCGGCCATGACCACGGGCCGCTCGCGCCGTGTGTCGAGCACGACGGCATCGGCGCGGTGCGCGGCAGCGGCGAGCTGCGACACGGGCAGCCGCTTCGGCCGCGGCAGCTCACCCAGCAGCGGCGGACCATCCCGGTTCAGCGCCTTCATGCGCGCGAAATAGGGTGGCGGCTCGGGTTGTCCGGCCAGAATGAAGTCGACGAACGCCTGTTCGCCGGCATTGACTGCGGCGAGTGCGGGACTGAAGCGTCGTTCGTAGCCGACCGTCGATTCCGGCACGGCGCCCAGCGCCTTGCCGCACGCACTGCCGGCGCCATGACCGGGCCAGACCTGCAGCCAGTCGGGCAGATCGAGAAAGCCGAGAGCGGAACGATACAGCTGGCGGGCGGACGGCTCCATTGCGTCATGCACGCCGGCCGCTGTTTCCAGCAGGTCGGGCCGGCCGAGGTCACCGACGAACACGAAATCGCCTGTCGCCACGCCCATCGGCTCGCTTGCACCACCGCCGTGATCCGTCACCAGAAAGCTGATGTGCTCCGGCGTGTGTCCGGGTGTGTGCAGCGCGCGCACCTCGATGTTGCCGACCCGGAACGAGGCTCCGTCGTGAAGCAACGTCACATCGAGTCCATCGGTCCAGCGGTAGCGCCATTCCTCGGGCGCATCGCCAGGGAGGAACAGCTTCACGGCATGGCGCGCCCCGAATTCACGGCAGCCGGACAGGAAGTCGGCATGGATGTGCGTTTCCGCGACCGCCGTGATCACGAGACCTTCGGCACGTGCGATTTCGACGTAGCGATCGATGTCGCGTTGCGGGTCGATGACCAGCGCTTCCTTCGTCTGCTGGCAGCCGATGAGATAGGCGTACTGTGCGAGCTTCTCCTCGAAGATCTGACGTAAGAGCATGGCGACGCCTCGCAGATGTGCGGATCAGTGGGGCAGCACGGGTCGCAACCATGCGTACGCCCGGGTGCCGAGCAGTGCGGCGACCAGGGCCACGACCATCACGGTCACACCGCTGCCGATCAGAGAGAAGATGGGGCCCGGACAGGCACCGAGCAGCGCCCAGCCGAAGCCGAAGACGGTGCCGCCCATCCAGTACCGGCGCAGGCCGGGCGTCGACTCCTTCGGCGGTACGCGCAGCAGCGCACCATCCCGGCCGCGCACGCCACGCCGGCGCATCAGCCAGAGTGAGCCGGCCGCCACCGCGACCGCACTCCCCAGCGTGCCGTACATGTGGAAGCCCTGCAGCCGGAACATCTCCTGGATGCGGAACCATGACACGACTTCCGCCTTGGTCAGGACAATGCCGAACGCGATGCCGGCCAGCAGATACAGCATCAGGCTGGCGGGTGTCTCACCGACGACCGCAAACGATCTGTCACGCGGTGCAGCAATGATCGGTTGTTCGTCCGTCAGCACCGGCTCAGTCATCGTGCTCATCGCTCGCTCCTACAGGATCAATGGGAGCAGCAGCAAGGAGACCACGATGCCGCCGGCGAAGAAGCCGACAACCGCGACCAGCGAAGGCAGCTGGAACGAAGCGAGTCCGGTGATGCCGTGGCCCGAGGTGCAGCCGCCGGCCCAGCGCGAGCCGAAGCCGACCAGGAATCCGCCGCCCACAATGAGGAAAAGGCCGCGCGCAGTCAGCAGATTCGACCAGTCGAACAGCTCGCGCGGCACGAGTCCGCTGTAGTCCGTGATGCCGAGCGCCGCGAGATCGGCCTTCGTCGCATCGGCAATCGCGATCGCATGGTCGGGCGGCGTCATGAACTGCGCGACGATGAAGCCGCCGATCAGGATGCCCAGTGCGAACACCAGATTCCACAGGCCCGTCCGCTTCCAGTCGTAGCGCAGGAACGCGTTCCTGCCGGGAACGACAATGGCGCACATGTGCCTGAAATTCGAAGAAACACCGAAGAGCCGGCCGCCCGCGAGCAGCAGGCCGGGCACGACCAGCCCGATGAGCGGCCCCGCGACGTACCACGGCCACGGTCGCAACAACAGTTCCATCATCGACCTCCATCCCTCGATCGTCCCGAGCACCGGCGAGCGGCGCAGGTCCTGCAGGGTCTGCGGCATCCGGCAGACGTGCCGGACAATCTAGTGGCGGCCCGGGTGATCCGTCTACGCGCGGGCGCGCGCAGCGCGCGTGACCAATCCTGATCCGTCGGCATCCGCCGGCGACGTGCCAGGGATGCGCGGGAACCCGGGGCCCGCACCCAACGCACACGCACCGGGGACGGTGCGATCGCATGATCAGGCGGCATCTGATCCGGATGTCGCCCTCACGGGTGCGCTCATCCGCCTGGCCATGAGCGGCGGCAGCCGCTGAACCACCGTTCGTCGATTCGTGACGACGCTCGCCTTGCACGGCCGGGTGATTCACGTTTCATTTCGTGACAGCCGAATGCAATGCGGATCACCCCGACCGGAGGCTGTCATGAAGACCCGCTTCATCCCGCTGCTCGCACTCGTCATTGCATCACCCGCCGCCGCCCAGATGCAGCACGGCGGTGACCACATGATCGCGAGCATCCGGCCGCTCTACGAGACCATCAGGGGCCATCTGATCCGGTCAGCGGAGCAGATGCCGGAAGCGAACTTCTCGTTCAAGCCCGTGCCGGAAGTGCGCAGCTACGGCCAGCTGCTCGGCCACGTCGCCAATTCGGCCTACTTCTTCTGTTCACTCGGGTCAGGCGAAGCGAACCCGAACCAGGCGAACTTCGAGCAGACGACGGACAAGGCCGGCCTGGTGAAGGCGGTCAGCGATGCGTTCACGTTCTGCGACCGCGCCTACGCGATCAATGACGCGAAGGCCATGGAAAAGGTCCAGGTCTTCAATGTCGAGCGCGATCGCATGCACGCGCTGGTCCTCAACATAGGCCACCTGAACGAGCACTACGGCAATGTCGTCACGTATCTGCGCATGAAGGGGCTCGTGCCGCCCTCCTCGCAGCGCTGATCCGGGCTCGTGCTGGAGCCAGCCGGGCCACGCTCCCGGTCATGATCGAACCGGCATCGGCGTCACTCCGTTCCATGGGAAACCGGATGCTCGCCATGATTCATCGGCCAGGATGGTTCGCTGCTGGTGTCGTGCTCGCGCTCATGGTCGTGCCAGGCACGACACGGGCCCAGAATGCCACGACGACGCTCTCGCCCCAGGTGTTGCAGTACGTCAGCGTGCGCGAGCCTGTCGTTGCGCTGGTCAATGCGCGTGTCATTGATGGTACGGGTGCGGCCGCGGTGGAGGGTCACACGATCCTGATCCGCGACGGCATCATCGCGGCTGTCGGGCCCGCTGCGAACACCGCTGTTCCGACAGGCGCACACATCATCGACGTAGCCGGTGGCACCGTGATCCCCGGTATCGTCGGCCTGCACAATCACACGTACTACGCGTTCGGTGGCCGCAGCGTGCAGATGTCGTACACCGGACCGCGGCTGTACCTGGCCGGCGGGGTCACGACGATCCGCACGGCGGGCGCCCAGCATCCGTATGCCGAGCTGAACATGAAGCGTGGTATCGAGGCGGGTATCGTGCCCGGCCCGCGCGTCCATGCCAGCGGCCCGTACATGAACGGCGACGTCGGTCCCGGCTCGACGTCACCGCCGCTGGCCAGTGAAGCGGACGCCCGCCGCGTCGTCGCCTACTGGGCGGAAGAAGGTGCGACCTGGCTGAAGGCGAGCGGCAGCATCACGCGCGCCGTGCTCGGTGCGGCCATCGACGAGGCGCACCGCCGCGGCATCCGCTTCACCGGCCACCTCTGCTCGGTCACGTTCCGCGAAGCCGCCGCACTCGGCATCGACAACCTGGAGCACGGGCTCATCACGAACAGCGACTATGTCGCGAGCAAGAAGCCGGACGTGTGTCCGCCCGAGAACATGCGGGCGCAAGTCGACGTGGACATTGCGGGCGAGGAAGTGAAGGCGACGTTCCGCGACCTCATCGCTCACGGCGTCGCCGTGACATCCACTCTGTCCGTCTACGAGCTGTTCGTGCCGCAGCGGGCGCCGCTCGACGGGCGCGTGCTCGATGCGCTCGCGCCCGAAGCCCGCGACGCGCTCGAACAGGACCGGCGCGCGCTCGCGGCATCACCGCAGTTCAGCGTGCCGCCCGTGCTGTTCCGGAAAATGATGGAATGGGAGCGCGCATTCGTGGCGGCGGGTGGCCTGCTCGCCGCCGGCGTCGATCCGTGGGGCAACGGCAGCCTGCCCGGTTACGGCGACCAGCGCAACTACGAACTGCTGATCGAGGCCGGCTTCACACCGGGCGAGGCGATCCGCATCATGACACTGAACGGCGCGAAGGTGCTGGGCGAGGACACGCTGTACGGTTCGATCGAAGCGGGCAAGCAGGCGGACCTCGTGGTGCTGAGCGGTAATCCGGCGCGCACGGCGACGGATATCCGGACCGTGCGTCTCGTGTTCCGCGCCGGCATCGGTTACGACCCGGTGAAGCTCATCGCATCGGTGCGCGGCCAGGTGGGCATCCGGTAGCTCATCGGTACCGGGCGTGCGCCCGACCGCTCGCTGCCCGGTCGCGCGGGCAGGCCACCATGGCGGGCCGGCAGAACTCCCGGGACAGCCACGGGAACGCCACCCATTGGGGTGGCCCGGTCGCGGGCCGCTGCCCTTGCCGCGGCGGTTCCACACTCGTACTCTGAGATCCCCTCGCGCCTCGTTCCCTCGCGGGAGAACCTCATGCGATCCCGGCTTGCCATGCTCATGATCTGGGCAGGACTCCTCGCTGGCTGCGGTGGAAGCCTGAGCGTGCTGACGATGGCACCGCTTTCGCCCGCGTACGTCGACGAGTCATCCGTATCGCCATCGCTGCGATCCGACAGTTTCTCGAGGGTGATGATCGTGCCGCCGTCGGGAACGGGAGGCGTGCAGTTCGAGGAGAATCTCGCAGCAATCGAACGTTCCTTCATCGCGCGCGGCGTGACCGTGATCAGCTCGGCGATCACGAGCCGCGTGATCCTCGATGAGCCGGGCAACCGGCAACGCGGCGAGTCGGGCCTGCAGCTCTCGGAAGTCGAGCGGGCGCTCGTCCTGGCCCGCGAATCGAACGTCGACGCCGTGCTCCAGATCGGCGCATGGGACTGGATCGAGCAGGACCGATCCGAGAATGGCCGTCGCTACTTCGTCCATGACAAGGAAGCGAAGAGCTTCCGCGAGGTCGACCGAATCGCGTACGAGCAGAGCGCGGGCAGCAACGTGGTGCGGCGCTCGTTCGGTGGCCAGGTCCTGGCGTTCACGGGCCGGCTCATCGATGTCGAGAATGGCGAAGTCGTCGCTTCATTCAAGATCGACGTGCCCAAGGTCAACCTCGGCGACGTGCTGACCGTCTCCTACGATGGCGATGGCAATGTGGTCAGCGAGTCCTACAGCTGGTCGGATGACGAGCGGAAGGATCAGGCCGCGACCAACCGCGCCGTCTCGCAGCTGTTCGATCGCCTGGCCAGTCTGATCTCCAACCCGGGAAAGTGATCGCGCGCGAAGCATCGCCGCGTCGCACGTGATCCATGACGCTCAGACCGATTGCGGAGGCCGGCGGACCTGCTGCGGATAGTGACGGAGCAGGAACTTCTGCTCGTCGAAGATGACTCTCAGCGGAATGCCGGGCGGTTTCAGCTCGATCGCGGCGTAGCCATCGACGATGCGCACGATGACACCTTCGACCGTGACTTCGGTGCCGCGCCGGAATCGGATGGTGCCCTGCACCGGGTCGCCCTTCTGGGGCCGCGCCATGCGGAGCTGGATGCGGATACCGAACTCGCAAGCGTCGATCACGTCAAGCACTTCGCTGTCCGTTTCGAACAGCGGCCGCTCGCGAGTCGGATACTCGATGCGGTAGAACGCCCGTTCATGGGGCCACTTCATGCCGCCCCTCGCCTGAATCCACTCATCGTTTGCGGGCACGTCGGCCCGCGGTGCCGATTCTGCCGAGCACGCCGCGCCAACGGGTCCTGCCCTTCGGTATCGGCCCTTCACGCCATAACTGAAGCGTCGGGGCGCGACGTGCAGTGCCATCGGTCAGTTCCCGGCCCCGGTCACAGCCTGCGCAGGCCGAGCGATGGATCGGCCACGACACAGGACGGCGCCGGGGATGCGGCGTTTGACGCATGCGACGCGGCTCCCGCACATTGCGCCGCAGGCCGCAACGCCGCAAGGCCGCAACCGCATCGTCGATCGCGGAGGTTCTCATGAAGAAGACCACCCGCCCCCAGATCCTGCTCGCCGCACTGCTGGCTGCGGCGCCGGTCAGCGCCGCCCAGGCGCCCGCGGCTGCCGTGGCCCGCATCGATCAGATCTTCGAGCAGTGGAACACGACGACCTCGCCCGGCTGCGCAGTCGGAGTGGCACACAATGGACGCACGACGCTGGCGCGCGCGTGGGGCATGGCGGATCTCGAGCACAATGCAGCGAACACGCCGGCCACGATCTTCGAGGCCGGCTCCGTTTCGAAGCAGTTCACAGCGGCGGCAATCGTCCTGCTCGCCCTCGACGGGAAGCTGTCGCTCGAGGATGACATCCGGAAATACCTGCCCGAGATCCCCGACTACGGCACGACGATCACGATCCGGCACATGATGACGCACACCAGCGGACTGCGCGACTGGGGCAGCGTCGCGGGCATTGCCGGCTGGCCGCGCACGACACGCGTGCACACGCACGACCACGTGCTCGACATCCTGAGCCGCCAGCGTGCACTCAACTTTCCGCCCGGCTTCGAATACTCGTACAGCAACAGTGGCTACAACCTGCTGACGATCATTGTGGACCGGGTGAGCGGCACACCGTTTCCCGAATTCTCGAAGCAACGCATCTTCGGGCCGCTCGGCATGACGAGCACGCAGTGGCGCGATGATCACACGCGCATCGTGAAGGGCCGCGCCACGGCCTACAGTGCGCGACAGCGTGGCTTCAGCATTGCGATGCCGTTCGAGAACGTGTACGGGAATGGTGGTCTGCTCACGACCGTGGGCGACCTGCTGATCTGGAACGAGAACCTCGAAACCGGCCGGCTGGGCGGGCCTGCGTTCCTCGAAACGTTGCACCGCGTCGGCGTGCTGAGCGATGGACGCAGCATCACGTACGCGTCCGGCCTCATGATCGGCGCGCACCGTGGTACCCGGGAAGTCAGTCACACCGGGTCGACCGCAGGATACCGTGCTTTCCTGGCCCGCTACCCCGACGCGAAGCTGTCGGTCGCGCTGCTCTGCAACGTCGGCAACGCCAACCCGGGTGCTCTCGGACATCAGGTCGCTGACGTGTTCCTGCCGGCTCCGCTCGTTGTCGCAGAGCCGGAGCGGGAAGCGGGCGTTCAACTGAGCGCTACGCAGCTCGAAGCGCGCGCCGGCCTCTATCGCGACGCGCGCACCGGCGAGCCGTTCCGCCTCTCACTCGACGACGGCCGACTGCGCGCCGGCAACACCGCGCTCGTGCCCCTGTCTCCGACCAGCTTCCGGGCCGGCGCTGCCGGCCGCATGCTCAGCTTCGAGGCATCACCCGGCAGCACGCGCATGCGCATTCGTGAACGGGGTGCACAGGGCGACACGGCAACGTACGAGCCCGTCCCCGCGTTCACACCGACCGCCGCTGAACTCGCCGCGTTCGCCGGTGAGTACTCCAGCCCCGACACGGAGACCGGCATCACGGTCGTCGTCGCGGACGACCGGCTCTTCCTGCACCGCCGGCCAGCCGCTCGCCTGCCCCTGACACCCGTCTATCCTGGCGCATTCAACTCACCCATCGGCCTCATCCGTTTCTTCCGTTCCAACGGCGAGGTCACAGAGTTGAGCGTACGGCAGGGACGCGTGTACGATCTCCGGTTCGGGAGGGCGCGCTAGCGCGAAGGCACATCGTCGCATCCCATCCGTTATGACCACGTCCCGTGCGCCGGCCCGATCCGGATATGGAGTCGACGCCGTCGTCGTTCACGTGAACACGAAAGGAAGCGCGTCGAGAGATTCTCGCCGCAGCGGCAACCAGACAACCTCCCTCCACTTGCGGCTGCCCCGGTAGTCTACCGCAGGGCATTCGCGGGGTGGACGATGGCTGCGCGACGTGCGGGAATCCACGCCGCGAGTGCGGCGACACCGAGAAGCACGACCACCGCGCCGACCATGACACGCGGATCGGACGGCTCGATGCCGTAGAGGAGCGCGCGGGCGAAGCGGGTGAGGAAGAGGGCCGCACCGACGCCGAGGCTGGTACCGGCGAGTGCGAGCAGTGCGGGTGGAGTGACCACGAGGCGCAGGACATCGGCACGGGAAGCGCCGAGCGCGAAGCGGATGCCGAGCTCGCGCGTGCGCTGTTCGATCGTGTATGCGACAACACCGTAGAGCCCGACCATGGCAAGCAGCAGGCCGGTCAGTGCGAATGCGGTGAGCAGTCCCAGCACGACGCGGGTCCTCGCCGTGGCAATGGCGATACGTTCGGCCATGGTCGAGATGTCGTAGAGCGGCAGACCATCGTCGATGGCGCCGACGACCTGGCGCACACCATCGAGCACGGCGAGCGGATCGGCCGCGCTATGGATGAAGATTGTGCCGTACGATGTCGGCGCCTGGGCGCGCGACAGGTAGACCGCGGGGATCGCGGGTCGTTCGAGTGCGGCGTAGCGCACGTCGTCGACAACGCCGATGATCTCTGCCTTCGCGGTTTCCGTCAGGCTGTGCGTCACGGCTACCCGATGACCGATTGCGGACTCGCCCGGGAACCAGTCGCGCGCGGCCGTCTCGCTGATCACCGCGACCGGCGTGACGGCCGGACCGTCCGCCGCAGTGAACGTGCGGCCCGACTGCAGCCGTATGCCCAGCGTCGCGAAATAGTCGGTCGACACGGCATACGTCAGTGCGCTCTGCAACCCTGACCCGGGCGGCGGACGGTCATCGATCTGGCGTACGCCCAGGATCTCGCACATCGATGTCAGCGGCGGGCAGTTGCCCATGGCAACGTCCAGAACGCCGGGCAGCGCAGCGACCCGTTCCGTGAGCTGCTCGTCGAACAGTCGATCCTGTGCCGGGGACGGTGAAGCGGCACGCTCGAAGCGGGCTGTCAGAACACGCGTGTTCGCGAATCCGGTGTCGATTGCACTCAGCTGCGCGAAGCTGGCGCCGACCAGGCCGGCACCCGCCAGCAGCACGAGGGTGAGCGCCAGCTGGCCCGCGACCAGGAAGGCCCGACCCGTCGTGCCAGGTCCACGACGGCCGCCACTCCAGGTCGTGCGCGCTCCACCGCGCAGGTCCGCGTTCAGGTCCGGCCGCGACGCCGCTCTGGCCGGCAACACGCCGAACAGCAGGCCGGTCAGCAGCGCGAGCACAACGCCAGCCGCGAGCACACCACCA
>Ga0302046_10003472_pt1 | contig 14250 bp, 13 predicted proteins | sample RVTome_11_FD_200261 | JGI IMG/M metagenome (GOLD analysis project Ga0302046, IMG submission 200261) | Soil microbial communities from uranium-contaminated site in the Upper Colorado River Basin, Wyoming, United States - RVT147D111 (version 2) ...
TTGTCGACCCAGATCTCGCCGTTCTCGAGGATCTGGATCTGGATGCTCCGGTTATCCGACTCTTCGGGCTGCTCGAACGACGTGGGCCGATTGACCTCGAGCCCGGCCTCCTTGACGAATACCGCGGTGATGATGAAAAAGATCAGCAGGTTGACCACGAAGTCGAGCATCGGGGCGAGGTCGATGCCCGTGTGCTCCTGAACACCCTGCTTTTGGCGACGCATGCGCATGGTTAGAGGCTCAGCTTGTCCGCCAGGAGCTCGGTTTCGCGCGTCGCTCGGCTGCGGAAGTAGTGGACGGGATAGAGGCCGGTGATGCTGACCGCGAGGCCGGTCATCGTGCAGATCATGGCCGCCGACACGCCGCTCGCCATGCTGCGCGCATCGGCGTTGCCGCGCAGCGCCATCGAGTCGAAGACCTCGAGCATGCCGGACACCGTGCCGATGAGGCCCAGGAGCGGCGCCATCGGCACGAGCACTTGCATGACGGGGAACCCCGTCGTCATCGACTCATTGAGCCGCGAGATCATCGCCGCCCGAATTTGGCGCGCGCACCACGAAACGCGATCCGTACGAGCCAGCCATTGCGCCTGCAGCTCGCCGGCCTGCCTCGGCAGCTGCATCGTGAAGTACCAATAACGTTCGACGATCAACGCCCACATGAGCACGCCGGACGCGAAGATCCAGACGACCCAGGGGCCACCGTCGTTCGATAACGACATGATGCCCCGAACTATGGGTAGCTGATCAAGCACGGCGCTTTTTCTCGATGCTCTCTGCCAGCATTCCCGCACTCTGCTCGTCGAGCATTTGGACGACGCCGCGCGACAGAGAGTTCAACAGCGCGTTGGCAAACAGCAGCGTGATGGCGATGAACAGGCCGAGCACCGTGGCGATCATGGCTTTGCCGATACCGGCGGCCATGAGCTTCGGATCGCTCGAACCCGACTCCGTGATGCTCTGGAACGTCTCGATCATGCCGACGACCGTGCCGATGAGGCCGAGCAACGGACCCGCAGCAACGCAAAGGCGCAGGAACGCCTGGAAGCGCTCGAGCTTCGGCACCTCGCGCAACACGGCTTCGGTGATGCGGAGCTCGGCGATGTCGGCGTCCTCCTCGATCCTGCTCGTGTCGCCCTTGAAGGCGAGCAGCACACGACCGAGCGGATTGTTGGCCGCAGGCCGATCCAGACTCTTGAGCTGCTTACCCACGGCCAGCCTTACCATAGTCAGATAGACGAGCTGGAAAGCCCACGCCAGCACGCCGAGCACGCCGACGAAGATGATGATGTAGCCGATCTCTTCGCCAAGCTCGATGCGCTCCTCGAGCGTCGGGCGCTCGACGTAGAGTCCGAGCGTCACACCGCGGTAGGAGTCGACGACGGCCGTCGCGTAGCCCGTGGTCGCAGCCTCGAACCGCCTCAAGATGGCCATGAACTCCGGCGGCAATTGCCGCGGCAACACGTTCAAGGTTCGGAGGCCGGGCAAATACGAGAGGAACTGACCGTTGGAGGTGGCCGTGAATGGCCCGATACGGATCACGTCGGCCTCGGCGCTCATCCCGCCCAGCTGCACGACGGCCGTGCGGTACTTCGCGACTTGGCCGCTCGCCGTCATCTCGCGCTGGACCTCGACCCAAAGACGCTCGAGCTCGGAGGCCGTCGGCGTCGTGCGCGACGAGGCGAATTCGCGCAGCCACACGTCGCGAGGGAGCTCGCCCTCAGCCGCCGGGAACTGCGTCGTGGTCAACGACTGCTGCAAGATCGACGACGTGTCGTTGGCGTGCTGGCGAGCCAAACCGAACAACTCCGCCAACCCGAGCCCCGCCGCCTTCTCGCGGAGCTGCTGGTTCAGGCCGTTGATTCGAAGCTCGTTGGCGGAATAAGTACCCGACAGCCGCTGGGATGTGGCGTTGAGGCCGGTGCGTGTCTGCTCCGCGCGTTGCAGCAACGCGGCCTTCTGCGCTTCCGCGGTGCCTTCGTACTCGGTGCGACGTTGTTGGAAGAGCTGATTCTCGTCGCTGCGCGTGTTCAGCACCTGATCCAGCAATTCCTTGTGCGAGTTGACGCCTGGGGCCTGCTGCGCGAATACCGCTGCGGCGAACTGTACGGCAACCGCCGCTGCGGGTAGTAACGTTCCAATTCTTATTCTTATCACGACCGCACCTCCTGCGGCGCCGGTACGGGTACGGTCAACAAGTCCGGAGCGCCGTCGCGCTTGGCGACGCGGATGGCTTCCTCGACGGCTTCGCGATAGCTCTCGTCCGCGACCCACTCTTCCTTTTCCGCATCCCAGTAACCCGTCTCGGAACCGTCGAGCGTGCGATACATGAGCGACACGCGGCCCAATTGCGCGAACTCGACTGTGCGCTCGACGCCGCCCGACGTGAGCCGGCCCTCATAGGTTTCGAGCGTGTGGCCGTACTCGAGCTCGATCTGATAGGCCTCGAGGATAAGGCGGTACTTGTCGGAGATCGTGACGTCGGCGCGCGGCATGAGGTTACGCAAGTTCTGCACGCGGTTCGTGCGCTCCTCCAGCAGGAACGGAATGTCGAGCTCGATGAATTGCGCGAGCGTGTCGACCATCTGTTGCATGAGCGGCTGAACTTCGCGGTTGGTCTGCTCGATTTCGACGAGCTGGCGCTCGATCGACGCGATTTCCTCCTCCTGCGACTGTACCTGCTCCGCGAGCTGGTCGTTGTAGCGCTCGAGGCTCTCGGCCTCGGCGAGCGCCTGCGCGTAACGGCCTGCGGCGTCTAGCGTGCGGTCGCGGACGGCGTCGATCCTCGCCTGCACTTCGGCGGCGTTCCGGTCGGTCTCGACTTGGGCCGTGAGCGCTTGCTCGAGCTGTGCGCCGGCAGGTGCGGCGAGCGCGGCCGGGACGAGCGCCACCATGAGGTGGAGCCACCGGCGGCTCGTAGCTGTTGCTACCTTGTTTTTGGAAGAGATCATCACGACGAAAGCCTCCTGAAGGTTACCTGCACACGACTCGCGCCAGCGACTCTGGGAAGCAAGCCATCGAGTTCGAACAATTCAAACAGTTAGGCAGCCCTCATCGCTGCGAGGGCCGCCCGAATCCCAATGATCCACGAAGGAGTGACTGCCGACAACCGCGGCGCATGACACGCCTGGACCGCGTGCGGCGCACGTACGCAGATTGCGATGAGCTAAATCACCGTACACAAGCTCCCCCTGCACGACCGTAAGGGAATTCCCTCCCTTCGCCCACTTCGCGGGTCTCGGCCGTGGCACCCAACCTACTCGAGTTAGTCGCCGTGTGCGTCTCGCGCAGTCCTTGGCCCCGCCCCGTCGCGATCCGGGACCCGGGCCTTGCTTGGACGATGTCTACGCCAGGCGACAGGAACGTAGTGTAGACAAATGTTCGAGCCAATTCCTAGGGGGCGAAGCGCGACGGCCTTGAAGGACGGCCACTGGCGCGTCGCCGCGGCAGCCGGCGAATCGGTTTTCGGGTGCGCGGACACTCTGTTACAGACGAACTCTCGGGGACGCCCCGAGCGTCGAGCGCGGCGGCGGTCTCCGTACCGCACGTTTCAGTACGACGCTCCGTCCAGGGCAAAATGCGCAGGTGCCGTTATGTCACCCTTTGGCGACAGGGTCGAACGCACCTCGTACTGGTGCCACCACCCGCTCGGGCGCGACTCTCTATATAGATGTGGCAGCGGGACGTTTCGGCGTCGCCGTCTGCGGTAGGAAGGCCGCGAGCAGGCCGATCGCCGGCAAGAACGAGCACAACATGAAGACGAACTGGATACCCGTCGCGTCGGCCAGCAACCCGATCAACGCTGCGCCGATTCCGCCAAGACCGAACGCGAGCCCGAAGAACAATCCCGCAACGGTTCCGACTCGAAACGGCACGAGCTCCTGTCCGTAGACCACGATGGCGGGGAACGCCGACGCGAGGATCATGCCGATCGGGACCGTCAGAACCACCGTCCAGAAGAGATTCGCGTACGGCAGCACCACCGTGAACGGCAGGACGCCGAGGATCGAGAACCAAATGACGAACTTGCGACCGAACCGGTCGCCGAGCGAGCCGCCGAGCAGCGTGCCGAGCGCGACGGCCGCGAGATACACGAACAACAGGAGCTGCGCCGAGCGCTGCGACGAGCCGAAACGATCGATGAGGTAGAAGGTGTAGTAACTCGTGAAGCTCGCCGTGTACACGAACTTCGACCCCATGAGCGCGATGAGAATCGCGAGCGTCGCGAACATACGCCCGCGCGATAACGCGGCGGCGCGGTCGCGCGACGCCTGCGCGCGCATCCTCGCCATGCCGTGCGACGCGTACCAGCGACCGACGCCGAACAAGAGGCCCATCGCCAGCACGGCCGCGAGCGCGAACCAAGCGACGCTGCCCTGCCCGTGGCGGGCGACGACGACGGCAGCAAACAACGGCCCGATCGAGGAACCGACGTTGCCGCCGAGCTGGAACAACGATTGCGCGAGCCCGGGCCGCGCGCCCGCGGCCATGCGCGCGACGCGCGACGACTCCGGATGGAGCACCGCCGAGCCCGTGCCCACGAGCGCGGCAGCCGCGAGCAACGCCGGGTAGCTCCAGGCGCTCGACAACAGCAGTAGGCCCACGAACGAAAACGCCATCCCGACCGCCAACGAGTACGGTTGCGGACGTTTGTCGGTGAAGAAGCCGATCACGGGCTGCAACAGCGAAGCCGTGACTTGGAACGTAAACGTGATGAAACCGATCTGCGCGAACGACAGACCGTAGTTGTCCTTGAGGTTCGGATAGATCGCAGGCAACAGCGATTGCATCATGTCGTTCAACATGTGGCAAAAGCTGATGGCCGCGAGCACCGAGAAGGCCGTGGCCGTGACCTGCTGCGACGCAGGCGCTGAGGACGCGCTCAAATGTCGATACCCGAAGGACGCAACACTGAACAGCCTAGCAGACGCGGGCAGGGATGCCCGCGGTAGAGCAACGCAGGCGAGGGCAGGATGCCCGAGGTAGAGCAACGCAGGAGCAGTTGCCGGAGCAGTTGCCGACGCGTTCCACCGCCGGTGAAGGCATCGGGCGACCTTCGCCCTCTATAATCTTCGGGTGGCACACGTCGTCGAACCCGCATCGAGCGGCCGGGCCAAGTGTCGCAGCTGCGGCCGGCCGATCGCCAAAGGCGAGCTGCGTTTCGGCGAACGCCAACCGAATGCGTTCGGCGAAGGCGAGATGACGCTGTGGTTTCACCTCCCCTGTGCCGCCTACTCTCGGCCGGAAGCGTTTCTGACCATCGAGGGCTCTGGGCCAGACGCGCAGCTCGCCGCCGCTGCGCGCTTCGGTATCGAGCACCGCCGCGTGCCGCGCCTGCATGGCGCCGAGCGCGCGCCCACGGGTCGCGCGCATTGCCGCAGCTGCAAGGAGCTCATCGACAAGGGGTCATGGCGCATCGCGATCGTGTTCTTCGAGGAGTACCGCTTCAACCCCGGCGGCTACATCCACGCCCGTTGCGCACGCGAGTACTTCGGCACCGTGGATCTCGCCCAGCGCATCCGCCACTTCAGCCCGAACCTCGCCGAGGCCGAGCTCGCCGAGGTAGCCGCAGCGATGGCCGGTCAGCAGTAGCGGTTTGCGACCGCGGCGCCGCTTCGTTCTCGAAAAACTATTCTGCGCTCGGGGCAGCCGCGCCGCCCTGGCCCATGAACAACGACGAGCCGTCGGGCAGAGTGATGTCGCGGCCGCTCGCGCGGAAGGTGCGGTCCTTCGCCTGGAACCCTTCGACGTGAACCTTGGTGCCGGCCGGTACCGAGTTGCGGTTCCAGCCGTGCCGGATCAGCGCGTTCGGCGCGCCGCCTTCGACGGCCCACTGCTGCTTCTCGCCGGTCGCCGTCGTGACCTCGATGTGCAGCCACGAATGCGGGTTGCTGAACTGCATCCTCGTGACGACGCCGTCGAGCTTGATCGGCCGGTTGATGTCGAACTCCGCCGCGAACGAATGATGCGCGACGGCGGGTGCGGCCACGGCGGCCAGCAGTGCGCCACTCAATACGCCTAACCAACCACTGACTCGCATGACGCTTCTCCTAGTTCCCTGACCGATGTTTCGAGTGCAAGTCGTCGCCCCGGCACCTACGGCAGGGGCTCCTTGAGGAATTCGTTGTACAGCAGGTGCTCCGAGAACTCGACGCACTTGAACTCGAGTAGCTCGGCATTCGGCTCCGTGTTCCGATACAGATGCATCGAGATCGTCCACGGCGCCGTGAACGTCTCCGGATCGTCGATCGTGGCCTCGTACTGAATTCGGTTCGGGTCGAGCAGCGTGTAGCGCTCGGTGACCTTGAGCTGGCTGCTGTGGTAATTACCGGCGCGGTCGAACCAGGTGCGGTCGTCATTCGCGAGGACTTCGACGACCAGCGTATCGCCGTCCCAGCGACCGTTCGACCACCCCATCCACAGATCGACGGGGATCTCGTCGATCGTGCGGAGATCCTTCATGTGCACGGCGCGATTCGCGTTGGCGAACGAGTAGACGAACAGGATGTCGTCGTCACCCTGTACGATCTGAAACGGATGCGGCAAATAAGTGGCGCGCGGGATACCGGGCAAATAACACGCGGCCTCGGGGTCGGTCTTGGGCCAACCGGCACGGTTCTCCTCGCGCCTCGCGAGCGCATCGGCGCGATACGGAATCTTGCCTTCCTTGACGACGCTCTGGCCCGCCGGGATCGCGCCCACGGCACCCAGTCGCCAGAAAGCCAGGTTCTGGGAGGCCGCGTGACCCTCGAGGTTCCAGTTGGCGGAGTTCATGGCCTGCCAAATGCCGTTGAGGTTCGGGTGACCGCCGACGCGGGGGCGGGCCGGTTGCGCGTCCGTTGCCAGGGGAACCGCGGCGGCCAGCAGCAGCGCCGCAACCCACGAGAACGTCGACCCCTGACGCATCTTGACCCCCAAACCCGTCTGCTTCTTGAGAAACCGCGAGAATGATAACGGACTCACCGAGGCCCCGCAGCGGCGAAATCCAAATTTACCTGGGCAGCCGGCGCACGCACGTTGGGGGCGCCCCGCAGTCGCCCTATACTGCGGGCATCCGTTCTTGGGGGTACTCCATGATCATCGCTCGCTCGCTTTCCTCGGCCGTCGCCCGTTCTGCCACCGCCCTGCTGCTCGCCACGCTCGCTGCGCCCGTCGCCTTCGCGCAGCGCGAGGTGCCGTTCAGGATGGGCATTCCCGTCGCGCCCGGGGGGCTCGCCGACAAACCGCTGGGCAACGGCCCCTTCGACTACGCGACGGGCGAAGGCCAGAACATCCGGGTGACGGTGCTGACGAAGGCGCTCTCTTTCCCCTTCACGCTGACGTTCCTGCCCGACGGCACGCTGCTCATCACACAACGCGACGGCAAGCTGCGCCTCATGCGCAACGGTGTGCTCGACCCGAATCCCGTCGCCGGCGGCCCGGCGTCGTTCTCGACGGGCACCTCGGGATTGCCGGGTGCGGTTCACGGCTACATGGACATCGCGCTGCATCCTCAGTTTGCACAGAACCAGACGCTGTTCCTGAGCTACACGAAGCCGCTCGGCGAGGGCCGCACGACGTTCGCGGTTACACGCGCCAGGTGGACCGGCAGCGCGCTCAGCGACCTCAAGGACATTTTCGTCGCGGAGCCCGGCGACGGCGGCCCGACGCCGATCGCGTTCGGCCGTGACGGCATGCTCTACATCGCGACGAGCGGCGGCAACGCGCAGACTCCGAGCAACCTCGGGGGCAAAGTGCTGCGGGTCCGCGATGATGGCAGCGTGCCGAGCGACAACCCATTTGTCGGCAAGGAAGGTTATCGGCCCGAGATCTACACGCTCGGCCACCGCAATTCGCTGGGGCTCGCCTTGCACCCGATCACGGGCGAGCTCTGGCAGAGCGAGAATGGCCCGAACGGCGGCGACGAGCTCAACATCATCCGTGCTGGCAGGAACTACGGCTGGCCCCTCGTGAGCTTGGGAAGGACGTACCCGGGCCCGTGGCAGGCGAAGGCGCCGACGCACGAGGGGTTCGAGCCCCCGGCCGTGTATTGGACGCCGGCCATCGCCGTGGCGGGATTCACCTTCTACACGGGCGACAAGCTGCCGATGTGGCAGGGGGACGTGTTCATCGGCGGCCTCCGCACGGGCGAGATCCCGGGCACGGGCAAGCTCGATCGCATTCTCTTCAATCCGCAGATGGAGGAGCTGCGCCGCGAGTCGCTGCTCGTCGACTTGCGGCAGCGCGTGCGCGACGTGCAGCAAGGCCCCGACGGCCTGCTCTACGTGATCACGGACGAGGACGAAGGGGCGGTCCTGCGCATCGAGCCGCGCTGACCGCCAGCACAGAACGAACGGCGGCCGGGCACTAACCAAGGGGAATCACGATGAGGCCCACGCAACCGTCGCGCTTGGCTCGCACGGTGCTCGGCGCCGCGGTCGTCGTCGCACTCGGTGCCCCGCTGCCGTCGCTCGACGCACAACAAGCCGCGGCCGGCGGCTACATGGCGCCGCGCACGCCTTGGGGCGACCCCGACCTCCAAGGCAAGTGGCCCGGCACGGAAATGGTCGGCGTCCCGATGCAGCGCGACGAGCGGCTTGGTCTCCGCAACGAGCTCAACGACGAGGAATTCGCCGAGCGCGTCCAGCGCGCCGCGCGGCAAGAGGAACAGGACAATGCCGACTTCGAGCTCGAGAACGCCGCGAGCACGCCCGGCGGCGACGTCGGCGGCGCGGTGTCGCCGCCGCCCCACTGGCTCGAACGTGGCGAGCCGCAGCGCCAAGCGTCGCTGATCGTCGATCCACCGAACGGCCGGATGCCGGCGTTCACGCCGCAAGCGCAGGAGCGCCAAGCGACGCTGCGCGCCTACCGGCAGACGCGTGGCCCGGCCGATTCCTACACGGACCGCAGCAACTATGACCGCTGCATTACGCGCGGCCTCTCGGGCTCGATTTTGCCCGTCATCTACAACAACGGCACGCAGATCGTCCAGTCGCCTGGGTACGTGGCCATCGTCAACGAGATGATTCACGAGACGCGCGTCGTCCCGCTCGACGGCCGCGAGCACGTCGGCTCGAACATCAAGATGTGGCTCGGCGATTCGCGCGGTCGCTTCGAAGGCGACACGCTCGTCGTCGAGACCAAGAACTTCACGGACCGCACGGCCATCGGCGTCAACGGCGGCGGCCAACGGCACAGCGAGGCCATGAAGATCACGGAGCGCTACACGCGCGTCGCCGACGACGTCATCGAGTACCGGATGACGGTCGACGATCCCGAGACCTACACGGCGCCGTGGACGATGCAGATGCCGCTCAAACGCGGCGACTCGTATGGCATGTTCGAGTACGCGTGCCACGAGGGCAATCTCGCGATGTTCAACATCCTGAGCGGCGCGCGCGCCGACGACCGGGCCGCGGCCGGCAGGCGCTGAGATCGTCACCGCTGGCGTATGCGATCGCTCGCGCTGCTCGTCTTGGCCGCAATGGCGCTGACCGCGCCCGCGCTCGGGCACCATTCCTGGGCGCGCTACGACGGCGAGCGCATCATCGAGCTCGCGGGCACGATCACGTCGATCGAATGGGCAAGCCCGCACGTCGTCATCCACTTCACCGTCGCGGCCGACAACGGTGAGCCCGCGCCGTGGACGATGGAGATGGACCCGCCGACGCTCTTGAATCGCTATGGCTTGAGGCACGACACGCTCGCAGTAGGCATGCGCGTCAAGCTCACGGGCGTACCAGCGCGCTCGGGTGCGCCAATGATGCGCACCGTGACGATCGCGACCGAAGACGGCACGATCTATCGCGTCTCGAGCCGCGTCTAACTGCGATCTGCCAAGGAGAGCTGCAATGAGCCCGAATCTCCTCTCGATCGCGTCAGAGCTCCACCGCACGGTTCGCAGCCTGCTGCGCCATCCCGCTTTCACGGCCGCGGCTGTGTTGACGCTCGCACTCGGGATCGGCGCCACCACTGCGATCTTCGGCGTCGTGTACGGCGTGCTGATCAAGCCGCTGCCCTATCCAGACGCGGATCGCCTCGTGACCGTTCGGCATGCGGTGCCGGGCCTCACTGCGGGCTTATTCGGCACCGCGAACAGCCTGTTCGAGACGTACCGCCAAGAGAGCGGCGTCTTCGAGCAGCTCGGTTCGTGGGACCCGATCGGCAGGCTGGCGTTGACCGGATTCGGCGACCCGGAGCAGGTCAGCGGCGTGGCGGTCGGCGGGGGCGCGCTGCAAGCGCTCGGCGTGCAGCCCATGCTCGGCCGTTGGTTTACAGCCGAGGAGCACGTGTCCGGAGCCGGCGGCGGCGATGCGGTGATCTTGTCGCATGGATTGTGGCAGCGCCATTTCGGTGGCGATCCGTCCGTGCTCGGCCGCGCGCTGTCGCTGAACTCGGAACCGGTGCAGGTCGTGGGCGTCATGCCGGGGGGCTTCCGCTTCCTGACCTTGACGCCGGACGTCATCCGAGCGTCGCGGCGGGACTCGAGCCGGCCGCTGACGTTGGGCCATATGAACTCGCCCGGTGTCGCACGGCTCAAGCCCGGCGTCACGCTCACGCAGGCGAACGCCGACCTCGCGCGGCTGTTGCCGATCTGGCTCGACGCGTGGCCCGAGCCGAGCCCCGGCTTTCGCGAGGAAGTGATCGGATGGCGGATCGCGCCCGCGGTCAGATCCTTGCAGGAAGAAGTCGCCGGCGGCGTCGCGGGCATGTTGTGGGTGCTCATGGGCACGGTGGGCGCCGTGCTGCTCGTCGCGTGCGCGAACATCGCGAACCTGCTGCTTGCGAGAGCCGACGCGCGCCGGCACGAGCTTGCGATTCGCGCGGCGCTCGGCGCCGGCCGCAGACGAATCGCCGGCGAGCTGTTCCGCGAGAGTTTCGTGCTCGGCGCGCTCGGCGGCCTGGTCGGCCTCGTGTTGGCTTATGCCGGGCTCCAGCTCCTCGCCGCGTTCGCTCCGCCGAATCTGCCGCGCGTCGAAGACATCGGCGTGAGCCCGGCCGTGCTCGTGTTTGCCGTCGTTGCCTCGCTCGCGTCGAGCCTGCTGTTCGGCGCAATCCCTGCGGTGAAGCACGCGCTGCGCAGCGACTCGCTGCTCGGCGTGGCCACGCGCGGCGCGAGCGCGAGCCGCGAGCGCAACCGCACGCGCGGCGCGCTCATCGTCGTGCAGGTCGCGTTCGCGCTCGTGCTGCTCGTCGGCGCCGGGCTCATGATTCGCACATTCTTGGCGTTGACCGCCGTCGATCCCGGTTTCAAGGATCCCGAACGCGTGCAGATCGCGGGTATCTGGGTTCCGCCGGCGCTGATCCCGAACGGGGAGCGCTTCGCGCGCCTGTACCGCGAAGTCGGCGAGCGACTTGCCGCCCTGCCGGGCGTCGAGGCGGCGGGCTTCGGCGGCGGGGTGCCGGGCGGCGGCGGCACAGGCCCTTCGTTCCCAGGGGTAGCGCTCTTCGTCGAGGACCAGCCGGAAGCCGGCGGCTCGTTGCTGGTCAGCGCGGGCGGCGTCTCGCCGGGCTGGTTCGCAGCGCTGGGCACGCGCTTCGTCGCGGGCCGCGACCTCGCGTGGGCCGACGTCGATGGGAGCCGGCCCGTCACACTCGTCTCCGAGAATCTCGCGCGCGAGATCTGGGGCGAGCCGCAAGCGGCGCTCGGCAAGCGGATCCGCTGGAACGCTTCCGGCCCCTGGCTGGAGATCGTCGGCGTCACGCAGAACGTGTACGGGTCGCTGTACCGGCCGGCGTCGCGCAGCGTGTACCAGCCCATCGAACCGCCGGTGGGTGACGACACCCTGCGCACGACCACCTACGTGGTTCGCAGCGAGCGCGCGGGCACGGAGAGCCTCGCGAACGAAATCCGCCGAGCCGTCTGGGCCAGTAACCCCGACTTGACCGTCTACGAAATGCGCACGCTGCAGCAGCGCTACTCCGATTCGCTCGCGCGCACGTCGTTCATGCTCGTGCTGCTCGCGATCGCGGGCGTGATGGCGTTGCTCTTGAGCGTCGTCGGAATCTACGGCGTGATCAGCTACATCGTCTCACAGCGCACGCGCGAGATCGGCATTCGCCTCGCGCTCGGCGCGCAGGCCGCGTCCGTGAAGCGCATGTTCGTGCGACAGGGCCTTGTGGTTGCGCTGATCGGCGTCGCAGTCGGTCTTGGCGCTGCCGTCGCCTTGAGCCGTTGGTTGGCCTCGTTCCTGTTCGAAGTGCGGCCGCTCGACCTCCCGACGTATGTCGGCGTGCTCGGCGTGTTGCTGGTTGCAGTGACGCTTGCCGCATACCTGCCGGCGCGACGGGCAGCGCAGCTCGATCCCGTGGAAACGTTGCGGGCCGAATGAGCACGCGAGCGAGTCTCTGCGTCGTGGTCGCGCGTGGCGCGCTGTTGCTGTTTCTCGGAGCGACGACGGCGTTCGCGCAAGCGCCTCCGCCGGCGGGTTTTCCCGGCACGCCGCCGCCGAGCCCACCTGCAGTCATCCAGCAGTTCACGGCACTGCCGACGATCGTCACGCCCGGCGCGGACGTGACGTTGCACTGGGAGGCCATCAACGCCTACTCGTTGTCGATCCAACCGCTCATCGGCCCCGTCGCGACGCGCGGATCGCAGCGCGTGACGCCAACCGCCACGACGACCTACACGCTCGAGGCGACGGGTGCCGGCGGCGTCACTCGCCAAACCGTGACGGTCGTGGTGTCGAGCGCTCCGAGCGCGCCGGCACCTGCCCCGCCTCGGGTGCGCCCCGTCGCGAACGAAGATCGACCGCCGCCGTCGATCCCGCGCCTGACCAACGGCAAGCCCGACCTGTCGGGTTTGTTCATCGCGGAGCGCAACCTGCGGCTACGCGACGGCGTGACGCTTAGAGACGGCGCGGAGTCGTTTCGCGTACCGACGCAGGAAGGCGACCTCGGCACTGGGGTCACCTGCCTCCCGCCCGGCGTCCCGCAGGCGACGATGCTGCCGTTCCCGTTGCAGATCGTGCACACGCCGGAAACGCTCGTGATCCTGTACGAGGCCTACCACCAGTTCCGCATCGTGCCGATCGGCCGCGACCAGGCCGAGTACTTGGCACCGGCGTACATGGGGCACTCCGTCGCGAGCTGGGACGGCGACACGCTCGTCGTCGACGTGCGCGGCTTCAACGACAAGACCGTGATCGCCGGCCACCGCCACACCGAAGCGCTGCACGTCACGGAACGCTACCGCCGCATCTCACGCGAGAGCATCGAGTACGAAGCGCTCGTCGAGGACCCGAACGTGTTCGCCGCGCCGCTACGCTACGCGGGCACGCTGACGTTGCACGCCGAGTGGGAGATCGGCGAGTACGTCTGCACCGAGAACGATCAGGACTACGACGCGCTGTTCGACACCAACTAGCCAAGAGGTCCTATCGCGCGGGCTTATCCGGCGCTGGCCCGGTGGGCCTAGGCAGCACACCCTCGCCGTGCGACGTCGAGCCCGGCACCGAGTCGCAATGCTTTCCGGGCGCGGGCGGCGTGTCGGCGGGACACTTGAAGAGCCCCGATTGGCCGCGCCCGCCCCCCGGGAAGCCGTTGCGCAACGGATGGAGTCCGACGCTCATGATCGTGTTGCGCGGAAAATTGTTGACGCTGATGCCCTGACGCGCCGAGTTGCCGGCGCCATCCATCTCGACGGCCCAAACGATGGGCTCGCCTTGGTCGTCCTTGAGCACCTGATCGCGGGCTTCGTTGAGCGGCGCGAAGAAAATCTGCAAGTGATTCGGGTTCGGATCGACGCGCGTGACGATGCCCGTCAAGACGTAGGTCTTGCCGATGTCGTACATCGCGAACGAGTGGTGCGCCTCGGCGGCCGCGAGCGCGAACAACGACCCGACCGCCAACCCGCAGGCGCCGCGCGTAACCCCAGCTTTCCTCATGTCACTGCCCTCGTCGTGAATTTCACAAGCCGAATCGACCCGTCTGCTCGCGCGGCCGCTCCATTCCTTCCTCATGGTAGCGCTCCCAGATCTGCGCCCACGGCCGGCCGAAGATGTCGGGCACGCGGTACTCGAATGTCTGGCCCGGCGTCATCGGCGTCGTGTGGCCGTCCACGGGGAAGCTCTGCGGTATGCACTCCATGATCGGGAACGGCTCGCCTTCGTTTAGATCCTGCTGGCGCGTGAGCGTGTGCACGATGCGCACCGGATCCACGAACGCCTCGTCGTCGTAGAGCACGACCTCGTGCTTCAAGCCCACGAGCTTTCCGGCCGCATCCTTGCTCGGCGTATAGATCTCGACCGCTTGCAGCTTGTTGCTGTACTCG
>Ga0302046_10003473_pt1 | contig 14244 bp, 12 predicted proteins | sample RVTome_11_FD_200261 | JGI IMG/M metagenome (GOLD analysis project Ga0302046, IMG submission 200261) | Soil microbial communities from uranium-contaminated site in the Upper Colorado River Basin, Wyoming, United States - RVT147D111 (version 2) ...
GCGGTCCTGCCGCGCGACGGCCGTGCGGACCGCATGGCGGCGGCGCCGCCCTCGGCGCGCGGGATCATCTCGCATCTGGGTGGTCCGCTCGGGCTCGTGTTCGGTATCAGTGCAGTGAGCACGTTCGTGCAGCGGACGTACATGACAATGGAACCGATCGCGGCGAGCACGGCGGGCGCGTCGGAGGCGGTGGGCGCGTTGATGCTCACGGTCTATCTGGCCGGTCAGGCCGGTGGCAGCCTGCTGGGCGGGTGGCTGGCGGACCGTGTCGCGCTGTCTCGCCTGCTGGCGTCGATCACACTGGTCTCGCTGCCTGCGCATCTGCTGGCGCTCGCCTTACCGCCGGGTTCGGCGCTGGCCCTGGCCGTGGCCGCCGTCGCAGGTTGTGCCAGCATGGCCCTGTTGCCGCCCATCGTCGTGACCGCGCAGGAGATCCTGCCATCCGCGACGGCTATGGGGTCGGGCATCGTGATGGGCCTGGCGTGGGCGACCGGATCGCTCGGCGTGCTGGTCACGGGTGTCCTTGGCGACGTGATGGGCGCACGCGGCGCGGCTCTGGTCTGCACGCCGGCGATTCTGGTCGCGACCGTACTCGCGCTGCACCCTTCACTGCGTGCATACGGCCGGCCGGTCACAGCTGCGCCGCCGCCGCTGATCGACGGCCCGCGCTGAAGCCACGACTCAGTTCGACAACAGCCGGTCCAGCTCGCGGAGCGCGTTCTCGTGACGGCGCGCCTCGTCGGTCAGTGCGCGGGTCAGCTTGTCGAGTCGCGAACCGGTCGAGGTGTCGAGCGCCGTGCGCCCGCCGATGTCGGCGACGGCCGCGACCGCATCGATCAGGCGGCGCGTGCCGGCGTCCGCGGCTTCACGGCAACGGCCGGCCGCCGCCAGCAGCTCGCCCCGCGCGCCCTGGCCACCTGCGAGAAGGGTGTCATTGACGGCGGCGATCGTGGTCTGCAGGCGCTCGACTTCGTGCGCTGTCGCACATGCGGCCCGCACCAGATCGGCGAGTGACGGTACGAGGCCGGCGGGATCACGCTCGCGCTCGAGCGTCGCCACGAGCGGGCGGACCATGCGGGCAAGGTCCGCCAGGCGATCGCGGACCGGTCCGCTCGTCCGCGCGAATGCCTCGGCCAGGCCCGTCTCGACATCGTCGGGCAGCCGGTCGGCAACGTTGAACGCCACGAGAGGCCTCGCCATGGAGCGCTGCGCAAGGACCAGCAGTATGGTCGCGAACAGCGGGCTCATCCATGCGAACGCCGGACTCGTGAGCCCGGCCATTCCGCCGGCGAACGCGATCGATGCCAGCATCACGAAGAAGTGGAGCGGCATCGCTGTCCATGCGCGACGCGCAGGGATCGCCCTCGCCGGAACACCTCGCTGCTCGAATGCGTTCACGACGCGGTCGGCGGCAACCGCCGGAACCCGGATGATCGCACGTGAGCCGTGTGCCGCACTTCGACCATCGGCCGTTTCGGCACGCCCGCCGAGTACCGGCAGCAGGCGCTGCCGTGTCGCCTTGGCGTCCTGCCGCAGCTGCGCGCGCCGCACGAAGATCAGGACGTCATCGGCCGCAGCCGTGCCGCCACAGTCGGCGCAGACGCCGAGGCCGAATGCATCCGGCCGGCCGCACAGCGCACACGATTGCGTACTCACCGATCGCCTCGACGGAGCCGGCGCAGAACTTCCTGCGCATTCGAACGCCAGCCATCCTCGATGGCGTACTGCCGCAGGAACTCCTCGAGATGGCCGCGCGCCGGCGCGAAGTCGCCCGTCGCGTACAGCGACATACCGGCGTGGTAGAGCGCCATGTAGTTCTGCGGCTGGTACTCGACTACGAGCTGCATGATCGGACCGGCCGAGCGATCATCCCCCATGTCCGCGATCGGATGTCCGATCGAGAACACGATGCTCGCTGCCGCATGCCGCTGATCCCCGGGCAACTCCTGCAGAACCGCGCGCGCCCGCTCGATGCGGCCGGCCACCGCCCAGCATGACGCCGCGTAGCCTGCCCCCTCCCAGCCCGATGGCGGTGGGCTCGACTGCAGCGAAAGCTCGACTTCGAGCGCATTGCAGCGCGGTTTGATCGACGTGAACCACGTGCCCGCATCCGTGCCCGCGAATATCGCCGGCGTCAGGTCGACCGGTTCCGCCCAGATGTCAGGACGTGACGCACGAAACGCGACCGCACTCGCGATCGCAACGTATCCCCAACCCAGGAGGTACAACGCTCGATTCATCGCTACATTCTCCCGCAACCGAGATCGGCCCTCCGTCCATCTGCAATTATCGTGTCCACCCTGATCGACGCCCGCGGCTCGCCCGGTGACACGGCGTCGTATCGATGGGCATGATTGGACGGACCGGCCGTGAAACCCCATGATCATCAGGATCGGCGCGCCGGGCAGCGGCCCCACGACGGCCCCGGTGAAATCGCATGAACATCGCAAGTATATGTCACTGTTGAATCTGGCGGGCCAGCCGCCGGTTGGAGCCGAGCCCGGCGGGCCCGGCCGGGGTCGCGGTCACGACGAACGCCGCGGGAGCAGGCGTCGCTGGCGAAAGTCGTGAACGAGCCGACCAATGGCGGCGAGGCGTCGTCGCAGAATGCAATGCCGTGTCTGAATTGCGGCGAGCCGGGCACGGGTCGGTTCTGCGCCCGGTGCGGCCAGCGGAAGAGTGAGGTCCGGGTTTCGCTGCGCCGGCTGATCTCGGACGTTCTCGAGGATCAGTTGTCGATCGACGCAACACTTCCGCGGACGCTGCGCGCACTGCTCTTCCACCCGGGTCGACTCACCTCGGAGTACATGATCGGCCGCATGGCCTCCTACATCGCACCGTTCCGGCTGTACCTGGTCGCCAGTCTGCTCTTCTTTCTGATGCTGTCGCTGAAATCGGGAGACCCCGTCTGGGACGAAGTCGCCCCGTCCGCTGCGGCCGAAGCGGGCCGGGCGACGCCGGAGCGGGCATCAACGGAAGGGATCCCGGCACCGGCTGCGCCAACCGCGTCTGACGACAGCGTTACGCCTGATGGCCGGACGGGCCAGCGTGGCAGCGGAGCGGACACGACCGGCCAGCCAGCAGCAGTCGAGCCTGGCGGCCCGAGGCCAATCGGTGTTTTCGTGCCGCCCGGTGCGGAACGTGACTCGACGAACTGGACGCAGAACCTGGAGATCCTGGAGATCAACACGGGCATCGCCCGCCTCGACTCGCTTCTGGCCATGCGGTTGCGGCGGCTGGGCCGATTGCCGCGTGAGGAAGCAGCTTCCGCCGTGGTCTCCGGCTTCCTGCAGCGCGCACCCACGATGATGTTCCTGATGCTGCCCGTATTCGCACTCATGCTGAAGGTGCTCCACCTGGGATCGGGTCGCTACTACGTCGAGCATTTCGTGTTCGCGCTCCACTACCACGCATTCGCCTTCACGCTCTACACGCTGATGCTCGTCCTCGACTGGATTCCGGTCCTGCCGTCTCTGCTCGGACTGTGGGTGCTCCTCTACCTCCCGATCGCCATGAAGCGGGTCTACCGGCACGGCTGGATCCTGACACTGTTCAAGTGGAGTTTGCTGGGCACGGGCTATCTCCTGCTGCTGACGTTCGGGCTCGTCGCCACCGTGATCGTCACGGCGCTGATGCTGTGATCGCCTTGTCGGCGGGCCGCGGTTGCAGCATCATCGACGGAACTGCAACAGGAGGACGATGAGGAGACGACGCGGCCCGCAGCCGGATCGCGAGACCGCATGGCGCACACTCGCATCGCGACGTGGCGGCACGATCGTCACGGACAGACGCAAGCGCGTGAAGAGCGTTTCGTTCCCGGCCGGCGTCTGGACCATCGTGCTGGACAATTACACACAGTCGCACGGCAATTCGTCGCAGACGTACACGCGTGTACGAGCCATCTGTTTCGGCAAGGACGAGTTCCGCCTGCGCATGGGACGCCGCACTTTCCTGAGCGGCCTGGCCGACTGGTTCGGCCGCAAGCGCGTGCATGCCGGTCATCCGGAGATCGAGGCGAAGTGGATCGTGAAGAGCAACAGTGATGGTCGCGCCCAGTCGCTGCTCATGCTGCCGGCAGTGGTCCATGGTCTGCACACGGTGCGATCCGCGAGTGTGCGCTTCGAACCCTGCCGTGGCCGGCGCGCGGTTCCCGGCACGCACGCGGTCACCATTGCCATGTCGGGAAGTGTGAGCGAGGCGGCGCGCATCGAGGGCGCGCTCGACCTGTGCGCCGCCATGGTGGATCATCTCGTGCGCATGGGCTGTGCAAGGCGAGAGCCCGTGCAGGCCGGACAGCAATGAACGTCGACACTGCACTCGACGCACAGCCGCGCTTCGCACTGGCGCGTCTGCCCACACCGCTGCACGAGGCGCCACGGCTGCGCGAGGCGCTCGGTGGTGCCGCCCGCTGTCCCCGGCTCTTCCTCAAGCGCGATGACCTCACCGACCTCGCGCTGGGCGGCAACAAGGCGAGAAAGCTCGAGTTCCTGGTCGGCGATGCGGTGCGTTCGCGTGCGACCGTGCTCATCACGACAGGTGCCGCCCAATCCAATCATGCGCGCATGACGGCAGCCGCTGCACGACGCGCCGGCATGCGCGCCGTCCTCGTGCTCACCTCGCCTGACGGTCCAGCCGACCTGCAGGGCAATCTGCTGATCGATCGCGTCCTGGGTGCAGAGGTGCACATCATCGATGGCGCTGCGAGCACGGGACCGTCGCCCGCCGACCGCGAAGCGCAGACGATTGCCGCGCTGCGGGAGCGGCTCGTGCGCGACGGCGAACGGCCGCACATCGTCGCACTCGGTGGTTCCTGTGCCATTGGCACGCTCGGTTACGTGGATTGTACGCGCGAGATGCTCGAGCAGCTGCAGTCGCTCGGTGTCATGCCCTCGCACGTCTACTATGCCAGCGGCTCACGCGGCACACAGGCCGGTCTCGAGCTGGGCGTCCGCGCATTCCATGCGCCCTGGCGCTGCACGGGCATTGCCGTCAGCGGCGGTGAAGCCGAGAAACGCGAACGCGCGGCGGACATTGCGAACGCCGCTGCCGGCCGTCTCGGACTCGATGTGCGCATCGAGGTCGACGATCTCGTTACCGACCAGGACCACTTCGGCGACGGCTACGCGATCCCGACCGCGCCGGGTATCGAGGCGCTGCAGCTGCTGGCAGCCAGCGAAGGAATCCTGCTCGATCCCGTCTACACCGCGAAGGCGATGGCGGGACTCATCGCACACATCCGGAACGGCCGGCTCGGCTCGGACGACACGGTGCTGTTCCTGCACACCGGCGGCGTGCCCGGCCTCTTCGGTGCCGCGCCCCGCATCGCACCGCTGCTGCATGCGGACCCGGCCTCTGGACGGAGTACGCTTTGAATCGACGACGTTTCATCCGCAATGCGACAATGCGCGCCTCGTTCATCGCGGCGCCCGTCTGGCTCACTGGGGCAGGCACGCGCGCAGCGGGTGCGGACCATCCGCCGCTGCGCGTGAATGGCGAACGACTGAATCGCCGGCTTGGCGAGCTGGCGCAGTTCGGCCGCAACGCGGATGGCGGCATCGACCGCGTCGCCTACAGCGATGCCGACGTCGCAGCGCGGCAGTGGGTGATGGAGCGGATGCGCGAGGCGGGCCTCGACGTGCGCATCGACACGGCAGCCAACATTGTGGGCCGGCGTGGCGGCCGTGAGGCGCAGCTGCCGCCCATCATGACCGGCTCGCACATCGATTCCGTGCCGGGCGGCGGCAACTACGATGGCCAGGTCGGCTCACTGGCGGCGCTCGAGTGCGCGCAGTCGCTGGCCGAGCAGGACATGGCACTGCGTCATCCGCTCGAAGTCATCATCTTCCAGAACGAGGAGAACGGGAAGGTCGGGAGCAAGGCGATCCGCGGTCAGGACCCCGCCACGTACCTCGACCTCGGCACGCACAGCGGCCGCACGATCCGCGAGGGCATCCGTTTCATTGGTGGTGATCCGGACAGACTGGCCGAAGCGATGCGCCGGCCGGGCGACGTTGCGGCGTTCCTCGAGCTGCACATCGAACAGGGTGCAGTGCTGGAAACACGCGACATTCCGATCGGCATTGTCGAAGGCATTGTCGGCATCAAACGCTGGCAGGTCACGGTCACCGGATTCGCCAACCACGCAGGCACGACACCGATGGATCAGCGACAGGACGCGCTGCTTGCTGCGGCCCGGTTCATCGATGCGGCGAACCGGATCGTGCGCGAGACGCAAGGGCGTCAGGTGGCGACCGTCGGTACGCTGGCGGCGGAGCCGGGTGCCCCCAATGTGATCGCGGGCAGCGCCACGCTCACACTCGAGATGCGTGACCTCGACCTCACCAGGGTGGATCGCCTGTTCGCCACCATGCAGGATGCGGCCGGCGACATCGGTCGTGCGACCGGCACGCAGTTCGACTTCCGTGAGATCTACCGGACACTGCCGGCGCGAACCGACAATGGCATGCGTGAGATCATTGCCGCAGCCGCGCGCGAGCTGGGCCTTGGCACGATGAGTCTGCCCAGTGGCGCCGGCCACGATGCGCAGGAAATGGCACAGCTCGCGCCCATGGGCATGATCTTCGTACCGAGTGCGCGCGGCATCAGCCATTCACCGCGCGAGTTCAGTGCGCCGGCCGATATCGTGAATGGCGCCAACGTGCTGCTCAACGCACTCGTGCGTGTGGACATGGCCGGAGGATGATGGAGTGACCGAGGCAACCGGAACGAGCAGCCGAGGTTCCATGAAACGCTGCGTCAGCACACTCATCGTCGTATTCGCCGCGGCATGTGCCGGCGGTGATGGCGGCCCCTACGACCTGCTCGTGGCGGGCGGCACCGTGCTGGATGGCAGCGGCACGCCCGGCGTGGCTTCGGATGTCGGCATCCGCGCTGGACGAATTGTTGCCGTGGCACCGGGTCTCGACCCGGCCTCCGCTGTACGCGTCATCGATGCGACCGGCCTCACGGTCGCGCCCGGCTTCATCGACCTGCATGCGCATCTCGATCCGCTGCTGCGCCTGCCGGATGCGGAGAGTCACGTACGCCAGGGCGTCACCACGGCGCTGGGTGGACCGGACGGCAGCGCGCCCTGGCCGCTCGCGGCATACCTCGATTCCGCTGAAACCGCAGGGCCGGGCATGAACGTCGCGTTCCTGACGGGCCACAACACGATTCGCCAGCGTGTCATGGGTCCCGCCGACCGCGCACCGACCGCCGCTGAGCTGGAGCAGATGAAGGGAATGGTGGCACAGGCCATGGACGAGGGCGCGTTCGGCCTGTCGACCGGACTGCGCTATCTGCCGGGCACGTTCGCGGAGACCGCTGAAGTCATCGAGCTGGCGCGCGTCGCTGCCGTTGCGGGTGGCATCTATACGTCGCACCTGCGCGATGAAGGGATGCAGCTCATCAATGGTGTGGCGGAAGCGATCGAGATCGGGCGTGCAGCGGACATACCGGTCGTACTCACACACCACAAGGTGATCGGCAAGCCGATGTGGGGCGCGAGCGAACGGACGCTCGCGATGATCGACAGCGCGCGTGCAGCCGGCATCGATGTCATGGCCGACCAGTATCCGTACACCGCATCCTACACGGGCATTGGCGTGCTCGTACCGGCATGGGCGCAGGCCGGCGGCGACAGCGCATTCCTGCGGCGAGTCGCCGACGCCGCACTGCGCGACAGCGTGATCGCCGGCATTGTCTGGAACATCGAGAATGACCGTGGCGGCGGCGACATCTCACGCGTTCAGCTGGCGCGCGTCGACTGGGACCGCACACTCGAAGGTCGCACACTCGCCGACTGGGCTGCGCGTGAAGGTCGGCCGGCATCGCCACGCACGGGCGCCGAGCTGGTCATTGAAGCGATCCGCCGCGGTGGCGCGAGCGGAATCTACCACGTGATGGACGAGGGCGACGTCGAGCGCATCATGCGCCATCCGTTCACGGCGATCGCATCCGATGGCAGACTCGTGCGACCGGGCGACGGGCACCCGCACCCGCGCTGGTATGGTACGTTCCCACGCGTGCTCGGCCACTACGTGCGCGAGCGCGGCGTGCTCACTCTGGAAGACGCGGTGCGCAAGATGACGACACTGCCTGCCGACCGGCTCGGCCTCACTGATCGCGGTCGCATTGCAACCGGTGCATGGGCGGATCTCGTCGTGTTCGATGCCGCCGCCGTCATCGATCGCGCCACGTTCGATGCGCCACACGCGTACCCGGCGGGCATTCCGTTCGTGATCATGAACGGCACGGTCGTGGTCGACGATGGCGAGTTCACGGACGCCCGCCCGGGGCGCGTGTTGCGGCGCGCACGCTGAGCCGTCAGCTGCCGCCGCTGCCGCCGCGCATGCGGTCCAGGCGAGTGCGCAGTCGCCCTGCTTGCGGATAGCGTTGTGACAGCGCCTCCAGGTACAGGCGGGCCGAGTCCGGTTGGCTCAACGCTTCGTACACGTCGGCCATGATCATGCCGTGACGGACTTCCAGCATCTGGTTGCCCCGGGGAACCCGGATCGCGTTCAGTCGACCCATGCCGGCGTTCGGGTCGCCACGATCCGACAGCAGTGTCGCGGCGTACGTGAGCTGGATCTCGACGTCGTTCGGCCGCTGCCTCGCCATTTCCTCGATGAGTCGCGCGGCTTCTTCCTTGTTGCCGGCCCCCTGCGCGAGGTTCGACATGTGGTGCAGGCCCGCGATGAGGAGTCGCTGGACATCCTCCGGCTGGCCCGAGCGTGTGCCGACACCGCCCGCGTAGGCGTAGACGACGTCACCGCCCTGCTCGGCCGCCTGGTAGAGAAGGAACGCGCCGACCGGCCCGATCGCCGCACTGCCCCGGCGGAACACGCGCGCGGCGCCCGGACGCTTCATGAGCAGCAACGTGATGATCTCGAGGGTGGCCACCGCGAGGAAGACGTCGCGGGTGCGCTCACCCCACTCCTCGTGCTCGAGCACGACATCGCGTGCGCCCGGAATGCGCTGCGCCGGTCCGTGCGCGTCGTCGCCCGACTTCACGGCCGCGACGAGGCAGGCAATCCGGTCACGGGGCATGCGTTTCGGTTCTGATCCGCCGGACGACAGGTCATGTGGAAGGGAATAACGGGCAGGGCGGACGAACAATGGAAGCCGCGTGGAACACGGCGGGAACGGTGGACGGCTGGTGGGCCGCAACGGATGATGACACACTCAGTTCAAGATCGTGTAGCGCTGGAGGTGTTCGACGTCGAGGTCGTCGCGCCAGATGCCGATGATCTCGCCGGCAGCGATGTCGAGGGGGCGGAAGCGGTCGGGCAGGGCAATGCGGGCGAGCATGCGACCGTCGACGCCGTAGACCGTCCAGCGGCCGGCGGGCTGGTCGGGTCGGTCGGCGTCTTCGACCCACATGCGGCCGGTGTCATCGAACAGGATGCGGCCGTGGGTGGGAACGGTTTCGACGAGCGGCACGGATTCGTAGCTGCGGCGCACGTCGGCCTGGCGTTCCGGCGGTGTGCTTTCCATGCGGCGTTCGATCCAGGCAGCGCGCAATGCTTCCGTGATCGGCTGCACGGGCCGGCCGAGCCGGACAATGCGTTGCAGTGTACCGTCCGTGCCGTACATGCGGATCTCGGGATCATCCTGTGTGCCGACGGCGACGACGGCAGTCGAGGCGGCGAACGCCGTCGCATGGCCGAACGGCAGCGTCATGATCTCGATCGACGTGATCGTACCGGCACGCGATGTCGTGCGGATGGCGCGCTCGGTGGTCGGAAACCGGCCCAGCGTGTCCAGCACGGTTCCGTCCATGCCGTAGCGTATGACGAAAGCGTCCGGCCGGAGCCGGCCGTCCGGAATCGTCGCTGGTGACGACGGATCGACCGACGGTGCGCTGACCGTTGCGGCGATCGTGCCGTCCGCCAACGTGCCCAGGATGGAACCGCCCGATTGCGCGTCGAGCCGGCTGATGCGCACGAACGCGCCATCACTGGTGTGCACCGATAGGCGTCGCTGCGAATTGTCGTGCACGTAGATGGTGTCGGCAGGCCCGCGCGTGATGCTGGTGATGGAACGGAACTCCCCCGGACCATCGCCGCTGCGGCCGCTCGAGCCCAGCACCGTGCCATCCGCAGCGAAGCGTCGCAGCTCGAACGATCCGCTGTTGCCGACCATGACGCTGCCATCGGTCAGACGGGTCGCCGCGTTGACGCGGAACAGCGCATGCTCGCCTTCCGCATCCGGACCACCGATGTCGAGCACGGGACCGCTCGCCGTCAGCCACGGAATCGCCGCCGAATCGTCGGGTGACCGGTTCTCGACAATCGTGATGCCCGCACTGTCACGCACCGTCGCGAGCGAACGATCGGCACCCGCTTCCGTGCATGCCGCGATGGCCGTCGCAGTGAATACCACGAGCAGCGCCCGCAGCGGAGATCGCCTCGTCCCGCGCGCCCGCTGCATCAGCGCCCGCGTGTCGTCGTAATGCGGATCTCGGCCGGCGTGCGGCCCTTGAACACCTCGATCTGGCGAATCCGTCCCGGAACGAGATCGCGCGCGGTCGCCATGTCCGACAGCACGCCATCGATGTAGATGCGCGGCGCTTCGCTGTCCGGCAGGCTCGTCGCCTCGCGGATCCGCGTCGTCATCAAGGGCGTCGGCGCAGGTGTCACGGCATCGGGCACCCGCGTGCTGCGCTGGATGATCCGCGGAATCGAGTGCGCGCGCGGCGTCGACGGCGTCGCTTCCACGGCGGGAATCTCGATGCTGCGCTCGCGTTCGGGCGCCGGCCAGACGCCGATCGGTCGCGCCGGCCGCTTCGTGTAAATCATGATCACGCCATTGCGCGCCAGCGGCGAATCCGGCATCACACGCGCAGCAGCGGCGCCTTTCACGACCTCGATGCGCTCGATCGCCTTCGGATCGAGCGCATCCATCTGCTCCTGCGTCGCAATCACACCATCGATCAGGACGAGCGGACTCGCCGTGAGCGGCACGCCGGCCACCCGCACCGCCGACTCCGCCTCGACGGCGTCTGCCGCCGGTTCACCGTCCTGCTCGAGCGGCATTGCCGGCGCAGTCTCACACGCGAGCGCACCGGTCACGAGTGCCGCAGCAGCGAACGGTACCGCCCGGACCCACGGCCAGCGCGAGCGGCCGCGCACCATTGCGACCAGCCGGCGCTCCAGTCGCGGCCGGCTCATCGCCAATCCCGGCGCCAGAACGTGCGTGCCGCCTCGCCCTGCCACATCCAGCAGCAGCGAGCCGTACGCAGACATGCCGACGCCGCGCGCCAGCACCCGCCCGTCACAGTCCAGCTCGACTGCGAGCCGCATCTCACGCAGCATCCACCAGAGCGCAACGTTCCACGGCATCAGCACTGCCGCCAGCGGCACCAGCGCCAGCAGCACGTGATCGCCCGCCCGCAGATGCTCCGCCTCGTGCAGCACGACGAGTCGCCGCACGCGCTCGTCTCGCCCGAGCAGCCACTCCGGTACCACGATCACCGGCTGCAGTACACCCACCGCCGCCGGCCCGACACACGGTGCAACCAGTACGCGCGCGCCGGCCACGCGCGCCGGTCGCCACCGCCGCCGCGCCCGCTCCAGTCGCGCCCATCCGGCCAGATACACGATCAGTGCGACTCCGCCCAGCACAATCCAGAGCCCGACCGCAATCACGTTCCACACCGCTGGCGTGCTCGTGGACATCACGACCGGCAGCGCCAGCACAGGCGCCGCATCAAGCTCCAGCACCATCGACGACGGTGCAACCAGGACACCCGCCTGCGACACCCGCGCCAGCACCCACGACAACCACGGCAGCAGCATCACCATGAGCACACCGCCCACCCACACCCAACGCACCGGCAAACGCCACGCCCGCAGAACCCGCTCCAGCGACCACGCACACAACGCTACCAGCACGCTCGCCAGCAGCATCCGGATCATCCACTGCACGATCATCGCGGCCTCCGCGCGCCCTTCGCGCTCTTCGTGGTCTGCTTCTTCATCCGGGCATCCAGAAGCCGCCGCATCCGCGCCAGCTCATCCGCACTCAGATGACGTTCCTCCACAAGCTGCGCCAGCAGGTGCTCCGCCGACCCGTTGAACACCTTGTCCAGTATCCGCGTCAGCGCACTCCGCCCCGCTTCCGCCGGCTCCACCAGCGGTGCATACCGGTAGGCCCGACCTTCCGCCTCGTGCGTCACGTACCCCTTCTCCTCCAGCGTCTGCAGCGCACTCAGCACCGACGTGTACGCCAGCTCGTCCGGCAGCTGCTCGCGAACCTCGCTCACAGTCGACGGCCCGCTCTGCCACAGAATGCTCATGATGTCCAGCTCGCGGTGCGTGAACGGTCGTTTCATTGGACTCGTCCGGTTGGATCTACGGCGATTTCCGTAGATAATAGGGCGCCTTGCCACGCCTGTCAACGGGAGTTCCAGTACTGGGCTCGCCGGGGCGGTCACGGCGGAGTCGGCCGGCCGGGCGATGGTCGACCGGACGACGGGGACGGTCGGCGGGCAGGATGTGCAGGCAGGAACGAGAGGCGGCCCGCGACGGTGAGGGCCGGGGGCCGCCAGGCCGAGCGGAACTCCGCGGTGTTAGGACTGGACGACGATCAGCACCTTGCTGGCGGCCCAGAAGCGATCGGGGTCCGCAATGCGGAGTTCACCCGAGAATCGGCCATCGTCATCGGGCCGGGATTCGAGAGCCTCGAGGTCCTGTCGGGTGACGATGGTGTAGCGCTGGTTCTGGGGCGATGGCAGCGGGATGGAAGTGACTTCGGATTTGTCGATGCTGTTGAAGCTGGCCAGGTCGAGATCGCGGCCGGGCACGAGTGTCTTGCCCTTCTTGCCGAGGACGAAGAGGACGCGGCTGCCGCCTTCCTCGACGATGATGCCCTTGTCGAGCAGGTCCTGCTTCGAGCCGACGACGTAGTAGACGGTGTTCTCGCGCATCGCCATGAGGTCGACGGTGCTTGCAAGCTCCGTGTTCTGTGCGGCGAGCTGGACATTCCTTGACTGGAGGTCCTCGACCTGTTCGCTCAGCGACTCGATGGTGAGTTTCTGATTGCCGATGGTGGCCTGGAAGTCTTCGATGGCCTTTTGCAGCTCGGTGAGCCGGGTCTGCTGGGTGCGGGTTTCGCGGGCGAGTACGGTGACGCGCTGCTGGCTCTGGGCGAGTCGGTCCTCACTGGCCTCGATGCGAGTCGTGAGGTTGCGGATGCTCTCGCGCATGACTTCGGGGTCCCTGGCCGCGACCTCCTGCGCACCGGCCTGGCTCGCGGGCGCCTGCACGCGTGCGACTTCCGCGCTGATCTCGCTCATCAGGCGCGCGTTCTCCGCCACCTGGATGAGCAGACTGTCTTTTTCCGCCGCGACGGCCTGCAGTTCGGCCATCTGCTGGCGCACCTGTTCGGACGGCCCGCACGCGGCCAGACCCGCGAGACTCGCCGCGATGATCGCAAACGTTCCATGCATCCTGCGGTACTGCATACTGCGCCTCCCGGCGGCCTTCTGCCGCGCCACATCGCGCTTTTCCGGCTTTGTCGTGGTACCTGGGGCCGTGCTTTACGCAAGGACCGTTCCCTTGCTTCCGCTTCCTGTGAGACACCTGAACCACGGCAGCGGGTGGCCTGAATGCGCCGCTGCCATTGAGCGTGGTCAGGACGCGGCCGGCACGAACAGCGCGATCCGGGTGATGCGGCCTCGTGGTCCGACGGCCCATCCGGCATCGGGGGCAGCGAACGCGACCGCCCAGTGATTCAGGGTGTCGATCGGCATCCAGGACCGGGCGAGGTCGGTCGACCATGCGATACCGCCGGGGCCGACGGCGACGAGGGTGGGGCGCGGTGCGCCGGGCACCCATGCGGAACCGTAGGCGGCGCCATTGAACGGGGTTGGCGTTGCGGGCGACCACGTGAGGCCGCCGTCGGACGTAAGTGCGACGTGGCCCGACACCGTGTCGGCCCGGCCGATGTCACCGCCGATTGCGGAGCCGTGCGTGGCGTCACGGAAGGCGAGCGTGGTGATGCCGGCGGACGGGCCGCGGGCGATAGATGTTTGCGCGATGGTCCAGGTGCGGCCGCGGTCAGTGGTTCGCAGCACGCGGGCGGCGCCATCGCTGGCGCCCGTCCCGACCCATGCGACGCTGTCGGCGGCGGCGACGACGCAGGTTCCACTCGATGCGAACGCACCCTCGCCCTCGGTGGCGGGTGGCAGGCGGTCGGTCGGAATGCGCGACCAGGTTCGTCCGTCCCGGGTCGTGATCAGCT
>Ga0302046_10003476_pt1 | contig 14243 bp, 7 predicted proteins | sample RVTome_11_FD_200261 | JGI IMG/M metagenome (GOLD analysis project Ga0302046, IMG submission 200261) | Soil microbial communities from uranium-contaminated site in the Upper Colorado River Basin, Wyoming, United States - RVT147D111 (version 2) ...
CGCTCCGCGCAGCCAGGTTCACGCGCTTTGCGGCCGTCGCGGAGCTGCCCGAGGACGAGGTCCTGATCCGTCTCGAGACGGGCGATCCGCTCCTGATCGAGCGCTCGATCGGCGACGGCCGCCTGATGCTCTATACCTCCTCGCTCGACCGCGAGTGGAACGACCTGCCGAAGGAGCCTGCCTTCGTGCCCTTCATCGCCGGCGTCTCCGATCACCTGCTCGGCGGCGCGGGCTTCACGAATGAGGCCGCGCTCGGCAGCGTCCTCGCGCTCGGCGCGATGGGCATGACGGGCGGCCAGATCTTCAATCCCGCCGGCGAGCCCGTGCTCAGGCTCGGCGGCACCGACGTCCTGCTCGAGGAGATCGGCTTCTACCGGCTCGAGGGCGCGGGCCGGCTCGAGCTCGTCGCGGTCAACTTCGACGCGCGTGAGTCCGATCTCGAGCCGGTCACCGCAGGGGAGATCGAGCGCTGGCAGGCGCTCGGCCGGGCGGCCGCCGAGAGCCCGGGCTCGGGCGTTATGACCGAGCGCGTCCGGGTCCCGATCGGTTACTGGATCTTATTCCTGCTTTTAGCGGCCGCAATCGTGGAATCTGGTCTCGGAAACTGGCATCTTAAGGTACGGAGAGGTATCGCAGCATGAACGCCAGGACGGAGCTCGAGAGTTATCTGGATCGATTCCGGCAGCGGCTGAAGCAGCTGGTGCTGGCGCGCACGGGGGCGCTCGCCGCCGTGGCCGCGCTCGCGCTGACGCTGGGCGCCGTCTGGCTCGGCACGCGCCGGGCCTTCAACGACGAGTTCATGCTGAGCGCAAGGCTCGTGCTGCTCGCGGCGATCGTCGCGATCATCGTCGGTCTCCTTTATATTCCGCTGCGCGCGCTGAAGAAGAGCCGCGCCGTGCCCGAGATCGAGCGCCGGGCGCCCGAGTTCGACGGCCGTATCGAGACCTACGACGGCCTTGCGGTCTCGGGCCGCAAGTCGCCGTTCCTGCCGCTGCTCGCCGAGGACGCGCTCAGGTTTGCGCGCAAGGTGCCGGCGGCGCTCGGCGTCAGCAAGCTCGAGCTCTCCGTGCCGACCGTGATCGCCGGCATCGCGGCCGTCGGGCTGCTCGGCATGGCCGCCTTCGGCCCGGGCAACTGGCGCTATGGCGTCCGCGATCTCTGGCTCGGCTGGCTGCTCGACGACACGCTGCCGCCGCAGTTCATCGCGGTCGAGCCCGGCGACATTACCGTCCGCCGCGGCGGCGACCTGACCGTCTCGGCCGTCGCCGAAGGCTTCGATCCGGCATCGATGCAGGTCTACGCCCGCTTCGGCGCGAGCGAGGACTGGGACAGCGTGGCCATGGACGAGCAGGCCGACGAATCGTTCGAGTTCACGTTCTACGCCGTGCGTCAGCCCGTCAGCTACTACGTGACCGCGGCCGGCGTCAGGAGCGAGCAGTTCGCGGTCGAGGTCGTCGATCTGCCCGAGGTCTCGCGCATCACGCTGACCTACGACTATCCCGAGTGGACGCGCCTCGAGCGCGAGGTCGAAGACCCGGGCTACGACATCCGTGCCGTCGAGGGCACGCGCGTGGCGCTCGAGGTCGAGACCACGGAGCCCCTGACGAGCCCGAATCTCGTCATCGACGGCAATCCGCTCGAGATGACGGCGGCCGGCACGCTGAGCACGGGTGCGCTGACCGTCAACGAGGACGGCGAGTACTTCGTCTCGATGCTCTTCAACGGCGAGCAGGTGCAGGTCAGCGACGAGTACTACATCACGGTCATCGAGGACGCCGAACCCGAGATCTCGGTCGTCAGGCCCGGGCGCGACTGGCGCGCGACGCCGATCGAGGAGGTCGCGGTCGCCGTCGAGGCGAGCGACGACTTCGCGCTCGAGACGATCGAGATCCGCTACGCGGTCAATGGCGGCGACTGGAATGTCATCCCGCTCGCCGTCGACGGCGCCGTGCTCGAGGACTCGGCGATCGTCTATCTCGAGGATCTCCGGCTGCCGATCGAGCGGCGCGAGCCGGCGGCGCCCGTGGCGTCCGCTCGCCCCGGCGTCATCACGCTCGAGGAGCTCCGCGCGCGCATCGCCGAGGAGACCGAGCAGGCCGGGCAGACTGAGCCGGCCGAGGCGCCCGAGCCGCTGCCGACCGAGCGCAGGCTCGAGCCCGGCGATCTCGTGTCCTATTACGCCGTCGCGACGGATCGCGAGGCAAGCACCGAGACCGATATCTACTTCATCGAGGTCCAGCCCTTCGATCGCAGCTTCACGCAGGGTGCGGGCGGCGGCGGGCAGCAGGGCGGCGGCGAGCAGGGCGGCGGCGGCGAGCAGGAACAGCGCGACGAGATCTCGCGCCGGCAGAAGGAAATCATCACCGCGACCCACAATCTGATCCGCGAGCAGGGCAGCGACGAGCCCGCGAGCTTCCTCGACGAGGAGCTGCTGGTCGAGAACGCGCAGATGCTGGCCGAGGTTCAGCGCACGCTGGCGGAGCAGGCACAGAATCTGGCCGATCGCTCGCGGGCGCGCCGGCTCGACGGTGCCGATCCGCTCATCGACCGCTATATCGAGAATCTCGATCTCGCCATCGAGGCGATGGAACCCGCGGCCGAGAGTCTCGAGAACGTCGAGCTTCAGGCCGCCGTCGGTCCGGCGCAGCGGGCGCTGACCTACATCCTGCGCGCCGAGGCGCTCTTCACCGACATCGAGGTGACGATGCAGCAGGGCGGCCGGCAGGGCGGCGGTGGCGGCGGCGGGGGCGGCGCGAGCCGCGACTTCAGCGAGCTGTTCGAGCTCGAGATGGACCTCGAGCGCAATCAGTACGAGGAGGAGAATCCCGTCTCGTTCGAGAACAACCAGCAGGGCGGCGGCGAGCAGAGCCAGGAGATCGACGAGGCGATCCAGCGCCTGCAGGAGCTCGCGAGGCGGCAGGAGCAGCTCGCCGAGCAGGCCGAGCTGCGCCAGCAGCAGATGACCGAGCAGCAGCGCTGGGAGCAGCGCGCGCTGCAGCGCGAGACCGAGGAGCTCATCCGCGAGATCGAAGAGCAGCAGCAGCAGCTCGCGCAGCAGCTCGAGCAGGCCCAGCAGCAACAGGGCCAGCAGCAGGGCCAGCAGCAGGGCCAGCAGCAGCAGGGCCAGCAGCAGCAACAGGGTCAGCAGGGCCAGCAGGGTCAGCAGGGCCAGCAGGGCCAGCAGGGTCAGCAGGGCCAGCAGGGCCAGCAGCTCGCGCAGGGGGGGCAGCAGGGGCAGCTGTCCCCGGAGCAGATCGAACAGCAGATGGCGCAGAATCAGGAGCTGCTCGACAATCTCAGGCGCGCGCTCGAGGCTCAGAACCGAGCCGGCAACGATCCGAACCTCGATCCCGAGGCGCTGCAGCGCGAGCTCCAGCGGGCGCTGAGCCAGCTTCAGGCTGCGCGCGACGAGGCGACGGCCGGCCGGCAGGAGGAAGCCCAGCAGGAATTCTCCGATCTGGCCGAGCGCTCGTCCGAGGTCTACCAGGAGCAGCTTCAGGTCGCGGCCGAGCTCCGCCGCGTGCTCGAGGCGGCCGAGGAAGAAGCGGAGCGGAACAACGCATCCTCGGCCAGAGTCGACAACGAGACGGCCGACGAGCTCAGCGAGCAGCGCTACGCGCTCGCCGACGAGCTCGCCGAGCTTCAGGAGGAGCTGCAGCGCATCGCCCAGGCGTACCGGCAGCAGGCGCCCGAGGCGAGCCAGGCGCTGGCCGAGGCCATCGCCGAGCTGCAGGAGGCGCAGGTGGTCAGGAACCTCGAGGCCGGCGGGTCGCTGATCTGGCAGGGCCAGATCCAGCGCGTGTCGGCCTTCGACATCAACATCAACACGGCGCTGCGCGATCTCGAGCGCGCCACCGACCGCGCCGAAGGGCTCGCCCAGCGCGAGATCCGCGAAGGCGAGCTCGCCGAGGACGACCCGAACGCAGAGCTCCTGACCGAGCTGCAGTCGATCCGGCGGCTGATCGACGAGGCGACCGGACAGGGCCAGCGCGGGCAACAGGGTCAGCAAGGCCAACAGGGTCAGCAGGGCCAGCAAGGCCAGCAAGGCCAGCAGGGCCAGCAAGGCCAGCAGGGTCAGCAAGGCCAGCAGGGTCAGCAGGGTCAGGGCGGCCAGCAGGGCCAGCAGGGTCAGGGCGGCCAGCAGGGTCAGGGCGGCCAGCAGGGTAACCAGCAGGGCGGCGGCGGGGCGAACGGCAACGACTTCGGCGGCGCGAACGGCATCAACCGCTTCGGCGGCGGTCCCGGCAACTTCGTCGATCTGAACCGCAGCGGCGTCTGGAACCCGCTCAACAACGGCCGCCTGAACGATCCCGATGCGATCGAGGCGCTGCGCGATCAGCTCCAGAACCGCGGCACCGATCTGATCAACCTCGGCGCGCGCCTGCGCGGCCAGGGCCTGAGCGACGAGGACCTGCAGCGACTGCGCGAGCTCGCCGACGAGCTGCGCAGCGAGTTCCGGGGCAACCCGGAGCTGATCGAGGCCGAGCTCAGGAATCTCGTCAATCTGACCGAGCAGCTCGAGCTCGAGCTCAACGCCGAGTCCGGCGCCGAGCAGACGACGGTTCGGACCGAGGCGCCGACGCGCGCGCCGCAGGGATTCGAGGACGAGGTCGCCGAGTTCTACCGGCGGCTGAGCCAGCCGAACGAATAGCGGTCGGGCCATGAGCGAGCCGGCGCGCGCAGGCGCGGAGGCATTGATCCGCACCGAGAACGTCGAGCGCGTCTATCGCATGGGCGGCGAGACGATCTATGCGCTGCGCGGCGTCGATGTCTCGATCGGCCGCGGCGAGTACATCGCGATCATGGGCCCCTCGGGCTCGGGCAAATCGACGCTCATGAACGTCATCGGCTGTCTCGACACACCCGATTCCGGGAACTACTGGCTCAATGGAAAGCTCGTATCAGAGATGAACGATCGCCAGCTCGCCCGCATTCGGAACAAGGAAGTGGGATTCGTGTTTCAGACCTTCAACCTGCTGGCCCGGGCCGACGCCCTGCACAACGTCGAGCTGCCGCTGCTCTACGCAGGCATGAAGCGCAAGCCGCGGCTCGAGCGGGCGATGCGGGCGCTCGAGCGCGTGGGGCTCGCCGAGCGCATGCGGCACCGGCCGAACGAGATGTCGGGCGGCCAGCGTCAGCGGGTGGCCGTGGCCCGGGCGCTCGTGACGGAGCCGAGCATCCTTCTGGCCGACGAGCCGACGGGCAATCTCGACTCGCGCACGGGCGCCGAGATCATGGCGCTCTTCGACGAGCTGCACGACGCCGGCAACACGATCGTGCTCGTGACGCACGAGGCCGACGTCGCCGCGCACGCGAGCCGGACGCTGGTCCTGCGCGACGGGCAGGTTGCCGAGGACGTCGTGAACGGAGACGAGGCCGCCGATGCATAGCAGGCACGCGCGCTGGCTCCTTCCATGCGGCGTGCTGCTGCTCGCTGCCTGCATGTCGGCCGAGAACGACGACGAATCCGACTACGACTCGGTCGAGGTCGAGGCCGTGACGATCGAAGTCTCCGTCGATGCGGCCGGCGTCATCGAGGCCGAGACGATGGTCGAGGTCAAGTCGAAGGCATCGGGCGAGATTCTCGCCGTGCACGCCGAGAGCGGCGACGTCGTCGAAGCGGGCACGCTGCTCGTCGAGGTCGACGAGCGTACGCCGCGGAATCGCCTGGACGAGGTCGAGGCCTCGCTCATCGCCGTCGAGGCCAGGCGCACGACGACCGAGGCGCAGCTCGCCCGCGCCCGCACCCTCTACGCGGCGCAGGCGCTGACCGACGAGGAGCTCGAGCAGGCCGAGCTCGCCTACGCGAACATGCGCGCCCAGATCGTCGGCGCCGAAGTCGCCGTCGAGAACGCGCGCATCGCGCTCGAGGACACCGAGGTCCGGGCGCCGATCTCGGGCACGATCATCTCCAAGACCGTCGAGCCCGGCATCGTCATCACCTCGCCGACGAACGCCGTCAGCGGCGGCACCGTGCTGATGCAGATGGCCGATCTGAACGCGGTGCAGATCCGCGCGCTCGTCGACGAGACCGACATCGGCAAGATCCGCGTCGGCATGCCGGCCGCCGTCAGGGTCGCGGCCTACCCGAATCAGCCGTTCTACGGCGAGGTGCGGAAGATCGAGCCGCAGGCGATCGCCGAGTCGAACGTCACGCAGTTCGCCGTCTTGATCCGCATCGAGAATCAGGGCGGCCTGCTCAGGCCCGGCATGAACGCCGAGGTCAGCATCCGCGCCGCGGGGCTCGAATCCGTGACGGCCGTGCCGACGGCGGCGCTTCGGACCGAGAGCGATATCCCGGCCGTCGCCGCGATGCTCGGCCGCGGCGAGGCCGAGTTCTACTCGATGATCATGGGCGAGGAGCTCAGGGCGAGCGACGAGTACGGCGATATGATCGAGGTCGCGGACCGGCTTTATGAGCTTCCGCCCGGCGTCAGCGCCGAGCGCGTCGACGACCTCGTCGACAAGGTCAACGACGGCGGGACGCTGACCGCGGAGGAGCGCGATTTCCTCCGCCCCGTGCTCGAGATGATCTTCGGCGACGGCCGCTACGAGCCGCCGACCGGGGACGATGACGGGCGCTTCGCGCTCGGCAGCTACGAGTTCGGCGGCGAGTTCTGGGTGCTGAAGCTCCGCGACGGCCTCATCACGCCGGTCTGGGTCAGGACGGGTCTGACCGATCTCGAGTTCACGCAGGTCCTCTCGGGACTCTCGCTCGGCGACGAGGTCATGCTGCTGCCGAGCGCGAGCCTCTGGGAGCAGCAGACGAGGCTGCGCGAATATCTGAACCGGCGCTTCTCGGGCGGCTCGCCGTTCCAGCAGGGCGGAGGCGACCGCCGCGGCCGCTAGCGCGAGGACGCCGCGCGAGCGGGCATTCCGGCTCTCGACGCTCAGGCTCGCGGCGCTCGAGTGGGGCGGCCCGGGCGGCCTGCCCGTCATCGCGCTGCACGGCTGGCTCGACAACGCGGCGAGCTTCGATCGTCTCGCGCCTTTGCTGCCGGCCTGCCACATCGTCGCGCTCGACATGGCCGGGCACGGCAGGAGCGACGGCCGCTCGGCCGACGCGGGCTACAACATCTGGCAGGATCTGCCCGAGATCCTCGAGGTCGCGGCCGAGCTCGGCTGGCCGCGCTTCAGCCTGCTCGGGCACTCGCGCGGCGCCGCCGTCGCGACGCTCCTCGCCGGCACCTTTCCCGAGCGCGTCGACGCGCTCATGCTGATCGAAGGCGGCCTGCCGATCATCGGCGAGCCCGGCGAGGCGCCCGAGGGTCTCGCGCGCGCGCTGACGCGCTCGCGCGAGCTTCGCGGCGCCGGCGGACGCGTCTTCGCGACGCGCGAGGAGGCCATCGCCGAGCGCGCCGGCGGCTTCTCGCCCGTCACGCCCGAGGCCGCGGCCATGCTCGCGACGCGCGCGCTCGCCGAGGTCCCGGGCGGCTGGCAGTGGCAGGCCGACCAGCGGCTCAAGGCCGGCTCGGAGATCCGGTTGACGCGCGAGCAGGCCGGCGCGTTTGTCGACCGCGTCACGGCGCCCGCGATCGCGATCCTCGCCGGGCAGAGCCCGTTCGCGGACCTGCCGGTCTACGCCGAGATGCTCGGGCGGTTTCGCGACATCGAGGTGCACCGCATCGCGGGCCGGCACCACCTGCACCTCGAAGGCGCGGCTAGCGAGATCGCCGCGCTGCTGCTGCCGTTCCTCGGGCTCGCCTGAGGCGGCCGCATGGAGCGCGGCCTCGACCGGCTCGAGCAGCTCTATCGCGGCGCCGTCGTCGTCATCGGCATCGCCTGGATCCTCGATCTGCCGCGCTTCGCCGGGCTGTCGCTGACCGAGGTCGAGTGGATCGGGCCCGTGCTCGGTATCGCGATCGCGGCGGCCCTGCTCAAGCACCCGTATCGGGAGGGGCGCCGCTGGCCCGACGCGCTGCTCGGCCTCGCCGCGATCGGCTGCTGGACCTTCATGTCGACGCAGGCGAATGCCTGGCTGATCGACATCCGGGGCTACACGGCCGACAAGGTCGTGCCCGGCATCGTTGCGCTCGTCCTGCTCATGGAGGGCATGCGCAAGGTCGCGGGCCTGCCGATCACGATCCTCGTCTGGATCCTGATCGCCTACGCGCTCGCAGGCTTCGTGCTGCCGCAGCCGCTCGCGGCCGAGGCGCTCGCGCCGAACGACGTCGTCATGTACCTCTACGCCGACTCGAACGGTGTGCCCGGGCGCGTCATGGTCATCGTCGCGACGCTCGTGCTCGCCTTCATCGCGCTCGGCCGCGTCATGGAGGTCGGCGGCGCAATCCGTTTCTTCACCGACGTCGCGATGGCGCTCATGGGCGGCCGGCGCGGCGGCCCGGCCAAGGTGGCCGTCCTCGCCTCGAGCGCCTTCGGCTCGATCAACGGCACGGCGATCGGCAACATCATGTCGACGGGCATCGTGACCATCCCGCTCATGAAGAAATCCGGCATGAAACCCGAGCTCGCGGCTGCGATCGAGGCCGTGGCCTCGAACGGCGGCCAGTTCGCGCCGCCCGTCATGGGCGCGACGGCCTTCCTGATCGCCGAGTTCCTCGGCGTCGGCTACGCCGAGGTCGTGCTCGCCGCGCTCGCGCCGGCCGTGCTCTATTACGTCTGCCTGTTCCTGCAGGTCGACGCGATCGCCGTGCGCGACGGGCTGCACGGGCTGCCGCGCTCGGAGTTGCCGCGGTTCGGGACCGTGCTCCGGCAGGGCTGGATCTTCCTGCTGCCGTTCGCGGTCCTCGTCTGGCTCCTGTTTTTCCGCGCGCTCGATCCGGCCTGGGCCGCGCTCGCAGCGGCAGCCGTGCTGCTGGCGTTGAGCGTGATCCGGAAGCGGCGGCTGCCGCGGCTCGCCGAGCTTCGCGAGATGCTGCTCGGCGCCGGCGAGAGCATGCTGCCGCTCGTCATGATCGCGGGCGGTGCCGGCATCGTCATCGGCGTCATGAACGTCACGGGCGCCGGCTTCTCGCTCTCGATCGCGCTCGGCGAGACGGGGCGAAACGCCGGTCTCTTCGCGATGCTGCTCCTGACAGGCGCAATCTCGATCGTGCTCGGCATGGGGATGCCGACGACGGCGATCTACGTCGTGCTCTCCGTGGTGCTCGCGCCCGCTCTCGTCGAGATGGGAATCGTGCCGATGGCGGCGCATCTCTTCATCTTCTACTTCGGTCTCCTGTCCTTCCTGACGCCGCCCGTCGCGGTCGCGAGCTACGTCGCCGCCGGCCTCGCCGGCAGCGGTCTCTGGTCGACGTCCTGGGAGGGCGTCAAGCTCGCGGCGATGGCGTATTTCCTGCCGTTCCTCTGGTGCTACAACCCGGCGCTGCTGCTCGAGGGCTCGGTCTTCGAGATCGCGCTCGCGATCGGCACGGCGCTCGTCGCGGCGGCGCTGATGGCACGCGGCATGCAGGCGCGCTCGCGCTTGAGCCCGCTTCTGTCGCTGCGCCGCGCCGTCGCGCTCGCGGCCGCCGTCGGAGTCGGCGGCAGCACCGTCTGGCTCGGCCCCGCCGCGCCCGCGAACCTGCTCGTGATCGGCGCGGGGGCGGGGCTTGCGTTCGCGCTCCGGTCGCGCTGAGGGCGCGGCGGGTGTACCGCCGCGTGCTTGCCCCGGTACGCGATCGGTGAAAGACTTTCCGCCTGCCTCGATGCTCGAGGAGTGCGATGACTGAGAGCAACCGTCCGCCCCGGGTCCGGCCGCAGGTAATTATTGCGGCGAGCGTGCTCGTCGGCATCGCGGTGATGCTGGTGCTGAGCCGGTTCTGGCTCGACGCGCCGGCCGAGGCGCCGGAAGCGGACGCGAGCGCTGCGGCCCTGCCCGAGCCGCTGGACCCCGGCCCTCCGCCGGCGGCAGCCGTCGAGCCGTCCGATACTCTGCCTGACACGACTGGGCCCGAGGCCATTGCCGACCCGGCAATAGTCGAAGCTGCGGGGCCGATCAGGATCGTCGTGCTGCCGATACGTATCAGCGATCCTGCGGCCGAGACCATCGTCGAATCCGTCCGGCGGGCGATGCTCGGCGCAATGCGCGGCATGCCGAACGTCGAGGTCGTCGATGTCGGCACGGCGGAGCTCGCCATGGTCGCGCCGGCGAACGCCGGCGCTCTGGACGAGGACAGGCTCGCCTATCTTGCCGTCTCGCGCCGCTACGACAGTCCCAATGTCGTCGAGATCTCCGAGCAGTCACAGGCAGCTGTCGGCCCGAGCTGGTTCATCACGGCGCGCGCGCTCAGGGCCAACGGGTCCAGCGGCTCCGGGACCGGCATCAGCAAGGACGGTAACTTCGGACCGGGCAGCGATCCTGAGAGCATCGGCGTCAGGTTCGCGGAGCGCATCGTCGAGCGCGCAGGGCGGGAGCTCGTGCAGGCGACACCCACGGTGGCGGCCGACGATCAGCGTGAGGTCATTGTCGATTCGCTGCGCCCCGAGGAGCAACGACTGCAGGCGCTGCTACGGCTTTCGGCCGACGCCTACGACAGCGAGGTGATCGCGGCCGCCGTCGATCTGGCCGCCCGATCGGAGTCCGCCGAGACGCGCGCGAGGGTGCTCGGCCGTCTGCGGCAGAACGTCTACGACGCCACGCTCGCGCAGCCGCTGAGCTCCGTGCTCTTGTCCGATCCGGATGCGGAGGTGCGGAAGGAGGCTGCCCTTGCGCTTGCGGCCTACGCCGGCGACGCCGGCATCCTGCCGTTTCTCGAGTACGCGCAAAGCAACGACGGGTCGGCGGAGGTTCGCCTCGCGGCCCGGATGGCGACGATGGACTACGACGAGCAGCAGGCCTTCAAGCGGGAGACGCTGCTCGACAGGAGCCTGACGCCGGCCGAGCGGCTCGCCCCGACGACAATCAGCAGCGGTCCGAGGATGATGCCGATGGTCCGGACGTTCGGCGCCGAGCAACAGGAAGAGGCTCGCGCCTATGCCGAGATCGTGGCCGGCACGGACGATCCCGAGCTCAAGCGCAGGGGCCTGTTGGAGCTGCAACAGGCCGTCGGCCTTTTCCCTGCCTTCAGGGGCGGTTGGGACCCCGATCCGGAGATCGTCGACGTCCTGATCGACAGCGCGGGCGTGGCGGACGAAAGCGCGCGCCGCGCAGCCCTGAATGTGCTGCGGGGTCTGGCCGACAACCCGAACGTTCGCGCCGTGCTCGAGACCGTGCTCGAGGACGAGCCCGAGCTCGCGACCCGGGCGCGCATCGCCGAAGCCCTCGCCGAATCAGAATAGAAGGTTCAGCACGAGCAGCGAGACGACGAGGAAGATCACGCTCATGATGCTGCCGGCCCTGAGGAAGTCGATTACGCCGTAGCCGCCCGGGCCCATGATCAGCGCGTTGACCTGGTGCGTCGGCAGGATGAACGAGTTCGAGGTCGAGATCGCGACGGTCAGCGCGAACATCGCGGGATCGGCGCCGGTCGCGACGGCGAGGTTGATCGCGAGCGGCACGAGCAGGACGGTTGCGCCGACGTTCGAGATGACGAGCGTGAATGCCGTCGCGAGCACGGCGAGCAGCGCCTGCAGCACCCAGGCCGGCACCGCGCCGAAAGCCGCGAGCGAGTGCAGCGCGACATAGTTCGCGAGCCCGGAGCTCTGGACTGCGGCGCCGAGCGGTAACAGGCCCGCGAGCAGGAAGACCGTGCTCCAGCTGATCGCGCGGTAGGCCTCGTCCATCGTCAAAAGGCCGAACGCGATCATACCGATGGCGCCCGTCATGAGCGAGATCGGCAGCGAGATCCCGGTGAACAGGATCATGCCGAGCGAGACGGCGAGAAACGCGAGCGCGAGCGCGACCTTGTAGGGGCTGCGCTCCTCGCGCGGATAGTCGGCCGTGACGACGACGAAGTCGCGGTTCTTCTCGAGCCGGGCGAGATCTTCCCAGCGCGTGTGGCAGATCAGCGTGTCGCCGGCCGCGAACGGCACGTCCTGCAGCGCGCTCGTGATGGCCTCGCCGCCGCGATAGATACTGAGGAGGCTCAAGCCGTAGGTCGCGCGCAGGCGGACATCGCGCACCGTCTTGCCGATCAGGTTCGACTCGGGCGGGATGACGACCTCGGCCACGCCCGCGACGGCGCGCGCGAGCAGGTAGCGGAAGTCCTTGAGCTTGGGGCGCAGGATCAGGCCGCCCGCGGCGATGAATCGCTTGAGTTCCTCGGGCTCGGCGATGACGGCGATCGTCGCCGGCGCGACGATCGGCGCCTCCATCGGCGGCGAGACGAGCGACTTGCCTGCATGATGCGAAGCGACGATCTTGGCCTCGTACTCGTGCTGGATGCCGCGCACGTCCTTGCCGACGAGCGGGCTGCCGACCGGCACCTCGAGCTCGCGCACGGCCGCGTTGATGCCGTGCAGATGGCGCATGTAGCGCGCCGTGCCGAAGCCCCTGAGCTTGCCGCGAGCCGTCTCGCCGGTCGGCAGCACGTAGCGGCCGAAGGCGATGAAATAGACGAGACCGGCCGCGACGAGCGCGAGCCCGACGGGTGCGACGTCGAAGAGGTCGAAGTAGCGCAGCGTCTGTCCGGCCGGTAGCGAGTCGCTCGAGCGCTCGAGCAGATCGTTGAGCATGATCAGCGGGCTCGAGGCGACCATCGTGACCGTGCCGCCCAGGATCGCGCAGAAGCCCATCGGCATGACGAGCCGCGACATCGGCAGGCGCGTGCGGGCCGAGATGCGCGCGACGACGGGCACGAACAGCGCGGCCGCGCCGACGTTCTGCATGAACGAGGAGATCAGTGCCGTCGTGCCCGAGACGAGCGCGACGACCTTCGCCTCGGTGCGTCCGCCGTAGCGCAGGATCGCCCTTGCGACCTGATCCATGACGCCGGTCTTGTCGAGCCCGGCGCCCAGGATCATGACGGCGATGATCGAGACCACGGCGTTGCTCGAGAGCCCGGAGAACAGGAGCTCGGGCTCGATCAGGCGGTCGAGGCCCGGCAGGTAGATCAGGAGCCCGAGCATCGTCATGACGAGCAGCGCGACGACGTCGACGCGCAAGAGCTCGGTCGCGAACAGGACCACGGTGAGGACGACGATCGCGAGGACGATCGCCATCTCCGTCGTCAGGGCCGGCAGCGCCTCCATGGCCGTCGCAGCGTCCCGGCGCTGTCAGCGGCAGCTGAAGCTCGACGTCTCGTCCGTGCTGCCCTCGCCGTCGTGGCGCGCGACGGCCGGATATGCGCAGAGCGGACGGCTGCGGACGCGCTCGCCGCCCTCGATGCGCTCGGCCTCGATGCGCCCGGGCGCCACGCCCGTCTGAAGCCAGCGATCGAGCGCCGCGATCGCGTCGAAGCTGTCCGTGCCCGTGCCGCCGGCGCAGTGGCCCATGCCGGGCACCATGAAGAGCCGGACGGCTGAATCGGACGCTTCGGCGCCGAGCGTCTCGCGGACAGCGTCGTAGTAGCGGATCGTGCCGCCCGGCGGAATGCCGGGGTCGCTCCAGCCGTGGTAGAGGAGGAGTTTGCCGCCCCGGCCGACGAAAGTGCCGAGGTTCGGGTCGGCTGCATCCATGAGCGGGCCGATGCGCGCCACCGCCGTGTCGATGTCGGTCTCGGCGTCGAAGGCGAGCCAGTCCCATTCGGGGTCGTCGTAGACGAGCAGGTTATAGGTCTCGAGCGCGATCGAGAGCGGCGCCGGGCCCGAGAGCGTCGTCCAGCCGGTCTCGCTGCCGGGCGCGAGGCCCGGGAAGATCGAGCTGCCATCGCTGCGCGTCGGGCCGGCGTAGATCAGGCGGACGGTCTCGATCTGCGCCTCACTGAGGCAGGCGCCGCCGCCGCCGGCGTCGCAGGCCAGCGTGGCGGGGTCGAAGCGGCACTCGGCCGGGTTCTCGATGACGCCGTCGCCAACGCCGTCGCCAAGATCGCAGGCCGCGATCGCGGCCCGGTTGATCACGGCGAAATCGTCCCGATCGAGCCTGGCCTCGGCGTTCCGGTTCGAGACGGCCGCGGTCCAGACCTGCATGCCCTGGACGCGCGTCGGAGAGTAGGCCGGCGCGCCGGAGACGATGCCGTCGTAGTCGTCCGGGTAGCGCTGCGCCTCGGTCAGCGCCTGGCGGCCGCCCGTCGAGCAGCCGGCGAAGTACGCGCGCTCGTGCGGGCGGCCGTAGAACGCGTCGGTTACGGCCTTGGCGGTCACGGTCATCTCGTGCACGGCGCGATGGGCGAAGTCGACGAGCTTGTCCGGGTGCTCCTGCACGAAGTCGGGGCTGCCGCCTTTGTGGCCCGTGTCGGTGCTCGCGACGGCATAGCCGTCCCCGA
>Ga0302046_10003477_pt1 | contig 14237 bp, 7 predicted proteins | sample RVTome_11_FD_200261 | JGI IMG/M metagenome (GOLD analysis project Ga0302046, IMG submission 200261) | Soil microbial communities from uranium-contaminated site in the Upper Colorado River Basin, Wyoming, United States - RVT147D111 (version 2) ...
TCCCAGGTCAATGCGGGAAATTATTGACATCGTTCCTGACAGAAGGCGCGCTGGCACGGAAACTGCGTCTGCTCGGACAGGAAACGAGCGCGAATCAGGCACACGTCATGGTCATTTCGCTGCAGCGCTACTGGCAGCTCAAAGAGGCGCAACGGCTTGCGCCGGTGGCACGCTACGATGAAGAACTCACCTGGGCGAACTGGAATCCGGAAGTGCCGCTGCTCCTGCAGTCGAGATGCCCGGACCCGCAGGAGCCGAGTCCGCCGCTACCAGATGACTCCGCTGCAGCCGACGTCGAGGGGTTTCTTGAACGCGTTTACGCGCTCGCGACCAACGTCTGATTGAACCGTCTCCCCCCGGAGGCGGGCCGGAGCAGTGAAAGGCCGGTCCGTCTTTTTTTTTGCTCACTACCCGCGCCGTTTCGCCGCAAGGCAAATCAGTCGGTAGTGACCTTGTAGGGCAGGGGCTGCAGTTCCAGCTCAGGGCCTTCGGGCGATCTCAGGTGGATCTCGCGGTGCTCGGCGGCGGCAATTTGCATCACCGCCAGCACGTCGAAGATGCCATCCGGCCCCGGTGCCGCGTTCAGGACCGTCCCGCAGGACTGTGGGCCCGTTTCGGGTGAGTAGAGCTTGTCGCCCGGCTGCGGGGGATTGCCCTCGGGCACGCTCGCCAGGTACATCCGCTGCTTCAGCGTGCCGCGGTAGTGCATGCGCGCGACGATCTCCTGGCCGGGGTAGCAACCCTTGGTGAAGCTCACGCCCCCGATCAGATCGAGATTCGCCATCTGCGGCACGAATGCTTCCTGCGTCGCCGGGCCCACGACCGGGATGCCCGAGCGGATGTCGAGCCAGTCCCAGTGCTGCGGCTCGGTCACCTCCGTCTGATGCGCGAGCATGGTCTTGACGGGCGGCGCCATGGCCGCAGGGATGACGAGCTCGTATCGGTCACCCGGCAGGCGGATCGCGGTGGCATCATTTGAATGGATGACGCCGTGTATCTCGACCGGATCCCTTCCGCAGACCATGCGCACGAAAGTTGCCGCAGTCTTCCCGGAGAGCCCCAGGAGCACCCATTCGCCTGTTGCGTCGTGGGCCTGCACTTTCGCGCGCAGGATGTACATGGAAAGGCGCTTCTGCACGGGTTCGCGCAGCGCAGCCGGAAGCTGCATGAAGTAGTCATCGCCCGCCCGCCACAGAAGAAACGTCGCCAGGACGCGGCCCTTCGGCGTGCAATAGCTGCCGTAGGTGCTTTTCTCAGGAGGAAGCGCCTCGACGTCGCAGGTGAGCTGCCCCTGCAGGAAAGCGCGAACCTCCGGCCCCGTAAAGCGGATCAGCCCAAACGAGGAAAGCTCGCAGACCTCGGTCTTGTGCTCAACTGTCATCAGCATGTTTTGACACCGGTCTTAAACCGGCGCGCCGATTGTCATCCAAAAATGCCTGCGCGCGCAAAAAAACTGAACCCTCGAGCGCCCCTTCCAGCCGCCAAACCAGGCAGTTGAGGCGCAATGTGCATAGTCAAGCTGATACGTTAGAGCAGCCGAAAACGCGATTCGTTTCAATCGGAGAAACGCCAATAAAACAGCTTACTAGGAAAAAATCTCTGAAAATCTATCACTTTGGGAGATTTTTACTTCCCTAACTCCATGAATATTAGAAGATAGTAGTCCCTGTGGATAACTTTTTCTGAGGCACAATCGAACAAATTCAAGTTGAAACAGATGCAGGTAGAGAGGGCCTAGCGCAATGAAGCTCCCCTCTCGCCCAACCGCAGGGGAGGGTTCTGGTGCACGAAACATCAGTTTCGACCGGAGCATTCGTGTGGGCGTTGCAGGCTGTCTGCGACCTGCATCGAGTTCCATTTTCTCCTGCACTCGCGCTGCAGCAGGTTGCGCCGCCATATAACCTGCTCAGTCTCCAGCAGGCGACTGAGGCGGCTGGACTGAAGAGCGGACTGCGCCGGTTGCCGCTGAAACAGCTCTCGCGGTTGCCAGCGCCCTTCGTCGTAACCATTGCAGCGTCAGGCCAGCCGGCTCAGCTTGCGGATCCGCCCCCGGGGGAGAGGAGCGGGACTTGCCGGCTGGCCATTATTTTGAATTGCGATGGACAGCGCATCTCTCTCATCGAGGAGGGCTCGCGCGAGCCGATATCGACGACGCTCAAGGAGTTCGGCCGCATATACGGCGGTGAGGTCCTGCTGCTGACGCAGGCAACGTCCGCGCTGCGTGATCCCGACGCGGTCTCGAATGGCAACGCACGGTTCGGGTTTCGCTGGTTTGTCCCGGAGCTGTTGCGGCACCGCTCGATCTGGCGCGATGTCTTGCTCGCATCGCTTGCGATCCAGCTGATGGCGTTGGCAACGCCAATATTCACCCAGATCGTGATCGATAAAGTCATTGTTCATCACGCGCTCAGCACACTCGGGGTCATCGGAATCGCCCTGGGTGTATTCATTGTATTTACCGCGGCAATGAGCTGGGTGCGGCAATACCTCATGCTCCACACCGGCAACCGGATCGACGCTGTGCTCGGTTCAAAAGTTTTCGAGCATCTTTTCAGGCTCCCGCCGCGGTACTTCGAGCAACGTCCAACGGGCGTGCTCGTCGCACGCCTCCAGGGAGTCGAGACGATCCGGGAGTTTCTGTCCGGGGCGGCGGTGCTGCTGATTCTGGATGTTCCGTTTCTGCTGATTTTTCTCGCCATCATGTTCTATTACAGCGTGACCCTTACGCTGATTACCGTTGCGGCCTTGCTCCTGGTGATCGGCCTCAGTGTCGCGATAACGCCGCTTCTGCGGCAGCGACTTAACCAGCAGTTTCTCCTCGGCGCGCGCAACCAGGCGTTTCTCACCGAGTACGTGGCAGGCATGGAAACAGTGAAGTCGCTGCAGATGGAGCCGCAGCTCAACAAGCGCTTTGGCGAGTACCTTGCCACCTACCTTCAGGCGGGCTTCAAGAGCCGCCAGCTAGCCAATACCTATAACGTCAGCGCGAACCTCGTCGAGCAAGTGCTGATGCTCGCTATTCTTTGCACCGGCGCCTGGCTGGTCATGACCAGCCAATCATTCACGATCGGAATGCTCGTCGCATTCCAGATGTTCGCCGGCAGGCTCGCGCAGCCGATGCTCCACATGGTGGGGCTGTGGCAGCAATTCCAGCAGGCCGACATCGCGGTCCGGCGTTTGGGCGACGTCATGGACGCGCCCAGTGAGCCCTATGCGCGCATCCCGGCACGCGAGGCGAAACCTGAGGGCAGGATCGATATCCGGGATCTGAGCTTTCGCTACGGCAGCAACCGCCCGTTCCTGTTCCGCGGGCTCAATCTCACCATCGAGCCCGGTCAGTGCGTGGCCGTGATGGGTCCCTCCGGCTCCGGAAAGAGCACGCTTGCCAAGCTCCTCCAGGGCTTCTATCAGCCGGAGGAGGGCAGCATTGTCATCGACAGCCGCGATATACGGCATCTCAGCGCGAACGAGCTGCGCCAGTATTTTGGTGTCGTGCCCCAGGAAACGGTGCTCTTCAGCGGCACCATCTACGACAACCTCGTGCTCGCGAATCCGCATGCTACGTTCGAGGAGGTCGTCCAGTCCTGCAAGCTGGCCGAGATACACGAGACCGTCGAGCAGCTTCCCGAGGGCTACCAGACGCCAATTGGCGAGCACGGCGCAGGGCTCTCCGGCGGGCAGAAGCAGCGCGTCTCGATTGCCCGCGCACTGCTCAAACGGCCCCAAATGCTGATTTTCGACGAGGCGACGAGCAGCCTCGACCCGACCGCGAGCGAGCAGTTTGCGCGAACCGTGAACCGGTTTCGGGAACGCGTCACGATGATCTTCATCGCGCATCAGTCGCCCAAAGGGTTGAAGGTGGACAGCGTGGTGACTCTGGGGCCGCATGAAAGCCGCATCAGCGTGGTCGCTGAGGACCGGAAAACACAGGAGCAGGCGGACTGAGCATGCTGACACGCGCTGAAGAGGCTCGTGCGATACGTGCTGGCGAGTCGTTGCCGGCCGAGACCATTATCGCGCGCCGCGCATCCGGGGTCCACGCGATCCGCCGGGAATTCATCATTCGCCTGCTCCAGTCCGGCGTGAAGGTCAATACGCTGGACGTCTACTGGGACGATACGGATGAGACGCTACTAAGCGACCAGGTGACCGATACGCCGCGAAGGCTGGTCCTGAAGGGGCGGCGTCGGGTCTCGGGAGAGTTTCCGGATATCTGGCGCCTGTGCTATCCCGACGACGAAGAATTCAAGGCCAAGGTCGACAATGAAATCGAGCGGATGGTTGATCAGGCGCGGAAGAATGCCATGGAAGACTTGGGCAAGAATCGCTAAGTAGAGGTGGCCATTCGCCTGGCCCAGTGCCGCAGGCCCCAAATCCTTTGGTTGGGTCGGGCGAATGCACACGAGAGGTAGACTGTTTTCTTCGCTTCATTCCGGCGATGCGTGACGCGGCTTGACCACATCAGCCTGTGAGGATGGGAATGCCAAGGCAGCTGTTACATTGGATTCTTGGAATGGCGTTGCTTCTTCAGGTGACGGCCGTGATTGCCGATCCAAAAGACGAAGCGCGTCACTTCTTGGAGATTCAGGGACACCTGATCACTGTCGAAAGTTTCTTTCGTGCAATAGCCGCGAATCAGACGGACATCGTGGAGATGATTTTGAAATCGGGTATGGACGTGCATGTAAAGGATCCCGATGTGAGACGAGACGGGTGGATGGGGATACATCTCGCTTCCCACATCGGAAGCCTGCCAACGGTGAGATTGCTGCTCATGCACGGAGCCGACATCAATTCACCAGCACCGGGACGGTGGGATGGTGCGACACCCCTGCACTTCGCCCTGCAAAGGCGGCATCGGGAACTCGCGATGTTCCTTATCAATGAGGGTGCTGATGTGAACGCGGCAAGCACAGCGACCGGATGGACAATGCTTCATGTTGCTGCATCTATTGGGCCGCTTGAGTTAGTCAAGTTACTTGTTGAGAAAGGCGCGCGGCTAAATGCAAGAACCAAAATGGGCGCAACTCCATTGGAGCCTGCGCTGCGCGGAGGTCAATCCGAAGTAGCAGAGTACTTAATCGAACAGGGTGCCGACTTGGATTTTGGCAGCCGCGACCCACCGTTGCTATTGGCAGCGAGGTTTGGCCACGAAAGAGTCGTCGAGATTTTGATCAATCGTGGTGCAGATATCTCGACTCGTGATTACGCCTCTAGCTGGACCCCCCTGCACTGGGCGGCCAGAAATGGCCATTACGAAATAGCAAGACTTCTGATATCCCGAGGAGCTGACGTCAACGCGGAAGATAAGGATGGCGCTACGCCGATCTTGCCTGCGGCCTACTGGGGACGAAACGAAATAGTTAAATCGCTCATCGCGGCAGGGGCGGATGTCAATAGACGAGAGCACAGTAACGGAAACTCAGCTCTATTCTACGCAGCGATGGCGGAAAGATTGGATACGGCAAAATTGCTTATTTCGCATGGAAGTGAGGTTAATGTGTATGGGGTAGAACGCTTGACCCCTCTAATCTTGGCTACCCAAAGAGGGCGAATGGAATTAGTAAGAATTTTGGTACGACGCGGCGCTGACGTAAACGCCCAGGATGTAAATGGTAAGGCTGCTCTTGACTACGCAGAAGAGCGTCGTCGTAAGCAGATAGCGGAATTTCTGATTGCAAACGGCGCCGTACGATCGAAAAACTGACCGCTATAGAGAATTCAACCTCGGTGGGGGCGATCATGGCGAGAACAACTAATGAACTAACGAAGATTACGTTGATTGCCTGCGACATGTCCTATGCTGCAAATGATCCGAAAGTAGCTTTTCCGAACGCCCGGCTGCAGCAATACAACGATACACAACATTATGGATTCTCCGCTCCATTTTCAATTCCCTCGGGTTACGTCGTCGACAAAGTGTTTGAAGACGGAATTACAGGCTTTAAGGCCATTGCCTTTAGTGGACAGAACGATGTGATCGTCGCATTTCCTGGCACGGATGGGGGCAATCTTCAGGACTGGAAAGAAAACCTTAAGTTTGGCTGGAATCAGTGGATCGGTAACAGAGGAAACGTTTTTTCTTATCTTGACAAACTTCGGGCACCAGACGGCGTTAGCCCCTTCAATGGCAAGATCCATTTCACCGGCCAGAGTCTGGGCGGCGGTCTGGCAGAGTACGCTGCCTACGAGTTTCTTGCGGGCGCTGGCGACCAGACCGCGATCGATGCTCTTAAAGCCCGCGTCACGGTCACGACCTTTAATGGCTTCGGGGGTGCGGCGATTCTTGCACAGGAACGCGCCGACTTTCGACCCGACATGCTCGCCAATCTGTCGGAGTCCGCTGCCTACTACATTGCAAACGACATCATCAGTCGTCTGGGCTTTGGCCACATCGGTATTCCAGAATTTCTTCTCGATTACCGAACCACTAAGGTGGACCCAGCGAGCGGATTGAGGTATTTCCTCGATCCGTTCGATGCTCATCGGATTGAGCCTGGGTTCTATGGAAACTACAGTCCGGTCCTAGGATTCGACGAATCCATAAACCTTCGTAGTGCCAAGATCATTATTCCGGGGGTTCAGCAGGCCGCAGCACTGTGGGCTGGCATATTCAGTGACAAGACTAGCGCTCCGGGCGACGCAATATGGAGATTGCCGGCTGGAATAATTGGCGGTCTGCTCACAGGGCCAACAGGAGAGGTTCAAGAACTTTCACGCGAGGTGGTTGCTGCATTTGAGCAAGCAGGAGGATTTAGTGCGTCTTCGATTAAAGCCGGGGCTCAGGTCGCAAAGCGAAAAATCTATTCGCTACTCGGCGAGCACAGTCCACTTGTGCTCCTCAAGCTTTCGACCCCTCAAATGTACAGTGCGGTGGCAGGTTTGTTTGCCGTGGCACTTGGTGCTAATGCAGATCAGCGGGCCGCGATATCAGATGGTTTCAAGCAGGTCCTTGGAGTCGAACTTACGATCGCCACAGTGCCCGATGTAGAGCTGCTCATGCAGTCACGGTTGGCGCTCGCCGGAATCCCGGGAGTATTGGATGAAGACGTTGACGCATCGAAGGTATTCACAGGATTGGACTTCGATCTTACTACATACGCGGAAACAATCTTTAGCGGTTCCCCAAAATGGTTAGACAACACGCTTGCGTATTTATCAAACCGAGGGTTTCAATCCCACGCAGATGCGGCTACGCGCGTTACCTTCGAGGCAGCTCTGATCGACTACGTGCATCGCGAGATGGAGTTCATTGATGGATCATCCGATAGTAATTTCCAAGATAAAGTATTGGTCGCACTCGATGATTTTGCGACATCCCTTGCCCAGGCGATAGCTAACACTAACGCCGATTTCACCAACAAATATGTCCTTGCAGATGCAACTCTCTTCGGAGCTACGCAATTTGATTTCATCGGCTTCGATCAGTACCACGATTCGCTGGAAGAGACTAGATTGAATCCTGAATTCGCATCCGTCAGGGCAATCCTTGATGAGTCTCTGCACATCATTGAATCAGCGGGGCAGACGCTAGTTGCAAGCGCCGGGGACTTGAGCGTTAATCCTTTTGATGGACCAGCTTTTGACCCGGAGGTGTCGCCAATACTTGAGGCTCACGTCCAAGAGGGCGGAATCACGCGCTTCACGCTCTCGTTACCGTACGCGGCGGGGGACGATGGACAGCAAGTAGTGATCACGCTCGATGGCACCGCGGCAACAAATGTGTCACTCCTCGCCGCGGGCGAAGAAGTGCTACCGCAAGATGGCGTATATGCGGTCACTATTGCTAGCGGTGACCGAGAGGTTGAGGTCAGCCTCTGGGGCAAGCTTGACATTACAGAGCCCGGTGTGAGTGAGCCGGGCACGCTGTCGATGTCAACAACTTTGGTCGACAGTAATGGGCAGGCCACGCATGAAACGCACCTTGAGGCGAATCTCGAGTTTGTGACGAGGCCAGATTTCGATTTGCAGGAACGGGTGCCCACAGTTTTCAGTGATGCCAATGACGTGCTGCTAATTCAGGCCCCTTTGACAGGCGAGCACTTCGATGGCGGTGGTGGCGATGACGTGTTTTGGGGCGATACCGGGCCAGATCGTTTTTTGGGTGGAACTGGTAATGATCGGCTTTTTGGCTCTTTCCGCCTCTACGATAGACATGACGATTCCGATTGGCTTTCTGGTGGTGAAGGGGACGATCAGCTTCTGGGTGGGGAAGGCGATGACTTACTCGAGGGAGACGCCGGAAGCGACGTCGTCTTGGGCGATGTCGGGAATGATTTCCTGTTTGGGGGAAGTCAAGCCGACTACGCGATGATCTTTACCGCGGGTGGACTAGATTTTTCGCCCGATCTCGTTCAGGGCGGCGTTGGAGACGACTTACTCGTCGGCAGCGGAGGCAACGATAGACTTTCCGGAGGTAACGATGCTGACATTGTCATGGGCGGGGCAGGTAACGACGAAATCCGAGGAGATACGGAATTCGTTCCCACCCATATGTTTCAGATCATCGGTTCGACCTTTCCGCCCCAACAGCCGTTCGCTGGCGGTGCAGACGTGCTATACGGGAACGCAGGGAACGACATTCTCTTCGGCGAATCGGGAGACGATCGACTTTACGGCGGTGAGGGCTCCGACCGACTGACTGGCGGCGAAGGAAAAGACGAGCTATATGGTGGGACGGGCGACGATCTTCTAGAGGGGGATGCGGATAGCCTCGATCCATTGGTGCATACCGGTGATCTTCTTCACGGAGGAGAAGGCAACGATTATCTACGAGGTCAGGGCGGAATCGACATACTAATCGGCGATGCAGGTGATGACCTGCTCGAAGGGGGACACGAGGCCGACATCTATATCTTCAATCGCGGGGATGGGGTCGATACCATCCTTGACGACGGTTCGAACACGCTGCGATTCGGGCCAGGAATTTACGCAAACGACCTGCGACTGGGCTTGGGTTCGCTCTATATCCAAATCGGCGGCAGCAGTGACGCGATCAGAATCGAGAATTTCGACGCGGATGACGTGCTCGGAACGTATGCGATTGACAGCTTCGAGTTCCTAGATGGCACGCGCCTTACCTACGAAGACCTCGTCGCCCGAGGTTTTGATCTCAATGGAACGGAGGAAGACGATTTCATAAGGGGTACCAGCGTCACTGATCGTATTACTGGCGCGGAGGGTAATGACGAACTTGACGGTGGTGAAGGTATAGACGTTATGAACGGAGGGCCCGGAGACGACATTTACTATGTCGACGATCCCAGCGACGTAATCCATGAGAACGAGGGGGAGGGAACGGACACTGTACTGAGCACGGCAGCGAGCTACAGGTTAGGTCTCAACCTCGAGAATTTGGAGTTGATCCAGATAGAGCACGAGTCTGACGACCAAGAAGATGAAGAAGAGGGGGAAGATAGCAGTGAGAGCGTCACAATTACAGGCGGGATAGCCGGAATAGGTAATGAACTTGATAACGAAATTGTCGGTAATGCGTTGGATAACGTGCTGGATGGGGGTCCAGGAAACGATCAGCTAATCGGAGACATGGGCAGCGACACGTACGTATTTGGGCGAGGATCAGGTGCAGACACAATAATTGAACTCGATGACGCGGCGGGTGAAACGGATTCGATTCAACTCGGCCCGAATATCTCGCCGACCGATATTGGGGTGCTGCGCGAGGGAAACGACATTGTCGTCGCCATCCGGGATACGGCGGATCGCGTCCTGATACGGGACTGGTTTGTAAGTGATTCTGCAAGGATTGAGTCGACCATTTTCGCCGGTGGGACCGTGTGGGACGCCGCAATGCTGGAGAGTCTGGCAACAACGACCGGAAACGCGGCCCCAGTTGTCGGCAACGCGATTGTCGACCAGACGGCGTCAGAGGATGCTACGTTCAGCTTCACGATCCCTGGCGACACGTTTGTTGACGCGAACGATGGCGACACGCTCATTTTTGACGCTACTCGGGCAGATGGCAGCCCGCTTCCGACGTGGGTGAGCTTTGACGCAGCGGCTCGCGAGTTCAGCGGCATGCCTGGCAATGACGACGTTGGCGCATTTGAGATCATGGTCACTGCGACCGACTCAGGTGGCCTGAGTGTCTCCGACGCCTTCACGCTGACAGTTGAGAGCACCAATGATTCCCCGGTTCTTCTGAACCCGCTTTCCAAGCAGGTTGGCAACCAGAATGCGCCGCTTGAATTCGGCGTCCCCGCTGGCAGCTTTGATGACATCGACGCGGGCGATGTGCTGACCTTTGCAGCAGCCCTTGCTGATGGACACGCGCTTCCCGCATGGCTTGATTTCGACGCCGCGAATCAGACATTCAGTGGCATGCCGGGCGAGCGCGACGCGGGACTCTATCTGATGTCTGTGGAGGCGACCGATAGCACAGGAACATCCATTACGGGCGGATTCGAGCTCTCGATATCGGATGCGGCTGCCACGTTTGCGAGTTACCACGGTACCAAGCGGCGAGATGTCATTCCAACTGGCTTTGAGAATGACTTTATTGACACAGGAAAGGGCGACGACTGGATCTCATCCGGTGCGGGGCGCGATTTGGTCCTCGCCGGGAAGGACGACGACCGCGTTTATGGCGGCTACGGCAATGATTACCTGCTGGGAGGCAAGGGCAAGGACTACCTTTACGGGCAATCTGGAAGCGATGTTCTGTTCGGCGAGCACGGGGACGACCATCTGGACGGAGGTGAGGGCAACGACGTGCTCGACGGTGGCAAGGGCAAGGACAACCTGATTGCCGGGGCGGGCAACAACCTGCTCGTTGGCGGCCCAGGCTCCGACGTCCTCTACGGCGGCAGCGCGCACGACGTCTTTCTGTTCAACCTCGGGGACGGCAAGGCGACGCTGCATCTCGAAGGCGCGGCGATACCGGGAAACACCGACACGATTTCCCTGGATAAGGGCATTGCTCCTGACGATATCGTGCTGCGCAGGAAGGGCAAAGACCTCATCGTGAGCGCTACCGGGTCCGATGATGACGACGACGACAATGAAGGTGCCGTCAGGATTGCCCTTGAGAACTGGTACGAGTCAGGCTCGGAGCATCGAACAGTAACGCGCCTGCAGTTGATCGACGATAGCGTTGAGATCTACGACTTCACGGCGCTCGCCGCTCGTTACGATGTGGCTGTCGGGGGGCGGGACCGCCAATGGCGCCCCGGCGATGCAATGAGCGACGCGCTGTTGTCGAATAGCACTACCGAAGCAATCGGCGGCGCGCTCGCTTATCAATATGCAACGCAGGGGACGATCGCTCATGTTCCTACAGCTGTGATTCAGGAAACGTTGGCTGATTCCCTTTTCGGCGAAGGCCCGCAGTTGATCGTTGACCATGACGGGCCGACTTTGGCTGCTTTCCTGGCGGGGGGTGAGGAGGAGGATGGCGGAATTGAAGACTTTTTCGCGCTGGTGAGTGATCCAGGAGTTATAGATGGGCCGGTCCCTTTTACGCCCGGGGGGACCGATGGCGTGCTGACCCCGCCGCAGTCCGAGCGCAAAGGACGACACAACGGTGACGATTCCGATAACAACGACCTAATGGAGTCGTTGGTCGAAAGATGGTTCGGTGGCGATCAGGACGGATCAAGGTCGCTTATCAGATTTCTGGATGAGCACGACGCCTGGCGCAAGGAGCATCGTAACGCGGGGCGCAATGATCATCATCTCACCCAGGATGAAGTTGCGGCCTGCTGGCGCAGGACCCAGAGGCTGCTCGAGGCGCATCTCGCGAACCAGGACCCGGCCGCCCTGGCAGGCGGGGAAGATCACGGGTTCTCACCGGGCCTCAGCGGCGGAGGGTATTCGCAGTCCGTCTTGTCGGGTGACCGGCTGCCACGCGTTGCCGGCCACCAGCTGCGCCGGCTGGAAGGCCTGGACGAAGGATTGACCAAACTTTATACGTAGGGAGGCGACATGCCGACTCCTTTAGCGCACACTAGGGACACCGCGTGGGATTTCGAGCCTGAGATCGTGAAGGCGCAGGAGCGCCCGCCGTCTCCGCTGCCCCGGGCGTTTCTCTATTTGTTGCTATGCCTGCTCGGCGCCATGCTGGCGTGGGCTTTCCTGGGACGCCTCGACATGGTTGCCGTGGCGCAAGGCAGGCTGGTTCCTCAGAGTTTTCTCAAGATCGTTCAGCCGGCGGAGTCGGGAATCGTTCGGGAAATCCTCGTCAAGGAGGGTGAAACCGTCGCCGCGGGCCAGGTTCTGGTGCGGATGGACACGCGGCTTTCGCAGGCCGATCTCACGACAGTCGAGGCAGAGCTCGTGCGGCGAGATCTTCAGTTGCGCAGGATCGACGCGGAGCTGGCAGGGACCGCGCTTATTCGCAAGGCCGCCGACCCCGGCGACCAATTTGCGCAGGCGGAAGCGCAGCGCAAGGCGCGTCGCCAGTCCTATCTCGACGCCCTGGGTGCCGAACAGGCGGTCCTTTTCAAGGCGCGACAGGACCTTCAAAGCGCGATCGAAGTCGAGCAGAAACTCACCCGCACCTTGCCGATCTACCGCGAGCAAGCACAGGCGTGGGACAAGCTGGCATCAGAAGGTTTTGCCGGCAAGCTCATGGCGCTCGATCGGCAGCGCGGATACGTCGAAGCCGAGCAGGACCTCGAGGCCCAGAAGCACACGGTGGAGGGGCTCAGGGCAACCATTTCCCAGGGGGAGAAACGGATCGCACAGATCGAGTCAGGCTATCGCCAGCAGCTTTATCAGGAGCGTGCCGAGGCCGAAGCGGCGCATGCCCGGGCACAGCAGGAATGGGAAAAGCAGCAGCACCGCCACTCCTTGCTTGAGCTCAAGGCTCCGCAGGCAGGCATCGTAAAGGACCTCGCGACCCACACGCCGGGGACCGTTGTGGCACCGGGAACGATTCTACTCACACTCGTTCCGAATGACGAACCCTTACAGGCCGAAGTGTGGGTTGCCAATGTTGACGCCGGGTTTGTGCACGCGACACAGAAGGCGCGCGTAAAGCTTGCCGCGTACCCGTTTCAGAAATACGGGATGCTCGACGGCGCGGTCCGACAGATCAGCGCTGACGCGCAGGAAAAGTCAGACGCGAACGGCGGCCAAAGCCTTCGCGAAGCGGCTTACAGAACGCTTATCAGTCTCGAGCGCGATTTCCTGGAAAGCCAGGGCCGGCGTTTGCGCCTCGTGCCTGGCATGCTCGTGAACGCCGAGATCCACCTCGGCACGCGCAGCGTCTTCGAATACCTCTTGTCGCCCGTGCAGAAGGTCGCGCACGAGGCAGGCCGGGAGCGCTGAGCGTCGCCACAAACTGGGAGTGGTAGTAAGTTGCGCGGATGCCGGAGATAAGCCGGTTTCGGGGCATCGTAATGGCGATGTATTATCGTTAACACGGACCGCCCTATTCAGCGCCTGATGAGAACATCGATCGTCATTCTGGGTATCGCGATCGTCGCCGGCCTGTCGGTGCTCACGGTCGAGTCGAAATTCTTCATCACGAGATCGCCTGACCCCGCCGCATTGCCGTCCCCGTCCGCGATCGCATCGAATAGTTCCGAAGCGGCGCGCCCGAGATCGGCAATGTCGGACACGGCTGACAACCGACGGGAGATAAAGGCTCGCTACCTTTCAGCGGCGACCATCTCGTCCGCTGCGGAACGTGACAAGGAGTACGGCGCCCTGGCCGGCTATGCCGCGGCAGGAGGCGATTTTGAGCACGCGCTCAAGATCGCCGATCACGTGTCTGCCGCAGCCGTACGGGACAGCAGTTATGCCAGGATCGTTCACCAGGCCATGACAGTGGGCGATTTCGCCTCGGCCGACAAAGCCGCCGAGAGAATATCCTCGGTGATGCTGCGCGATGAGCAGTTCAAGAAGATTGCCCAATCCTGCCCCTCCAACACGACGACGGACGGGGCGGCGTCAGTTCCTGGCCTTGAGAACAGAAACCGCGCTGGAGCTTTGAAGCGCTCTGATCGCACGGTAGGCGTGCATCAACCTTAAGGGTCAGACTCGCCGTTACGCGGGGAATAGGGTGCGCAGCAGCTCCCCGTTGACCTCGGCGGGCTTGGCGTCGATCAGAATGAAGGCGGTGACTGCCGGGACCGAGCCCCGATTGACCCAGGTGTGGGTCGTGCCGCGCTGGATGACGATATCGCCGGGCTTCAGGTGCACGACCTCGTCGTTTTCGAGCTCGAGGTCGATTTCGCCTGACAAGAGGATCGCGTAGTCGACGGTTTCGGTGC
>Ga0302046_10003478_pt1 | contig 14235 bp, 16 predicted proteins | sample RVTome_11_FD_200261 | JGI IMG/M metagenome (GOLD analysis project Ga0302046, IMG submission 200261) | Soil microbial communities from uranium-contaminated site in the Upper Colorado River Basin, Wyoming, United States - RVT147D111 (version 2) ...
TGGCGTGCCTGAGCTGGCTGCCACCACCTGGCCGGCTGGAACGCGCGGCACGTCCACGACTGGAATGAACAGGCGTGCGCGCCCCGCTCAGCCGCGGCCGGGTGTCGCGGCGATGGCGGCGAACGCATCGGGCTTCAGACTCGCGCCGCCGACCAGCAGACCGTCGACATCGGCGGCGGCGAGCAGGTCCGCCGCATTGTCCGGGGTGACGCTGCCGCCGTAGAGGATGGGTACTTCGGCGGCGATGGTTGCGTTCGCCGCCCGCGCGATCCGCTGTCGCAGGAACGCGTGAGCGGCAGCGGCATCGGCCGGTGTCGCGTTCACGCCCGTGCCGATCGCCCAGACGGGTTCATAGGCGACAGCGAAGCGCAGCATGGCGTCGCGCGCCTCGCCAAGCGCGGCATCGATCTGGCGAGCGAGCACCTGCTCCAGCCGGCCGCCCTCCCGCTCCTCGAGCGTTTCGCCCACACAGACCAGCACATCGAGGTCTTCCGCGAGTGCGGCCGCCACCTTGCGCGCGGCCTGCTCGTCGGTCTCGCCGAACACGTGGCGGCGCTCCGAATGACCGACCAGTACAATGCGCGCGCCCGCTTCCGCCGCCATGCCGGCACTGGTTTCACCGGTGAACGCGCCGGCACGTTCCCAGTGGATGTTCTGCACACCGACGTCGATGTCGGGTCGCTGGCGCAGCGCGTGTACAGCCGTGTACACGGCAATGGCGGGCGGGAAGAACCAGATACTGCGGTCGTCGCGCGCGCCGTGACGCGCACAGAAGTCGTCGAAGAAGGAGCGCGTGGCGAGCGGTCCCTTGTTCATCTTCCAGTTGCCGGCCAGGACGGGCGTTCGGCGCAGCGCGCCGCGCGGGTTCTCAGGCATCGTCGAGCACCGCAATGCCGGGCAGTGTACGACCCTCGAGGAACTCGAGCGAAGCACCGCCGCCCGTGGACACGTGTGTGACGCGATCGCTGAGGCCGGCCTGTTCCAGTGCGGCTGCCGTGTCGCCGCCGCCGGCGATCGTCGTGGCGCCACGTCCGGTCGCTTCCGCGACCGCCTGCGCGACGCCGCGCGTGCCGCCCGCGAAATCGGCGACCTCGAACAGGCCGAGCGGGCCGTTCCAGAGGACCGTCGCCGCCCTCGCAATGTGAACGCCGAACGCAGCGACGGTATCCGGTCCGATATCGAGGATGCGCTGATCGGGCGGCACGCCGTCCCGCGCACAGACCGTGGCGCGCGCGCCCGCCTTCGCTGCGGGCGCCACCAGGCAGTCTGTGGGCAGCACGAGCTTGTCACCCGCCCGCTCCATCAGCTCGCTCGCCATGGCGATCCGATCCGGTTCCACCAGCGACTGACCCGTCTCGAGGCCCAGCGCACGGAAGAACGTGTTGGCCATGGCGCCGCCGACGAGCAGTGCATCGACGCGCGGCAGCAGCGACTCGACCACATCGATCTTCCCGGAAATCTTGGCGCCGCCCAGGATCGCCACGAACGGACGGCGAGGATCGGCCAGCGCGGCGCCCAGGAAGCGAAGCTCCTTCTCGACCAGGAACCCCGCGACCGCCGGTTTCCCCGCGTCCCGCATCGCGCGTGGAACAGCCGACGTCGTCGCATGCGCTCGATGGGCCGTACCGAACGCGTCGTTCACGTAGACATCGGCCAGAGCGGCCAGCTGAGCGCCGAGCGCGGCATCGTCTTCTTCCTCGCCCTTCTCGAAGCGCACGTTCTCCAGCAGCATGACCTCACCGGGCGCCAGCACAGCCACGGCCGACTCGACAGCCGGGCCGTGCACCTGATCGACGAAGCGAACGCGCGCACCGATCAGCTGACGCAATCGTTCTGCGACCGGCGCCAGGGTGTATGCCGCATCGCGCCTGCCTCCCGGTCGGCCCAGATGCGAGAGGAGCATCGTCCGCGCTTCGCGCTCGATCAGCCAGGTGAGCGTCGGCAGCGACGCGAGGATGCGCGTGTCGTCGGCGACCTGCCCATTTTCGATGGGTACATTGAAATCCACGCGTACCAGCACACGCCGGCCGCGCAGCAGTACGTCGTCCAGATCGCTCAGTATCCGTTTCCTCATCACGTCTTCGTCGGCATGGCGTTCCGGATGAACGTGCGGCCACGGGCGCTCGAGGCGCCGTGGCCGCTCCCGGTCTCCACTCGCGTCGGCTCAACCGGCGACGGGCGCCTCGGCCAGCTGAACAGCCAGGTTGACCGTGTCGCGATCACGCGCGCTCACCTCGAGCGCGCTGCCGCAATAGCTGCACGTGATGCGCCGGGCCGGTCCGCCGGCCGTCACCTCGACCGCATCACGGTGTCCACACACGGGGCACCGATAGGTACCGTGCAACGCATGCTCATTCTCATTCGTGCTCATGGGCACCTCCCGCGTCGGGCGCGGGCCAGTTGCGTGCCACAATCGTGACCCGTCCGGCCAGCGGACCCGGGCAACCCCCTCGCCCAGCGTAACAGGCGTGCGCCGGCAGCGTCAATGCGGGAGCGCAGGTGCAGGGCGTGCGGCGACCGGTGCGCTGCACCGCCAAGCCTGTCGCATCCAAGGAGTTGGGCGGCTCAGAGCCGTGTGCCCATCCAGCTGGCGAGATCGACGCAACGACACGAGTAGCCCCACTCGTTGTCGTACCATGCGAGGACCTTCACCATCCGATCGCCGACCACGAACGTCGACAGCAGATCGACGATTGCGCTGGCCGGATTGCCGATGTAATCCACACTCACCAGTGGCTCGTCCGAAACAGCGAGGATGCTGCGGAGCGGGCCGGCCGCGGCTGCCGTGAACGCCTGGTTCACGCTCTCCACCGTGACGACCGTCTGCAGCTCGGCGGTCAGATCCACGATCGAGACGTTCGCCGTGGGTACGCGCATGGCCGTCCCGTCGATCTTCCCTTTCAGCTCCGGAATGACGAGCGACGTGGCTCTGGCTGCACCCGTGGTCGTCGGAATGATGGAGAGCCCGGCAGCGCGCGCGCGGCGCAGGTCCTTGTGCGGAAGGTCGAGCAACTGCTGATCGTTCGTGTACGAATGGACGGTGGTCATGAGACCGCGTTCGAAACCGAAGGCATCGCGCAGTACCTTGACGACGGGTACGAGGCAATTCGTCGTACAACTCGCGTTGCTCACGACGTGATGACTGCCATTGTCGTACTTCTCGTGATTCACGCCCATCACGATCGTGAGATCTTCGCTCTTGGCGGGCGCCGTGATGATCACTTTGCGCGCACCGCCGGTCAGGTGCTTCGCCGCGTCATCCCGTTTGGTGAAGATGCCGGTCGCCTCGAAGACGATGTCGATCTTCAGATCACCCCAGGGCAGCTGCGCGGGGTCGCGCTGGCTGAGCACGCGGACCGCGTCGCCGTCCACCACCAGGCCGTCGTCCGTGACTTCGACCGTACCCGGATAGCGACCGTGCACCGAATCGTAGCGCAGCAGGTGCGCGAGTGTGTGGTTGTCCGTGATGTCGTTGATGGCGACGAAGTCGAGCGCCGCATTATGGCGTTTGGCCGCGCGCAGGATGTTGCGGCCGATACGGCCGAATCCATTGACGGCGACGCGCAGTCGACGTGCTCCACCCTTCCCTTCACCGTTGCTCATCCTCTGCTCCGTTGGACCGGGTCAGCCGGCGCGCGTCGAGCGCGCGGGCGAATGTGATCAAGGCAACGTAGCGGGCGCCCGCAGCGGCGAGCGCGGTAGCGCACGCGGACGCGGTGGCGCCCGTGGTCAGAACATCATCCACGAGCAGGACATGCGCTCCGCGAATGCGCGTCGCCTCGCGCGGCTCGATACGAAACGCCCCCGCCACGTTAGCCCGGCGCGCAACCGGCTGCAAGGTCGTCTGCGTTCGTGCACTGCCCTCGCGACGCAATGCATTGCGCAGCTCCCGCCGGGTCAGCCCCGCGAACGCGCGGGCCAGCACTTCCGCCTGGTTGTAGCCGCGCTCGCGCAGTCGTCCAGCCGTTGTCGGCACCGGTACGCACAACGTGGCCGCGCGCATGGCAGCGGGCAGCACCAGCGCCGTCATCCGCTCGGCGAGCGGACCGGCGAGTGCCGGCCAGCCGCGGTACTTCAGCTGGTGCACGAGCCGGTCCGCCGGGGGCAGCAGCAGACACGCAGAGCGCGCTGCGCCAAGCTCGCGCGGCCAGCCGGCGCATTCGTGGCACGCTTCAGCGCGCGAGCGTCCGGTCACACGAACCGATGCACCACAGCGCGCGCATACCGGCGAAGGAATGGCACGGAGACGGGCACGGCACACGCGACAGGCCAGCCTCGCCTCGTCACGTGCATCGATCGGCCCATCACAGCCCAGACAGACGGGAGGCAGCAGCAGATCGGCGACCGCGTGCATGAACGAAGCGATTCGTTGCATGCACGGACGGTGTCGCATTGGAACGGGCGAGGACATGGTGCAACGGGACAATGTCGGGGCGGATTGCCGGACGCAGGGTTCAGGTACCCACGAGCGCAGCTCTCATGATCTCGCGCGGCGCGGCACGTCCCGTCCACAGCTCGAACGCGGCAGCCCCCTGTTCGACGAGCATGTCGTGTCCATGAGCGGTGGCAATGCCGAGGTGCTGCGCGTGGCGGATCCAGGCGGTTTCGCCGGTAGCCGAGTACGCCATGTCGAGGACGGCGCCGGCATGGGCGAGGGTGGCGAGATCGATGGGTAGCGGATCGCCGTCGGCGAGTCCGAGTGGCGTCGCGTTCACGACGAGGTCGAAGCGTTCTCCCTGCACGGAGGCGGTGCCGGCCGCGGCGCTGATGCGTTGGCGATGGCGATCGAGTTGATCGATCAAGGCGCGTGTGGTGGTTGCGGTACGTGACGCGACCACGATCTGTGCGGCCTCGTGCTGCAGCAGGGAGAGGACGGCCGCACGGGCAGCGCCGCCGGCGCCCAGTACGAGCGCGCGGCGGCCTGCCAGCGAAGGCAGCAGTCGGCGGGCAACGGCAGTGAAGCCGGCGACATCCGTGTTGTCACCATACAATCGTTCATTGGCCAGGAAGAACGTGTTGCACGCACCGGTCGCGTCGACCAGGGGAGATGCCTGGTCCAGTGCGCGGGCGGCGGCCTGCTTGTGCGGTACCGTGATGTTGCCGCCGCCGCCGGCTGCGGCCAGCGTGCGCATCACGGATGCGAGGTGCACGGCATCGCAGCGGAGGGCGACGTAGACGGCGTTGCAGCCGGCCGCCGTAAAGGCGGCGTTCTGGATGCGTGGCGAAAGCGAATGGGCGACGGGATCACCGAGTACTGCGAACAACCGTGTAGACGAATCAGCGGTCACGGTGAGAGGATCGGCTCCAGCCGCGCGATCAGGCCACGCCCCGCAGTGCGCAGCTGGGCCCAGGTTTCACGATAGGTGTCGAGGTCGCCGCCGAACGGGTCGACGACGGGCTCGCCGGCGCCCGGGCCCTCGATGAAATCGGTGAACAGGGCGACCTTGCCGGCACCGCCCAACTCGACGACGGCCTCGAGCTGGCCGGGTGTCATGACGAGGATGAGGTCGGCCCAATCGTTCAGCTCGGGCGTGACTGGCTGCGAACCGTGTGAGGACAGGTCCAACCCTTCGGCGGCCGCCACGGTAATCGCGTGATCGGCTGCGGGCGCGCCCCGGACGGCAGCAAGACCAGCTGACTCGACACGCACGTGGGCCCAGCCGCGCTCGCGCAGCAACGCCTCCATGATGGCGCGGGCCAGTGGACTGCGGCAGGTGTTCCCGCTGCAGACGAAGAGCAGATTGTAGGTCGTTGGCCCGTTGCCGGGCCCGAACTCAGGCTTGGGCGATCCCGATTCCATGAACGATCTCCGCCAGTTCCGCCAGGTCGACCGCACCAGCACGCAGGACGCGGGGCGGCCGCACCGTTGCGTCCACGATGGTCGATGGTCGCGATGCGGGCAACGTCCCGCCATCCAGGACGAGCACGGCGGACGGGTCCGCCGTCGCCTCGAGCGTGGCCATCACCTCGCCGATCGAGCGGGCCGGTTCACCGCCGGGCGCGTTCGCGCTGGTCGACGTGATCGGCGCTCCCAGCGCCTCCAGCAGGCGGCGCAGTCCCGGGTGTGACGTCGCCCTGAGCGCCACGGTGCCGTCGTCGCTCACGACCCGGGCGGGGAACATTTCCGGCTTCGCGCGTAACGCCAGCGTCAGCGGACCGGGCCAGAATGCGTCGGCGAGCGCCAGTGCTTCGTCGCTCCACTCGATGCCATGCACGTCGCGTGCTTGGCGCACCAGGATCAGAAACGGCTTGTCGTCCGTGCGCCGCTTGAGCAATGCCAAGCTGTCGAGCGCATCGGCCCGCAGTGCACAGCCGAAACCATAGACGGTTTCGGTCGGGCAGGCGATGAGACCGCCGGCCCGGAGATGGGTCACCACGCTGGCCGTCGCTGCGGCCTGCTCGGCGATCGACGTGAACGGGACGACCTGAATCATCGCAGCCGGAGCAGCGCCTCGGCCATGGGCACATCGGCCGGGACCGTGAGCTTGAAGTTCTCCCGCTCACCCTCGATCACGTGCACCGGCCCCGCCCAGCGGGCGACGAGTGCGGCGTCATCCGTGGCTTGCTCGCCGCCCGCACCGGCGGCGCGATGCGCTGCACGCAGTCGCTCGGCCGGAAACGCCTGCGGCGTCTGGGCACGCCAGAATCGCGCGCGTCCGGGTGTCGCGACGATGCGGCCGTCCGCGGCCACGTCATGGATCGTGTCGTCGACGGGAACGGCCGCCGTCACCGCACGACCGGCCGCCGCGGCGTCGATGGCGCGCGCAACGAGAGCGTCCGTGACCAGAGGGCGGGCGGCATCGTGCACGACGATGATCCCGGCGTCGGCAGGCACTGCGTCCAGTGCGTTGCGCACGGACGTCATGCGATCGGCACCGCCGGCCACCACGGCGATCCGCTGGTCACACCCGGTCAGCCAGGCTGGCGGCCGTTCAGCCGTTTCGGGATCGAGCGCGACCACGACCCAGTTCACGCGCGCATCGCGGAGGAACGGCTCGAGTGTGTGCGCAAGAACGGGCCGCCCGGCCAACTCGAGGAACGCCTTGGGTCCGCCCATCCGACGACCCGAGCCGGCGGCCGGGATGATCAGTGCGACGCGCGGATTCATGCGAACAGCTGTGCGGTGAGCGTTTCGAGGGCGCGGACCGGCTGCACGCGCAAGCCGTTCACCTGCACGGCGGCCGGCACCCAGGCCGTTTCGAAGCCGAGCCGCGCGGCCTCGCCCAGACGGCGCTCGATCTGGCGGACCGGCCGCACTTCGCCACCCAGTCCGATCTCGCCTGCGAACACCGCTGTTGACGGAACGGGCCGGTCCAGAGCGCTGGACAGCAGTGCCGCGACGACGGCGAGGTCGGCCGCCGGTTCGGCGAGCCGCGCGCCGCCGGCAACATTGAGGAACACGTCGAGCTGACCGAACGGTACGCCCGCCCGCTTCTCGATGACGGCGAGCAGCAGCGCCAGCCTCTGCCTGTCGAACCCGTTGGCGACCCGCTGCGGCGCGCCCCACGCCGTGCGCGTGCACAGCGCCTGCACCTCGACGAGGAGCGGTCGTGTGCCTTCGATGGCGGCTGCGACCGCAGCCCCGCTGCCGGCCTCGCTGCGCCCGGCGAGGAACACGGCGGATGCATCGGCGGCGGGCAGCAGGCCGCCGGCGGTCATGTGGAACACACCGATCTCGTCCGCACTGCCGAACCGGTTCTTGGTTGCGCGCAGCACGCGGTGATCGGCGCCCGGCGCGCCCTCGAAATAGAGCACCGTGTCGACCACGTGCTCGAGCGTGCGCGGTCCTGCGACGCTGCCATCCTTCGTCAGGTGGCCGACGAGGACGACGGTGACGTCCCGTTCCTTGGCCAGGCGCTGCAGTCGCGCTGCACACTCGCGGACCTGCGTCAGGTTGCCGGCCGAGCCCTCGATGGCCGGGGCGTGCATCGTCTGCACGGAATCGATGAAGATGACGGCCGGCGCAGCGGTCGCGGCCGCGTCGAGCACGACGTCGAGATCGGTCGCCGCGAGGAAGCTGACGTCGCCGGCGGGCGGCGTCAGCCGGTCCGCACGCAGTCGAACCTGGCGCGCCGATTCCTCGCCGGACACGTAGAGCGTGGACACGCCATCGGCTTCGAGTCGCGCGGCCGCCTGCAGCAGCAGCGTGCTCTTGCCGATGCCGGGCTCGCCGCCCACCAGCACGAGCGAGCCGGGTACGAGACCGCCACCCAGCACGAAATCCAGCTCGCCGATGCCGGTCGGGTGTCGCGTCGTCGCGGCGTCCGGCACGTCGCCGAGTCGCACGACAGCGCTCGTGCGGACACCATCGCTGCGGTCGGCCATGCGGCCGGTCGCCGCGGCCGGCTGCTCGACGAGCGTGTTCCACTGGCCGCACGCGGGACACTGGCCGGCCCAGCGCGGGGTCTCGTTGCCGCAGTCGGTGCAGAAGAAGAGCGTGCGGGTGCGGGCCACGTCGCGGCCTGCGATCAGCGAGCTGGCGCGTGCAGCGAACGCATGCTCATGCACGTGCCTCGTGCGCGTACGTTTCGACCTCGCGCGACAGCGATTCGAAGCGCGTGCATTCACGGCGGAAATAGAGAGAGACGCTGCCGGTCGGTCCGTTGCGCTGCTTGCCGATGATCAGCTCCGCTTCGTGCTGAATCTCCTTCTTCCGCGGATCGTCCGGCTTCAGGTAGTACTCCTCGCGGAACAGGAACATGACCAGATCGGCGTCCTGCTCGAGCGACCCGGATTCGCGCAGGTCGGAGAGCTGTGGCCGGCGATCCGTGCGCTGCTCGGGTGCGCGTGACAGCTGCGAAAGCGCGAGAATCGGAACCGCCAGTTCCTTGGCGAGCGCCTTCAGGCCGCGGCTGATGACACTGACTTCCTGGACGCGGTTCTCCGCATCGCTGCCGGCATTCATCAGCTGCAGGTAGTCGACGACGATGGCGCCCAGCTCCGGCTGATCCGCTTTCAGCCGTCGAGCCTTGGCGCGCATTTCCAGCACCGTGAGCGAGCCCGAGTCGTCGATCCAGATGGGCGCCGTGTTCAGATGAGCGGCGGCCTGGGCGAGCTGTACGTAGTCATCGTCGCTCAGGCGGCCGCGCAGCAGCCGGCCGAGGTCGACCAGCGCTTCCGAGCACAGCATTCGCTGGACCAGCTGTTCCTTCGACATTTCCAGCGAGAAGATGGCGACCGGGATGCGGTGCGAAATCGCGGCCTGCAGCGCGACGCCCGTCACGAACGCGGTCTTCCCCATGCTGGGCCGGGCCGCGACGATGATGAGGTCGCCTCGCTGGAAGCCGCCGGTCTTCTCGTCCAGATCGTAGAAGCCGGTCGGTACGCCGGTAATGCCGCCCTTCGCGGCCTGCAGCTGTTCGATCCGCTCGAACGTCGGATAGAGGATCTTCTTGATCCAGACGAAGCCGCCGCGTTCGTGCTGTTGCGCAACCTGGAAGATCAGCTGCTCGGCTTCATCGAGCACCTGGTCGACCGTGCGTTCACCGCTGTCGTATGCATCACGGATGATCTCGCTGGACGCTTCGATCAGGCGGCGCAACAGCGCGCGCTCGCGCACGATGCGCGCGTGGTACTCGATGTTCGCTGCGGTCGGCACGGCGTCCAGCAGCTCGGCGATGTACTGCATGCCGCCGACCGCCTCCAGCTCGTCCGTCTTGCGCAGCTCCTCGCCCAATGTGACCGGCTCGATCACCTGGCCTCGCCCGAACAGCCGGCTCATGCCGCGGAAGATGCGACGGTTCGCCTCGCGGTAGAACATCGTGTCGTCGACGATCTCGATGGCGCGCGCGACGGCATTGCCATCGATCAGCATGCCGCCCAGCACACTGATCTCCGCTTCGGGCGCCCACGGCGGCTGCCGGTCCATGACCGGCGTACCGTATTCAAGGCTGCTCATCGAGCACCGTCCGCACGAGCTGATAGTCGGTCCATGCCGAGCGCATCAGATTCGGACTGCGCAGCAGGTAGGCCGGATGATAGCTGACCACGAGCGGTGTGCCGCGGTACACGTGAATGCGACCGCGCAGCCGCCCCACGGCTTCGGTCGTGCCGAGCAGCGCCTGCACGGCAAACCGGCCCACGGCGAGCAGAACGCGCGGAGCGATCACGTCGAGCTGGGCGAACAGGAAGTTGCGCGTGCACGGATCCACTTCATCGGGCAGCGGATTGCGGTTCCCGGGCGGACGACATTTGAGCACGTTGCAGATGTACACCTGTTCGCGCGGGAATCCAACGCTCATGAGCAACAGATCGAGGAGCTTGCCGGCGCGGCCCACGAACGGCTTGCCCGTGCGGTCCTCTTCCTGGCCCGGTGCTTCGCCGACGATCACCAGGTCCGCGCCTGCGTTGCCCACACCGAAGACCACGTTGCGCCGCGTCTCGTGCAGGCGGCAGCGCGTGCACACCGCGGCCTGCTCACCGAGTGTGCGCAGCATCCCGATCTGCTCCGGCGAAGCAACGGGAGCGAGTAGCAGCGGAGAAAGCGCAGCGGTCGACGCCATCGTGGACGCGACGTCGTCGACCGCATCGCCGACGGTTTCCGCGCGTGTCCGCTGGTGTCCACCGCCCGCGCCGGATGCACCGCTCGCGAGGGCCAGAGCGTCCGCGCGACTGACGTGCTCGAGATAGAGGTCCGGCGCGCCGAGTTCGCCGAGCTGCTTCAGGTAGCGCGCAATGCGGGCGTCCACGTTCAGTGCGTCGCCAGTCGTGCTTCGATGTGGTCCAGGATGATTTCGGCGACTTCCGTCTTCAGTTGCACGGGAACATCGGTTTCACCGCCACCACGCTCGATGAGCACGACGCGGTTCGTGTCGACGTCGAAACCGGATCCCGGCTCGTCCGCCCGGTTCAGTACGATGAGGTCGAGTCCTTTCGCGTCGAGCTTGCGTCTCGCCTCGTCGCGGACAGCACCGGTTTCCAGCGCGAAACCCACCGCAACGAGGCCGGCAGGTCGCGCGGCCATGGTCGCGACCAGCACGTCGGTGGCCGGCTCGAGTGCGATCGATGGTGCGCCCTGGCTGCGTTTCAGCTTGGTCGTGACGGGAGCGGCGGGCCGGAAATCGGCGACCGCCGCCGCCATGATCAGGACGTCCGCCGCGGGCAGCGCGTCACGAACGGCATCGGCCATCCCGGATGCGGTCTCGACCCGGACCAGCTCCGGACCGCAGGGCGGTTCCGTGATGGCCGGACCGGCGATCAGAAGCACGTGCGCGCCCCGGCGCCAGGCCGCGGCGGCCAGGGCGAAGCCCATGCGGCCGGAGGAGCGGTTGGTGAGCACACGCACCGCGTCCACGGCCTCGCGCGTCGGGCCTGCGGTTACGACGACGTGACGGTCGGCCAGCGCACCGCCGTCGGCCAGCGCACGGCCGACGTGCTCGATGATCTGGTCTGCCTCGAGCATGCGCCCCGGACCTTGTCCTTCGCCCCACGCGAGCGCGCCCTCGGCCGGGCCGGCGATCCGATAGCCCAGCCGACTGCGAACGTGCTCCACGTTCGCCTGGGTCTGCCGGTGCGCCCACATCGCATCGTTCATTGCCGGACAGAGCAGCACGGGCGCGCGCGTAGCGAGCAGCACGGCGGTCAACAGATCATCCGCCCGGCCATGTGCGGCCCGGGCGATCAGGTCCGCTGTCGCGGGCGCCACGCAGACGACATCGGCGTCACGGGCCAGCCGGATGTGCTCGAGCGCGTGGCCCGGCTCGATCAGCGCGGTGCGCACGGGCCGGCCGGTCAGCGCTTCGAAGGTAATCGGTCCGAGGAACTCGCGTGCGGACCGGGTCAGGATCACGTCCACCGTGGACCCGAGCGCGGTCAGGTCGCGCGCCAGCTGAACCGCCTTGTACGCAGCGATCCCGCCGGCCACGCCGAGCACGACGTGTCGGCCGCGCCATGGCCGGCGGGTCCCGGCGGCACCCGCCGGGTCCTGCGGGCCCGACCCGGCCGCGCCGCCCATCAGGCGACCTTGCGGCGCCGCTTGACCAGAGTGAAATCGAGTTCGTCTCTGAGCAGTGCTTCCAGTGCACGCGTGGTCAGCTTCTTCTGCACCGCGAGCGGCATGGTGTCGCGCGGCAGTGCATTGAGTTCGCGCGCATACTTCGCAGCCACGAGAATGCCGAGATACTTGCTGCCCGTCCGCTCAACTTCGTCCGGCGTGAATACTCTCACCTGGCCTCCCCCATCCGGGATTTCAGTACGCGTTCCAGTTTCGCCACGCGGCTCTCGAGCGCCACGTACCGCTGGCGCCGCTGCCGCTCGGCCGTCACGATCGCGTCCAGCGAATCAACGGCGCTTTCGAAGTCGTCATTGACGACGATGTAATCGAACTCCGGGACCGCACGCAGTTCCTCGAGCGCCGTTCCGAGTCGCAGTCTGCGCTGCCGTTCATCCTCACTGCCGCGGCTGTCGAGCCGGCGTTCCAGCTCGGCGGCCGAGGGCGGCAGCACGAATGCGAGCACACTGTCCGCAAACAGCTCCCGGACACGCCGGGCGCCCTGCACGTCGATGTCGAGCACCGGACAGTGGCCGGCGTCCAGCGCCCGGGCCACGCTTCCCTTCAGCGTGCCGTAGCGCTGCTGGTGTACCCACGCCCACTCCAGCAGTTCATTGGCGGCGATCAGGCGGTCGAATTCCGGGCCGTCGACGAACCGGTAGTCTCGTCCGTCGCGTTCAGTCGGCCGCCGCTCGCGCGTCGTCGCCGAAAGGGCGAAGACGAGGCCCTTGCGTCGTTTGACGAGCGCGCGGGCAAGCGTCGTCTTGCCGGCTCCGCTGGGCGCCGACACGACCAGTGGAAAGGGACGGGCGGTCCACGTCATTCGACGTTCTCGACCTGCTCGCGGAGTCGCTCGATCTCCTCCTTGATCGCGATCACCTGATGTTCGATCGGTGCGTCATTCGCCTTGGAGCCGATCGTGTTCGCTTCGCGGTTCATCTCCTGGGTCAGGAATCCCAGCCGCTTGCCGATCGGCTCGCTGTCGCTGGCCAGTGCTTCGCGGAACAGCTCGAGGTGCGACCGCATCCGTACGATCTCCTCGCTCACGTCCCAGCGTTCGGCGATCATGGCGATCTCGCGCGCGATCCGTTCCTCGTCGAAGCTGACGTTCTCGAGCAGGTCGGCCAGCACCCGGCGCATCCGGTCGCGTTCGACGACGAGTCGCACCGGAGCGCGCTCGCCGATGGCTTCGAGCGCGACGTCGATCGCCGCCAGCCGCTCCCGCAGATCAGCCGCGAGCCGCAGTCCTTCCTGCTCGCGCATGACGACGGCAGCGCGGGCAGCGTCATCGATGACGGCCTTCAGCGAGTCCGCGTCCGGCAGCACTTCCGCGGTCTCGTCCCAGGCGAGGACGTCACCGAACCGGGCGAGCAGCGCAAGGTCCACGTCACCCTCGATGCCGAGCACCTCCTTCAACCGGCGCAGCGCCGCGACGTACAGTCGTGCGCGCGGCTCGTCAACCTGCAGCCCGCCGCCGGTGACGGTCGCGTCCGGCCGGTGGAGGCCGATCGAACAGTGCACATGTCCGCGCGGCAACCACGCGCGCAGCCAGTCGCGGACCTGCGGCTCGAATCGCTCGAGGCCGCGTGCAAGGCGGAGGTTCGAGCTGAAGTATCGGTGGTTGACGGTCCGGATCTCGACCTGCAGCCGCCCGGCAGGCGTATCTGCCGCGGCCTCGCCGAATCCGGTCATGCTGCGGATCATCGCGTCTCCCGTAGCGCTGAATGCTAGAGCCGAACCGCGTCGCGGTCAACGCGTGGTCAATTCCAGAAACTCCATTTCACGCCGTACACGATGCGCGGGCCCTCGATGCCGAGTCCGGGCGCATCGAACACGTCCTGGCCGAGCATGTCGTCGAAGCGGATGAACAGGCGCACGTCAATGATGCGGATCTGCAGATAGGCGTTGATCAGCGTGCGCGGCTCCAACTCCGGCGGCGTCTCGCCGGGCAGCGCGGGCGGACCGATCATGCTGCCCCGTCGCATCGCATCGATGCGCGCCATCAGTTCGAGATTGCCCGAGGGCAACGGCAAGGCGTGCAGCTCGAGGGTTCCGCTCATCTGCGAGGCCGGCAGCCATGCCCAGCGTGTTCCGGTCAGCCATGCGTTGTACGACCCGTAAGCGGCGATCCACCCGGGGATCAGCTGAAGTCGTCCCCATGCCTCCCAGCCCGTGACGCTGCCACCGCCGAGCACGTTGGCCGCGGTGTCGCTGGGCAGCCCGAAGCTGCCGATCGAGTCCGACTG
>Ga0302046_10003479_pt1 | contig 14231 bp, 12 predicted proteins | sample RVTome_11_FD_200261 | JGI IMG/M metagenome (GOLD analysis project Ga0302046, IMG submission 200261) | Soil microbial communities from uranium-contaminated site in the Upper Colorado River Basin, Wyoming, United States - RVT147D111 (version 2) ...
GGCAGCCTGCCAGACCTGCTCTTCAGTTAGTTTGGTCGTGTAAAGATGAAAACGCAGCCGCTTACTCTCTGAAGACAACCGGTGAAACATTTCCACCAGTAACGCCGCGTCCCCTTTGTTGACAAAGCGCAGCTTGACTTCCTCACCTGACCGGGCGATAAAATGATCAAAGTTAGGCATGCTTATCATTCCTGTCCATTAAACATCTTAGTGTCAGTCGTATAAAATTGCAATCATCCATTCTCATCACAGCGGCGGTATTGCCTGAAATTTCTTTTGACAAATATCAAAATGTTCTTAAACTCAATTCGTAACTTCATATTCTGAGGTATGACAATGGATTATATTCAGCTAGGCCAAACCGACCTGAAGATTTCTCGTCTCTGCCTGGGCACTATGACCATGGGCTGGACCTCTGATAAACAAGACTCCTTCGCCGTTATGGACTATGCCTTCGCCAACGGCATCAACTTTTTCGATACCGCCGACATCTATTCGTTTTGGGCGGCGGGCAATGATGGCGGGGTCGCCGAAACCTGGATCGGCGAGTGGCTGGCCGATCGCAAACTCAAGGACAAAATCATTATCGCCACCAAAGCTCGGGGCCGGATGTGGCCAGGTCCAGACGGAGAAGGTCTCAGCCGCGCCCACCTCACTCGGGCCGTTGAGGATAGCCTGCGACGGTTGCAGGTCGAGATCATCGACCTTTATCAGAGTCATTGGCCCGATGATGACACGCCGTTGGAAGAAACCTTCCGGGCCTTTGAAGATATGATCAAGCAGGGCAAGGTGCGCTATCTGGGCTGCTCCAATCATACGCCGGCCCAGCTTCAAGCAACCTTTGATGTTTGCGCCGGCCATAATTTGCCTCGCTATGAGTCCTTGCAGCCTCACTACAACCTGGTCCATCGCAACGAGTATGAAGCCGAGCTGATGGGTCTTTGTCAAAAAGAAAATCTGGGAGGCATTCCCTACAGTCCGCTGGCCGGCGGCTTTTTAACCGGGAAATACCGGCGAGAAAAAGGCGCTCCGGCCAACAGTCGGGGCTATGGCAACGACCGCATGCGGCCTTATATGAATGAGCAAGGCTACGCCATCATCGACGTCTTGCTCGAGATTAGTCAGGCTCACCAGGCTACCGCTGCTCAAACATCGATTGCCTGGCTGCTGGCTAATCCGACCGTTGCCTCTGCTATCATCGGGGCCAATACCGTGGCCCAGCTAGAGGATACGATCAAGGCACTTGACGTTGACTTATCCGCTGAAGAAAAAGCTCGCCTCGATGAATTGCCGGCCCCGGCTTAACCGGGCGTGGCTTGACCGGGCGTGGCTTGACCGAGCGCGGCTTGACCGGGCAGTTATAAATCGGCTATGCACACTTATGCATAAGGTCTTCTAGAATTCCTATTACGAGCGCTTAACTTGAGGATGGAAAAACAAAATGACCTTTACCCGCACTGACCTTGATTTTGCCCGTGAACTGGATGCACAGGATGAGTTGGCCCCGTTTCGGGATGAGTTTGTGATCGATGATTCGGATCTCGTGTACCTCGATGGCAACTCGCTGGGCCGGCTGCCCAAACGGACGATCAACCACATGCGTCACGCCATCGAACAAGAGTGGGGCCAGCGCCTGATCCGGGTGTGGAACGATGGCTGGATCGACACACCCACCACATTGGGGGCCAAGATCGCCCAATTGATTGGGGCTCAGGCGGATGAGGTTTTGGTCACCGAAGCGACCTCGATCAACTTGTTCAAGCTGGCCGCCGCGGCGCTCAGGGCCCGGCCTGATCGAACTAAGATCATCAGCGATGTTTTCAACTTCCCCTCAGATTTATATATCCTCCAGGGCCTCATCGACCTGCTGGGCGGGCGGCATCGCCTCGAGCTGATCCCCTCCGCCGATACGATCACGATTGCTCCCGAAGCCGTTGGGGCCGCCATCGACCCGGACACCGCCCTGGTGAGCCTGACCCACGTGGCTTTCAAAAGCGCCTTCATGTATGATATGGCTGCGGTTACCAGGCTGGCGCATGAAGCCGGAGCCTTGACCCTGTGGGATCTGAGCCACTCGGTTGGGGCGGTGCCCGTCGATCTGAACGGGGCGGGGGCAGACCTGGCCGTTGGCTGCACCTACAAATACCTCAACGGCGGTCCTGGGGCGCCGGCCTTGCTCTATGTGCGTCGCGATTTGCAAGAGCAGCTTGGCCAGCCACTCTGGGGCTGGTTTGCGGCCAAAGATCCGTTCGCCTTTGCCCTGGAGTACACCCCGGCGCCCGACATCTCCCGTTATCGGGTAGGGACACCCCCGATGCTGTCGATGAAGGCCATCGAGCCGGCGGTGGATATCCTGCTGGAGGCCGGAATCGACCGGCTGCGGGCCAAAAGCGTCAGGCAAACCGAGTATCTGATTTTTCTGGCCGAGCAGTGGCTCGTTCCACTTGGGTTCACCATCGGCACGCCCCGTCTGGCCGACATCCGCGGCTCCCATGTATCGATCCGTCACCCGGAAGGATATCGCATCAATCGCGCTATGATCGAATCAGAGCCACCCGCCCTCAAAGTCATTCCCGACTTCCGTACACCCGACAACATCCGGCTGGGCGTTACCCCGCTCTACACCACCTTCACCGGCATCTACCGCGCCCTGGCCCGCATCCAGACCATTGTGGCCGACCGAATTTACGAACAATATTCTGCCGAACGATTGGCCGTCACCTAATTCTAACTTTTCACCCCAATTTCCTTAATATTTCTAACTTTTGTATTTCCTTTTTCACTTTAATAGTGTATAATACGCAAAATGATAAAGTAAAAGAATTTTAGGAGACGCGTTTGATTCATTTCACCATCTGTCGCGCGTCGATTTGTGGTTTAGATATCTACTTTGAATGAGGTTTAGATTGCAGGTCAGTGGTAGAACTGGGAGTTGCTCAGGCCCGGCTTGAGACTCACTTCTCAGCCCTAAAAGGGGGTCCGCTATGGAAAATGTACCCAAGCACTGCAAGATTCTTTATATCGATGACGATCTAAACAACAGTACGTTGATGAAACGTATTCTGGAAGCTGAAGGCTATGTCGTCTCAATAGCCTCGAACGGTCTCATGGGGCTCGCCCAGGCCGAGCAAGAACGGCCCGACCTGATCTTACTTGACATCTATATGCCCGATCTGAACGGGCACCAGGTAGCTCACTGTCTCCGCCAGATGGAACACACCAAGGAGACCCCCATTCTGATGGTGAGCGCCAGCCGTACGCCGGAAGACAAACATCTCAGCTCCGAAGCCGGCTGCGATGGCTATATTACCAAGCCCATCGATGTTGACCATATCTCGGAGCAAATCGCGGCGTTCCTTGTAGCCTAACCGACCATCTCCTGAAAAGCCGTCTGTGCCGCCTGAACCGTAGCGAACACGATCTCGTCGGAATGGGCCGTGGAAAAGAAACCGGCCTCGAACTGCGATGGCGCAAGATATACACCCCGCGCCAGCATGGCCTGGAAAAAGCGGGCATAGCTGCCGGTGTCGCATTGGGCCGCAGTATCCCAGTTAGTGATCGGTTGCTCACTAAAGAAGGCGCAAAACATCGTGCCGACTTGAGTTTGATAAACCGGCACACCGGCTACCTCAGCCGCCGCACCGATGCCCTCGCATAACCGCCTTGTACCCGCCACCAGTTGATCGAATACACCCGGCTCGCGCAGCGCCTCGAGTGTCTCGATGCCCGCCGTCATCGCCAGGGGATTGCCACTGAGTGTACCGGCCTGGTACATCGGCCCGGCCGGGGCCACCGTCTGCATAATCGCCCGCCGCCCGGCATACGCCCCAACCGGCAGCCCGCCCCCGATGACTTTCCCCAGCGCCGTCAAATCGGGCCTGATATCATAATACTCCTGCGCACCACCCAGGGCCACCCGAAAGCCGGTCATGACCTCATCGAAAATCAACAGCGCATCGTATTGCGTACAGAGTTGGCGCAGCCCGGCCAGGTAACCTTCCACCGGCGGAACCACGCCCATATTGCCGGCCACCGGCTCCAAAATGATCCCGGCGATGGCGTCGCCATATTCTTTAAAGAGGGCTTCGACGGCGTCCAGATCGTTGAACGGTGCGGTCAAGGTGTCCCGCGTGGTTCCCTTGGGCACCCCCGGACTATCAGGCAGCCCCAATGTTGCCACGCCCGAACCGGCCTGGACCAGCAAAAAATCGGCGTGGCCGTGATAGTTGCCTTGCAGCTTGATGATCTTGTCTCGTCCGGTGTAGGCACGAGCCAGCCGGAGCACGCTCATCGTCGCCTCGGTCCCGGAGTTGACAAAACGCACCTGCTCCGCCGATGGCACCAGCTCACAAACCAGTTCGGCCAGCCTAGTTTCCAAGGCCGTTGGCGCGCCGTAGCTGGTCCCTCGCTCCACGGCCCGCTTGAGGGCTTCGACCACCCGGGGATGAGCGTGTCCCAGGATCAGCGGCCCCCAACTCAACACATAATCGATATAGCGATTGCCGTCGACATCCCAAATAAAAGCCTCCCCGGCCCGCTCGATATACAGCGGCTGCCCACCCACCGCCTTAAACGCCCGGACAGGTGAATTTACGCCGCCAGGAATCACGTTTTGCGCGGCGGTGAAAAGGTGCTCCGATTTCGAAAAATTCATATGATACCTCTTGGGAGATTAGAGATTGGTTTAAGCATAAGCGGCATAATCTCTAATCTCCGCATGCTTGTAAAGTTATTTCCGAGGAACGACTAAGTACTCAACCACCGGGCCGCAGCCTTGGCCCAATAGGTCAAAATCATGTCGGCTCCGGCTCGTTTGATGGCAGTGAGGCTTTCCAGGGCCACGCGCTGCTCATCGAGCCAACCCAGCCGGGCGGCGGCCTTGAGCATGCTGTACTCCCCGCTGACATTGTAGGCGGCCAGCGGCAGATGGGGAAATTTATCACGGGCCTGGCGGATTATGTCCAGATAGGGCAAAGCCGGCTTGACCATGATGATATCGGCTCCCTCGGCAATGTCCAGTTCGATTTCGTGCATGGCTTCCCGGCTGTTGGCCGGGTCCATCTGATAGGTCGAACGATCACCAAACTGGGGCGGACTGTCCGCGGCGTCGCGAAAAGGGCCGTAGAATCCGCTGGCAAATTTGGCCGAATAGCCCATGATTGGCAGGTTAGGGTAGCCGGCCTCATCCAGAGCCAGCCGGATCGCCGCGACCTGGCCGTCCATCATCGCGCTGGGTGCGACCAGATCGGCCCCGGCCCGGGCATGCGACACGCCCACCTGACCCAAGACTTCGAGGGTCGGATCGTTCAAAATGTGTCCGTCCTCGACGATGCCGCAGTGACCGTGATCGGTATATTCACACATACAGACATCGGTCATGATGACTAGCTCTGAGCCAGACGCCACGCCCGTGCCGTTCTGAGGACGCGGCGAAACCTGCCGCAAGGCCCGAATGGCCTGTTGAACGATGCCGTCATCGGCAAAATTCTCTTTCCCAAGCGGGTCTTTTTCAGCCGGCAGGCCAAAGAGCATCACGGCCAACACCCCCAGGCCCAGCAGATCCTCAGCCTCGGCGGCCAGCATATCGACCGAAAGCTGGTGAACGCCCGGCATCGACGAAATTTCCCGGCGGATGCCTTGCCCATGCACGATGAACATGGGGTAGATAAAATCGGCCGGGCTGAGCCTTGTTTCGCGCACCAACTGCCGCAGCGCTCCACTTTGACGCAGCCGGCGCGGTCGAGCCGTCGGAAAGACACGGCCTTGCCCTGTAGTGATGCGGGCAGATCCTGCCGATGATTGAGTCACACGATCTGGCTGCTGTCTTGCCACTTCATCCTCCTCGTGAAATATAATTTTCTAGCTGTTCGATCATAAACTCCTGCTGCGAGATAATGACCTTTACTATATCGCGCATCGAAACAATCCCCACCAGCCGGCCCCCGGCGAACACCGGCACATGGCGAACCTGCCTGTCCGTCATCAGGGTCATGCAGCTTCGCAGCGAGTCTTCGTGATCGATGGAGTAGACATCGACGGTCATGATGTCGCTGACCGGGGTGTTCACCGGAGATTTTTCCGGTAGAATGACTTTACGAGCGTAATCCCGCTCCGAGACGATGCCAATCAAATGATCATTGTCATCGATGACCAGTAACGCCCCGACATTTTTTTCGGCCATTAACTTCAACGCATCGTACACCGACGTGTTTGGGGTTGCGCTCCAGAGATTATGTCCCTTGGTATTTAAGAGTTGTTTAACCGTCATCATAGCTGAACCCCCCTTAATGTCTCCAATACCCCCTCAATTGTAAATTTCTCGGCAACGGCGGTGACCGGCAGACCCAACTCCCTGGCGGTTGCTGCCGTAATCGGACCAATGCAAATGACCTGACTATCTTGCAGTATCTCAGCCGGTGACCGGCCGGCGAGGCAGTTGACATAGCCCTGAACTGTCGAGGAACTGGTAAAGGTTACAATGTCGGTCGGAGGCGGCAGCGGGCCATGTTGAACCGGCACGGTGCGATAAGCCGCGATTTCATCGACCTGGGCCCCGCGCTGTTGCAAACCCTCGGCCAGCGTCTTGCGGGCGATATCGGCCCGAGCCAGCAAGAAGCGCTGCCCCGATATCGGGCTCGATATCGGGCCGGTATCTGGTCCGGCCCGATCAAAAGCATCGAGAATCCCTTCGGCGGTATATTCTTCCGGCACCAGGTCGGGCGTGATACTGCGCTGCCTGAGCACAGCGGCGGTGGCCGGGCCGATGGCCGCAATGCGCAGCGAGGCCAGACAGCGGCTGTCCAGACCCGCGCTTTCCAATCGATCCCAAAAGGCGGTGACCCCGTTGACGCTGGTGAGTACCAGCCAATCGTAAGGCGGTTGGCGTTGGGTGCGTGGGGACTGGAGGCTGGAGGTTGATTCCTGGTAATCGAGTTGTGACGGTCTGAGGTGTTGACCGACCCAATCGCCAATTCGCCGGATAGCCTCATCGAGCGGGTGGGTATCTGCGACTGGTTCAATCGCTATCGTTGGGAACGAGATCGGTTCGGCTCCCAGGCTTCGCAGCTCGGCCATAAAGCCGGCCGCCTGATGAGCGGGGCGTGTAACCAGTACCCGCCGGCCCCGCAGCGGCACGTCAATGTCCATACCAAACCAGGCCAGTTCGCGGGCCAGCCCGGCCACCGCCCCGACGACCAGAATCGCCGGTGGTCCAAGTTGGGCCGTTTGGACGGCTGTGATGATGGTTTCCAGGGTGCCTAAAACCTGCTGCTGCTGTGGCAGCGTCCCATGCTGCACGACCACAGCCGGTGTCTCAGCCGGACGGCCGGCGGCCAGCAATTTAGCCACGATGTCGGACAGATCATCCAACGGCATCAAGACGACCAGCGTTTCCATCCGGGCCAGGGCCGCCCAGTCGGCCCGAACCGCCGGATTCTTCGACTCAAAGCCGGTAGTCACGGCAAAGCTGGTGGCAACTTCCCAGTGGGTCACCGGCACCCCGGCATAGGCCGGGGCGGCAATGGCGCTGGTTACACCGGGCACCAACTCGACTCGAAGCCCGGCCTGCCGGGCCGCAGCCAATTCCTGCGCGGCCCGCCCATAGATAAAGGGATCACCCGGCCATAAGCGAACCACGGTCTTGCCTTGACCGGCCAGTTCGACTAGAAGCTGGTTGATTTCGTCCTGGGAGAATTGACTCTGGCTCGTCCGGCAGCCCACATCGTGGATCTCGGCCTCGGGCCGCGCTTCGTGCAGAAGCCGGGTGTGTGGTTCAATATCGCCCACAATCGCATCCGCCTCGCGTAGCAATGCCAGCGCCTTGACGGTCAGCAAACCGGTCTCACCGGGACCGGTTCCGACCAGGTAGATTGTGCCCCGTTTAGACATGATCTTGAAATCCGATCATTGTGAATGATGAAGCTTAGGATTAAGAATTAAATAATTTCTTCAAATTAAGTCCAAATACGCAACTCATTTGCCTACAAATAGGGGAGTTATTAAATCCTAAGCCCTTATGCTTCGCTGACTAATAGCTCCCGTGCGCCCTGCGCCAGGGCTTCTTGGGCCAGTTGGTGGCCTAAGGCGGCAGGGGCTGAGATGGGTCCGCTGCCGCTGACTCGGATCACGCGTTGACCATCGGGCCGGGCGACCAGCGCCTGTAATTCGATCTGGCCGTCGCTTACCCGGCCCAGGGCACCCACGGGCAGCGAACAGCCGCCACCCAGCCCGGCCAGAAAAGCCCGTTCGGCGGTGACGGCGGCCCGAGTCGGGGCGTGGTCCAGTGCAGCCAGATAGCGTCTCGTCTCCGGGTCGTCAGCCCGGCCCTGGATGCCCAGCGCCCCTTGACCGGGAGCCGGCAGCACCTGGGCTGGCGGGATGAGATGCGCATGATCCAGATCGGTGTGTTCCAAACGCTGGAAACCGGCCCGGGCCAGCAGAATGGCATCATAGCCCTGAGCCGGATCGTCCAACTTGCGCAGGCGGGTATCGACATTGCCCCGAATATCCTTGATCCGCAGATCGGGCCGCAAGGCTAAGACCTGGGCCGCCCGGCGCAAACTGCTGGTGCCGACAACCGCCCCATCAGGCAGCGCTTCCAGACGAGCCGCCTGGCGAGAGATCAACATATCTTCGGTTCCGGCCCGCTCCGGGATGGCCACCACGGCCAGCCCCTCACTATCATCAACCGGCAGATCTTTCAGGCTGTGGACCGCCAAGTCGACGCGCCGCTGCCGCAGCGCCTCCTCCAGTTCGGCCGTGAACAGGCCCTTGCCACCAATTTGTGGCAAGGGGGCGTGCCGGTTGAGATCACCCCGGGTATCGATCAATTCGATCTGCACCGCCACATCATCCCAGGCGACCAGCAGCATTTGTCGAACCAAATTCGACTGCGTCTGAGCCAACAGTGAACGTCGAGAGCCGATGATTAGGTTCATATAAGTTCCTTAGGTAATGTGTGTCAGGTGTCAAGTGTCAAGTTGAAGCTGTCCCGCATCCCACCTCTCATATCCCACACTTTCCCACCCTATCCCACCTCACCCCTTCAACAAATCCTCCACCACGGCCCGCTCTTCCCGCAGCTCTTCCAGGGTAGCATTGAACTTGCCCTTGGCCCAATCGCTCATGGGTAGATTTTGGACAATGCTGACATTGCCCTGGCCATCGCTCGTGATGGGAAAAGAGAAGATCAGGCCCTTGTCCACGCCATAGCTGCCATCGGACGGCACGGCGGCAGAGAACCAGTGGCCGGCCGGGGTTTTAGTGATCATGCTCTTGACGTGACCGAGCGCGGCATTGGCCGCCGAAGCCGCTGATGAAGCGCCCCGGGCCTCGATCACGGCCGCGCCCCGCTTCTGGACGATCGTGATAAAGCCGTTCTTGAGCCAGTCGTGGTCGCTGATGACATCGTAGGCGGACCGGCCATCGATCTTGGCGTTTTCGGCGTCGGGGTATTGGCTGGCGCTGTGGTTACCCCAGATGGTAACGTTGCTGACCTCGTTGACGGTTACACCGGCTTTTTGGGCCAGTTGGGCGTAAGCCCGGTTTTGATCGAGGCGGGTCATAGCCGCGAAGCGTTCGGCAGGCACCCCTTTGGCGTTGTTGACGGCGATCAAGCAGTTGGTGTTGGCCGGGTTGCCGACCACCAGCACCCGTAGGTCACTGGCGGCCCGCGCCGCCAGGGCCTGCCCCTGCCCCACAAAAATCGGGCCGTTGTCACGAATCAGGTCGCTGCGCTCCATGCCTTTGCCCCGGGGCTTCGAGCCGACCAGCAGGGCCCAGTTGACGCCGTCAAAGGCCGTCTGAGGGTCATCCGTGATGACGACGTTATCCAACAAGGGGAAAGCGCAATCCTCCAACTCCATGACCACACCTTCAAGCGCCTTCAGGACTACGGGGATTTCCAGCAGATGCAAGGCCACCCGCGTATCAGGTCCAAAAACCTCGCCTGAAGCCAGGCGGAAGAGCAAGGCATATCCAATCTGGCCGGCCGCGCCAGTGATGGCTACTTTAACTGAGTTACTCATTGATTTAACTCCTCTGAAGATAAGTGTCAAGTGTCAGGTAACAATTTTATTCTCGTTGCTGTGCCGTAGATTCGGTCACATTCCTATTGCAATTAAAACAAAGTTAGGGCAAGTGATGACGTTAATGGTATGTTACTACAAAGCAAGCATTTTTATAAATGAGCCGGTTGATTTTGGGTTGGCTTTCTCGAAATGTGAGATAACCTATCGAATAATCAGCCAGACCCCGGCCAGCAGCACGATGATCCCAACGATTCGCTGCACCTCGATGGGCCGGATCGTCGAGCCCAGCAAGCCAAAGTGATCGAACACAGCGCCGAGAATAAACTGAGTGGCCACGATGAGGGTAAATGCGGCCACCACACCCAGCCGGGGCACCGTGTAGCTAATGGCCCCAATGATGACCAGGCCCATGGCCCCGCCGCCAAAGGCATACCAGGGCGCGCTCCGCCAGGCTCCCAGATTGCCGCCCTGTCGCAACAAGAACAACAGCAGGGCCACTAACAAGCCACCGCTGAAATAGGTGATAAAGACACTCTCGAAGGTACCGATATGTTGATCCAACAGCCCGACCATCTGCGCCTGTACCACCACGGCCACTCCGCCAAGGACGGCCACAATCACAACCAGGAAGACACCTTGCATCAACGTTGCTCCTTATGATATTCGATTTTTGGAGTTTGTGGCTGTAACTTAACCGGCAATGATGGGATTGTCAAAAAAGAAAGGTGAATTAGACGGAGACGATCTCGGCTCCATCGCGATAGGCTTCACCAAAAAGAACGCTGGCGATGATCATACTGTAGAATGACACGGGCGCGAGGACAAAGGGGTAGAGACAACAGAAGATGATGGTCAGATATAGGAGGCCCAACACAAAACTCAGGGCATACCAGCCGCCCATTAGAATGATATAGGAAACGAGAAATCCGGCCAGGTTGGCCCGGAACAGGGTCCAAATCTCACGAAAGCGGAAACCGGCGGCAAACTCATCGGTGGCGACCACGTGGCCGACCGCGACGGGGAGGAACAGGCCAATCGACAGGCCCAGCAGCATTATCAAACCAAACAAGCAGATAAAGCCAAACGGACCCACAACGGCCAGTACGGCGACAATGGTGTTCATCGTGTCGCTTTCTCCGCCGGATACTTTTCCGTCCGATACGGCTGCCAGAAACGGAATAACAAAAATGAAGCCGTAAAAACAAAACAGAGGGACCAGCACCGGCAAGAGGTAGGTAAGGCCAACACCAAATAGTTTGAGCCCATCGCCGAATAACTTACCCCAATCATCCCACTCCGGCAGGTAGGGCTCGCCTTTATCGACGATGATGCGGCGCATGATTTGGGCGCAGTAACCGTAGGTGGGCAGGACGGGGATGATCGGGACGACGAAGCCGGCCAGTGTCAGCAAACTGCCGATCAAAAACTTATCCTTCCATCGGGGGTCCTGGAAGGGATAGGCTAAGGCCGTTTTGAGAGCGTCGGTCGTGAACGATTGAGCCATCAATCCATTCTACTGCGCCGGCAGCAGCACAAAGAACTTACTGCCCGGCAGATTGTCAGGGTCGTAGCCATCACTTTCGACCCAAATGCGGCCATTGTGGGACTCGATGATGCCTTTGGCGATGGTCAGACCCAGACCGGCCCCCCCGCCCATAAATTGGGTCTGGCTGGTGCTGTGGAGGGCGACGTTTTCGGCGGTGCTAAACTTGTCGAAGATCAGCTTTTGTTTGTCCAGATCGATGCCAACACCCTCATCGGCCACAACAATTTCCACAAATGTCTGGCCATCGGTGCCGGGTTCGGCCAGCAGGCGAGCGCTGATCCGGATGCACCCGCCATCGGGCGTATACTTGATAGCATTGCCGACAATGCGGACAAAGGCCGACTGAATCTGTTTGAAATCACCGTTGACCATGGGCAGATCTTTAGTCACCTCTGTTTCAAGGGTAATGTTTCGCTCGGTCACGATGTTGGCATGATTCTTTTCGATGCTTTTGATTATATTTCGGATCGACACCGGGGCAAATTCAAAATTTCGCTCGGTCAACTCCATGCGAATGACGCTGACCATGTCACCAATGATTTCACGCAAACGAGTCGTGCCCTTGGTCACTCCGGCCAGCATATCCCTGGCCACCTCATCGGCTTGAATATTGGGCAGCGATTCAAGCATCTGGGTATAGCTGTGGATGACGGTCAAGGGGGTGCGTAACTCGTGAGAGGCAACGGAGATAAAGTCGCTTTTGGCCTGCTCCAAATGTTTGAGGCGCTCGTAGGCGCTCTGTAACTCGCCAAATTTGCGCTCAAGCTCTTCGATCAGAGCCAGATTCTGTTCTTTGAGATAGTATTCGCGCTGAGTCACTTCTTCTTCATCCCGGTGGCCCGTTTCGAGATGGCGCGCAATTTCTGTAACCAATTGGTCGATATCAATCGGTTTGTTGAGATAACCATCACAGCCAATGGCTTTGGCCCGTTCCCGGTCATCGCTGACGTTGCGGGCCGTGATCGCAATGATCGGCACTGTTCGCAAAAAACTGCGGATACGCGAAACGGCCGTAAAACCATCAAGATCGGGAAGATTGATGTCCATTAAAATCAAGTCGGGACTCATCTTGACCGCTTTCTCGATCCCCTCTAAGGCACTGACCGCATCGATCACCTGGTAGCCTTCACTTTCCAAAATGCGCCGGACCAGATGTCGATTTTCAGGCGTATCTTCAACATTCAATACCGTGTGAGATCCACTCATACCTTTTATAACCTTGATAATATTCTACTTGAAGTGCTGGCATGGTTCAAGAAACGGAGATTTTTTTATTAAGGTGTCGAGGAGAAAAATATACAGAACCATTCAACGTACAGTAGCAGATAAATAAACACCTATCATATAATAGCACAGCTTATCTCGAAAAATATAGGATAACGCTCCTAAAAGAGTCGAATTGGCATTAAAAATCGGGACAAGCCGGGTAGACCAGCTTCACAGGGTTGTTCGAGGCCAGGGAAAATTGTGAATGATAAATGGTGAACAGCTAATGAGACGTTGATAATTCACAGTCAACTCGGTTTGCGGGGTCGAGGACGGGCCCGGCGAGCCGGGGGTTGGTCCGGGGGCATGATCGGCTCCGGGCGCTGAAATTCCGGGAGGGCGCTGCCCTGGGGCAAACCGGTTTCGATCAAGCGGCGCATTTCAGCCTCGGTGCGAGGGTCGGTTTCAGGCGGCCGATGGCCGGTGAGGAGACGATCCACCTCGGCCAGGGTACGCTGATGCAGGCTGGGTTGTCCGGCCTTGTCCCAGCGATCGCGATTGAGCCGGTCAAAGGTTGGTCCGGGCAGATACAGCTCCTCAGGCCAATATTTTAGCGTATGCTCGGCTGTCAAAAGATGTTGATCTTGCAGCAGTTGCCGGACCAGATCAACGGTCGGCAGGTCTTCCAGCCGCTTAACCTCCCGAATGAAGTGCAAAGCCTGGCCGCAACATTCATTGTCGAAGACCAGTTTTTCCAGGCTAAAGACCAGGACATAGTCCAACATTCCCGGCCCGGAGACTGAGTTCACCCCGGCCAGCGCCGCCAGCAGGGCGCTGGCGAACGCTTCGGCGCCGCCCTGGGCATCGACCTGTTTGCTATCGCTTAAGGCCATGTAAGCCTGTGTTGGCAAGCCCAAAGATTTGGCGACCGCGACATAGGCCAGATCGAGACGCAGGGCTTCGACGGCGGCCATGGGGGATGACGTCGTTTTCATGTGAAACGCCGCCGGTGCGCCACCGAACAACACGGGGGCGCCTGGCTTCAGAATCTGGGCCATGGTCAACCCGGCCAACACATCGGCCACGTGCATCACGGTTGCGCCAACGGGTGTTACCGGCGCGATCAGGCCCATCAAGGTAACCGGCACCAGTTCGATGGGGATGCCCCATTCGACACAGTCGATCATGTTTTGGCAGGAATCCTCACTGTAACGGAACATGCCGGTCGGCGTTATCGTAAAAATCGACATCGGCCGGGCGATCAAATCGGCCTTATCGGCTCGGAAAAGCTGCATCATCTCGGCCATGCGCGGCGTGCCATGCGCCGTGAACGCCCCGGAAACAACGGGTTTGATCGAGTTGGTCAGGACGTGGTACAGCCGCCAGGCGTCGGCCACCTGGGGCGGGATATCGTCGGTCGAAAAGGCCGTGGCCAGATAGGCAATGTGGGG
>Ga0302046_10003480_pt1 | contig 14230 bp, 14 predicted proteins | sample RVTome_11_FD_200261 | JGI IMG/M metagenome (GOLD analysis project Ga0302046, IMG submission 200261) | Soil microbial communities from uranium-contaminated site in the Upper Colorado River Basin, Wyoming, United States - RVT147D111 (version 2) ...
GGGGGGCCGAACGGCCGAGAACATACGTTTACCTCTAACGCGATGCCAGGGAAGCTTTTTCTTCCGTCGGGGCCGGCGGCGGGATAGGCGCCACGACCGCTCCGACCGTAGACTTCGGGCCCCCGGCTCATGAGATCCCGGTGCTTCCGAAGCCCGCGTCGCCGCGCTCCGTTGCGGACAGCTCGTCCGCCTGGGCGACCGCGGGCACCTCGAATCTGGAGAAGACGAGTTGGGCGATACGCTCGCCGCGCCTTAGGGTTACGGGCTCCGACCCGAGGTTCTGCATGATGATGCGCACCTCGCCCCGATAGTCCGGGTCGATGGTGCCGGGGCTGTTCGGGAGGGTGATGCCGTGACGGAGGGCGAGCCCCGACCGCGGCCGCACCTGACACTCGACCCCCTCGGGAAGCTCCATGACCAGCCCCGTCCCGACGAGGCGGATCTCACCCGGCCGGAGCGTGACCGCCTCCTCGGCCGAGCGTATGTCGTAGCCGGCGGCGTTCGGTGTCGCCCGTGCCGGGAGCGGCAGGTCGGGGTTCGACGGCAAGCGCGCGAAGCGGACCTGCACGCTCACGCCCCGGCGCCCGCGCGGAGCACTCTGCTCACGCGAGCGCGGCACCCAGGAGGAAGTCGTCCACGCTCCTGCATTCCAGGCCGAACGCGTCCGCCACGCCGGCGTACGTCACGTGCCCATCCACGACGTTGACGCCGAGCTTCAGCGCCTGGTTGTCCGAGCACGCCTTGCGCCAGCCCTTGGCGGCGAGCGCCATGGCGTACGGAAGCGTCGCGTTGGTGAGCGCCAGCGTGCTCGTGCGCGGAACCCCCCCGGGCATGTTCGCGACCGCGTAGTGAATGACCCCGTCCACCGTGTAGACCGGATCGTGGTGCGTGGTCGCCTTGATGGTCTCGACGCAGCCGCCCTGGTCCACCGCCACGTCGACGATGACGGCGCCGGGACGCATGTTGCCCAGATCCTCCCGAGTGATCAGGCTCGGCGCCTTCGCTCCGGGAATGAGCACGGCGCCGATGACCAGGTCAGCGTCCTCGATCTGCTTGCGAATCGCGTAGCGCGTGCTGAACAGCAGGTCGACGTTGGCCGGCATCACGTCGGAGAGGTAGCGGAGGCGCTCCAGGTCGATGTCCATGATGGCCACGCGCGCTCCGAGCCCGGCGGCCATCTTGGCGGCGTTGGTCCCCACGACCCCTCCGCCGAGGATGAGGACCTTCCCCGGTAGGACGCCCGGAACCCCGCCGAGCAGCACGCCCAGCCCGCCCTGCGGCTTCTCCAGGTACTTGGCACCCTCCTGGACGGCCATGCGCCCGGCGACCTCGCTCATGGGGGTGAGGAGCGGAAGCTCGCCGGAGGGCAGCTCCACGGTCTCGTACGCGATGGCCACCGATCCGGACTCGACGACCGCCCGGGTGAGCTCCTCGGAAGCGGCGAAGTGGAAGTAGGTGAAGATCACCTGCCCCTGGCGCATCCGCGGCCATTCGGGGGCGATGGGCTCCTTGACCTTCAGTATCATCTCGGCCCGACTCCACACCTCCGCGACGTCCGGGACGATGCGCCCCCCCGCCCTCTCGTAGAAGTCGTCCGTGAACCCGCTGCCGAGCCCCGCGCCCCGTTCGAGGATCACCTCGTGGCCGGCTCCGCTCAGCATCTCCGCTCCCGCCGGCGTGAGCGCCACGCGGTACTCGTCGGGCTTGATCTCCTTCGGAACGCCAATGACCATGTCCTGTCCCGTCGTGATTGTGGTGGCTGGGTCCGTCAGGCCGCGGCGCCCAGCCTGAGCTCCAGCTGCCGCTGCGGATCGTAGTACTCCGTGGCCACGCGCCGTACATCCTCGAGCGTGACCGCGTCGATCCTGGCCAGCAGGCCGTCGAGGCTCAGGAACGGCTCGGAGTGGAGCGCGAACGAAGCGAGCCGGTAGAGCCTGGCCCCGGTCGACTCGAGCGACAGCATGACCTGACCCTTGACCTGTCGCTTGATCTGCTCGAGCTCGGCCGCGGGCAGCCCTTCGGCGGCGACCCGGGCGAGCTCCTGGCGCACCGCCGCTCCGGCCCGGTCCGCGGTCGCGGGCCGGGTGCCCACGTACACGCCCGAGACACCCGAGACGCTGTAGAACGATTGGTACGTGTAGACCGAGTAGCAGAGCGCCAGCTCCTCGCGCACCTTCTGGAAGAGCCGTGAGCTCATCCCCGCACCCATGGCCGCGGACACCAGCGTGAGCGCGTAGCGGTCGGGGTGCGCGTGCCCCGGCACGTCCGTGCCGAACACCAGATGCGTCTGGGCCGAGTCGCGCCGGACGACGGCCATGCCCGACTCGGTGCCCTCCGGCACGGCCACCGGGCGGAAGCGCCGCCCCGCGGCCACCCCGCCGAACAGCCCCTCCACGCGCTCGACGAGCTCGTCGTGCTCCACGTTGCCGGCGGCCGCCACGATCAGGTTCTTGCCCCGGTATCGCTGCCGGTGCAGCGCGCGTAGGCGCCCGGAGTCCATGGAGGAGACGGACTCCTTCGTGCCGAGAATCGAGCGCCCGTAGGGATGTCCCCGCCACAGCCGCTCGGAGTGCAGCTCGAACACGAGGTCGTCCGGTGTATCCTCGACCTGGGCGATCTCCTCCAGCACGACCTGCCGCTCCAGCTCCAGGTCCTCGTCCCGAAGCAACGGATCCAGGACCAGGTCGGCCAGGACGTCCAGCGCCTCGGGAAGGTGCTCGTCCAGGACCCGTGCCTGATAAGAGGTGTGCTCTCGACTCGTGTACGCGTCCAGGGAGCCGCCGAGTCCCTCGAGAGCGATGGCGATTTCGGGAGCGGACCGCTTGAGCGTCCCCTTGAACACGAGGTGCTCGAGCAGGTGGCTCCCTCCGGTGTCCGCCTCGTCCTCGTGGGCAGCACCCTGCCGTACCCAGACGCCCACTGCGGCGGAGCGCACGCCCGAGATCCGCTCGCTCAGGACCTCCACGCCGTTGGGCAGCACGGAGCGCGCCATGGACTCCTGATCGGACGCGTGATGCCCGAGCGCTCGCGGAGCGGCGATGGAGGCTGCCCGGGACACACGCCGCCGCCCGTATCCACGCGCTCGGCGCTCGCTCATGGGCCCCTCAGCCCTTGTCGCCGTCCGTCGCCGCGCCCGCCGCCGCCGTGGTGGCACCGGCCTCCGCGAGCTCCGCGAGCGCCGCCTTCCGCGAGAGCCGCAAACGCCCCTTCTCGTCGATCGAAAGCAGCTTGACCTTCGTGATGTCGCCCTTCTTGAGCACGTCCTCGGTTCGTTCGGTGCGGCCCTCCTGGAGCTCCGAGATGTGGCAGAGGCCCTCGGTTCCGGGCATGATCTCGATGAACGCTCCGAAGGTGGTGGTGTTCTTGACCGGGCCCTCGTAGATGCGCCCCACCTCCGGGTCCTGGACGATCGCCTCGATCATCTCGCGGGCGCGCGCGCCGGCTTCGCCCGACACCGCCGCGATCTTGACGAGCCCGGAGTCGTCGATGTCGATGGTGGCACCGGACTCATCCTGGATGGCGCGTATGGTCTTGCCCTTCGGTCCGATGATCTCGCCGATCTTCTCCGGATTGATCTGGATCGACACGATGCGCGGGGCATAGGCGGACAGGTCGCTGCGCGGCTCGGCGAGCGCCTGGTCCATGACGTCGAGAATGTGCATGCGTCCGGCGCGGGCGCGCTCCAGCGCCTCACGCAGGACGTCGAACGACAGTCCCTGGATCTTGATGTCCATCTGGATGGAGTTCACGCCCTTGCGGGTGCCCGCCACCTTGAAGTCCATGTCGCCCAGCGCGTCCTCCAGGCCCAGGATGTCGGTCAGGACGGCGACGTCGTCACCCTCCTTGATGAGCCCCATGGCCACACCCGCGCAGGGCGCCTTGATGGGCACGCCAGCGTCCATCAGCGCGAGTGAGGAGCCGCAAACAGTGGCCATGGACGACGAACCGTTCGACTCCAGGATGTCGGAAACGATCCGAATCGTGTACGGGAAGTCGTCGTAGGCCGGCAGGAGCGGCTGGATCGCGCGCTCCGCGAGGTTCCCGTGTCCCACCTCCCGCCGCGAAGTGCCCCGGTAAGGCCTGGCCTCCCCCACGCAGAACGGCGGGAAGTTGTAGTGGAGCATGAAGGACTTGGTGATCTCCTCGCGGGAGTCGATCGAGTCGATGCGCTGCTCGTCACGCGCGGTACCGAGCGTGACGACAGCGAGGGCCTGGGTCTGCCCTCGGGTGAAGAGCGCCGACCCGTGCGTCCGCGGGAGCACGCCGACCTCGCACGTGATGGGGCGGATCTCGTCCAGCCCCCGGCCGTCGGCCCGCTCGCCGTTCTCCAGAATCTGGCGGCGCATGGTGCGCTTCTCGATGGAGCGCAGGACCTCTCCCACGTCGCCAGCCATGTCGGCGAAGTCCGCGCTGGCTTCGGTGAGGGTGGCGACCACGTCCTCCCGCAGGGCCGCCATCGCCTGCTGGCGCTCCACCTTCTCCTGCAGGTTCAGGGCCTCCTTCACCTTCTCGGCCGCGATGCTCTCCACCTTCTGCTTGAGCGCCGTGTCCGGCTCGACCGCGGTCCACTCCATGTCCGGGACCCGGTGCCCCTCGAGGAGCTCCCCCTGCAGCGCGCACAGCTCCTTGATGGCTTCGTGTGCCACCTGCAGTCCCTCGAGGATGACCGACTCCTGCACCTCGATCGCGCCGCCCTCGACCATGGTCAGCGCCGCCGCGCTTCCGGCCACCACGATGTCCACGTCCGAGTAGGCGAGCTGCTGGAAGGTCGGGTTGACCACCCACGTGTCCTTGATGCGCCCGATGCGCACGGACGCGACCGGCGTGTTGAACGGTACCTTGGACATGTTGAGCGCGATCGAGGCGCCCACCAGCGCAAGCACGTCGGCGTCGTTCTCCTGGTCCGCCGACAGGATGAAGCACGCGATCTGCGTCTCGTTCATGAAACCGTCCGGGAACAGCGGCCGAATGGGCCGGTCGACCTGCCGGGCCGAAAGGATCTCCTTCTCGCCCGGGCGACCCTCCCGCTTGAAGAAGCCGCCCGGTATCTTGCCCGCGGCGTAGGTCTTCTCCCGGTACTCCACCGTGAGGGGGAAGAACGGGAGATGGGTGGGGTCGTCCTGCACGGTGACGGCGCACAGGATCACCGTATCGCCGTACTGCACCAGGCAGGAGCCGTGCGCGAGCCGGGCCATGCGCCCGATCTCGAGAGACAGCGTGCGTCCGGCGAACTGGCGCTCAATCCTCTGAATCATTTGTCTCTTCTCACTTCGGTATCGGCCGGGTGCTTCCCGGCCATGGGTCGACTGCCCGAAGCGCTTCGTGATGTCCGGAGGAGAGAGCGACCGCCGCTCGGGGCACGCTGTGGCGCGTGAGCCCGGACAGCCAAGTCGATTCGGTGAGGCCGTCTCCCGTCCGAGGCGTCCGACGCCTTCGGTCGAATGGGCCCGCCTTGGCCGCTGCCGAGCCGGGCACCGTACCGCTAGTGCCGCAGACCCAGATCCGCGATGAGCTCACGGTATCGCTCGGCGTCCGTGCGCTTCAGATACTCGAGAAGGCGCCGCCGCCGGCCCACCATCTTGAGCAGGCCTCGGCGGCTGTGGTGATCCTTCTTGTGCTTGTCGAAGTGCGTTCGGAGGTCGTCGATGCGCGCCGTGAGGATCGCGATCTGGACTGGGGCGCTCCCACGATCGTTCTCGTGGAGCTGATACTTCCGGATGAGGTCTTGCTTGACGATCGCCATCGGGCGTCGTTGCCTCCGCGAGAGTCTTTCGCTGCAAGGGAAGCGTCATCGCGTGCGCGGCCGATGCCGCGGCACGACTTCTGAGTCAGCAGCCAAAGCTAGACAAGTCCCGCTGTGCCGTCTACCGCTCGCCTGGCCGCCTCCACGTCCTCCCGCATCTGGTCGACGAGGGCCGAGGCGGTGGCGAACGGCCGCACCTCCCTGAGATAGCGGACGAAGTCGACCCGGACCTCCTCCCCGTAGATGTCCCGATCGAAGTCGAGCAGGTGCAGCTCGATGCTGGGCGGCGAGCCGATGAAGGTCGGGCGTGGGCCGACGTGCAGGGCGCCGGCCTCGGTGCCGGAGCGCAGCACGCCACGCACGGCGTAGATGCCCGGGGGCGGAATGAGCTTGTCGCCGTCCGCAACGACCAGGTTGGCGGTCGGAAAGCCCAGGCCACGCCCCCGACCCTCACCGCGCACGACGACGCCGCGAATGGAGTACGGACGGCCGAGACAGTAGGTGGCCTCGTCCACGCGGCCCGCGCTCAAGGCGCCGCGGATCCGCGACGAGGAGATCGGCTCGCCCATCGCGGAGATCGGCGCCACGACGTCCACCGTGAACCCGAGCTCCGCCCCGATCCGGATCAGCGTCTCCGGGTCGCCCGATCGGTCGCGGCCGAACCCGTGGTCGTACCCGATCACGAGCTCCTCGACGCCCAGGCGCGCCAGCAGGATCTCCTCCACGAAGCGCCTAGGTGGATAGCGTGACAGCGCCTCGGTGAAGGAGAGGAAGACGGCGTAATCGACGCCGCTCTCAGCCAGGATCTCCTTCTTCTCGAGCGGCGTCGTCAGAAGCCGAGGAGCGTGGTCGGGGCGGACGATCCGCAGGGGGTGCGGGTCGAACGTGACCAGGAGGCTCCGGCGACCCGTGGCCGCGGCGCGCTCGCCGATCTCCTGAAGCACACGCCAGTGCCCCTTGTGAACGCCGTCGAAGGTGCCCACGGTCGCCACCGTGCCGCGGTCTCCCGGTATGCCCGGTGGATGCGACCACCCGACCGAGCCGCTCACCCGTGGAACACCTTCTTGGGGTGGAGCAACCCGCCGCGTGCCTCGGCGATCGCCACGATCTGGCCGGCGCACGCCACTACCACCGGCGACTCCACACCCGGGGCTCTCTCTGCGGCGGCGCCGGGCACGGGCAGGGCCGAGCCACGCGGCAGAGGAAGCGTCCCGCCCGCCTCCGCATCGGCGAGCGCCACCGCCTGCCCCTGGCCGAGCCGCCTCGCGGCCTCCTCCCCGACCTGCAGGCTGGGCAGGTGCGCCAGCGAGGCCAGCGGCGAGATCGCGGAGGCGGCTACGCGAGCGCGGTCACCCAAGGCCTCGGGCGGAAGGGCCCGCTCCACGTCGAAGCCCCCGATGGCAGTGCGCCGCAGGTCCGTCAGGTGCGCGCCCACGCCCAGGGCTTCCCCCACGTCGCGCGCGAGCGAGCGGACGTACGTGCCGCTCGAGCAGCGTACCCGGACGCCGAGCAGGGGCAGCTCCAGCGCGGCGAGCGCGAGCTCGTGGACCGTGACGCGGCGCGACTCCAGCTCCACCCGCTCGCCCCGGCGGGCACGTCGATGCATGGCCTCGCCGTCCACCTTCTTCGCCGAGTACTGCGGCGGCACCTGGTCGATCTCACCCGTCAGCCGCTCGAGCGCTGCGACGATCTCTTCCGGGCCGAGCGCCGCCCACCCCTCCCGCTCCCGGACCACGCGTCCCTCCCGGTCGAGCGTGTCGGTCGTGCGACCGAGCCGCATCGTCGCCTGATACGTCTTGTCCAGGGCGGTCAGGTACTCGGCCACACGCGTGGCGCGCCCCACGCACAGAAGCAGGAGACCGGACGCGAAAGGGTCCAGCGTGCCGGTATGGCCCACGCGGCGCGTCCCGATCTCGCGCCGAGCCAGATCGACGATGTCGTGGGACGTCGGGCCGGACGGCTTGTCGACCGGGAGCACCATGTCCCGAGGGTGATCGATCACTCGGGCTCCTCGTCATCGGCCCGCTTCGTCGGACCGGCTCGATCCCGCTCCCGCGAGACCTCGTCCAGGACGTCCTCGATGCGGCGAGCGTGCTCGAGCGAGTGATCGGTCTGGAAGCGCAGCTCAGGAACGCGCCTTATGCGCAGGACGCGCCCCAGTAAGGTACGGAGAAACGGTGCCGCGGCGGTCAGTCCCTCGATCGTGGCGTCGCGGTCCTCGTCGGTAGTGCGCACGTAGACCTTGGCGGATCCGAGGTCCCTGGCCACGTCGACGCCCGTGATCGTGACGAGCCCCACGCGCGGATCGCGCACCTCGGTGCGGATCAGCGCCGACAGCTCGCGCTTGAGCTGCTCGTTCAACCGAGCCAGCCGCTTCCCGAACATCGCGGGATTCCTAGTGGATCTCGCGCGTGACGCGCATGATGATCGCTTCCCCGTGGTTCTCCACGAAGCGGTCGGCCTTGTCCAGGATCGACTCGACGATCCGCCCCTCCGTGCCGACCAGCGCGATCGTCAGCCTGGCGCGCGAGTGCACGTCCTGCAGGCCGGTCTCGGCCACCGAGACGTTGAACCTCTGCCTGAGACGGTCGCGGAGCGAGCGGACGACGGAGCGCTTCTGCTTCAGTGAGGTGCACCCGGGAAGCGAGAGCTCCCAGGTGAGCGAGGCGACGACCATGGCGCCGGAACGTGCCGTCAGGTCGCGCTGGCCAGCGTGCGAGCGACCTCCTCGATGGTGTAGCACTCGATGACGTCGCCGACCTTCACGTCATTGAAGTTCGCGATCCCGATGCCGCACTCGAAGCCCTCGCGGACCTCCTTGACGTCGTCCTTGAAGCGCTTGAGCGATCCGACCTCGCCGTCGTACACGACGATGCCGTCACGGATCACGCGCGCGTGGCCCTTGCGGTCGATGCGACCCTCGGAGACGTAGCAGCCGGCGATGGTTCCGACCCTGCTCACCTTGAAGACCTCGCGAACTTCGGCTGTGCCCTCGATGGTCTCCTTCTTCTCGGGTGTGAGCATGCCCTCGAGCGCCGCGGTGACGTCGTCCACGGCCTCGTAGATCACGTCGTAGACGTGTATGTCGACCTCGGTGCGCTCGGCCACGTGGCGTGCGGCGGTCTGCGGTCGCACGCGGAAGCCGATGATGACGGCACCCGCGGTCTGCGCCAACAGCACGTCGGACTCGTTGATGGCGCCCACGCCCCGGTGGATGATCTCCACCTCCACCTCGTCCGTCCCCAGCTGCTCGAGCGCGTCGGACAGCGCCTGCACCGAGCCGTCGACGTCGCCCTTGATGACCAGCGGCAGCGTGGAGGTTTCGCCCGCCGCGACCAGCGCGCCGAAGTCGCCGAGCTTGACGCCCCGCTCCCGGATGCGGAGCTGCTTCTCGCGATCGAGCCGCTGGCGCGTTCCGGCGATCTCCGCCGCGCTCTCCGAGTCCATGGCCTGGAAGGTGTCGCCCGCCTGCGGAACGCCCCCGGCGCCCAGCACCTGGACGGGGCTGGAGGGTCCGGCCTCCTGCACCGGGTGGCCCCGCTCGTCCAGCATGGCTCGGACGCGGCCGTCGTACAGCCCGCAGATGAAGGAGTCGCCCACCCGCAGCGTGCCCTTCTGGATCAGCACCGACACGACCGGCCCCTTGCCGACGTCGAGCTGAGCCTCGATCACGGTGCCGAAGGCCTCGCGGTCGGGGTTGGCCTTCAGCTCGAGCATCTCCGCCTGGAGCAGGACCTTTTCGAGCAGGTCCTCGATGCCTTGGCCGGTCTTTGCGGAGATCTCGGCCGCGAGCACGTCGCCTCCGAAATCCTCCACGTTCACGTTGTGCTGCAGGAGCTGCTGCTTCACCCGATTCGGATCGGCCGACGGCAGGTCGACCTTGTTGATGGCGACCACGATCGGCACGCCCGCGTTCTTGGCGTGGCTGATGGCCTCGACGGTCTGCGGCATGACCGCGTCGTCGGCGGCCACGATCAGGATGACGATGTCCGTGACGTCGGCGCCACGGGCGCGCATGGCGGTGAAGGCCGCATGTCCCGGAGTGTCGAGGAACGCGATGCTCCGCCCGTCCTCGAGGTCGACGTGGTACGCGCCGATGTGCTGGGTGATGCCGCCCGCCTCTCCGGCCACCACGTTCGTCTTCCGGATGCGGTCCAGGAGCAGGGTCTTGCCGTGGTCGACGTGCCCCATGACCGTGACCACCGGCGAGCGGGGCTTGAGGTCTCCGGGCGCATCCTCGACCTCCTCGATCTCCGGCTCCGATCCGTACTCCTCCTCGCGCACAGCGGTGAAGCCGAACTCGTCGAGCAGCATCTCGATCTGATCGAAGTCCAGTCGCTGGTTCATGGTCACCAGGAGCTGGAGATTCTTGAACGCGGAGCCGATGATCTCCATCGGGGAGATGTCCATGAGCTCGGCGAGCTCCGATACCGTCAGGAACTCGTTCACGCGGACCGTGGTGCGCTCCCGCTCCTGCTCCTGACGCTGGTGCTCGTCCTGCGCCTCCTGCTCTTCGACCGTGAGCCGCTGACCCTTCCGGCGACGCTTCTTGCCCTTGCCGCCCTTCAGCTCGGCCATCACGCGCTGGATGTTGGACTGCACGGCGTCCTGATCGACGCCCTGCCGCCTCTTGCCCTTCTTCTTCTCCCTACGCTTGCGCCGCCCGTCGGGGGTGTAGCCCTCGGCTTGGATCCGAACCCGCCCTTCCGGGCCGGCGCTCGCGGCCGGTGTCGGTGTGGGCCTGCGGATGGTACGGACGGGCGCGTCGCCCGCACCGGCGCGCACCGGCGCCGGCTTCTGGTCGTGGCGCTCTTCCCCCAGTACGTCCATCTGCACCAAGGCCTCCGCGGCCGTGGGGAGGTCCCCCGGCTCGAGCTGGTCCGCTTCGAGCGTCGGCGGCCGCTCGACCTCGGGCGGTGCCCGGTGCTCGAGCTCGACCGGCTCCGGCTCCTCGGACTCCAGCTGGTCGGCTTCGGCCCGCGGCGGCTCCGGCTCGGAGGACGGCTCCGCTGCCACGTCCGCCACGGCGGGGTCCTGGTCACGCGACTCCCCGACGACCTCTCCCTCGTCCCTATCGTCGCCGAGCTCCGCGGCATCGGACGCCGGCTCCGGAGGCAAGTCCTCCCTTCGCCGACGGCGGCGGCGGCGGCCGGAGCTGGGAGCCGCCTCCTCGAGCGCGGCCCGGACGGCCTCGGCCGGATCCTTGCGCCCCGCCCGGCGCTCCCGCTCGACCTTCGCGAGCACCTTGGCCATCTGGCCGTCCGTGATGGTCGCGCCCTCGTCGGTGACGGGAATGCCCATCTGCCGCAGAAGCGCGATCAGCGCGTCGGCGTCGACCTTCAGATCTTCCGCTAACTCGATAACCTGCATGCTCTGCCCTATTCCTCCACTCCAGCGGCGCCGCGTCCGTTCCGCGCACCGACCAGGCCCTCGAGGAGCCGATCGGCGAACGAGACGTGCGTCACGGCGACCGCCGACAGCGGCGCGAGCCCTACGGCCGCGCCCAATGTGTTACGATCCCCCAGGATCGCCTGGGGGATCGGCCGGTCGTGCATCGTCCTTCGGATCTTATCCAACTGGACGCGCGAGGCGTCCCCAGCCACCAATACCAACCGGGCCTCGCCCTCTCGGATCGCCCGGCGCACCGCTTCGGTCCCCGAAGCGACGGCGCCGGCCCGACGGGCCAGGCCCAAGAGCCCGAGAGCCTCACTCCTCGGGTTCGCCATCTTCATCCGACTCCACCGCCACCGCGGTGGCCTCCTCGACCGGCTCCTCCACGGCACCCTCCGAGCGGGGCTCCTCCCCGTCGTCATCGCCGCCGGCATCGCCGGAACCTTGCTCGCCTTCGACAACCGTCAGCTCGTCGATGAGCTGCAGGAGCCGGTCCGCGTCCTCCTCGCCGAGGCCGGCGATACCGAGGAAATCCCGCCGCTCCAAGTCGATGATCTGAAGGAAGGTATCATATCCAGCGGCGGAAAGGGCCGCCAGTGTGCCCGCCGTCAGATCCAGCTCCGCCAGCGGAAAGTCCGCCGTCTCGTACTGCTCCTCCTGCGAGGAGCTGAAGAGCGAGAGATCGGCGCCCCGCTCGAGCCACTCGCGCGACCCGTACAGGTCGATCTGCCACCCGATGAGCTGCGAGGCCAGACGCACGTTCTGTCCATTGCGCCCGATGGCCAGCGAGAGCTGATCCTCGTCGACGATCGCCGTGATCACCTGCCGCTCCGGATCGCTCACGACCTTGGACACCCTGGCCGGGGCGAGGGCTCGCCGCGCGAACACCTCGGTGTCGGGATGCCATGGAACGATGTCGATGCGCTCCCCACCCAGCTCGGAGACCACCGCCTGGACACGAGAGCCCTTCAGGCCGACGCACGCGCCCACCGGATCGATGGACTCATCGCGGCTGTACACGGCGATCTTGGTGCGGCCGCCCACCTCCCGGGCGATCTCGCGAATTTCGACGATGCCCTGGTAGATCTCGGGAACCTCGAGCTTGAACAGCGCCGCCACGAACAGCGGATCGGCGCGCGACAGGATCAGGCGCGGACCCTTGGGCGTCTCCTCGACCTTCTTGAGCACCGCACGGATGGGATCGCCCTGCCGGAACCGCTCCCGCGGGTTCTGGTCCTTCCACGGAATGATGGCCTCGGCGTCCCGCGACCGGTTGAGCATCAGCACGAGCTTGCCGCGCTCGATCTGCTGGACCTCTCCCGAGAGGAGCTCGCCCACCTGGTCGGCGAACTCGTCGCGAATGCGATCGCGCTCGTTCTCGCGCACCCGCTGGACGATGCGCTGCTTGACAGCCATCACGGCGTTGCGGCCGAAGTCGGCGAAGGCGACCGGGATCTCCATGACGTCGCCGACCTCGTACGTCTCGTCGTCCCAGCGGGCCTCATCGAGGGAGATCTCGGAGGCGGGGTCCTCGACCTCTTCCACGACGCGCCGGAGGACGACGATGTCGAACTCGCCCGTGTCCTCGTCGATCTCGATCTCGGCCTGTACCGTGGCGCCGTAGATGCGCGCGAGTCCCGCCAGAATCCCGTCCTTCACGAGATCCGTCATCTCCTCGTCGGACAGGCTCTTGGTAGCCGCCACATCTCTGAAAGCCGCAACGATCTGGGCCGCGTTCACCATCTTCTATATCCTCACTTCCACGTGAAGACGAGGTGAGCCCTCCGGATGTCCGACCTCGGAATGCTCACCTCGTCGCCGTCGGGCAGCCGGAGCAGGACCTGCTCCGACCCCGACTCCGTCCCCCGCAACCCCAGGAGCTCGCCCTCCAACCGCCGCGCCCTTCCCGCCAGCACGTCGTTGCCGTTCACCGCGACGCGCTCGCCCCGGAACCGCTCGAAGTCGCTGCCCTTCACCAGCGGCCGATCGACCCCCGGCGACGAGACCTCGAGCACGTACCGCTCCGACAGCGCCTCCACCGCGTCCAGCCATGGCTCGAGCGCCCGGCTCACGCTGGCGCAATCGTCCACCGTGACCCCGCTCCCCGGAGCCGCGCTCGGGCGATCGATGCTCAGCTTCAGGAGCGGACGGCGGCCGCTGCCTCCCCACCGGACATCCACGAGCTCGTAGCCCAAGGCCGCCACTCGGACTTCCAGCTCGCGCTCGATTTCCGGCACAACGCGCATCGACGACCAACCTCCAATCAACATTCTGGGGCACGCCGCAACCGCGACGAACCCCAGTCCACATCGAACAAAAAAGCGGGGGCGACCAACTCCCCCACTTCGTAAGGAGTCCCTCAGGGCGACTCCGCAGGCTCGGCAATATAGTCGGCGCGCGCAACGGGCTCAAGGTGCCGCACCCGTCGGTGGCGCGCATCTGAGCGTCACATCAGGGTTCGCTCCGCCGTTGCGGGCATCCCACGGGGCCGGCCGGCGCTACGGGGCGCCCGCGTCCGGCGCCTCGTCGGCCGTGGAGGATCCAGGGGCGAGCACCTGCTCCTCGAGCGCTGCGAGCCGTTCCCGCAGCTCCTCGACGGTCTCGCGCAGCCGGTCGAACTCCTTCTGTTGCACGAAATCGAACCGCTCGCGCGCGTCGTCGGCGGCCGATTGCGCCTTGGCCAGCGCATCCTTCATGACCCCCTTCGCCCGGTCGCTCGACAGGTCGCCACGCTCGCGCGCCTCCTGGATGGTCTCCTCCAGCGCGTCCTTGAATGCCGACAACACGCCGATGCCCTGGCGGATGCCCTCCGACATCTTCTCGCGCGCGCTCCGCTTCTGCCCCTGCTGCTCGTTCATCGGTTCGTCCTCGATGGTTTCTTCGTCGCCCGCCGAGCTATACCCCTCGCGCACGGCGTGTGCCCGATCCGGCGCCAACGGGGCGCAGCGGGCAGCACGCGGCAACGCGTCCGCCGAAGCCGGCAGACCGTCGGCGGAGCGCGCCCTCCTCGCAGCGTCGCTCCGTGCCGCGACGCTCCGTGCGACGCTCCGTCCGACGCTGCGTGCCGCGACGCTCCGGGCCGCGACGCTCCTAGCG
>Ga0302046_10003481_pt1 | contig 14228 bp, 15 predicted proteins | sample RVTome_11_FD_200261 | JGI IMG/M metagenome (GOLD analysis project Ga0302046, IMG submission 200261) | Soil microbial communities from uranium-contaminated site in the Upper Colorado River Basin, Wyoming, United States - RVT147D111 (version 2) ...
CCTTCGGTCCGGCTCGTTGCGGATGTAGCGCCGCCTCATGGGGCGCCGCGGCGCGCGTGAGCGTCGCGCCGTGCCTGCGCCTCGCGGCGCTCGCCGACGTCTCGTCCTTCGGGACCTTCCCGGTCCTCGTGAGCCTCACCGGCCCCATGAGGTTGCCGGCGCACGGGTGCAATCGCGTCCGCCGCGGCTCCGCCCGCACCCTGGGCCGAAGCGTCCCTCGCCGGGCGCAGCCTCTCGACCGACACGCTTTCGGCCCGCTCGAAGTCGGTCCCGCCCGGCGGCCGGCGGTAGGCCGTGATCTCCATGGAGGTGGGGCCGACGCAAACTTGGTTCAGGCTGTTCCAGCCCCGCTCGCCTCCCCGTCCCCGACCGGACGTCGTGGTGCCGCAGGCGATCAGCGGAATCCCGGGGCCGGCTCGCTCCGATACCAGCTCGCCCGAGAAGAGCACGCGCGTCTGGTGGATGTGCCCACCGAGCACGAGGTCGACACCCATGTCCTCGAACGCTTCGAGCAACGCCCGCGCGCGCGGCAGCGGCCGCCCGCCCTCGCCCGCGACGGTCGGGACGAAGTGGTGGTGGACGACGAGCACGCGTACGTCGGTATCCGGGGCCTCGGAGAACGCGCTCCGGGCGAAGTCCACCTGCGCCGCGTCCAGCCGGCCGCCCACGATCGCCCGGTGAGGCGCGGCGGAGCTGAGCGCCACGAACGTCGCCCCCTCCACCCTCGTCACCTCGTTCAGGTGCGGGGAGACGTGTCTCCGCCAGTTCCGGTACGGAGCGAAGAGGCGCTCCCACACCCGGTACAGCGGCACGTCGTGATTTCCGGGCGTGACCACCACCGGCCCGTCGCCCAGCTCCTCGAGCAGGCGGGCGGCTCGGACGAACTCGCGCGGCTTGGCGCGCTGGGTGAGGTCGCCGGCCACCACGACCACGTCCGGGCCGACGGCGCGCGCGAAGCGCACCAGCGCCGCGGCCGCGTCGGGCCGGAACGGCTTGCCGCATTGGAGGTCCGAGAGGTGCAGGATGCAGAGCATGACGTACGCCTCCGGATCACGCGGCGGCGGGCTCCGGGTGAGCCCGTCGCGAGATCCTCGCCACCCCGACCACGCCCACGGCGACCACGGCCAGGCTGATCACCTGGGCCAGCGTCAACGCCCCGAAGAACCGATCGTCCTTGGCGCGCAGGAACTCCACCAGGAATCGCTCGACTCCGGCCAGCATAAGCCACAGCATGAACAGCCATCCCGGGGCGTGCCGGCCCCGCAGCCTCCAGAGCACGAAGAAGATCAGCGTGCTCATCGCCACCTCGTAGAGCTGCGTCGGATGGACCGGCACGACCTGCCCGTAGCGCTCCACGAGCTCGGGATCCACGCTGATTCCGAACAGCCGCTCGATCTGGTCGACGTGACTGGGCGGCGTGCCGCGCGGGAACCGGACTCCAACCCACGAATCCGTGGGCCGCCCCCAGTCGTCGCCGACCAGGAAGCAACCGATCCTGCCGACCGCGTACGCGAGCGCGAGCGCGGGCGCGATGGCGTCCGCCGTGGCGGCGAGCGGCAGCTTCTGCCGGCGGATCTCCCAGACGACCAGGGCCGTGGCCAGAACGAAGCCGCCGTACCATACGAGCCCCCCGCGGGAGAGGATCATCCCCAAGGGGTCGGCCGCGAGCTCCCGGTAGTTCAGGAGGAGGTAGTAGAGCTTGGCGCCGACGATGCCGCCCACGACCGCCATGAACACGAGATCCCACGCCCGGTCGGGGTCCTCCCCCATGCGGCGCATCTCCGCACGGAGCACGTACCCGCCCGTGAGGAAGGCGAACAGCATGAAGACACCGAACGACGTGATCGGCGCCCCGCCCAGAAGGGGGAACCAGCTCGGCAGCTCGAAGATGACCGGGTACATAGCGTGTTAGTTTCGCGGCTCAGGGTCGGTGCGCAAACCGGGGAACGCGAGCGCCGCCGACGCCGAGCCGTCCATCGCCGCGATCTCACCCCGGTCGTACCGGAAGCGGGCCGCGCGCGCGACCATGGCACCGTTGTCCAGCGAGAGGCGCGGCGACGCGTGCAGGAGGCGGCCCTCGGCTCCGAGTCGCCGGGCGATCTCCTCCCGCAGCGCGCGGTTCGCGCTCACGCCTCCGCCCAGGAGCACGCGCCGGCAGCCCGTCTCCTCCACGGCGCGGAGGGTCTTCGACGCCAGGACGTCCACCGCGGCCTCCTGGAACGCGGCCGCGACGTGGGCCCGCTGCGCATCGAGCTCGCCCCGGGCCTCGACGCCCGCCACCAGCTCGACCACCGCCGTCTTGAGGCCGCTGAAGGAGAAGTCGTAGTAGTCGCGCTCACCCGGCCGCTGATTGCGGCGCAGCATGGGACGCGGGAGCCGGTGGCGCGCGGGATCGCCCGACTCCGCCAGCCGCTCCAGCGCCGGACCTCCCGGGTAGGGAAGGCCGAGGAGCTTGGCGACCTTGTCGAAGGCCTCCCCGGCGGCGTCGTCCCGGGTGGCGCCCAGAAGGCGGTACTCGCCCCAGGCAACCGCGTGGAGCAGCAAGGTGTGCCCGCCCGACACGAGCAGCGCCACGAACGGCGGCTGGGCCTCGGGCCGCTCCAGCGAGGGCGCGAACAGGTGCGCCTCCATGTGGTGGACCCGGACCCAAGGCTTGTCGAGCCCGTAAGCAGCGGCCTTCGTCCAGCACACGCCCACCAGCAGCGCGCCGATCAGCCCCGGACCCGCCGTCACGCCGAGGACGTCGATATCGGCCAGCGTCACGCCGGCCCGCGAGAGCGCCTCGGCCACCACCGCGTCCACCTTCTGGAGGTGTGCGCGGGCAGCCAGCTCGGGCACCACGCCGCCGTAGACCTCGTGCACGTCCTGGGAGAGGATCACGTGCCCCAGCATCGCGTCGTCTCCCGACAGCACGGCGGCCGAGGTCTCGTCGCAGGAGGTCTCCAGGCCCAGCACGAGCGGGCGCGGTCGCCCGGTCACGTGTCGTCCCGCCGCGGCCGGAGCCCCTCCTCGTCGGTTGCGCGACGCACCGTGACGACGTCGATGGCGGGAACGGCGGTCACGAGCTCGGGGACGCCCTCGACCTGAATCGGGACGCGCCGCTCCTCTCCGGGCTCCATGCCCAGCAGCAGCTCCGGCGCGACCCACACCCGGAGGCGTGACGGGTCGAGGGACGACACCAGCATGCGCGCGCCCTGGATCCGCACGTCGACCGCCTGGGGGCTGGTCACCACGGCATCGTCGCCGGCCTCCACGTCGGCGTGCACGGGCAGCCCGGTGAGGAGCCGCTCCACCCGGTCGTCCACCCGGAACCCCAGCGCCACCTCCTGGGGCGACACGAACGCGCTGGACAGGCCCACCGTGTCGATGGCGACCGTGAAGATCCGCGAGCTCGAGACCCGCGAGAGGTCGAACGGCTCGAGGAGCACGGAGTCGAGCACGCCAATCAGGCTCTCGGGTCCTCGAACCGTCACCCACCGCGGGTTCAGTCCGACCGCGCTGACGAGGGCGAGGTCCCTGGGCACGCGACCGCGGAGGCGCGGGGAGACCGGCACCAGGCGCGCGACCGCGGGCTCGAACGAGAGCGTCACCGACGCGGGCGAGATCGACTCGACCCGCACGCCGGCGCGCCCCCCCAGGTCGACCCACTCGCGGCGGAGTTGGACCACCGTGTCCGAGGACGCCACCGTGGTGATTGGCACGCGAACGCTCGTGCCGTCCCTGGCGAGCCGGATGATCTCGCGCGCGGGGCCGCCGAGTCGCAGCTCCACGGTCGCCGGCGCCGGCATGCCGGCCGCCGCCCAACCGGTGTCGGCGACCTCAACCAGCACGGGCACCGCCGAGAACGTCTCCTGGTTCGGCGGCTCGGCCTGAACCAGGGCCCAGAGGAAGACGGAGAGCGCCAGGGCGGACACCTTCAAGCGCCAGTTGCGCACCAGCGCGTCCGGAGGCCCGATCATGACGGCCCCACTACCCCGCCAGGAGCCGGCGGACGAGCTCCTCGTTCACGGGTGCGTCCCACCGCGTGGGTCCGGCGACCTTCTTGTAGATGGTCCCGTCCCGGCCGATGACGAAGCTCTCGGGAACGCCGGTGGTCTGATACGTTCGCTGGATGTCGCCGGACGGGTTGTGGAGAAGGGTGAACGTCAACCCCAGCGCGTCCGCGAACGCCTCCAGATCGCCCCCACGGTTTCCCATCGCGTCCCGCTGTCCGAGCGGCGCGTCGACGCTCACCGCGAGGATCTCGAAATCCTCACCCTCCAGGGAGTCGTACAGCCGCTGCATGGACGGCATCTCCTCGCGGCATGGCGCGCACCAGGTGGCCCAGACGTTCAGCAGGACGACCTTCCCCCTGTAGTCGACCAGCCGCACGGGTTCGCCCTCGAGGCTCGCCGCCGTGAAGTCCGGGGCGGCGCTGCCCGTGATGACCGGACGGTAGCGCTCCCGACCCATCCAAGCGACGAGCACGAGCACGCCGGCCGAGAGGACGACCCACAGATAGGGCGAGCGTGCGAAGCTGCGCTTCATCGAACGAATCCTGCCACTTCCGAGAGCCGGTACCGCGGGTGGGGCCGAACGCCCAGGATGCTACGGCCCGCGCGGGTCATTGTTCCCTGCCACGCCCCCGCCGGCCGACCCGCAGCCGGACCTCGCTGCCGCGCCTGAGCTCCATGTCGGCCGCGGGCTCCTGCTCGACGATGACCCCCTGGTCGCGGCCGAAGCGAAACACCTCCTCGATCTCGGAGACGACGAGCCCGAGCGAGTCCAGAAGGAGCACCGCCTCGGCTTCCTCCATGCCGAGCACGAGCGGCATCGCGACCACGCGCGGGCCCGAGCTCACCACGAGCCGAACCTGGGATGGGAGCGCGACCATGCTCTCGGGAGCGGGGGCCATGTCCACGACCCTGCCACGCGGAGCGTCGGCGTCCGTAGTGTCGACAGAGACGAGGAAGCCGCTCGCCTCGAGCACGATTCGGGCCCGTGCCTGCTCCAGGCCCACCACGTCCGGCACGGCGCGCCGCTGCGGTCCGAGGCTGAGGGTCACCCGCACCGGGCTGCCAGGCCGAGCGACCTGACCCGGCAGGGGCGCCTGCCCGAGAATCAGGCCCTGGGTGGCAGAAGGGTGCATGAGCGAGTCCACGGTTCCGAGCTCCAGCCCCGCGCCGGCCAGCCGCTCGGTGGCGCTGACGAGCCCCAGACCGCGAAGGTCCGGGACCTCGAACATGTCGCCCGGGGGTGGCGGCGCGGGGAACAGCACACGGGTCGAAAGGAGATAGCCGATCAGCCACCCGGACAGCGCGAGCCCCGCGACGACGCCCGTGAGCTGCAGCCACTCCGGAAGGTCCCGCCGCCAGTCGAAGTCGCCATCGAAGGCGCCGTAACGCCGGCGCCCCCGGCTGCGCTCCAACGATCCGCCGAGCCTCATGCCACCTTCCTCATGCGAGCCGCGAACGCGCCGTCGAACCCCTCGGCTCCGGGCATGACGCGGAGGCATCCACCCGCGTCCAGGTAGCGGGAAGGGACGGCGTCGGTCGCCTCGATCCGGAAGTCCGTGTGCCGTGCGAGGAAGGTCTCGATCTGTCCCTCATTCTCCTCGGGCTCGAGCGTGCACGTCGAATACGACAGGATTCCGCCGGCGCCGAGCAGCAGGGCGGAGGCCTCGAGCATCTCCCGTTGAAGGGTTGTCAGCTTGTGGATCGAAGCTTCCTCGAGCCGCCAGCGGGCATCGGGGTGACGAGCCAGCGTACCCGTTCCGGAGCACGGGACGTCGAGCAGCACCACATCCGCCGAGCGCAGCGGCGGACGACGAGCATCCGCGACCACGCAGTCGATCTTGCGCCCCGCTCGACGGACGTTCTCCATGACCATACCTATGCGTGATTCCGAGCGGTCGGCAGCCAGAGTATAGGCGGGGCGATCCGACACGGCGAGCACTTTACCGCCGGGAGCCGCGCAGAGGTCCACGAGGCGGCAGCCGCGAGGAATGTCGGCGTACATCGAAGCGAGGTTAGCCGCCGGGTCCTGAACCACCGCCGCTTTCAGAACGGCGAGCGCCTCCGCGGCGTCGGAGCCGGACTGGAGCCGTACGCAGCGAGTGCCTTCGCTCACGGGCTCCGCCGCGATCCCCGACTCCGCCAGCCGCGCCGCGGCGGCGGCGGGATCCAGGTGGAGCGGCACGATGTTGACCGCCGGACGCGCGTTGTTCGCCTCCACCAGGCGGCGCACGTCCTCCACGCTCCAGTGCGAGAGCCATCGCTCGATGAGCCAACGCGGGTGCGAGCCCCACGACGCCAGGAAGCCGGCCGGGTCCACCCCCACGGAGGGAAAGCGTTCGGGCCCCGCTCCCGAATCCGCCACCTTGCGCAGCACCGCGTTGACCAGGCCCGTGGGCGCGTGGCCCAGGACGTCCCTGCACTGCTCGACGGTCTGGGCGACCGCGGCGTACACCGGCACGCCGCCCATGCACAGCAGTTGGTAGGCGCCGAGGCGGAGGATCTCCAGCAGCGTCGGGTCCACCTCGGTCAGCGGCCGATGCAGGTGCAGGCCGAGCAGGTGGTCCAGCCGCCCGCGCAGCCGCGTCACGCCGTAGCTCAGCTCGTGCGCGAACGCGCGCTCGCGCGGCTCCAGGCCCGGGGCCAGGGCTCCGAACGCGCGATCGAGCCGGCGCCCCCGCTCCGCCTGCAGGCGCGCCTCGAGCGCCGCTCGGCGCCCGCCGCTCGCTTCCCTCAGGCGAGCATCCCCTTCCGGGGTGAGGAAGGAACGGCGATCTCGCGCGACGGCATGCGACCCGCCAGGAACGCCTGGCGACCGGCCTCGACCGCGTGCCTCATGGCGTGCGCCATGCGTACCGGATCGTCCGCCGCCGCGAGCGCGGTGTTCATGAGAACCCCGTCGACTCCCTGCTCCATGGTGATGCACGCGTCCGAGGCGGTACCCACCCCCGCGTCCACGATCACGGGAACCTCGAGCCGCCGCTTGATCTCGCGGATGAAGTACGGGTTCACCACGCCGAGGCCGCTCCCGATGGGGCTGGCGAGCGGCATCACGGCCACGCACCCGGCGTCCTCGAGCCGCAGCGCCGTCACCAGGTCGTCGTTGGTGTAGGCCATGACCTTGAAGCCTTCCGCGGAGAGGATGCGGGCGGCCTCCAGCGTGGCGCGCACGTCCGGCAGCAGCGTGCGCTCGTCGCCGATCACCTCGAGCTTCACGAAGTCGTTGAAGCCGGCCGCCCGGGCGAGCCGGGCGTAGCGCACCGCGTCCTCCGCGTCGTAGCAGCCAGCGGTGTTGGCGAGGAGGAAGAGCTCGTCGGCATCGAGGTGGTGGAGGATCGCCTCCTCCTTGGTGCGGTCGAGGTCCACGCGTCGGACCGCGACCGTGACCATCTCCGCGCCGGACGCGCGGATCGCATCGACCATGATCCGGTTCGTGGCGTACTTGCCCGTGCCGACGATCAGCCGGGACCGGAAGCGGACACCGCCGAGCTCGAGCGGCGTATCCGCGTCCGGGGCGGCGTCGACGGCAAGCTGCGTATCCGCCATCTCAACCTCCGCCCACGAAGTGGACGAGCTCCATGGTATCGCCTTCCTCCACGACGACGTCGCCGTAGCTGTCGCGCTCGATGATGTCGCGGTTCAGCTCCACGACCACCATGCCGGGATGGAGGTCGAGGGACTCGAGCAGCGCGCGCACGCTCTGCCCGCGCTCGACGTCGCGCTCCTTGCCGTTGACCCGAACGCGGATCGTGGCCTTGGTCTTCACCGTGTGCTTCCCCTTGCTGGTTCCGCTTCCGCCTTCATGAGCTCCTCGAGGTAGCGGGCGACCGCCGAGGCCGGATCGCCAGCGTCCCAGACGCCGCTGACGACGGCCACGCCGTATGCGCCCGCGGCCCTCACCGCCCCTACGCGGCGGGGGCCGATCCCGCCGATGGCGAGCACCGGGAACCCCACCGCGCCCGCGGCGGCCCGGGCCAGCGCGTCGGGGCCGAGCCCGGTGGCATCGGGGTGGGTCGGCGTCCGGAACATGGTACCCAGGAAGGCGTAATCTGCGCCCTCCGAGCGCACGGGGCCCGCCGCTTCGGGCTCGTGCACCGACGCCCCCAGCCACGCATGCCCCAGGAGGCGCCGCGCCTCGCGCACGGGAAGCGACCTGCGCCCGAGGTGCGCGCCGTCGGTACCGGCGACCAGGGCCACGTCGACCCGGTCGTTCACGATGAGGAGCGCTCCGCTCCCGCGCGCATCGGGCAGAAGCGCTCGCGCGAGCTCGAACAGCGTGGCGCCGCCGGTGCGCGGACCGCGCACGTGCAGGGCGAGCGCTGCTCCGCCGGCCGCGAGCACGCCGGCCGCCGCGCGCCTCCACCCCTCCCGTGCCAAGACCCGGTCGTCGGTCACGACGTGAAGGCGAGGCAGCGGCGCCCGCGTCGTGCGCGGCGGACCGATCAGCTCCGCTCCCCCGCCGTCCGCGCGCTCACTCGAACGTCCGGCCGGCGGCGACGCCGCGCCCCTCACTCGAACGTCCGGCCGGCGGCGACGCCGCGCCCCTTGATCCAGTCCGCGGCGGCCATCCTTCGCCGGCCGGGCGGCTGGACCTCTGTGAGGACGAGCACGCCGTCACCCGTGGCGACGGTGAGGCCGATGGCAGGATCGGCTTCGAGCACCGTGCCGGGCGGCGCGTGCGGCGGAGGCGCCGTGTCGCTGCGGGCGCCGACCCCGCCGGACTCCGTCGCGCCCACGCTGAGCGACCCCCGCCCCGTCGCCACCGCCCCGATCACGGGACGGAAGAGCTTGACCGGCTTTCCGTCCAATAGCGTCCAAGCGCCAGGCACGGAGTCCATGCCGCGTACGTGGAGCGCGACGTCTCGCGAGGGGCGGTGCCACGAGATCCGCGCGGTTTCGCGGTCGATCTTGGGGGCGTAGGTGGCGTCTTCGTGGCGTTGCCCGACCTCCTGGGCCTTGCCCGCGCTCATGAGCGCGAGCGCCTCGATCAGCGCCTCGGCGCCGAGCTCGGAGAGGCGTAGCGCGAGGTCGCTCGCGGTCTCGTCCGGCAGAATCGGCTCCGCCACCTGGTGGATGATGGGGCCCGCATCCATGGCCTCGACGATGCGCATGATCGTCACGCCCGTGCGCTCGTGGCCACGCATGATGGCCCAGTTGACTGGCGCGGCGCCGCGCAGCTCCGGCAGGAGCGAAGCGTGCACGTTGATCGAGCCCAACCGTGGGACGTCGAGCACCTCGCGCTTCAGGATGTGTCCGTAGGCCGCGACGACGGAGACGTCCGGCCGGCACTCGCGAATGGCATCGACGAACTCCGCGGAGCTGGGCCGCTCCGGGCACAGCACGGCGAGACCCAGCTGGCCAGCCACCTCCTTGACGGCCGATGGCCTGGTGCGGCGCCCCCGTCCCGCCGGACGATCCGGCTGTGTCACGACGCCCACGAGGCGGAATCCCTCGTCGTCGAGCGCCCTCAGCGAGGGCACGGCGAACTCCGGTGTGCCCCAGAACAGAACCTTCACCCGACTTCCTTACGCCTCCGCGGTCGACGCGCCGGGGCCTCCAACCGCCGCGGCCACGACGTCTCCTCCGTCGACGCGGCGGGGGGGGCCTCCTGGTCCAGCCTCATGACGCCTCGGCCTCCAGCTTCCTCCACTTCTTGAGGAGCATTCTTCGCTTCAGGGCGCTCACGCGGTCGAGGAAGAGCACGCCCTCCAGATGGTCGATCTCGTGCTGGAGGGCACGGGCGAACAGCGCGTCGGCCTCGACCGTCACCTCCCGACCCTCGGGATCGGCCGCCTCCACCCGCACGCGGACCGGCCGCTGCACGATCTCCTCGAGGCCCGGAATGCTCAGGCAGCCCTCCGGCTCCTTGGCAGTGTCGGTGCTGCTCCACGTGATGCGCGGATTGACGAGGGCGAGCCGCGTGTCCGGCCGATCCTCTCGGCGCAGGTCCACCACGAGCACGCGCTTCGACACGCCCACCTGGGGCGCGGCCAGCCCCACACCCTCCGCGTGGTACATGGTCTCGAACATGTCGCGCACCAGCGAGCGCAGCTCGGCGTCGAACTCCGTCACCTCCTCCGTCGTGGTCCGCAGGACGGGATCGCCCAGGAGCACTATGTCGCGAATCGGCACGTCAGCCTTCCTTGCCGTCTCCTTGGACCTCGAGAACCGTGGCGATGCGCCCGCGATCGACGGTGATGCGGGTGTTCTCGCCCGTCCGCACGGTGAGCCTGTTCTCCTCGACGTGCACGACCTTTCCGATGATGCCGCCGCTCGTGACGATCTCGTCGCCCTTCTTGATATGCTTCAGCATCTCCTCGTGCCGACGCCGCTCCTTGGCCTGCGGGCGCAGCAGCAGGAAGTAGAAGATCGCGAAGATGATCAGCATCTGAACCAGGAAGATCGTCCCCGCGTTTCCACCCTCGCGGGGCACCGCCCAAAGCGCGTAGAGAGGCGTCACTGCTCCCTCCGTTGATTGCGATAGCGTTCCAGCCAGTCCCCGTGCCAGGCGGCGAACGTGCCGCCGCGGACGCGACGGCCGGCCTCCTCGCCGAGCCGGATCAGGAACCGCAGATTGTGGATGGACAGAAGGCGCAGCGCCAACCATTCGCCGGCGACGACCAGGTGGCGCAGGTACGCCCTGTCGTAGCGCCCGCAGGCGTAGCAGTCGCAGCCGGGGTCGAGCGGGCCGCCGTCCTCGCGGAACCTGGCCGCCTTCAAGTTCACCTGGCCCTCCGCGCTCGTCCAGGCGGTCCCGTGCCTCGCGTTGCGGGTAGGCGCCACGCAGTCGAACAGATCGTACCCGCGCGCGATGGCTTCCAGCAGGTCGTCCGGGTAGCCGACACCCATCAGGTAACGCGGCCGGTCCGGTGGCAGCACCCCGTCCAGCAGCTCCAGCACGCGCCACATGTCGGCCTTCTCCTCCCCGACGCTCAGCCCGCCGATCCCGTACCCCCGCCAGTCCGCCAGGTCCATGACCCGGCGGGCGTGCTCCGCGCGCAGGTCGTCGTAGACGTTACCCTGCAAGACCGGAAGGAGCGCCTGGCACGGCGCTTCGTCACGCCCGGCGAGCCCCCTGAAGCGTTCCCGGCATCGCTCCAGCCAGCGCAGCGTACGCGCGCACGCCGCTCGCGCGGCCGCCTCGTCCACCCCGCCCGGCGGGCATTCGTCGAACGCCATGACGATGTCGGCGCCGAGCGCGTGCTGTATATCCATCACCGTCTCCGGCGTGAACGTATGCCGGGAGCCGTCGATGTGGCTCCGGAACTCGACCCCGTCGTCGTGCACGCTCCGGATCTTCGCGAGCGAGAACACCTGATACCCGCCCGAGTCCGTCAGAATGGGCCCGTCCCAACGCATGAACGCGTGCAGCCCGCCGAGCCGCCGCACCAGATCATGCCCCGGCCTCAGGTAGAGGTGGTACGTGTTCGCGAGCACCATGCGCGCGCCCGCCGCCGCGACCTCCTCCATGACGAGGCCCTTCACCGAGCCGAGCGTGCCCACGGGCATGAACGACGGCGTCGGGACGTGCCCGTGCGGGGTCGCGAGCACGCCCGCGCGTGCCGCGCCTTCGGTGGCCTCGACTCGGAACTCGAACATGGGGCCCGAATGTAACGCGCGGACGATGCGCTCCAACCTACAGGGCCTGCGCGGCGTCTCATTGGCCAGAAGCCCTTGGCATGCGTACTATGTCATACATAGTGTATGCGGCCGACGAGACCCAGGAGTCACGATGACGCTGGAGCGTGAGTGGATGCGGGGGGCGGCGCCCTTGGCCGTGCTCACGCTGCTCGACCGACAGGAGATGTACGGCTACCAGCTCGTGGAAGCGCTCGAGCGCGGATCGGGTGGCTTACTCGCCATGGGGCAGTCCACGGTGTACCCGCTGCTCTACAACCTGGAGGCGCGCGGCTACGTCGAGTCGGTATGGCGGGAGGCGCCCACCGGCAGGCGTCGCAAGTACTACCGTGCCACTCCGGCCGGCCGCCGATGGCTGGACGCGCAGCGCTCTCAGTGGGAGACGCTCGTGGCCGCGATGTCCCACCTCGGTCTTCCCGGCCGGGGAGGTGCGTCGTGAGCGGACGTGACGGGTCCGGCGGCCTGCCGCCACGGCTCGAGGACGTCGTCCGCCGCGTCCTCGAGGCCGCCGGCATGGGGCTCGCGGACGGCGACTCGGAGGTGGAGCGCGAGCTCAGGGCCCACTTCGAGGACGGCCTGGCCGGGGGCGTGCCGGTCGAGGAGCTCGTGCGCCGCTTCGGCGACCCGCTCGAGGCGGGTCGTAGGATCGCGGGCGCGCGCCCGAGCGCTCGCGCCTGGAATCGCGGACCGCGCGCCGCGTGGTGGGCATCGCCGAAGGAGTGCTGGGACGAGGCGCGGCGTGCGGTCCGCCGGCTTGGTCGCGCCCCGGTCTTCGCGGCGCTGGTGACGCTGACGCTCGCGCTCGGCGTCGGCGCGAACACCGCGATCTTCACCGTGCTGAACGCGGTGCTGTTCGAGGACCTTCCCTACGCGGACCCCGATCGGCTGGTTCGGATCTACGAGTCCAGCTTCGACGACCCCGCGCGGCAGGAGTTCGTCAGGGGCCCCGTGCTCGTGGAGTGGATGGGCTGGGACGAGGTGTTCGACAGCGTGGCCGCGCTCTACACCTACACCGAGGTCGGCGCCGACCTCTCGGCCGGTGACCTGCCGCGGCGGGTCTCGCTCACCCGGGCATCGGCCGGGTACTTCGAGACGCTGGGCGTGAGGCCGATACTTGGCCGCACGTTCCTTCACGAGGAGAGCCTGGGGCCGGGCGAGTCGGTGTCCACGACGGGCCTGGTGGCGCCCGTCGTTATCCTGGCCCACCGGTTGTGGGCCGACCAGTTCGGAGCGGACCCGGGGCTGGTCGGACGCTCGATCGAGCTCGACGGGGCCGGCTTCGAGGTCGTGGGCGTGATGCCCCGGGGGTTCAACAACCCGTTCGGCACCGAAGCGGACTTGTGGGTCCCTCAGGACCTGCGCCCCGGCGAAGGGAACCAGTGGGGGAACTACTACCTCTCGAGCGTGGGCCGGTTGCGCGCGGGCGTGACGCCCGCGGCGGCGCAGGAGAGGGTCCGGACGCTCGCGCGGGAGCTCGCCGGCGAGCATCCTGAGGTGGAGGGGGAGTTCCCGCGACTCGCGCCGCTGCACGCCGATATCGTCGGCCCCACGCGCCGGGTCATGCTCTGGATATTGGCGGGGGCGGCCGGGCTGGTCCTGCTCACGGCCTGTGTGAACGTTGCCAACCTGGTGCTCGCGCGGGGCCTGGAGCAGGAGCGAACGCTGGCGCTGCAGAGCGCGCTGGGATCGGGCCGCGGCAGGCTCGTCGCGGGCATCGTGGCGGAAAACGGGCTCCTGGCCACCGCAGGGGGCGCGCTCGGCTTGGGGCTCGGCTGGGTGGGCGTACGCGTGCTCGTGCGCCTGGCCCCGGAAGCGCTTCCCCCGGTGACGGGCGTGGAGGCGGGCGCCCCGGTCTTCCTCTTCGCGCTCTCGGCGACGGGCGCCGCGCTCGTGCTGTTCGGGCTCGCGCCCGCGCTGCGGCTCTCGCGGGCCGCGCCCGCGGACGTGCTACGGTCCGGTGATCGCGCGGCCACGACGGGACGCACGGCGCGTCGTCTGCGCGACGGGCTCGTCGTGGTGCAGGTCGCCGCGGCGCTCGTGCTCGTCTCCGGCGCGGCCCTGCTGGCGCGCAGCTTCGGCGCGCTCGTCGACGTGCCGCTGGGCATCGAGCCGGAGGGCGTGTTGACGTTCGAGGTTCACCTTCCGGAGGCGCGCTACGCGGACCGCGAGGCGAGGGATCGCTTTCATGGAGCGTTGCAGGAGCGCGTCGCGGCGCTGCCGGGCGTCGAGACCGTGGGAGCCGTCTCCTGGCTGCCCGCGAACGGCCGCTATCACACGTGGGGCGTCTACTGGGATCCCGCCAACCCCGGCGGCGGAAACGACGACGCGTGGTACTCGAGCGACATCCGGGTCATCACCGGCGACTACTTCGCGTCGCTGGGCATCGAGCTCGTCCGTGGCGCGTCGCCGACGGACGTAGACCAGGAGGGAGAGGCGGTAGCCTGGGTCAACCGGAGGATGGCCGAGCAGGTGTTCGGAGACGCGGAGCCGGTGGGCCAGCTCATCGAAGTCGGCAACGCGCGCCGCCGCGTGGTGGGCGTCGTCGAAGACATCCCGCACAGCGCCAGAGGGGATACCTACCGCAAGACGTACAACCTC
>Ga0302046_10003483_pt1 | contig 14223 bp, 13 predicted proteins | sample RVTome_11_FD_200261 | JGI IMG/M metagenome (GOLD analysis project Ga0302046, IMG submission 200261) | Soil microbial communities from uranium-contaminated site in the Upper Colorado River Basin, Wyoming, United States - RVT147D111 (version 2) ...
CACCACGAACGCGGGGTGGTCCGCCGGGACGAAGTCCCTCACCGACGGAGGGAAGAGGCTGGCCTGGTCGACCTCCCACGCCTTGAACGTCTTGATCGTGCCCATGGAAGGTTCATCGGCTGCGATCGACAAAGTCTGCCCCAGGATTACTCCGACAGCCTGCTAGTACACCCGCTCGATCCGCGCTCCGGCGTAGAAGCGCGCGACGATCGCCTCCGCGGACTCGCCCTTCGTTGCGAGGTACCAGGCGCTCACCTGGCTGAGGCCGCAGCCGTGGCCGAAGCCGCGTCCCTCGAGGACCAAGTAGCCCGGCTCCCGCGAGGCGATCACGCAGCGCTCCCACCACAGGGAGCGGATGCGGACCGGACTCACGGCGAGCCGGAAGTCCGTGGCGAGCATCGTCTTGAACGTGCTCTTCCCGTCCAGCCGATGCCGCACGCTGACCGTCGCCACGCGGCCGGAGTCGGCGTGACGCTCGAGGATCGAGACTCCCTCGACGTCGCCGAAGCGCGGCCGGCTCGCGTCCGCGCTCGACCAGCGCTGCAGCGCCAGCGTGACCTCCCCCAGCGGAATGTCTGCCTTCCAGCTTCCGTGGGAGGACGAGAGTGACAGACCCTCGGCTCCCGGGAGCGCGGCCGGGTCGACGACGACCGGCATGGCCGCCGCGATCGAGGTCACGCCATCGGGCGCGAGCACGCCGGGTTTGATGCGATCGAACGCCTCGGTGCGCCCGCCGGAGCTCGCATGGAACAGGGCGAGGATCGGGAAGCCGCGATACGTCAGCACCTCGCCCCGCGTCGGCGCGATCGCCCGCGCCACGGCGGCATTGCGCTCGCTCCAACCGTGGTAGGCCATGTCGACGCCGAAGTGCCAGTGGAGCTGCCACGCCTCCGCGTGCCGTTCCATCCAGCGTGCCGCCGCGTAGCTGCGCGCGACGATCGCTTGGGCTGCGAGGGCCTGGTTCGGCCAGGCCGGATTCATCTCGGCGCCGACCACGCCTGCCAGGTAGTCCTCCATGGCGATCCGCTCGATCACCTCGAGCTTCCCGTCCCGCGCCAGCACGATCAGGTCCCCCGCCAGGCGCAGCCGACGCGGCTCGCCGAACACGGGTACGGCGTCGAGCGCGAAGACCGGGCGGCCGCCGCTGCGCAGGAGACCCGGACGATCCAGGGCCTGCGCACCGCCGGCGACGCGCCAACCCGCTCCGTGGGCCTCGAGCACGAGCGTCCCGGCCGCCAGCGAGGTCGCCGCGTCCCCCACCTCGAGGCGCGTCGTCTCCGCCAGCTCGATCGCCACGCGCGGCCCGCTCGCCAGGAGCACCTGCAGGAGAGGCTCGGCGTCGAGCCGCGGAGGATCGCGGTGGTCCTGTGCGAGGGGGGAAACGGGGGAGGCGCAGGCGAGGAGCGCCAGCGCGAGAGCGAGCAGCGAGCGCATGGGAGGACTGTAGGGATCCGCCCGCCCGAAGCGAGCGGCTGCGGCCTTCTACTCCGGCGGCGGCCCGCTGCCGGCGGGTCGAGACCCCCTGGGGTGCTCGCCGAACAGCTCGTTCAGCTCCGCGAAGGACACGGCGCCGGCCAGCGCGTCGAAGGCCCCGCTCTCGCGCAGGCTCCGCGCCGCGTCCAGGAACGCACCCCAGGCGACGCGCGCCAGGGCGGATCCGACCGACACGCGACGCACGCCGAGGTCGGCCAGATGCGCGAGCGTGAGCCCCTCCGCCGGTCTGGACATCAGCACGTTGACCGGCTTCGGCGCAACCGCTCGGACGAGCTCCGCGATCGCGGCGGGGTCGAAGACGCCCGGCGCGAAGAGACAGTCGGCGCCCGCCTCCGCGAAGGCGACCAGGCGCTCGCGGGCGAGCCGGCGACGGTCCGGGTGTCCGACGAGCCAGGCCTCCGAGCGGGCGGTCAGCACGACCTCCGGATCCTCGTCGTCGATCGCCGCGCGCGCGGCGACGATGCGCTCGACCGCCAGGTCATGGTCGAGGAGCGGCGCCTGCGGGTCCCCGCTCGAGTCCTCGATCGAGAGACCGGCGACGCCGGTACGGACGCACAGGGTAACGTTCCTCGCCAGCTCCTCGGGCTCCCGCGCGAAGCCCGACTGGTAGTCCGCGGTCACGGGCAAGCGAGTCGCGCCTACCAGCGCCGCGACGTGAGCCAGCACGGCCTCGAGCTCGAGGGCGAGCGGATGGTCGCGGGCACCGATCGAGAAGGCGAACCCGGCCGAGGTCGTCGCCAGCGCGGAGAAGCCCAGGGACTCGAGCGCGATCGCCGACCCTCGGTCCCAGGGGTTGGGGAGCAGGAAGCACCCGGAGGCGTGCAGGTCGCGGAACGTGCGCGCTCGGGAGCTCACTGGCTCTCGCGCTTCGCGACCCGCGCGGCGGACCCCTCGGACTCCCCGTTCGAGGCCCCCACGCGGTAGGTGATGACGGTCAGGTCGTCGAGCTTGCCCGGCCTGGACCCGCCCTGCGTGCCCATGCGTTCGAGGCAACGAGCGACGAGCGCCGCGGTCGCCTCGACCAGCTCCCCCGTGCGCAGCGCCTCGATGATCTCCTCCTTCTTCAGGTTGTCGAACAGCCCGTCGGTGGCGATCAGGAGCGTGTCCCGCGGCGACAGCTCGGTGCGCGCGCCGATCTCGATGGTCATGTCCTCCATCCCGACCAGGTTCGACACGATGTGGCGATCCTCGTGCAGGATCGCCTGGGCCTCGTCGAGGAGGCCCGACTGCTCCGCGTAGCCGATCGGCGAGTGCGGGATCGTCAGGAGCTTCTGCCGCCCGCGCTGGCTGAGGAGCAGGATCTGCGAGTCGCCCACGTGGTACGGCCGGATCGAGCCGCCGTCGACCTCGACCAGGGCGAGCGTCGTTCCCGCGCCGATGCCGAGCGTGCGAACCTCGCGGTCCGCGGACTCGATCCCGTCGAGGATCGCGTTGCGCAGCGCGTCCTTCCTCGTGAACCCCTGTTCGAGCGCGGCGCAGAGCTCGTAGGCGGTCGTGCTGGAGGCCTGCGAGCCTCCGCGCAGGCCGCCGACACCGTCCGCGACCAGCAGGATCCCGGTGGCCTCGGCGTACGGGACGAGCGCGGCTGCGTCCTCGTTCGGCGTCTCCTTGCCCGGGCTGGTCCGGCTGAAGACGACCGCCGTGCCGCCGCAGAACGCGTGCGCGACGACCTCCGGCAAGTCCGTCTCGAGGTAGACGATCGCGTCCTCGGGGCTCATCGAGCCGTTCTCCGACGCATGCCCTTGCCGGACACGCGCTTCAACGAGCTGGTGCACCAAGGGCAGACGCTCCAGTAGTCGTGCAGCACGCCCCAGGCGCAGGACGGGCAGACGTCCGTCGACCCCGGTACGGACCAAGGCTTGCGCACCTTGCCGCGACACCAGGGACAGTAGCGCATGAAGGGCATCAGCTCTCCACGACAGGTCTTCACGGCACACTTCGACACGTAGCGCTTGTCCGTGTAGCTCTTGTTCGTGCTCGGTCCGATGCTCGCGCCGTAGCACCACGGGCAGAAGACCCAGTCGAGCTTGACGCCGCGCTTGCAGCGCTTGCAGGCGGCGGGGAAGCTCGACTCCTCGCGCAGGGTCCTGCGCCCCGCGCCGCACCACGGACAGGCGAGCATGCTCTCGGAGACCGGGCGTTCGCAGCGCCGGCACGAGAGTCCGGCCTGGAGGACCTTCTGGTACTTCGTGCGGAAGTGGCTGAGCTGTACCGCGCGCCAGTCCTTCTTCCTCGCCGGGGCCCTCCGCGAGGACTTCGTCTTCTTGTAGCGCTCCGCCTTCGCGCGCAGGCTCCTCAGGCTCTCCAGCATGTAGGTGCCGTCGGCGTAGCGACGGCGCGGGTCCACGCTGAGGCTTCGACGCAGGAACGAGACGAGCTCGGGATGGAGCAGCCGGCGGACGCGGTCGAAGCGCGGAGGCGGCCACTCGAAGGGCCACTCGGGGACTACGCCGGCGAACAGGCGGTACAGGATCAAGCCGGCAGCGAAGACGTCGGAGCGGAACGACGGACGGCCCATCGCCTGCTCGGGCGCCATGAACCCGAGCGTCCCCGACCCGGACCCGTGGAACGTGCGCATGGCGACCCTCGAGATCCCGAAGTCGGTCAACCGCAGGCGGTCCTCGAACAGGATCAGGTTGTCGGGCTTCACGTCGCAATGCATCACCGAATGCGCGTGCGCGTAGGCGAGCGCGTCGAGGATCTGGTCGGCGAAGTCGATCGCGCGCGGGAACGAGATGCGGCGCTTCAGCCGCTCCGCGAGCGTCTCGTCCCCCAGGTGCGAGATGACGACGAAGTGTCCGTCGACGAAGTCGGCGTTCTTGATCGGGAGGATGTTCGGGTGCTCGAGGCGCGCCGTGAGCCGCACCTCCTTGCGGAAGTCCTCGATCTGCGCGGGACCGACGAGCTCGGGCCGCGGGACCTTCAGGGCGACCTTGATGCCCTCGATCGTGTCGTAGGCGCGGAAGACGTCGGCGAACCCGCCCTGGGCGAGGAGCTTCTCGATGCGGTACTTCCCCAGGCGCTGGCGCACGCGCAGGCGCTTCGTGGGCTGGGCTGGTTCGATCGGGAGCACGGGGGTCCTGCTGGCAACGAGACCGCGCGCCGTCGGACGGCGCCCGCCTCGGCGCCCCCGACGACGACGCCGGACGGAGACCATCGCTCGCGATCCGAGAGCGCGCAAGGGGCTGGTCGGCGGCCGAAGCGACCCGCGCAACTTCGCCGTACGCGCGCGGTCGCGGAGGGCCCGCGGGGAAGCGGTCGGCGTTTCCCTACCCGCGGCCCCGGCTGTCGGCCGGCTGGCCGTCGCCCTCGGGCTTGCCGTCCGTCTTCGCCTTGCCGTCGCCCTGCCTCTTGCCGCCGGGGTTCCGGCCCTCGCCGGCGCGCAACTCGCCGCCCTTGCCGAAGATCTTCTCCGTCCCACCGTCCCGCGGCGCCCGACCAGGTTTCCTCTTCCCGCTCGGACCGCTCGGACCGCTCGGAAGCGGGCCGTCCCGCCGGTTCCGGCGCTCGCGCGCCGCGTTCGTCCCGGCCCGCTGCCGCTGCTCGGGCAGACCGGCGACCCCTTCCGGTCCGTGTTCCAGCGCGAGCTGTGCGAGCCCCGCGGGCATCGCCTCGGTCACGGGGACCCCGCTCGCCGTCTCCTCGTCGGCAGGCGCGGCGACGGCCAAGGGCGAGGTCGCCGGGAGGGGGCCCGCGACCGGCGTCTTCTCGGCCGGCTGCACGCGCGCGGGAGCCGGCGCCGCGACCCTGGGCTCTCGAAGCGGGGCCGCGACGGCCGCCGACTCCGGGCGCGTCCCGCTGCTCCCGCCGAGCAGCTTCAGGACGAGGAGAACGGCCACGAGAACGCCAAGGATCGCCCAGGTCGCACGGCGGTTGTTCGTCTTCATAGGGGTGCCCCGCTCCCGCGGAGCCAAGGATACCACCCTCCCGGGCGGAAGGGCGCCAGGTCGAGAGCGGCCTACGGCGTCCGACCGGCCCTTGCGAGCCCGGGCTCGCGGCCGGGAGGGGCGTCAGAGCGACGCCATGTCCACGTTGTCGAAGCGCCGGCGGTAGTACTCCACGTACTGCACCTTGCGCTCGAGACCGCGGACGACGGCGCGGCTGAAGTTGACGCCCTCGAACTTCTTGGCGCTGCCGAGGCCGCCGGGGCTCATCACGTTGATCTCCATGAGCTTGTCCCCGACGATGTCGAGCCCCACCAGGAACATGCCGTCCTCGACCAGCTTCGGCCGGACGATCTCGGCCACGCGCAGCTCGACCTCGGTGATCTCGGCCCGGGCCAGCGACCCCCCCGCGTGCAGGTTGGAGCGCAGGTCGCCTCCCCGGCGGACGCGGCGAAAGGCGCAGTAGCGACCCTTCTCGCGCAACGGCAAGCCGTTCATCAGGAACAGCCGCGTGTCGCCCTCGGCCGCCGCCGGCAAGTACTCCTGCGCGATCACGTAGCCGTCGCGACTGACGGCGTCGATCATCTGGTTCAGGTTGGAGGCGTCCTCCTGCCGCGCGAGGAACACGCTCTGCCCGCCCGAGCCCTGCAACGGCTTGAGCACGACCGGACCGGGCTCGCCGTTCAGGAACCTGCGGATCTCCTCGCGATCGCGCGTGATGACCGTCCGCGGTCGGACCTCCTCGGGGAAGAGCTGGAAGTACATCTTGCTGGCGGCCTTGGCCAGCCCGATCGGGTCGTTGAGCACGATCACGCCGCGCTGCATCGCCAGCCGCGCGAACTGGATCCCCGCCGAGACGGCCCAGGGACGCTTGATGGCGTCCTCCGAGGGATCGTTGCGGAGCATGAGCACGTCGAGCTCGTCGACGTTGATGCGCTCTCTGATCCCGCGCGGTCCGAGCAGGTCCTTCAGGAAGGCTTCCCCGGTCTTGTACTTCGTGCGCGGCGTCGTCGCCGCCCGCGCGCGCACGCGGTCGTCGGAGTCGTAGGCGAGGTCGCCGACGCCCATGAGCCACACGTCGTGCCCCATGTTCCGCGCCGCGATCGCGAGCCGGATGGTCGTGTAGCCCGGCTCTTCCGTGCGTATGTCGTTGACGACGAACCCGAGCTTCATCGCTTGCTCTCCTTCACGAGGTCCAGGACGGTCATTCCCTCGCGCAGTGCCTCGAGTCGACTCGCGACGCCGGGGAGGTCGAGGTAGCGGGGCAGGAGGGGTGGCTGTGCGAGCACCTCGCGCCAGGCGAGCTCGCGCAGGATCGGTAGGTGGTCCGCGGCGATCTTCCCCACGAAAAGGGGGCGCAGTCTACCGCCGCCGGCGAGGTAGTCGAGGACGGCCAGGAGTCCCTCGAGATAGAGCGCGTCCTTCGTGAGTCCGCCCCCCCGGTGCACGCGCATGGCGACGCCGAAAGCCGTCCGCTGCGTGAAGCCGTGGCGCTCGACCAGGAGCCGGTAGGTCTCGAGGAAGTCCGCCCCAGAGGCGCAACATTGCGCGGCGACGACACGGGCGGCCAGGAGCCGCAACCGCGGTCGGCTCAACCCGCCCACCAGATACTCGGCCAGCACGGCCAGGCCCTCCTGGAGCGCTTCGTAACCCGCCAGCCCGACGCGCAGTTGGCGGAAGGGCTGCGCGCAGGCGTTCCAGTAGGTGACGACGTGCGTTCCGACCTCGTGCTGGAGCAACGCCTCGACGCGCGAGCGCGGAACACGCGTGTCGCTCCCGATCAGGAGCCTGCCGCTGGAGACCATCATGCCGGCCGCGAGGTCGTCGACGATCTCCACTGCGGCGCGCGCGCGCGGCCATCGTCCTTCGTAGTACGCCATCTCCGCCAGCGCACGTTCGTACATGCCGCGCGCGTCGACCACGTCCCGAGCGCCTGCATCCCGCGCGCGCGAAGGGATCGTCGCGAGGAGCTCCTCGGCCGCCGTCAGCGCCCGCTGGGGAACCTTGCCGTAGAGCTGCACGCTGCCGAGGAGGAAGCGCGCCGTGTTGCGTTCCGCCAGCATGGTGATCTGGCGGTCGAGCTCGGCCTGCTTCTCGCGGAACAGGACCGCCAGCGCCGGGTCCTCGATGCGCTCGATCGGGACCTCGTACAGCCGGCGCTTCAGGCGCACGGAGTCGAAGGGCAAGTTCCGGTAAAGGAAGCGCGGCGCCTTCGCGTGGCGCGAGCGCTGGAACTCGTTCCACGCCGCGCGCGGATTGGCCGGGGTCGATAGCAGGAGGAAGTCGAAGCGCTCCGCCACGTCCGCCAGGAGACCGTCTACCTCCCACACCGCCTTCACGACCGCGTGCCGGCCGAGGACGTGGAAGTGCTTTGGCCGGTGCGTGGTCCGCTTGCGCGCGAAGTCGTAGAGCGCGCGTCGCAGGGCGCGCGAGACCTCGCGCCGAAAGCGTCGTAGGACGTCCGGGAAGACCTTGTCTCCGCTCGCGCTGCGGTAGATCGGGAGCACCTCCAACCCCAGCCGCAGGCAGCCGAGGTCGCGCGCCTCACTCGGCCGCAGGAGCGGCTTGCGTCCGGGCCGGCCGCACTTCGCCGCGTACTCGACGCTCACGACTGCCGACTGGCGCCGCATGCGCACCTTGGCCAGCGCCTCCTCGAAGCCCGCGATCAGGTCGCCCGCTTCGTCCTCGCGCGGAGCGATCAGCCGGAAGCGCGGAGCCTGCTCGACGCCCAGCTTCTCCGCCTCCGCCCCGGTCACCTCGGCACCCCACACCTCCAGCAAGAGGAACGCGCCGAACTGTTCGGAGAGCCGCTGCGCCACGACCCGCGCGTAGTCCGAGCTACCCGGGCGTCGCTTGGCGGGCGTCGAGACGACCAGCACGGCGGACTCGCCGCTCAGGAGCGTCGCGGTGCTGGCGTCGGAGCGATCCTCCCGGTCGCGATGGACGAGCAGGAAGGGCACCGGGTGGTCGATCCCGAGCCGTCCTCCCATCGGGAGGTTGCCGCGCACGCGCTTGCCCTCCTGCAACCGGCGCGAGATGCCCTCCGGCAGCAGCACCGAGCGCACCTCCGGCGCGGACGGCTTGGTCTTCCTCCTCACGACGCGCCGAGCTCCTCCAGGACGCCCGGCACCGTGGCCGCGAGCGCCGTGCGCAGCGCCTCGAGCGCGGATGACTCGGGCTCGCCCGTCCACTCGTCCATGAAGGTCTTCTTGATCTCCACCGCCAGCGCGCAGCCGGCCTCGGGAAACGTCTCGTGCACCCAGCGCGAGAGGTTGCCGCCGCGGAAGCGGACGTTCTCGCGCACGTCGAGACGACCTCCTCCCGGCATGGGGAAGGCGGCCAGGTCCTGCTGGAAGCGCTCGACCAACCGCGACCAACGCTCGCGCCGCATCGTGCCGGTCCCGAGGTTCACCTCGGGGTTGTCCGCCGCCGGCGCGGGCTCCGCCGCGGGCCCGTCGCGGCGGTGGTTGTAGGAGTGCAGGTCGAAGAGCATGAACCGTCCGTGTTGCGCAACCTTGCGGGCGAGGAGCTCCCCGAGGAAGGCGTAGAAGGCGTCGTACCCGGCCAAAGAGCGCACCAGGACATCCGGCGTCGGGACCCTGCGCCACACGCGGAGTCCCCAGGCGTCCTCGGGCTCGAGGTAGACCGCGCTCGCGCGCGGCCGGTTCAGGTCGACCTCGAAGCGCGAACGGGTGGCGACGACGCGCGTCGGCGCGATGGTGGTCCACAGGTCGGTGAAGGGGTCCTCCTCGCGCAGTCGGTCGGCGCGCGGGAGCGACAGGTACTCGTGCAGCTCCGGGCGCAGCTCGTGACCGGCGTGGATCGCGCTGGCGACGAGCGGCCCATCGCCCTCCGTCAAGGTCCAGATCCGCGCGTCGGCGTTCATCCCGCGCTCACCGGCTTCGCCGCGGCAAGGAGGGCGCGCGCGGCAGGCGGAAGTCCCCCAGGTTGCGCGTGAAGCCGAGCACGACGCCGAAGTCCTCCGCGTCGTCGCTCAGGCCGACGATCACGCCGAGGTCGACCACCAGGGAGCGCGCCGTTGCATGGGTCAGGCCGACGGTGGTGAACACCTGCTCCTGGTCCAGCTCGGGGACGAGCACCGCCGCGACCTCGCCGAACAGGGACAGGTCGAAGGGCAGGGCGCGACCGGCGGCGAAGGCCAGGCTCTGTCCGACGTTCGCTCCGCCGTCCGGATCTCCGAGCAGGTCGAGCTGAGCGAAGCCCGTCAGGCCCCAGTCCCCGCACGTCTGCGTCGCGATGCCCGCGAAGGCTCCGTCCGGTTCCCCGGACCCGAGCCCTTCGCCCTCGTCCGCCAGCGGCAGCTTCCCCTGCGCCAGCAAGGCCAGCGCGGCTCCTCCGTCGCGCGCGTCGATCACGCGCCGTCGCGCACCGAGGACGACGTCCCCCGAGCCCTCCCCCGATCCCTCGGGATCCAGGTAGGACCAGCCGCCGAAGACCTCGGTGCGCTCGTCGAGCCCGTACTTCAGGACGAACGGCAGGTCGAAGCCGCCTCCCTCGGCCAGGTGCGCGCCGCCCTCGAGCTCGAAGCTGCCGTGGAAGGTGGTCGACGTGTCCGAGGAGAGCGAGGGCCGCTGAGGAGTGACGGCGTTCCCCTCCTGCCGCAGGACGACGCAGGAGGAGAGCAGACAGGCGGCAAGGCCGACGACGAGTCTCTTCATGACGGACTGGCTCGTGGATGGGGAGCGAGGGGCGGCTGCCCCCGGTGGACCGTCGATTCGGCGCCACGAGAGCGATCCCGAGCAGCTCAGACGATAGCGAGTGCGAGGGGGAGGCGGCCAAGGACTCCCCCTCGTCGCGCTCCAGTTCCGCGGACCGGCCGGACGACGAGCTTCCCGTGGACCTGACCGCCGGCAGCCTCATGGCCTCGCTCCTCGTGAGCAGCATCGGCCTGGCTCTCTTCCTCTTTGGCAAGCGGGAGGTCCGCCTCCCGCAGCTCGTCGCCGGCCTGACGATGATGGTGTTCCCCTACTTCGTCACGGATCCGCTCCCGATGCTGGGCATCGCCGCGGCGCTCGTCCTGGCACTGGTCGTCGTGCTGCGCGCCGGCGGGTAGGCGGGCCGGTTCGTCCGATCGTGCCCACGACGGGGCGCGTTCCGTACCCTGGCGGGATGTCGATCTCCTCGAGGCTGCTGCTCCCCTGTCTCCTCCTCGTCGCCTGCACGTCCACCGGTGTGCCCTCCGAGGCGCGCGACGTCCAGGAGCTGCTCGCCGCCGACCGCGCCTTCTGCGCCGACGTGCAGCGCGACGGGCTCGACGCGTGGGTCGCCTGGTTCCACCGGAACGGCGTGAAGGTGGAGGTCGAGGGAGACGTCTCCCAGGGACACGCCGCGATCCGGACGGCGAGCGCGCCGCTCTTCGCCGATCCGGCCGTCGCCGTCCTGTGGGAGCCCGAGGTCGGCGCGTCGATCGTCGCCGGCGAGCTCGGCTTCACGCGCGGTCGCTTCCGGCTCGTGCGCACGGACGCCGAGAGTGCGGCGGAGCTCGCGAGAGGGACCTACTTCACCGTCTGGCGCAGGACGCCCGAGGGTTGGCGCGTCGCCTTCGACACCGGCGTCGAGGACCGCCCGGAAACGGAGATCGAGCCATGAAGCGCCTCCTCTCGCTCGTTTGCGTCGCGCTCCTCGCCCCGAGCGCCGCCGGAGCCCAGGCCTACCGTCTCGACCAGCACTACGAGAAGACCGAGGTCATGGTCGCCATGCGCGACGGCGTCGAGCTGTTCACGCAGGTCTACGCGCCCAGGGACGAGTCCGAGCCGCACCCTGTGCTCCTCTTCCGCACGCCCTACGGGATCGGCGACTACGGCGAGTCGCTCCAGCGCGGACAGCTCGGCCCCTCGGCCGCCTACGCGCCCGCGAACTACGTCTTCGTCTACCAGGACGTGCGCGGGAAGTTCCGCTCGCAGGGCACGTTCGAGGTGATGGAGCCGGTGCACTCGAAGCTCGACGCCGTGCAAGGCGAGGTGGTCACGGACGAGACGACGGACACCTGGGACACGATCGAGTGGATCGTGCGCAACGTGCCGAACCACAACGGGCGCGTCGGCCAGTGGGGCGTGTCCTACCCGGGTTGGCAGACGGTCATGGGGATGATCGACGCGCATCCCGCGCTCGTGGCGTCGTCGCCGCAGGCCTCCCCCGCCGACATGTTCCTGGGCGACGACTTCCATCACAACGGCGCCTTCCGGCTCATGTATACCTTCGACTGGCTGTCGGGCAACGCCGCGACGCGCTCGGGGGCGTCGGGCGACGGGCAAGGAGTCGCCTTCGACTACGGCACGAGCGACGGCTACGCGTTCTTCCTGGAGCTCGGCCCCCTGGTCAACGTCGACCGCCGCTACTTCGGCGGCCGCGTGCCGACCTGGAACGAGTACATGCAGCACGGCACGTACGACGCGTACTGGCAGCGCCAGGACGTGCTCCAGCACATGCGCGACATCCGGCCGACGGTGATGCACGTCGCCGGTTGGTTCGACGCGGAGGACTTCTACGGCCCGCTGGAGATCTACCGCGCGATCGAGGCGAACGATGCAGAGAATCGCAGCACGCTGGTGGTCGGCCCGTGGCAGCACGGCGGCTGGTCCTTCGGCACGGGCACCGGCCTGGGCGAGGTCGGTTTCGGCCAGGACACCTCGGTCTTCTACCGCGACGTGATCGGGCGCCGTTTCTTCGAGGCGTTGCTGGAGCAGGGCGAGGAGCCGGGCCTCCCCGAGGCGCTCGTGTTCGAGACCGGAGCGAACGAGTGGCGCGAGTACGACCGCTGGCCGCCGGAGGAGGTCGAGCAGAAGAGCCTCTACTTCCACGCGGACGGCGTCCTCTCCTTCGAGCCTCCGAGCGAGTCGGAGGGCGACCCGGGCTACGACGAGTTCCTCAGCGACCCCGCCGACCCGGTGCCCTTCTCCGCCACGCCCGGCGTCTGGCAGGGCCACACCTGGATGATCGAGGACCAGCGCTTCGCCGCCGCGCGCGAGGACGTGCTCGTCTACCAGACGGCGCCCCTCGAGGAGGACGTCGTCGTCGCGGGACCGCTGCTCGCGAACCTCGAGTTCACCACCACCGGCACGGACGCCGACTGGATCGTGAAGCTGATCGACGTCTTCCCGCCCGAGGAGGACGACGAGCGCGGCGGCTTCCAGATGCTCCTGGCGGGCGAGGTCTTCCGCGCCAAGTTCAAGAGCAGCTTCGAGCATCCCGAGCCGCTCGTCCCGGGCGAGCTCACGCACCTCGAGTTCGACCTGCGCGACCGCAACCACCGCTTCCTGGCGGGTCACCGGATCATGGTCCAGGTGCAGAGCTCCTGGTTCCCGGTCATCGACCGCAACCCGCAGCGCTTCTGCGACATCTACCACGCCGAAGCGGACGACTTCCGGGCGGCGACGCACCGCGTGTACCGCACGCCGGCGAACCCTTCGCGCGTCGAGGTGGGCGTGTTGCACTAACGAGCCTCCGCGGGGAGGCCCACTCCGCGTCACCTCTTTCCTTCTGGTGCGCGACGCCCCAGGTCCCGGTGCGTCTGAACCGCGTCAGCGGACCACGGCCCGGAGGATCTGCCCGCGGTCGCAGGCGGCCAGCAGCGAGTCGCCGTGGATGCGAAGCGACGTCACGTGCTCCCCGCCACGGTGGAGCGCCGCCCAGGTCGCTCCGCCGTCGAGCGTCCCCCACAGAGTGCCCTCCATCGTTCCTGCGAAGCCGCGCTCCGCGTCGAGGAAAAGGAGCGCGTTGATCTTCTCAGTCGAGGGGAACGGGAGCGCGCGCCATATCTCGCCGCCGTCCTCCGTGGCGAGCACGGCCCCCCCGCTGCCGCCGACGAAACCTCTGCGCGCGTCCAGGAACGAGAGGCTCTTGAGCCAAGCCGTGCTCCCGCTCGCGAGCAGCGTCCAGCTCTCTCCCCCGTCGCGCGTGCGCACCAGGAGCCCGTCGTTGCCGGAGGCGAAGCCGGTCGACTCGTCGACGAAGACGACGGCGCGCAGCCCGCCGCGGCGCGCGGTTTGGGGCAGGACCGCGGCCCCGTCGGTCCACGTGACGCCGCCGTCGAACGTGCGCGCGAGCACCGTGTCCGCACCGCCGCCCACGACGACTGCGCGGCGCGCGTCGACGTGGGCGAGTCCCGCGAGCCACTGGTCCGCCGCGAAGGGGAGCGTACGCCGCTCCCAGGTGGCGCCGCCGTCCGCCGTCGCGAGCAGGACGCCGTGCAGGCCGCAAGCGAGCCCGGCGCCGTCGGCGCGGATCTCGAGCGCGTACAGCCGACTCGCCGCGCTCGTCCTCTCCCAGGTCGCGCCGGCATCGTCCGACCGCAGCAGGAGCCCGCTCTCCTCGTCGCCCCCGGCAACGATCAGACGCGAGTTCCCGCTCGCCGCAAGCGCGACCAGCAGTGCGTCGCTCCCGGTGTGCAGGATCTCGACCTCGCAGAACGGCCGCGCTTCCTGGGGATACGGGCCGAGCACGAGTGACAACGCGGAGAGCAGGAGGAGGCTCGGCATGGCGGACCGCTGACGGGCGGAATCCTGTCGTCGGGCGGGACCAGAGGGTATCTAGGCGCCCGTGCAACACCGAGTCACTCGCGCCGAGGCGAATCGCGTCTGGGTCCGCGTCGCGCTGCAGAGCTTCGGCGGGCCCGCGGGACAGATCGCCGTGATGCACCGCATCCTGGTCGAGGAGAAGCGTTGGGTGAGCGAGGAGCGCTTCCTGCACGCGCTCAACTACTGCATGTTGCTCCCGGGACCCGAGGCGCAGCAGCTCGCCACCTACGTCGGCTGGCTCCTGCACGGAACGCGCGGCGGGCTGACGGCCGGGCTCCTGTTCATCCTGCCGGGGTTCCTCTCCATCC
>Ga0302046_10003485_pt1 | contig 14218 bp, 10 predicted proteins | sample RVTome_11_FD_200261 | JGI IMG/M metagenome (GOLD analysis project Ga0302046, IMG submission 200261) | Soil microbial communities from uranium-contaminated site in the Upper Colorado River Basin, Wyoming, United States - RVT147D111 (version 2) ...
ACTGGCCCTGGCCGGCGGCAGTTTCGGCTACTTCGTCGACCGCGACGCCGGCGACTCGGTCGGCAATTTCCAACGCAGCGCCTTCGGGACCGTGCCCGGCCCGGGAGCGACGCTCGCGGCCGATGATGCGTTTATCGACGGCGGCACCACCAACAACGGACTGTTGGGCTGGGGCGAGAGCATCGCCGTCACTCCGGATGGGGCGCGTTGGTTCATCGGTGGCAAGACCAGTGTCGGCTCGGGCGAGTATCTCCAGACCGGCACCGGTGGTGCATTCGAGGTCGTGGAGGACCCCTCCGGCTTGGACGCCTACGGGTGTAAGGGCACCGATGTCAGCGTCAGCAGCAACACGGTGGCGTTCAAGATCGGGCTCAATACCGACACCACCCTGGGATACATCGTGCTGCCGTAGCCGGTGAACGTGTCCCGGCCGGACCTGAAAGGCATAGTCGACGCACCGGGTCAATCAGGCAGTGAGTTCTGAATCTCCCACCGTCTCGACTTCAGACCGTCCGGCAGTCCGTCGATGATGTCGTCGGTAATCAATCCACCGGCCAGGAGGTCCTCGATGTGAACCTGATCGATACGTCGAAAGGCTTGCAGCTTCATCGCCACCAGTTCGGGAAGATTGATCACCATGAATCCTTCGCGGGCCCGCGTCGCGTGGGCAGCATCCGGCGCCGGGTGACGGTCCGCGAGTTACACCGGCGTCTGGCGTTGGCCGAAGGCGATGACGTCGTTCATCGATCCGCTGCGCAGGCCGCGCAGGTCGATGGTGACGTAGGTGTATCCGATCTCGCGCAGCTTGGCGTCGATGCTCGCGCGCATCTCGGGCGTGGTGAACGCGTCGATCGCATCGGGCGGGATCTCGATGCGGGCCAGGTTGTTGTGGTGACGTACGCGGCACTCGCGCAGGCCTAGGTCGTGCAGGTAGTTCTCCGCCTGCTCGATCATGCGGAGTTTCTCCGGGGTGATGGTCTCGCCGTATTGCACCCGGCTGGACAGGCACGGACTGGCCGGCTTGTCGAACGTGGGCAGGCCCATGGCCTCGGAGGCGGCGCGGATGTCGTCCTTGGTCAGCCCGGCTTCGGCGGCGGGAGCGTGGACGTTGTGCTCGGCCGCGGCCTGGAGCCCGGGCCGATGGTCGCCCAGATCGTCGGCGTTGGTGCCGTTGACCACCGCGTTGAAACCGTGTTCGGCCAGCACCGGATCGAGATATTCGTAGAGCGTCGTCTTGCAGAAGTAGCAGCGGTTGACCGGATTGGCCAGGTAGTCGGGGTTCTCGAACTCGCCGGTGTCGATCACCAGGTGCTTGACGCCTGCCGCCTCGGCAAGCCGGCAGGCCTCGTCGAATTCACGCCGGGCCAGGCTGTCGCTTCGACCGGTGGCCGCGATGACGTTCTCAGACCCCAACGTGTCCAGGGCGATCTTCAGCACGAATGTGGAGTCCACTCCGGCCGAGAACGCCACCACCACCCTTTCAAGTGACCGGAGAATGTCACGCATCCGAGCCAGTTTCGCATCCAGTTCGGGTGTCATCACGATCCACAGGCTCCGGGGGCACCTTCAATTACGCCATCAGCAGGCCGTACCGCTACCGCGATGCGATTCTACTCGGACCGAGCCGTTTTTACCAACGATTCGTGGGGCACGGCTCAATACCCCACGTTCCTTTGTAGGCCGGGTATGGGTTTACCCTGTATACGGTGCACCCATGACAATGCGATCGGGTATGACGGTAAGTAGGACGCAGCCGGATTGGTGGTCGTCGGGGACCATCTCGGCGAGAGTGAAAAACCGGGAATACTCTTGCTATTCCACCTTGTCGGCGATAGTCTACAGGGACCGACATTGGGGTGTGGATGCGGTGTTGCACAAACGGTGTCGGAGGGCCGACCGCGTGGTCACACCGCTGGGATGGTGGTGACCTTACCCGCCAGACAATCGGAAGCTGAGCTGACCTGTGAGCGGGTCAAGCGAATGCTCGATGACGGCCGATGTTCCACCGGGGGTGGACGCGCGGAAGGCGTTGGCGCACCGGCCGGAACTTACCCGCAGACACGGCGCGGAACGAATAGTTGGGGGTGTCGATGACTCACCAGGCAGATGAGAAGCGCTCGCAGCGACGCGTGCGCACGGTGATTGGCGCAGTGATCGCGATCCCGCTGTTAGCGGCTTGCCATCAGGTGTTCACCCGTGGTACGGATGAAGTCACCGTGCACGCTCAGGCCGTCGCCAATGTGCGCGAGGTGGCGGCGGCTCGGGTCGATGTGGACCCGTTCGAAGTCGCGGCTCGTAAGGATCCACTCAGCGCGTTCGAGTTGGCGTTGGACCGGTACGAAGCCGAGGTGACCGACTATACCTGCCGATTCGTCAAACAGGAGAAGCTCAAGGGCCGGCTCCGCAAGCCGCAGACGATGCGGGTCAAGTTTCGGGACGAGCCGTTGGGCATTTTCATGGAGTGGATCGAGAACGCCGACAAGTGCGATCGGATCCTCTTCGTTCGGGGCATGCTGCCCAAGACCAAGCAGGGCGTCGAGCAGGCGTGGGTCGATCCCCACGGCTGGGCCATCGATGCGATTCTCGGCAAGCGCGGCGGGGTGAAGCAACCGATCCATAGTGCGCTGGCCGAAGCGGCGTCGCGCCGGTCGGTGGAACAGTTCGGGTTCGGCAGCTCGCTACGCTTGATCCTCAAATACGCGATGCTGGCCAAGAGCCGTAACGAACTCGACTTTGACTACCTCGGCCCAAGCCGGCTGAACGATCGGGCGACCTACCTCTTCGAGCGCATCCTGCCCTATACCGGTGAAGCGGGTGAATACCCCGAGCGGACGCTGCTCGTGCACCTGGACCGCGAGAACCACATGCCGATCGGTGTGTTCGCCTACGCCGACGACGCCCGCGAGGACTTGCTCGGCAGCTACGTGATCGACAACGTACAATTAAACGTTGGTTTATCTGAAAATGATTTCGACGAGGAAGCGCTGGGTTTCTGAAGAAGTTCGGGCTTCCGGCGAACTCCGGCATGACGCTGCCCACCTGAAGCGCTTGTACTTTTCCCCCTGACGGTTACGGCGACGAGGTCACCAGCGAGACGCACACCAGCGCATGGTCGTCCCGGGCGTAGACGCGATCGCCCGCGTAGGCCGGATTCGACCAAGTCGGGCCGATGATGCGGGCGCGGGTTTGTTCGTAGTAACCGGTCGGGTTGAGCCGGAAGAGGATCAACTCACCCTCGGCGTTCAGAGCCATGGCTCGGTCGTCGTCGTTGAGCCACACCAGACTCGCCTGGGGGTTGCGGTCCTTGGGCGTCAGCCGGTTGCCGTCGTCCCATTGTTTGCGCCCGGTCTTCAAGTCGAAGCAGACCAGTCCATCGCGCTTGTCGAGCAGATAAACATAGCCGTTCCGATAGAGCGGCTGCGACATGAGTCCGCGAAGGTGGCGGTTGTTCTCCCACACGACGGTCGCATCGCTCGGCGCGGGTCCGAGCCGGATCGCTTTGGTGCCCTCCCAGTAGCCGCTGACCAACAGAACGTTATCGCGGAAGATCGGGGTGGCGATCGAAACGTTGTACGTCGATTTGTAAGGCACGCTCCAGAGCAGCTTGCCGTTGTCGGGCGCCAGGCCGTGCACGTTTTCGGGCGTCCAAGCGATCAGTTGCCGAACGCCGTGATGCTCGATCAGGACCGGGGTGGCGTAACCGGCGGGGTCGTCCAACGCACGCCACACTTCCTTGCCGGTGCCTCGATCGAGCGTGAGCAGACACCCGTTGGGCGTGGCGGCGACGTGCACGATCACGTGGTCGCCGTCGATCAGTGGTGACGCGGCGTAACCCCATTCCGGCACGCGGGCGTGATCTTGTCGGACAGTATCGCGTGACCAGATCGCGCGGCCGGTCGCCGCATCGAGGCAGTAGAGGTGTCCGACCGCCCCCAGCGTATAGACCCGGCTATCGAACATGGTCGGGGCTGCGCGCGGCCCGTTGTCGTAGGCCATATCGCCGTACTCGGCCGGGTAGGTGTGGGTCCAGATGGTTCGGCCGGTGTCGTGGTCGAAGCAGAGGACGCGTTCACGTTCCGGCGGCTCGGTCGGTCGATCCATGGTGATCACGCGACCGTCGGCGACGACGACGCCGGCATAACCACCGCCGATCTCACGGCGCCATACCCGGCGCGGTCCGTCGGGTGGGAACGTCGCCGGCAGCTTGGGTGCGTTCCAGGTGCCGTCACCACGCGGCCCGCGCCAACGCGGCCAATCTTCCCCCGACGCGTCGACGGAGATAAGAGATACGATCAATACGCAGATGTACCGGCGCATCGTCATCACGATCACTGTCTATCCGCCGCGCGTCGCTTCCGCCGGCGGGTGCGGACGGGTATCATGATACTGCGTCGACGTAGCGCGTGCACCGTTCGTACCCGGTGTCCCGACGGACGCTTGCGACGGATGCGTACGATGTTCTTGCGGTGCCGCTACGAGCGGGAACTGTCCGCGTGAGATGGACGCTGACGCGTTTTACGCTGTTTCTTGCCGCCGCGCTGACGGTATGGCTGTGGCCGTCGATCTTCGGCGGCAAGGTTCTCCTCCCTCTCGACATCCTCGCGACCGATCCGTTCCTCGAAGCCGATCATGACGCGTCGATCCACAATGCGCTGATCGCCGACGTGCTCGTCGAGAACTACGCGTGGAAGCGTTTTCAACGCAGCGCGCTGGCCGCCGGTGAACTCCCCTTGTGGAACCCGCACACCTTCTGCGGCCACCCGCTCTATGCCACGGGCCAGGCGTCGACCTTCTATCCGTTCAACCTGATCTTCATGATCGTGCCGCTGCCGTATGCCTACGTGGTGTTCATCTGGCTGCACCTGTTGCTCGGCGGCGTGTTCACTTTCTTGTTCATTCGCCGGGTCGGGGTCGGCGGGTTCGGGGCTTCGGTCGGCGGGGTTATCTTCGCGATGAGCGGCTTTTTCGCGGTCCGGTTCATCTGGCCGATGCTGCTCGGCTCGGCGATCTGGCTGCCGCTGATGTTGCTGTGGATCGATGCGACGGCGCGACCGCGTGCGATTCGCGACAAGCTGCGCGGCGTGGGGCTCGGCGCGTTGCTGTTCGCCCAGCCGATCCTCGCGGGTTTCTTCGAGATCGCGTTCTATGCATTTGTCGCCTGCGGCATGTACACCGTGTATCACGCGATCCGCTTAAAAAAACGATCGTGCGGCGTGTTCCTCGTCAAGGTCGCGTCGGTCACGCTGCTCGCGGTGCTGATCGCCTCGCCGCAACTCCTGCCGTTCTTCGAAGTGATGGGCCGCAACATCCGTGCCGGCCAGGGTGACTACGCTCAGGCGACGGCCGCGGCCCTGGAAGGTCGTGAACTGATCAACCTCGTCGTCCCCGACGCCTGGGGCAACCCGGCGCGTCACGAGGGTTTCAATCTCACCGAGCGCGCCTACGAACCGATCCGGACGCGCGACCGCGCCGACTTCCAGTTCTTCGGCGACGTGTCGGTGGGCAAGAACTACGTGTCGCTCGGTTGCTATTTCGGGGTCCTCTCCGTGCTGTGGGCGGCGATGAGTTTCGGCGTGGGTGATCGCGAATGCTGGTTCTTTCGGGTGCTTTTCGCCGTGGCGATTCTGTTCGCGTTGGGCACGCCGGTCTACCGTATCTTTTACCACCTCGTGCCCGGGGCCGAGCAGGTGCGTACGCCGTATCGATGGATGTACCTCGCGACGTTCGCGGGGTGTTACCTGGCCGCGGTCGGGGCGCAGCGTTGGTTCAATCGCTTCGAGTCCGCCGCCACGTCGGCCACGCGCATCGCCTCGCTCGCGGGCGTCGGGTTGGCCATGCTCGGCGTCGTTGCCGTGGTCGTCTTACTCTACGTTCCCGGACCCCTGGAGCGCTGGGCGGAGCGCTTCCTCGCCGACAACCCGCGCGCCCGGAGCACATTTAACGCACCGGCCGAACTGGCGGGTTTGCAGTGGATTAACGCGGCGCGGCTGAGCGGATTGTTGTTGATCGCGACGGTATGCACGGGCTTGGCGTACGCGCGGCGGTGGTCGGTACGGGGCCGGTTTGTTTGTTCCCTGTCGGCGATGACGCTGCTCGCATTCGACCTCGGGCAGGCTACCTACGGTTTCAACACCCACGGCGATCCGGCCGTCCTGGATCGCACGCCCACGATACTGCAAGACATCCAGGCCGAACCGGGTCCGTTCCGCATCGCTCGCTACGGTCCGCGCGACGTGTTGCCGCCGAACCTGCCGACACTCTACGGCTTGCAGGATGTCGGCGGGTACGATTCCATCGTGCTGTCCGACTATGCCGCGTTCATCGGCGCGATCGAGTATCCCAAGCTGTTGCCATATAACAAAGTCACCGGTTTCGAGCGCAAGGCATCGCTCGACTCGCCGCTGCTGCCGCTGCTGAACATTCGTTACCTGCTCGCGACCCGTTCGCTCAAGCACCCGGATTGGCGGCGGGTCGGTCGCGAGGGTAAAGCGCTGGTCTATCGCGTGCGCCGGGAGAAGGAACTGCCGCGCGCGTTTTTCGTCGAGAAGGTAGAGTCGGTCGCGTCGCTGGACGACGCATTGCAACGTCTGAAGAGCGGCGAGATCGACGTGACCGAGACGGCGATCGTCGAAACCACGCCCGAGACCGCCGCCGCACTGGTCGATCCGCCGAATAATGATCCCATCCAGCGTGCGATTGTAACGAAGTACGGCAACTCGTCTGTACAGATTGAGACCGATGCGACTCGACGCTCTTTACTCGTCCTGTGCGACGCGTTCTATTCCGGGTGGCGTGCCTATGTCGACGGAAACCGTGCTGACGTTCTGTGCACGAACGGCATCTTTCGCGGGGTTTCGGTGCCCGCGGGCCGGCACGTCGTCGTGTTTCGTTTTCAGCCGCCGAGTTTTCGGATCGGCGTCGCGCTATGCGCCGTCGTTCTTGCTACATTGGCGGTCGTGGCGGTCGCTCGGTGTGTGCGGCGCCGAGAAGGCAGCGCTTCGCCGGACCCGACATGACCCCATCGCTCTCGATCATCATCCCGGCCTACAACGAAGAGGCGTGCATCACCGACTCGCTCACCGAGGTGGTCCGGTTCGCGCGTGACCGCGGCGGCGAGACGAACGTCATTCTCGTCGACGACGGGTCGAATGATCGTACGGTCGCGTCGGCGTCGGTGGTGGTCTCGCAGGCCGAACTTTCAATCGAGATCGTCCGACACGCAACCAATCGCGGCAAAGGAGCGAGCGTTCGCACCGGCTTCGAGCGCGCGACGGGCGAGATCGTGATGTTCACCGATGCCGACCTGTCGTCGCCGATGTCCGAAACACCGCGTTTGCTCGCCCCGATCATCGCCGGCGACTACGACATCGTCGTCGGGTCGCGGGCCCTGAATCGCTCGCTCACCGCCGTGCGTCAAAGTCGATTCCGCGAGAACGCGGGCAAGATCTTCAACCTCATGGTTCGCGCCGTCACCGGCTTGCCGGTGTGGGACACGCAGTGCGGCTTCAAGGCCTTTCGGCGTGAAGCGGCCGCGCCGGTGTTCGCCATGCAGCGGCTCGACGGGTATGCCTTCGATGTCGAGCTGCTGTTCCTCGCCGCCCGGCTCGGCCTGCGCACGCTCGAGATCCCGGTTCGCTGGCGTCACGTCGCCAACAGCAAGGTATCGATGCCGCGGGACTCGGTTCGCATGTTCTGCGACCTACTCCGCATCCGCTGGCATGCATGGCGGGGCCGATATCCGATCCCGCAACCCCAAACGGACGTTTAGCGGCGACCCACGGGGGAGCGCGTTCCTCTATCCGCATTTCCATCTCAATCAAGCTCCATATCCAACCGATGATGCACACAATTGCGCCCAAGGTCGGTCCGCGCGCGGACTGACACGGGCGCGGGAGAGAAGCGCATGGACACGGCAGTACATAAATTCATTCTCGTCGTCGTATTCGTCGCGGCGATCGTACCGGCCGGCTGCTCGGCGCCGCTCGATCCGCAGCTCCTCTCCGAGTCCCCCGACCCGTCGTCCGACGATCCGGTCGTGATCGAAGATGAATTGGTCCTGCTTGCCAAAGCCGGTACGGACACCGACGAGATCACCGAACTGCTCACCGAGCACGGCGCAACCCTGATCCGCAGCTTGTCCGACGACAACCTCTACCTGATCGGCGTCGATCCGGCTGAACGTGACGCGACGCGCACGGCCTTGGCGCTCTCTGCGCTGGTCGAGGACGTCACCGAGAATCTCGAATACCGGGTAACCGAAACACCCGACGATTCGCGCTATCCCCGTCAGTGGTATCTCGAAGCGATCGGCGCGCCGGCGGCGTGGGACATCAGCACCGGTGACGAAGAGGTCATCGTGGCCGTGTTGGATACAGGCGTCGAGACCGGGCATCCCGACCTGTTGGCCAATCGGCTCGACGGCTGGAATACCCACAACAACAACACCGACGCCGACGACAACCATGGTCACGGCACGCGCGTCGCGGGCATTATCGCCGCGGCCGGCAACAACGGAAACGGCATCGCGTCGCTGGCGTGGGAGTCCAAGATCCTGCCCGTTCGCATCGCCGACGACAACGGACTCAGTACGAGCTTCAACATCACCGCCGGCATGCGCTGGGCCGTCGCCAACGGTGCGCGGGTGATCAACATTTCGTTCGCCCCGCTCTATTGGGACACGTTGGTCGCCCGCGAGGCGCGGTTGACCCGCCTGGCCGGCGCGCTGGTGGTGATCGCCTCCGGCAACAACGGCAAAGCGTCGCGGGCGAGCGGGTCGGACGAGATTCTGTTCGTCGGGGCCACCGATGACGACGACCGAGTGGCCGACTTCTCGAACGCCGGACCCTATCTCGATCTGGTCGCGCCGGGGGTCGAGATTTACACGACGATTCGCAACGGACGCTACGGCCCGGTATCGGGCACCTCATTCGCCGCGCCGATTGTCTCGGGCGTGGCGGCGCTGATTTTTTCGGTGAATCCGTCGCTTCGGCCGGTGACGGTCGAGGAGATACTGCTCGAGGCCGCGGTTGATCTCGGTACGCGCGGTCGGGATGACACGTACGGTCATGGACGCGTCGACGCCGCCGCGGCACTGCGCCTGGCCCGCGACGTCCGTGCCGCGACGGATACCGTCGTGCCCATCGTGGCGATCACGTCGCCGTCCAACGGCGCGACCCTGCGATCGCGCACGGAAGTCGTGGTGCGGGCCACCGACCGGGGCGGTGTCGCCGACGTACTGCTGTGGGTCGATGACGTTGCGCTCGGCAGTGACCCGCTGAGTCCGCACGAGTTTCTGCTGAATCCGACGCGCTATGCGTCCGGCACGCACACCCTCACCGCCGTCGCTGTCGACGAGCACGGTAATGCGTCGGAGCCGGACGTAATCGAGGTGATCATCAGCGGCCGGTCGGATGCGACCGCGCCGTCGATCGAGATTACCCAGCCGCTCGACAGTGCCACGGTCAGCGGCGTCGTCACCATCATCGCCGACGCGAGCGACGATCGCGCGTTGCGTGAATACGAGGTGCTCGTCGATCAGCGCGTCATCGCGACCACGCCGTTGAACGACACCGAGCCCGACGCCCGCATCGCGTACAACTGGGACACCGCGCCGTCCACGGTTTCGTCCGGCACGCACACCGTCGCGATCCGGGTCACCGACACCAGTGGCAATACCGCCACCGATTCGGTGCGGGTTTCGGTAGTGAAGTTACAGTGATACGCTGGCGTGTTGCGGAAGCACAGTTGATGATTTAGCCGCCGAGCTTGCTCGGCGCTAGGGTTTCGCACTGAAGCGCCGAGCAAGCTCGGCGGCTAAATGTCCTGGTCCGTATGCGGCTCGAGCGAAGGCTGTGCATCGCCGACCGGTTCGACCGTCCTGGGAACGATTGATCTTGCCGGTGGGTCCTGTAGCCGGGCATAACTGCCCCGCAGCCACAAGCCGCTTCCGGCCGCAAGCAACGCCCGCTGGTCAGCCCTTTCCGCCGCCTGGTCGCTATCGTGATTCGCCATTTCCGTCGTCCGTGACTCAGATGTGCCCGTACCCTGGAAACGTGATCTGACTCGCCGAACGATCTATCGGCGGATCTACTGAAAATGATTGGAAAATCTTATCGGACGTTCGGATGTGACCCAAACGTCCATAGTACGTCCTATAAGTGGAGGATTGGGGGGTACTTGGTTGGCGCCGCGCGGTGTGAACGCCTCGGCTCGGGGGGATTATTCGCTCGAAAGGTCACCTCGGTGGCAGCGGGTTGATCTTCGTCAAGTGTACGACTAGTTTGCGTCATTCGACCCTGGTTCGACCCACGAGGCCATGACATGGAGCCGATAGTGAGCACGATTGCCGAACCCAATGCGTTGCAGGCCGCCGACCCGGCCGTTTGGGAGGTCCTGGAGGCCGAGGAACGCCGCCAGGCCGAGACCATCGAGCTGATTGCGTCGGAGAACCATGTCTCCGGCCCGGTGCGGCAGGCGGTGGGATCGATCCTCACCAACAAGTACGCCGAAGGCTATCCCGGCCGGCGGTATTACGGGGGGTGTGAGCACGTCGACGTGGTCGAGAACCTTGCCCGCGATCGGGCCAAGCAACTGTTCGGCTGCGACCACGTCAACGTGCAGCCGCATTCGGGCAGCCAGGCGAACACCGCCGTCTACCTCGCCGCCATCGAGCCGGGGGATACGGTGCTGTCGCTCGACCTCGCCCACGGCGGACACCTGACCCATGGGATGCGCATCAATATCTCCGGGCTGCTCTACAACATCGTGCACTACACCGTCGATCGCGAGACCGAGTCCTTTGATATGGACGCGATTCGCAAGCTCGCCCTCGAACATCGCCCCAAGATGATCATCACCGGCGCGTCGGCCTATCCGCGGACGATCGATTTCAATGCGTTCGCCGAGATCGCCCACGAGGTCGGCGCGGTGCAGATGGCGGACATCGCCCACATCGCGGGCATGGTCGCGACCGGGCTGCATCCGTCACCGGTGCCCGTGGCCGAGTTCGTCACCACCACCACGCACAAGACCCTTCGCGGTCCGCGGGCGGGCATGATCATGTGCAAGGAAGCGTACGCCAAAACGATCGACTCGCGCATCTTCCCCGGTACGCAGGGCGGTCCGCTCATGCACGTGATCGCGGGCAAGGCGGTCGCATTCGGCGAGGCGCTCAAGCCGGCATTCAAAGCGTATCAGCAGCAGATCCTCGACAACGCGCAAGCCCTGGCCGGCGCGTTGCAGTCGCGCGGGTACCGGCTCGTGTCCGACGGGACGGACAACCACCTGATGCTCGTCGACCTGCGCTCGACCCACAAGGACGTTACCGGCAAGGCGGCCGAGGCGTGGCTCGAAGCGGCGGGCATCATCGTCAACAAGAACATGATCCCGTTCGACGAGCGTAAGCCGATCGAAACCAGCGGGCTACGCATCGGCACCCCCGCGGTCAGCACCCGCGGGATGAAGACCGACACGATGCCGGTGATCGCCGAGTTCATCGACCACGTCCTGCGCGCCGGCGGCAGCGACGATGCGATCGCGGTGGTGCGACAGCAGGTGCGCGAGCTGTGCGCGACCTTCCCATTGCCCGCCTGAGTCCGGTCGGATGCCAACGTGATCGACGCGCAGATCCAATCGAGTTTCCCTCGCATGCGTTGTCTGGCCGTGTTCTCGTTGACGGCGCTGGCCGGGTGCGGCGGCGGTCGCCTGCACGTCATCACGCAGCAAACGCAAACGATTGACGAACATCAACCGCTCATCTCGTCGTTTGATGTCCGCGAGGCCTATTGGTGGACCGACGATGCGGGTCGGCTCCGGGTGGCGATGCGCGCCGAGCCGGAGGGTCTGTATCTCGGTGCGCTGACGCTGTCGCTGGAACTCGAGGGCATGCCCGCCGGTTCGGGCCGGGAGTATGCGTTACGCACTCGAGGTATGCGTGCGACGTACGCCTTCAGTGAGGTGCCGGCCTTACGCATGCGGTCGTTTCGCGGCGTGGCCGCGGTCTGGCCGCAAGGCGGCGATCGACTGAAGGTGCGCTACCGCGTCATGGCCCAAAGCCAAGGCTTCACCCTCGTACTTGGATGGCGTCCGGGCTCGACCCGGACCGTGACCGGCGAGTGCTTGGCGGTCCGCAACGAGCGCCGGGGCCGGGAACTCTACGCCGACAGCGAAGAGGGTGATTGGGCCCGTCCGGCTCCGGCCACCACCACCGCGCCGGCCACGCGTGCAAACCCTACACCGGGCGGGTGAAGCGGCCGATCTTGGGACAGGCGACGCGTTCGAAATCGGGCTCTTCCATGATGATGGCGGTGTTGTGGGTGCCCGCCTGGAAGTAGACCCAGCTCTCGTCGCGCACGCTCGCGTCCATCACGGTGGACAAGCCGAAGATGCGCCCGACCGGCGGCTCGGCGCCGACCTCGCAATCGAGACAGGTGCGTTCCAACTCGCTCTCGTCGACAAGATGCACATCGTCGCATCCGAGTACGTTGCGCAGCGCGCTGAAATCGATGCGGCGGTCACCGGGCACGGCACACATGATCTTCCTGCCGTCGGCTTCGACGAGCACCGGCTTGACGACCTGATGCGGGCGGGCTTGTTCACTCCACGCCAATTCCCGAGCCGTAAAGGCGGCCGGGTGCGTCTCCATATCGTATTCGATGTTTTCGTTTTCCAGGAGTTCCGCGATTCGCATGGCTGCACCTTTCCGGTTCACTGCGAGCCACGCTCGGGATTGACGACGTATCCCCTTGAGGCACCGAGCAAATCCCATGCCACCGAACGTGCGGCGTAGCGATCGTTTCGTCCAGGCCGAAGGTATGCGGACGCGGAAACTCGCGCAGCGCATGAGGAATCCCACGCGGTTTCGTTCCGTCCCCGGGTCGAATCACAGTAGCCACTTTTCGGCAATCTGCTCGGTTTCGTCGGCGGTGGTGAGCCAGGCGAGGATGCGGTCTTTCATGTCGGCCACGGTACCCTTGTGTTGCGGATCGGCGTACAGGTTGCGGTCTTCGTTGGGATCGTTCTTCAAGTCGTAGAGTTCGCCGGAGCCTTTGGGGTAATAGTTCAGCTTCCATCGCTCGGTGCGGACCATCTTCGCGTCCGGGTGGCGGATGGAGTCGACGCCCTTGCCTTTCTCGAAACGGGTGCGGGTGGAGAAGACCTCGGGAATGATGTTCTCGGCATGGATGGTGTCGCGGGCGGTGTAGGGGCGATCGCTCGGCGCGATCAACGGGACGAAACTGCGGCCCTGACAAAGGTAGGGCTCGGGCAAGCCGACGAGCTCCAGCAAGCTGGGCACGAAGTCGGTGGTTTCGATCAGCTCGGTGTACTTTTTCGGTCGGACCTTGCCGGGAAACGAGAACAGGAACGGGATGCGGATCGACGATTCGTAAAAGACGTTTTTACCGACCAGCCCGTGCTCGAGCAGTTGATCGCCGTGGTCGCTGCCGACGACGACGATGGTTTCATTTCGCTTGCCGGTGCGTTCGAGCACGTCGAGCAGCAGGCCGATCTCACGATCGATCTCGGTGACGGCGGCGTAATAGCTGCGGTAGATCCATTGCAGTCGCCGGCGGTCCATGCCGTATTGCGGCTGTCCGCGCAGGATCATTTTTTGCACCGGCAACGGCAGCTTGCGGATCTCTTCCAGCGTCACCTGTCGCGGTAACGGGATCTCGACGTCGTCATACATCGCGTCGAGCGGTTCGGGGATCTCATAGGGCGAGTGCGGTTTCCAGAAACCCACGTAGAGATAGAACGGATCGTCTTGGCGAGCGAGGTCGTCGATGAACTCGCGAGCCTTGAGGGCGGTCCAGTGGGTATCGGTGAACTCGCGTGCGATGGCGGATCGGAACGGGTTTTTTCCGGCCGGTATGTTTTCGGCCAGCGCGCGGTAGTGCACGTCGCGTTGGGGGTCGTGGCGGTTGCGCCAGGTGACGTAATCGGACCAGGCGTCGGTCCGGCGCACGCCGTCGTGGATGAGCACGCGGTCGAAGCCCGAGCGGCGTGCTTCGTCCGCGGTGGGCGGGTGCAGATGGAGCTTGCCCACCGAAGCGGTGCGGTAGCCGGTCGCTTTGAGCCGTTGCTGGAGCAGCACCTCGTCGCGTTTGAGCGGCGTGTAGTTGACGCGGTTGCGGTGGGCGTGCGGATACCGGCCGGTGAACCAGGTCGCGCGGGCGGGAACGCAGACCGGAGCCTGCACTAACGCGTTTTGGAAGTTCGC
>Ga0302046_10003486_pt1 | contig 14213 bp, 7 predicted proteins | sample RVTome_11_FD_200261 | JGI IMG/M metagenome (GOLD analysis project Ga0302046, IMG submission 200261) | Soil microbial communities from uranium-contaminated site in the Upper Colorado River Basin, Wyoming, United States - RVT147D111 (version 2) ...
TGCGGGTGCGGGTGCAGCAGATCCCGTGGAGCGCGGCGCACGAGAAGCTGCTGACGGCGCACGTCGGGCGGGCGCTGCCGGACGTGGTGCAGGTGGGGAGCACCTGGCTGCCGGAGCTGGTGGCGGTGGGGGCGCTGGCGCCGCTCGACGCCTGGGTCGCCGCCCCCGGCTTCGATCGGGAGGACTACTTCCCGGGCGTCCTCGACGCGGCCACCATCGATGGCCGGACCTGGGGCCTGCCGTGGTACGTGGACACCCGCCTCCTCTTCTATCGCGCCGACATGCTGCGCGCCGTCGGCGTGGCGGAGCCGCCGGCGACGTGGACGGCGTGGCTCGACGTCCTCGCGCGCCTCGAGCGCCGGCAGGGGGCGGGGCGCTACGCGATCCTGCTGCCGCTCACCGAGTGGGAGACCCCGGTCGCCCTCGCCTGGCAGCACGGCGCGCGCCTGCTGCGCGACGGCGGCCGCTACGGCGACTTCCGGAGCCCGGCGTTTCGCGCGGCGCTCCGCTTCTACGCCGACCTGTTCGAGCGCGGCCTCGCCCCGCGCGCGGGCGCGGGCAGCGTCGCCAACCTCTACCAGGACTTCGCGCGCGGCTACTTCGCGCTGTTCGTGAGCGGGCCCTGGAGCATCGGCGAGCTCGGCCGCCGGCTGCCGCCGGAGCTCGCGGGCGTGTGGAGCACGGCGCCGATGCCGGCGCGCGACGACGCGGCGCCGGGGATCTCGGTGGTCGGCGGCGCCAGCCTGGCGGTGACGGCGACCAGCGCGGACAAGGACGCGGCCTGGCAATGGATCGCGTTCCTCTCGGACCCGGCCCGCCAGCGCGCCTTCCACGAGGCCACCGGCGACCTGCCGGCGCGCCCGAGCGCGTGGCGCGCGGCGGGCCTCGACGCCGATCCCCGAGCGCGCGCGTTCTGGACGCAGCTCCAGCGCGTGCGGGCGGTGCCGACCATCCCGGAGTGGGAGCGCATCGCGCGCAAGGTCGGCGACGCCGGCGAGGCGGTCGCGCGCGGCTGGCGTCCGGTCGACGAGGCGGCGGCGGCCCTCGACCGCGACGTCGACGAGATCCTGGAGAAGCGCCGCTGGATGCTCGACCACGACCGCCCGCTCTGGCCGGACGCGGACGCGGGGCGGGAGCGCGTCGCCTGGGCGCGAGGTCGGCGATGACGGGGGCGCGCCGCAACCCGGGCCCGTGGTTCGTCGCCCCCGCGGTCCTCGCGATCGGGCTCTTCTTCTTCGTGCCGGTGCTCGCGGCGCTGGCGCTCAGCCTGACCGACTTCGACCTGTATGCCCTGGCGCGGCTCACCAACCTGCGCCTGGTCGGCCTCGAGAACTACGAGCGCCTGCTCGGCGACGGCGTGTTCTGGGTCGCGCTCCGGAACACGCTCGTCTTCGTGCTGGTCGCGGGGCCGCTCTCGATCGCGCTCTCGCTCGGCATGGCGCTCCTCCTGACGGCCCCGGGGCTCCGCCTGGCGGGTCTGTTCCGCACCGCGCTCTTCCTCCCGGTGGTGACGACGCTGGTCGCCGTCGCCGTGGTGTGGCGCTACGTCTACCACCCGCGCTTCGGCCTCCTCACCCAGGCGCTCGCGGCGTGGGGGCTCGAGCCCGTCGACTGGCTCGGCGATCCGGCGTTCGCGCTGCCCGCGATCATCGTCATGGCGGTGTGGAAAAACTTCGGCTTCAACATGCTGATCTTCGTCGCCGGCCTGCAGAGCGTTCCCGAGCGGCTCTACGAGGCGGCCACGATCGACGGCGCGTCGCGGACGGCGCAGTTCCGCCACGTCACGCTGCCGATGCTGGCGCCGACGCTGGTGTTCGTCGCCGTCATCACGGCGATCGGGTACTGCCAGCTCTTCGCCGAGCCCTACGTGATGACGCAGGGCGGCCCGGCCAACGCCACCCTGAGCGTCGTCCTCCTGATGTACGAGGAGGGCTTCCGCTGGTGGAGCATGGGCTACGCCACGAGCATCGCGTTCGTCCTCTTCGTGATCGTGCTCGCGCTCACGCTGGTGCTGGCGCGGTCGCGGCGTGCGGCCGGGGAGGCGGTGGCGTGAGGCGCCGGGCCGGCGCGGGCCGGTGGCGGCGCGCGGGGCGCCTCGTCGCGCTCCATGCTGTCGTCGCCGCCACCGCCGTGGCGACGCTGATCCCGCTCGTGTGGATGCTCGCGGCATCCCTCATGCCGGCGGGGCAGGCGACCGAGGTGCCGCCGCGGCTCGTCCCCGCGCCGGCGACGCTGGCGCACTACCGGACGCTCCTCGCCGGGCTCGACGTCGGCCGCGCCTTCGCCAACAGCGTGCTGGTCGCCGCCGCCGTCACCGCGGTCTCCCTGCTGCTGAACACGCTCGCCGGCTACGCCTTCGCGCGGCTCCGCTTCGCCGGCCGCGACCGCCTCTTCGGCGTGCTGCTGGCGGCGCTCGTCATCCCGGGGCAGGTCGCCATGCTGCCGCTCTTCCTGCTGCTGCGCGAGCTCGGGCTCGTCAACACCTACCTCGGGGTGATGATCCCCGGCCTCGCCAGCGTCTTCGGCATCTTCCTCGTCCGGCAGGCGGCCCTCGGCATCCCCCAGAGCCTGCTCGACGCCGCCCGCATCGACGGCGCGGGGGAGCTCCGGATCTACTGGTCGATCGCGCTTCCCGCCATCCGGCCGACGGTGATCACCCTGGGCGTGTTCTCGTTCCTCGGGACGTGGAACGACTTCCTCTGGCCGCTGATCGTGCTCTCCGACGCGCGCCGCTACACACTGCCGGTGGCGCTCGCGAACCTGCTCGGCGAGCACGTCCAGGACACCGAGCTGATGATGGCGGGCGCGGTCGTCACCGTGCTGCCCGTGGTGCTCGTCTTCCTCGCCCTGCAGCGCTTCTACGTGGCCGGCATCGTGACCGGGGCCGTCAAAGGATGAGCGTCCGTCCGTGCCGCCTGCTGGCCGCCCTGCTGCTGGCCGCCGCGCCCGCGGCGGTGGGGGCCGCCCCCGACCTGATCCTCGAGCGTTTCGACGACCTTGCGGGCTGGAGCGCGATGGCGGCGCAGGGCGTGAGCGTCGAGCTCGCGCAGGACGCCGGCTGGCACGACGGCGCGCTGCGCATCGACTTCGACTTCCAGCGGACGCGCGGCTGGGTGATCGCCCGCAAGCAGCTCGACGTGGCGCTGCCGCCGAACTACGCATTCCGCTTCTGGCTGCGCGGCGACACGCCCCCCAACAACCTCGAGTTCAAGATCGTCGACCCGGACGGGAACGTGTGGTGGTACGACGAGCTCGACTTCACGTTCCCCGACGAGTGGCAGCGGATGACCATCCGCAAGAGCCGCCTGCGCTTCGCCTGGGGGCCGGGGGGCGAGGTCCCGCTCGAGCGTGTCGCCTACGTGGAGTTCGCGATCTCGACCGGCGCGGGCGGCATCGGCTCGGTATGGCTCGACGAGCTCACGATCGACGAGCGCGAGCCCGACTCCCCCGAGAGCCTGGTGCCGGCGGTCACCGCCTCGACCTGGCTTCCCGGCCACGAGCCCGCGCTCGCGGCCGACGGCGCGATCGGCACCGCGTGGCACAGCGGCGCGATCGCCGCCGAGCAATGGCTGCTGCTCGATCTCGGGCGCTCGCGCGACTTCGGCGGCCTGGTCATCGACTGGCATCCGGACGACTACCCCACCGGCTACGCGATCGCCGTCTCCGACGACGGCGAGGCCTGGCGCGGGGTGGCCTCCAGCGCGAGCGGCACCGGCGGGCGCGACTACGTGTACCTGCCGGAGACCGAGGCGCGGTTCGTGCGTCTCACCCTGCAGGCGAGCAACCGCGAGCAGGGCTACGGCGTCGCCGAGATCGTGGTGAAGCCGATCGCCTTCGCGGCGTCGATCACGCGCTTCTTCAAGGAGATCGCGCGCGAGTCGCCGCCCGGGACCTTTCCGCGCTACCTCCTCGGCGAGCAGAGCTACTGGACGGTCGTCGGCGTCGCCGGCGACGCCCGCGAGGCGCTCCTCAACGAGGAGGGCATGGTGGAGGTCGGGGGCCGCGCGTTCTCGATCGAGCCCTTCCTGTACACCGGGGGCGCGCTCGTCACCTGGCGCGACGTCGAGCGCACGCCGGCGCTCGCGCGCGGCTTCCTGCCGATGCCGAGCGTCACCTGGCGCCATCCGCCGCTCGAGCTTCGCATCGGCGCGTTCGCGGCCGGCGCGCCCGGGGCTTCGACGCTCTACCTCGACTACACGGTCACCAACGCGGGCCCGGCAACCGAGGACGTCACGCTCTTCCTCGCGCTCCGCCCCTTCCAGGTCCTGCCGCCGTGGCAGTCGCTCTACGTCCGCGGCGGGTTGACGCCGATCCGGGCGCTCGACCTCGAGCCGCCGACGGTGTGGGTGAACGGCGAGCACGCCGTCGTCGCGCTGACGCCGCCCGAGCGCTTCGGCGCTGCGCCCTTCGAGCAGGGGCTGGTGACGAAGCTGCTCCCGAGCGGGCACCTGCCGGCGACGACCGGGGTCGAGGACCCGTTCGGCTACGCCGAGGGCGCCCTCGAGTACCGGCTCGGCATCGAGCCCGGCGGCGAGCGCGTCGTGCGCCTGGCGGTGCCCTTCCACGACGCGCGCGCGGCGAGCGCGCGCATCGCCGCCGCCGGCATCGAGGCGGTCGCGCCGCTGCGGGAGGCGACGGCGGAGGCCTGGGCGCGGGCTCTCGGGCGGGTCGAGCTCGAGCTCCCCGAGGCCGCCGGTCCCCTGGTCGACATCCTGAAGACGACGCTCGCCTACGTCCTGATCAATCAAGACGGGCCGGCGCTGCAGCCGGGCTCGCGGACGTACGGGCGCTCGTGGATCCGCGACGGTGCCTTCACGGCCACGGCGCTCCTCCAGATGGGCTTCACCGAGGAGGCGCGGGCATTCCTCACCTGGTTCGCGGGCTACCAGCTCGCCGACGGCCGCATCCCGTGCTGCGTCGACGGGCGCGGCGCCGACCTCGTCCCCGAGCACGACAGCAACGGCGAGTTCGTGTACGCGGTCGCGGAGTACTATCGCCACACGCGCGATGTCGGCTTTCTCTACGCGATGTGGCCGGCGGTGCGCGGCGCCGTCGAGTCGATCGCCGCCCTGCGCGCCGGGCACGCGGCGGTCGCGCGCGACGAGATCTTCCGCGGACTGCTGCCGCCGTCGATCAGCCACGAGGGCTACTCCTCGCACCCCGTGCACTCCTACTGGGACGACTTTTTGGCGCTCCGCGGCCTGCGCGACGCCGCGGCGCTGGCGCCCCTGGTCGGCGACGACGCGCTCGCCGCGCTCGCGGCCCGCGAGCGCGACGAGCTCCGGCACGACGTCTACGCGTCGATCTCGGCCGTCATGGCGCGGCGCGGCCTCGACTACATCCCGGCCTCGGCGGACCTCGGCGACTTCGACCCGAACTCGACGGCGGTCGCGATCGTCCCGGGCGCGGAGCTGCCCTACCTGCCGCGCCCGGCCCTCGACCGGACGTTCGACCGCTACCTCGAGATCCTGCGCGCGCGCGTGCGCGGCGAATGGCCGGGCGAGGCGTACACGCCCTACGAGCTCCGCAACGTCGACGCCTTCGTCCGCCTCGGCGAGCGCGAGAAGGCCTACGAGGTGCTGCGCGCCCTGGTCGCCGACCGGCGCCCGCCGGCGTGGAACGAGTGGCAGGAGATCGTCTGGCGCGATCCCACGGCGCCGCGCTTCATCGGCGACATGCCGCACACCTGGGCGGCGTCGGCCTTCGTGCGGGCGCTCCGCACCATGCTGGTGTACGAGCGCGAGGCGGACGAGGCGCTGGTGATCGCCGCGGGCGTGCCGGCGGAGTGGATGGCGGCGGGCGCCCGGATCGTGGCGCGCCGGCTGCCGACCCACCACGGCGTCCTCGGCTACACGCTGACCGCGGAGCGCGAAGATGCGCTCCGGATCGTTCTCGACGGCGACCTCGACGTGCCGCCGGGCGGGCTCATCCTGCGCCCGCCGCTCCCGCATGCCCTCCGCGCCGTGACCGTGAACGGCGAGCCCGTTCCGACGCACCAGCCCGACGGCGTGACCGTGCACGCTTTCCCCGCCGACGTGCTGCTGGAATACTAGCTACCCAAGGGAGCCGCCGGAGGATCGCTGCGGCCGGTCCGTGCGAAATCAGCCGGTCAGGGCGGCGCCGTCCTCGCCGAAGAGGTGCAGGCGCTCGGGGTCGAGGGTGAGCACGAGCGCGCTTCCGGGCGCGATCTCGCCGAGGGCGGGCAGGCGCGCCACCACGCGGCCGGCCGCGCCCGCGCCCTCGGCGCGCGCGTGCACCAGGGCCTCGTGGCCGAGCCACTCGACGTGCTCGACGACGGCGCGCACGCCCTCGGCGCCGGCGCCCGCGATCCGGAGGTCGTCCGGCCGGATGCCGGCGACGACCGGGCGGCCGCCGTCCGGGACCGCCGTGCCGCCCGGGAAGCGCGCTGCCGGGACGCGCACCGCGAGCGCGCCCAGACGCACGACGGCCGCGCCGCCGGCCGCGCGCTCGAGCGCGGCGGGCAGCAGGTTCATCGGCGGCGTGCCGATGAAGCCTGCGACGAAGGCGTTCGCCGGCCGCTCGTAGAGCGTCCGCGGCGGTGCCACCTGCTGCAGGCGCCCCTCGTCGAGCACGGCCACCCGCTGGCCGAGGGTCAGCGCCTCGGTCTGGTCGTGCGTCACGTAGAGCATCGTGGTGCGGGTGCGGCGCTGCAGCTCGGCGATCTCGGCGCGCACCTGGACGCGCAGGGTGGCGTCGAGGTTGGAGAGCGGCTCGTCGAGGAGGAACACGGTCGGCTCCCGCACCAGCGCGCGTCCCATGGCGACGCGCTGGCGCTGGCCGCCGGAGAGCTGGCGCGGCAGGCGATCGAGGAGGGCGCCCAGGCCGAGCAGGTCGGCGGTGGCGCGCACGCGGCGGTCGATCTCGGGGCGCGCGAGCTTCCGCATGCGGAGCGGGAACGCCAGGTTCCGCCGCACGGTCATGTAGGGATAGAGGGCGTAGTCCTGAAAGACCATGGCGACGTTCCGCTGCTGGGGCGTCAGGTCGTTGGCGACGGCGTCGCCGATGCGGATGGTGCCGGTGGTGGCGTCCTCGAGGCCGGCGACGAGACGCAGCACCGTCGACTTGCCGCAGCCCGACGGACCGACCAAGACGACGAGCTCGCCGTCGGCGACGCGCAGCGTGCAATCCGCGAGCGCCCGCGTCCCGTTCGGGTAGACCTTCCCGACCCCCTCGAGTTCGACCTGCGCCACCCGGTGAAGGCTCTAGCACAGACCCCGATGGCCCCGCACGGGGAGGCGCCGCGCGCACGGGGGCGCAATCAAAAAAACCCCTCGGCGGCGAGCATCGAGAGGATGCGGCCGGCGATCGGGTCGGACTCGAAGCGACGCTGGATGGCGCCGTCGCGGAGGTGGTTGGCGAGGGCGATCAGGATCATGGACTGGTCGAGCGCGAGGTAGGTGTCGGCCACCCGGCCGTCGCGTGGGTCGACGGCGTCGTAGAGGCCGAAGTCGCCGTAGACGTCGTAGCGGGCGACGAGCTGCCGGAGGTTCGCCCGCGCCGCCTCCGGGGTGACGGCGAGCGCGAGCACCGCGGCGTGCGGGGTCACCGCCCCGGCGGCGTAGCCGCGCGCACCGAGCACCGGCACGCCGTACTCGGCGTAGCCGCGGCCGCCCGGGATCGCGCTCGGCGACATCCCCCAGACCGGGAGCCCGAGGACCTCGCTCGCGTAGCGGCGCTGGACGACGGCGTGCGCGCGGTCGTTGGCGCCGAAGCTTTGCGGCGTGAGCCGGGGCTCGTCGAGGAGAAGCGCCGGCATCAGCGCCTCGAACATGCTGCCGCCCCACGACGGCACGAAGGCCACGCCGCCCCACTCGTAGACGCCGGCCTCGATCCGGTGCCCGCGCACGATCCGCGTCCGAATCGCGCGCGGCGCCAGGGTCTGCCCGCGACACTCCGGGGGATAGGTGCGGGTCATCGTGTACCAGGCGCTCTCCGGAACGTCGCTCTTGCCGATCGCGACCAGGATCGGCAGGCGCGCCTCGGTGTAGAGCATGCCGTAGTGGTAGCGCGAGAAGGCGCGGCGCTCGACGCGGTAGCCGTGGCGGATGGCGTCGCTCCGGCGGTCGTAGAAGAAGCCGAGGTCCATGCGCTCGATCAGGCGGGTGGCGTGCGGGGCGAGCGCCGGGAACGCCGCGCGGACGACCATCAGGCCGGCGGTGAGCCAGCCGGTGTCGACGAAGGAGAGGAAGCGGCTGGTACGCTCGCGCGAGGTGGTGTCGTAGTAGTTGAAGAGGTGACCGCGATGGGTCTCGAGCTCCTCGACGGTCGCGAGGAGGTGGGTGAGACGGCTCTCGGCGCCCGCGGCGTCGACGAGCGCGAGCTCGTGCGCGGCGACGACCGCCGCCAGGTAGAGGCCGATCGTGCTGACGTTCACGTAGTCGCCGACCTCCCAGTCGCCGCCGTCGCGGCCGACGCGCACGTGGTCGACGGGGAGGCCGTTCTCGCGGTCGCGGAAGGCGTCGAGGCCGCGCCAGGTGTCGGCGGCGAGCCGGTGGAGGAAGGCATCGTCGTCGGCGGGAAGCGCCGCCGCCGGCACGCGCTCGTGCGCCGGCCAGCCCTGCAGGCGCGCGCGCACGAACGGGCGCGCGGCCTCGCGGCCGCCGCGCGCCTCCTCCCAGGCCTGCTTGCGCGGGGCGGGGACCGGCGCGTCCTCGGGCGCGGGCGGCGGTCCGGGGTCGTCGAGCGGGCAGGGCGCGCCGGCGCGGGATGGCGGCGCGGGGGCGGACGCCGGGCGCGGCGCGGCGCACGCGACCACCAGGAGGAGCGCCGCGTATCCGAGCAGGTCGCGCACCGTCCCGGCATTGTGCAATAGGATCGCTCCGATGGCGACCGGGGCGCTGCCGGCCGGCTTCCTCTGGGGCGCGGCGACCGCCGCCCACCAGGTCGAGGGCGGCAACGACAACAACGACTGGTGGGACTGGGAGCGCGATCCGCGCTCGCCGTGTCGCGAGCCGAGCGGCGCCGCCTGCGACCACTACCACCGCTACCCGGGCGACCTCGACCTGCTCGCCGGGTGGGGCCTGAACGCCTATCGCTTCTCGCTCGAGTGGAGCCGCATCGAGCCCGCCGAGGGAGAGATCGACGCCGCGGTCCTCGAGCACTACCGCCGCATGTGCGCCGCCTGCCGCGAGCGCGGCGTCGAGCCGATCGTGACCTTCCATCACTTCACGACGCCGCGCTGGCTCGCCGCCCGCGGGGGCTGGGCGGACCCGGCGACGGCCGACCGCTTCGCCCGCTTCTGCGAGCGCGCCGCCGCGGCGCTCGGCGACCTCGTCGGCCGGGCGTGCACGATCAACGAGCCCAACATCGTCGCCGCCTTCGGCTACCGCGACGGCTCGTTCCCACCGGGCGTGCGCGATCCCGTGCTCTATGGGCGCGCCGTCGACGTCCTGCTCGCGGCCCATCGCCGGGGCGCGGCGGCGCTGCGCGCGGCGGTGCCGGGCCTGCGGGTGGGTGTGACCGTGGCGATGGAGGAGCGGACCGCGGTCGACGGCGGCGAGGCGCGCCGCGACGAGCTCCGCGCCGAGATGGAGGACCGCTACCTCGCCGCCACCAGCGGCGACGACTTCCTCGGCGTCCAGGCCTACACCCGCGTCCGCGTCGGCCCGGAGGGTCCGCGGCCGCCGGCGCCCGGCGCCCGCGTCACGCAAATGGGCTGGGAATTCCGGCCCGAGGCGCTCGGGGCGTGCGTGCGCCGCGCCGCCGCCGTGACGGGGCTGCCGATCCTGGTGACCGAGAACGGCGTCGCCACCGCCGACGACGCGGAGCGCGTCGAGTACCTCGAGGGCGCGCTCGCGAGCCTCGCCGCCTGCCTGGCCGACGGCGTCGCGGTCGCGGGGTACCTGCACTGGAGCCTGCTCGACAACTTCGAGTGGAACGACGGCTACCGGCCGACGTTCGGGCTGATCGCCGTCGACCGCGCCACGCAGGCGCGCGCGCCGAAGCCGAGCGGCGCCCGGCTGGGCGCTTTCGCACGGGCGGGAATCCCCGCCGGTCCCGGCCGGGCTTGACCACGCCGCAGCAGCGTTGAAAGGTGGACGTCCATCATCGATGAGATCGCGGGTGCGAGAGAACGCGTCGGACGGCGGCGAGGGTCGAAGAGCCCGGGTGAGCGCATGGCGACGCGGCTTCGCGGCCGTGCTCTGCGCCGTCGTTCTCCCGTGGCCCGCGGCGGCCGCGACCTTCGACCTCGACACCGTGGCCGCGAAGGCCGAGAAGCTCGCCGCCCAGCCGTACGAGGAGCCGCGCTTCCCGGTCCCGGACTGGCTGCTGCAGATCTCCTACGACCAGTGGCGCGACATCCGCTTCCGGCCCGAGGAGGCGCTCTGGCGGGAGGGCCGGTCGCCGTTTCAGGTCCAGTTCTTCCACCCCGGGCTCTTCTACACGCGCGCGGTCGCGGTGAACGTGGTCGAGGCGAGCGGCGTCCGCCCGGTCAAGTTCTCCCCGAGCCAGTTCGACTACGGGCAGAACGACTTCGCGAGCCGTGTGCCGCAGGACCTCGGCTACGCCGGCTTCCGGGTGCACTACCCGATCAAGCGCCCCGACTACTTCGACGAGGTGATCGTCTTCCTCGGCGCCAGCTACTTCCGGGCGGTCGGCAAGAACGAGGGCTTCGGCCTCTCCGCCCGCGGCCTGGCGATCGACACCGCCCTGCCTTCGGGCGAGGAGTTCCCGGCCTTCACCGAGTACTGGCTCGTCCGGCCGGCCCCCGGCGCGCGCGAGCTCGCCGTCTACGCGCTGCTCGAGAGCCCGAGCGTCGCCGGGGCCTATCGCTTCGTCGTGACCCCGGGCGAGCAGGCGATCGTCCAGGTCGAGGGCCGGATCTATCCGCGTCGCGCCGTGCAGAAGCTCGGCCTGGCGCCACTCACCAGCATGTTCTTCCACGGCGAGAACACGACGCGGCACTTCATCGACTACCGGCCCGAGGTCCACGACTCGGATGGCTTGATGATCAACCTCGGGAGCGGCGAGTGGCTGTGGCGGCCGCTCGACAACCCGAGCGCGCTCCGCGTGAGCCGCTTCGGGGCGTCGACGCTGCGCGGCTTCGGCCTCCTGCAGTACGACCGCGACTTCAACCACTACCAGGATCTCGAGGCCCGCCCCGACCTGCGGCCGAGTGTCTGGGTGGCGCCCGAGGGCGACTGGGGCCCGGGCTCGGTCGAGCTCGTCGAGATTCCGACCGACAGCGACGTCAACGACAACGTCGCGGCCTACTGGGTGCCGGGGGAGCCGGTCGAGGCGGGGAAGCCGGTCGCGTTCGCCTACACCATGACCTGGTACGGGCACGAGACCGCGCGTCCTCCCGGCGGCCACGCCATCGCCACCCGCGTCGACACCGGCAACACCGAGAACGCGCGCCGCTTCGTCATCGACTTCGCGAGCCGGGAGCTCGACCGCATCCCCGCCGACACCGTGCTTCGGGGCGTGGTCACGGCCGACGGCGACGAGGGCGCGCAGATCCTCGATCAGCAGGTCACGAAGAACCCGATGGCCGGCGGATGGCGCCTGACGTTCCAGGTGCGCCCGAGCGGCAGCGACCCGGTCGAGCTCCGGGCCTTCCTCGACCGCGGCGGCGACGCGCTCACGGAGACCTGGACCTACGTCGTCACCCCGTGACGGCGGCCGGCTCGCACCCGTGGGGCTCGTGAGCGCGCCCGAGCGGCCGCCGGCCGGCGGCGCGGCGGTACCGGCCCCGAGCGCGGCGCCGGCGGCGCCCGACACGCTGACGATCCCGCGCGAGCGGCTGGCGCACGACTGGCGGCGCGCGCACACGCGCGCGGAGCGCTATCTGCAGGGCCTCGACGTCGGCGAGGCCGAGGCCGCGGCCCTGGCGCGCGCCGCGGTCGAGCGGGCGGCGACGGCCGCCCGCTGGGAGCCCGGCGCCACCGCCATCGGCGAGACGCTGCGCGCGCTCGGCGCGATCGTCGCGGCGGAGACCCCGTCGGCGGCGGAGCGCCCGGTCGGGGACCGGTTCCTGGCGTGGCGTCTCGCGCGCGCGCTCGGGCGCACGGGCCCCGGCGGCGCGTGGCGCGGCGAACGCTTCAGCTCGGCGCCCCCGCTGGTGCGGCGGCCCCTCCTCCCCGGCCACCTCGAGCGCCGGCAGCGCCGGCCGCGCCGGACGCCCGACACGCCGCCCGTCTTCGGTCCCGCCGCGCGCGACCGGCGCCGGCAGATCGGCTGGACGCGGGTCGCCTACCGCCGCCGCACGCTCCTCGGCCTGCTCGTCCTGCTGCCGACGATCGTCGCCAGCGGCATCATGGCAAACCTGCTGCCGGGTCTCGGCGTGCGCGGGCTCGAGGTCACGATCGTGGTCGTCTTCGGGGCGCTCTTCGGGTGGATCTCGATCGGCTTCTGGACCGCCACGATCGGCTTCTTCCTCCTGCTGACCCGCCGCGACCGCTTCGCGATCACCCAGCTCGCCCGCGACGACGGCGCCCGCCTGGCGGCGGGGCTCCCCCCCGGGGCGCGCACCGCCCTCCTGATGCCGATCGCGGCCGAGCCCGTCGAGCGCGTGTTCGCGGGCCTGCGAGCGATGGAGCGCTCGCTCGCCCGCATCGGCGCGCTCGAGCACTTCGACTTCTTCGTCCTGAGCGACACCCGCGATCCCACGATCGCGGCCGCCGAGGAGGCGGCGTGGCTCGCGTGGGCGCGCGCGAGCGGTGGCTTCGACCGCATCTTCTATCGCCGCCGCCGCGTGCCGCTCCGGCGCAAGAGCGGTAACGTCGCCGACTTCTTCCGCCGCTGGGGCGCCGCCTATCGCTACGTCGTCATGCTCGACGCCGACAGCGTGATGGCGGGCGAGACCCTGGTCCGCCTGGTGCACCTGATGGAGCGCCAGCCCGAGGCCGGGATGATCCAGACCGCGCCGGTGGCGGTCAACCGGCGCTCGCTGCTGGCGCGCACGCAGCAGTTCGCGGCGCGGATCTACGGGCCGATGTTCGCCGCCGGCCTGCACTACTGGCAGCTTGGCGACGGCCAGTACTGGGGGCACAACGCGATCATCCGCGCCGCCCCGTTCATGGCGTACTGCGGGCTCCCGCGGCTCTCCGGCAAGCCGCCCTTCGGCGGCGAGATCCTGAGCCACGACTTCGTCGAGGCCGCGCTCATGGGCCGCGCCGGCTGGACGCTCTGGCTGGCGTACGACCTCGACGGCACCTACGAGGAGGTGCCGTCAACGCTGCTCGAGGAGATGAAGCGCGACCGGCGCTGGTGCCAGGGGAACCTGCAGCACCTCCGGCTGCTGTTCGCGCAGGGGCTCTTCGGGGCCCATCGCGCGCTCTTCCTGAACGGCGTGCTCTCCTACGTCTCGGCCGTGCTCTGGTTCCTGTTCCTGACCCTCTGCACCGCCGAGGCGATCCGCGTAGCGCTGCTCGAGCCCGTCTACTTCCCCGACGGGCCGAGCCTGTTCCCGTCGTGGCCGGTCTGGCATCCCGACTGGGCGCTCGCGCTCCTCGGCGCGACCGCGGCGGTCCTCTTCCTGCCGAAGCTCCTGGCGCTCCTCCTGATCACGTTCCGGCGGCGGACGCGCGCCTTCGGGGGCGGCGCCCGGTTGCTTGCGAGCGCGCTCCTCGAGGTGGTGCTCTCGAGCCTGCTGGCGCCGGTGCGCATGACCTTCCACACCCGCTTCGTGCTCGCCAACCTGCTCGGCCGCACGGTGCCGTGGCGCTCGCAGGGCCGGGAGGACGAGGGGACGAGCTGGCGCGAGGCGGTCGCGCACCACGGCTTCGACACCGCGTGGGCGACGGCGTGGGGGGTGAGCCTGTTCCTCCTGAACCCCGACTACTTCTTCTGGGTGACGCCGATCGTCGGCGCGCTCGTGCTCTCGATCCCGGTCTCGGTGCTGACGAGCCGGGCCGCGGCCGGCGATCGCGCGCGCGCGGCCGGGCTCTTCCTCATCCCCGAGGAGGTGAGCCCGCCGCCCGAGCTGCGCGACCTGGCGGCGCTGCAGGAGGACGCGCACCGCACCGGGCCCGGGCGCGAGCGGGACGCCTTCGTGCGCGCCGTCGCCGACCCTGTGCCCTACGCCGTGCACCGGGCGCTGCTGGCGGGCGAGCGCTCCTTCACCCCCGCGCTCCGCGGGACACGGGACGCCCTGGTGGCGCGCGCCCTCGCGGAGGGGCCCGGCGCGCTCGGCGCGCGCGAACGCGCGGTCGTGCTCGCCGATCCGCGCGCGCTCGACGAGCTCCACCGCC
>Ga0302046_10003487_pt1 | contig 14212 bp, 15 predicted proteins | sample RVTome_11_FD_200261 | JGI IMG/M metagenome (GOLD analysis project Ga0302046, IMG submission 200261) | Soil microbial communities from uranium-contaminated site in the Upper Colorado River Basin, Wyoming, United States - RVT147D111 (version 2) ...
TAAAAGCGTTGGCGTCATCGCGGACAGTGGCGACACTTCTGCCGGGAACAAGTTTTTCTCTGCGGAGTAAACAATATGCCCCGGCCAGAAAACTAATCGAGGCCGGAGCCATCGTCGCTTTGGCCACTGATTGTAATCCCGGCTCAAGCTACAGCGAGAACTTGCCCTTTATGACAACACTGGCGTCATTACAGATGAAACTCACCGCCGCCGAAACGATTTCGGCCATAACTGTCAACGCTGCTTATGCTATCGGACTGCAGAACAGAATCGGGCGGCTGGAGTGTGGTATGCAGGCAGATATGGTATTATGGGATATGCAGGATTACCGGGAAATGCCCTATCATTATGCAGTCAATTTGGCGAATATTGTTATTAAAAAGGGAAATCCGGTAAATGTAACAATGCGTCCGGAAAATCAGCTATGAAACCCAAAATATTGTATATTGTCATAGTCTCCTCGCTTATTGGAGCGGTCCTTTTACTTGCCGGATGTATATACACTCTTAATCCAAGAGGAAGCTCGACCGTAAATTCGGTAGCAGTGGAAAGATTTCAAAACGACACCCCGGAATTCGGACTGGCCGACCAGATGACCGATGCCATCATTAATGCTTTTATTGCCGACGGCACAATCAAAGTGCTCCCCATAGACCGTTCCGAGACTATTCTAACCGGCACCCTCACCAGATACGACCGCCGGCCGTATGAGTATGACGAAACCGATCAGGTTAAATCGTATGTCGTGGAAATGGATTTTGACATAACATTAATGAATACCGCCAATGATTCGCTGCTCTGGTCCGAAAGAATGAATCAACGGGGCGCCTACAATCTGGACACCGAGACCGAAGAAATTGGCCGCCAGCGGGCGCTGGAGTTTCTGGTGCAGGCGATTATCGACCGAACCACCAAAAGCTGGTAAAAATTGAAATAGGTTGACAGACTCGACAGAATAACCTAACAATCTCAAACGAAACGAGAAGTAGATGTCGAAAACAAAAAACATTCTCTTAACATTTCTGATTATTTCAACAGTTATCTCAAAACCAGTATATTGTGCCGTCAATTCAAGCGCCGGTACCAGCGCCTTTCCGTTTTTGAAAATCGATGCCAGCGCCAGAGCCGTTTCGATGGGCGGTGCATTTACCGGCTTGGCTGATGATGAATCGGCCCTTTATTATAATCCGGCCGGTATAGCGCTTTTTGAAGACAAGAGGTTTATCGCCTCATATCATAATTATTTTGTCGATATGCAGTCGGGATTTTTGGGATTGATCAAGCCACTTTCGATGGGCAAATATGTGCTGGGAATTCATATCTCTTATCTAAATTACGGTTCATTTGTCGAAACCGACAATTCCGGCACAATTTTGGGCGAGTTTTCCGGAAGCGATCTGGTTTTGGCCGGTACAATTGCATTCAAGAAAGACTACACCTGGAAATTTGGAGCAACTTCAAAAATTATTTACGAGAAAATTCAGGACTTTTCAGCCGCCGGACTGGCCTTTGATTTCGGCGCCAAGTATACTTCGGACAGAGGCTACTACAGCGCCGGCATAATGATTCAAAACCTGGGCTTTCAACTTTCCTCGCTGGGAGATGAAAAAGAAAAACTCCCCCTGACATTCCGCACCGGAGGCTCGGCCAGATTGAAAGGACTTCCCTTGTCCGTTTCTTCCGACTTAATAATTCCGACCGACAATGACCTGGATTTTGCCATAGGCGGCGAATATCAGGCCGCTAAACAGTTTTATATCAGACTGGGCTGGAATACGTTCGGTTCCAATTATCAGGCGGCCAATTCCGATGACAACTGGGCCGGACTGGGGCTCGGATTTGGCTTTGACTTTAACGAAAAAATGCATATAGCTTATGCCTTCACGCCGGGTGCAGAACTTGGCGACAGCCACCGAATAACATTATCGGGAGGTTTTTGAAAGTGAAAATGCACAGAAACTTTTTTAAGCTGATTTTAGGACTCTTTTTGACCTCGGCCATATTCTCTGCCTGCGGCGGCGGTTCGTCACCTACCGACCCGCGCGAAACTGTGATTGTCTTTTTTGGCGCCATGGAAAAGGATGACCAGGCCGCTATTGCCCATCTTTTGGATCTGGCCGAGTTGATGAAAAATACCGATAGCGATTACGCTCTCCAGACAAACGAAAACAGAGTCTTTAACAGTCCGGTCGAAATTCTCGAAGATTTAACCGGCAACGGTCTGACCAAAAAACGCTGGTTTTCTATGCAGCGAATCGTAAATAGGGCCGAAATCAACGGTACCAATGCAACTGTCGAAGTCTCTTTCGTGGACAAAGAATCCTCCAGAGGATATTTGACCAAATTCGGACTTCATTCTGTTAACGGGCAATGGAAAATCTACACTTTTAAGGTAAATTAAATACTTTTCTGCGGGCGGCAATCATAAGTTGTTAGTATATAATCGCTTGTGTCGCAAGCCGCTTTTGATATAAATCCTTTTTAATCAATATTTTTGGAATTCCCCATTAAACAAATAGCGGCGAAGTTGCGTTTCAGGATTATACAGAACCGGGTAAATTGCTATTAATCGGTTGAAAATTTCCGCAGGAGTGATTATATTTGCCGACTGTTATTAGGCAAAGGAGTGAGTTGGGAATGAAAAAGTGTTCTTTAATTGGATTTATTTCAGTCGTGGCAATTTACTTTTTTGCATCTTCCTGCCAAAAAGACATAACGCTTGAATCGCCGCCTTCGTTGGAAGGAATCTATGAAGGGTGGTATTATGTTATAACGGATTATAATAATCCACAGACGGCAGATACCACAAAATCTACTGTCGAAATAGTTTTCTCTGATGAGTCATATTTCTTCAATTCCGACAATGTCCCGGATGCATTCTGCGATCCACGAGGCGATTACGAATTGGCCGCAAACAACATAGAGTTGGATGAAACTAACCGGAATTGCAACCAGATTGCCAAAGAAAAAGATAATCCCCGCGGACAGTTTAATATTCGACGAGCAGACCCGGACAGTTTGATTATGATACAACAAATTGAGGGTACACTGAAACTATTCTTGCTAACCGAACAATAGCATTTCAAATCATAAAATTTCCAAAGTAGCGACTATCAAGTCGCTATTTTTTTTAGCATTACAACCATTCTTAAATCCAAATTTTCGAATTTAATATGACATTCCCTGTCAGTGCCTCCGTGCATATTCAAGCGCGGACAGCAGAATCACCGGGAGCCATGGCGCTCCTGTATTTGGTGCTCGGCAGAGGGGAGGGCAGCCCCCCGCCCTAAAGCGGGGGACTGCCAATAAGGAATCAACACTTTTGTATATAACGAAAGGATGCCATTATGCTGTCCAAAGTATTGTCATCAGCCACCCACGGAGTCGATGCCTACAAAGTCGAAGTTGAAGCCGATATCCAGCAACAGCTGCCTGCATTCGTAACAGTTGGCCTTCCGGAGGGGGCCGTTAAAGAATCAAAAGAAAGAGTCACATCGGCGATTAAGAATTCCGACTTTGTCTTCCCCTCCAAGCGTGTGACAATCAATCTTGCTCCGGCTGACCGCCGCAAAGAAGGTTCGGCCTTTGATTTACCGATGGCAGTCGGAATTCTGGCCGCCACCGGTCAGGTCATGCGGGACCGTTTCGATGAATTTGTCATACTCGGAGAAATGTCGCTCGACGGCGCCCTCCGGCCGGTGCCTGGAATTCTCCCGATGACAATGTCGTTCAATAATGTCAACGGCATCAAAGGAATAATTGTACCGTTCGACAACGCCCGCGAAGCGGCCATCGCCCAGACATTGCCGGTCTACCCGGTAAAGTCCCTTCAGGAAACGATTCATTTTCTCGAAGACGAAAAATCTATTGCACCGTTCACAATCGATATCAGCGCAGTTTTCAACGACGCCCGCCAATACAATACAGATTTTGCCGATGTGAAAGGGCAGGAATCGGCCAAGCGTGCCTTGGAAGTTGCCGCCGCCGGCGGGCATAACATTATTATGATAGGTCCTCCCGGCTCGGGTAAAACTATGCTGGCCCGCAGAATGCCCAGTGTTTTGCCGGATTTGTCACTCGAAGAAGCGCTTGAGACCACCAAGATTCATTCGGTGGCTTGTTTGCTTGCGGCCAATCAGGCGCTGATTGCCACTCGCCCGTTTCGTTCGCCGCATCATTCAATTTCATCAGCGGGACTGATCGGCGGCGGCAGCGTGCCAAAACCCGGCGAAGTGTCGCTGGCGCATCACGGCGTGTTGTTTTTGGACGAACTGCCTGAATTCAGAAAAGACATTCTGGAGATGCTGCGACAGCCGATGGAAGACAACATGGTGACAATTTCGCGCGCGACTACATCGCTGACTTATCCGGCCGGATTCATGTTAGTGGCCGCGATGAATCCCTGCCCCTGTGGCTATTACGGCGACCAGACTCACGAATGCACCTGCTCCTCTGGGGAAATTCAAAGATATATGTCCAAAATCTCCGGTCCGCTGATGGACCGAATCGACATTCATATCAATGTGCCTGCTGTAAAATTTAAAGAGCTGTCATCCGAAACTCGCGGGGAAAAATCCGAAGCTATCAGAGACCGGGTAAATCGCGCCCGCAAAAGACAAATGCTGCGATTTTCAGCCGAAAAAAAGATATTCTGCAATGCGCATATGGAATCTCGTGATATCCGAAAATATTGTCAAATCGATGAAAAATCACAGTCGTTGTTATCAATGGCAATAACCAGACAAGGCCTCTCGGCCCGGGCTTATGACCGAATCTTAAAAGTAGCCAGGACAATAGCCGATTTGGCCGCCTCCAATGACATCGAAATGACTCATATCGCCGAGGCGGTGCATTACCGGTCGCTTGACCGCAAACTCTGGCTGTAAAAAAGGATTTTTTGTCCATTAAATATTGCCATTCTTGAAAAACTCGCTTATTTTCGAGTGAGAATTTAATTTAGTAATCGCAGCACCTAAGGCAGGATGAACTTTTTTCACCCACGGGAAAATTTCCCTGAATCAGCCATTTTCTCTCCTTACCGCCAAACTGCCCGTGCTCGGGCCGGTTTATTCTGTTTTGCAAAAATGATGGAATAATCCGTGGATTTCGGCCGCACCAAAAAGAAAGTTGCTCCAAGATCGGTTGCCAACCCCGCCGCCGGACGGCTCCGTATCCGCTGGGGCAGAAACGAAAGCCGCCGAATGCTGTCGCACCTCGACAATATGCGCATAATCGAAAACGCCGTCAGGGATTCAAAGATTCCTGTTACTCTGACACAGGGTGTCCGTCCCAGAATGAAACTTTCGTTTTGCCCGCCGCTGCCGATGGGGTTTACGTCCGAAGCCGAGTTTGTTGATATCTCGCTGGACCAGATTTGCTCCGGCCCGATGATTGACAATATCAGAAAATCTTTGCCGGATGGATTTGAATTGTACGAAGCCAAAACGGTTTATGCCAAATCTTTGTCGCTTTCCGATGCGATTAATCGAGTCGTTTATATTTGGCCGATTGAGGACGAATTAAATGTGAAAGAGTTGGATCAGAAAATTTCGGATATTCTCGGCCGCGAGTCTATTGAACTTACACGGAAAACCAAATCGGGTGAAACTCAAGTCGATATCCGGCCGGTGATTTTTGAATTAAAAATAGAAAACAATGAACTAAAAATGACTCTCGGCATCGGCGGCGCCGGATATGCCCGGCCGACTGAAGTCGCAAAGTTACTTACAGAATTTGAAGATAACAAAGTAGCTTTGCTACCCTTTCATCGCCAGGAGATGTACCGCGTTACCGACGACGGTAAAAAAATCGAGGGCATTGAATTGTAGAAATTGTTATGGCGCAGGGATTAAAAAATAAATCACATGATCCGGTCAGAGCCGCTGCAGTGGAGGCGCTGGTGTTGATTGAGCAGGGAATGCAGGATGATGACGCACTGCACTCGGTCACTCAAGGCAAAAAATTCCGGCCGCTCGACATTCGTTTCCTGTATCAACTTGTCCATGGTACTACCAAAATGCGGAGACGTTTGGACCATGAACTTCGCTTTTATCTGGCCAAACCGTCGGCCAATCTGCCGATAATACTTTCCAATATTCTGCGGCTCGGGCTATTCCAGCTTCGATTCACCGATCGCATTCCCGTATCTGCGGCAGTTTCTGAATCGGTAAATCTGGCGCTCTTTATGGCCGACCGTCCGCGCGCCAATCTGGTAAATGCCGTTCTGCGGGCGTCGATTCGTGAGCCGGAAAAAGTCAAGTTTATGTCTATTGATGAAAACCCCGTTAAGCACTTAGCGGATTTTTACAGTTTCCCGGATTACTTTGTCGAGTACTGCCTTCGGGAATTTGAGCTCGAAACTACGAAACATCTGTTGGAAAATTATAACAAACCGCCCCATGCCACCTACCGCGTCAATTTTTTGAGAGCGCAGCCCGAAGAAGTTGCCGAAATCTTAAAAAAAGAGAAAATCTCTTTTACACCCGGCAAATATCTACCAGAATTTTTACATCTCGACAAAACCGGACTCCCGCTTGAGAGAGAACTAATTGCCAATGGCAAAGTTTTTGTGCAGGATGAATCGGCCGGAATGGCCGTGCGCATTTTGAATCCCCGCTCCGGACAGGAATGCCTTGATTTGGCGGCGGCGCCGGGAGGAAAATCGACTTATATGGCTGTTCGTATGCGCAACAAAGGCCGGGTGATTTCGGTCGATAAGTCACACCAGAGACTGGAAGTCGTAGTCGAAAATGCCAGGCGACTCGGCATAAAAATTATCTCTCCGGTTGCCAGCGACATTATGAAATTCAAAGGCGGGCCGTTTGACCGGGTGCTACTCGATCCCCCCTGCACCGGATGGGGAACCGCCGGTAAACATTCCGATCTCCGCTGGAGCAAAACTGCGCAGGACATTAAGAATTTGGTGGAAATTCAGACCGCCATGATTGACCGCGCCGCGCGTCTGGTCAAACCCGGCGGCGTGCTGGTTTATTCGACTTGTACTATTATAAGGGATGAAAATGACCAGATAGTCGAGGAATTTTTGGCGCGAAACGACAAGTTTGAACTCGAATCGGCCTTGCAATTTTTCGATGAAACCGCTGTCAGTGAGCGGGGATTCGTCCGAACTTATCCCTGTATAGATAAACTCGACGGCGCTTTCTCGGCTCGTTTAGTCAGAAAAGCAGATTGATGTGAGTACGTCGTTGCGAGGAGTGACTCCCGCTGTCAGGCGTGATGAACGACGAAGCAATCTCATTTTTTTACGCGCCTAAACCGATTAGTTGTATAAAGATAAACGGCCAAGATTTATTATTGATTTATTACGCAGGAATTCGTGAATTTGAAAGCCTATATGAAAAATTCTGTTAATATTAAACCAAACAGGCTTTGCCTGTGACGCAGGTTAGGGCGACCAGGTTAGAAAACCCGACCGGCCGCGCCGCCGGGTTTTTGAGCGACAAACTTCCCTACGGAAGCTGGCAGCGCCGTGCCGTCATGTGGGGCGGAGTGCCTCTGGTAGTGATGCTTGTATTTTACTTTTTCATAAACAACTTGATAATGCCCGCAATAACTCGCCACGGCGAAGAATTTGTCCTCCCCAGTTTCATAAACCAAAAAATGACCCAGGCGCAGATAGAACTCGATGAACTGGGCTTGAATTATGAAATAGCATCGCAGGAATATTCTCCCGGTAAAGAGCAGGGAATTATATTGAATCAATATCCCATTGAGGGCACCAGAGTCAAGAATGGGCGGCAGATAAAATTTGTAGTGTCATTGGGACAAAAGCTGGTGCTGATTCCCAATCTGACCGGACTATCCGTAAGACAGGCAATTTTGGATTTGGAAACCGCCGGCCTTGAACTCGGCGAAATCGCCTGGGCCTTCTCGGATACGCTGCCCGAAAAAGTGGTGGTCTTTTCTTATCCTGCTGCGGCCAGAGAAATACCGCTCGGCTCTCCGGTAAATATCATGGTCAACCGCGGGCGGGCCTCGGACTATACTTATATGCCGCGCGTGGTGGGAATGAATCTTGAAAAGGCAAAGCAGATAATCATCGAAAAGACTCTCAAAGTCGGCCTTGTAACACACCGCGCCGATGAAAACTATCTCCCCGAAACCGTTTTGGAGCAGTCCGAACAGGAGGGCACCGAACTCGATGTCGGCACAGAGATAGATTTGGTCGTGAGCAGTACGGATTAACGCGACTCTTCGCTGAAAAATGGCAAGAGCGCCACTGCAAATAAATGTAATCCCCTACCGTAAGAGAGAAAACGGCTTTTTGGAGTTTGCAGAGTTCCATTGCTCCGACGGTACGATGTGGCACTTCGTGTCAGGTGGTGCCGAAGATGGTGAGTCGGCATCTGTGGCCGCGAAAAGAGAATTAATAGAAGAAACTGGAATCACCTCAACAAACAACTGGATGACGCTTGATTCACGGGCGTCTATTCCCAAAGATGCCTATCCCCACATAACACACTGGCCAAAAGAAGTATTGGTTTTGCCACAGTTTTCTTTTGGCATTGATTCTTCGGGGCAGGAAATTGTCTTGTCCGATGAGCATGATGATTTCAGATGGCTTTCTTTTAACGAGGTGACAAAGTTGTTGAAATGGGACAGCGACAAAGTTGCTCTGTGGGAATTGAATGAAAGACTGAAAAGTCAGTAGTAAGAACCGCAAAGGTCCTGACCTGTAATATGCCCACTTAAGCCCTTTACCCGACTACCCTTACCCCCTTTCCCACAATAGTTTAAACCCCTTGCGATAATGGACGTTTTAACTATATTTGGGGGCTCGCCTCGGCGAGTAGCGGTGAATTTTGCCCTTTTCGGGCTTTTTTCTCCTACTCAAAGACGACGGTAAAAAAAGAAAATTATGTTTAGTAACCTGACAGATAAACTCGAAGCCACTTTCAAAAAACTGCGCGGCTACGGCAAGCTCTCGGAGAAAAATATCGCCGAGTCGATGCGTGAAGTGCGCCAGTCATTACTCGAAGCCGACGTTAACTACAAAGTCGCCAAAGAGTTTGTATCAAACGTTCAGGCCAAATCTCTCGGCCACGAAGTTGTTGATTCAATCGAACCGGGACAACAGGTCGTTAAAATTGTACACGATGAATTAGTCGCACTCCTCGGCGGCAAAGCCGAGCCGCTGGCCACGGTTCAAAAACTCCCGACTGTCTTCATGGTCTGCGGACTTCAAGGTTCGGGTAAGACCACGCTGGTCGGCAAACTGGCGCTGATGTACAAACGACAGAACAAAAAGCCATTAGTTGTCGCCGCCGATATCTACCGCCCGGCCGCGGTCAAACAGCTAAAAGTTCTGGCCGATGCCATCGCGGTGCCGCATTTTTTTGTGGAAAATGAGAAGCCGCAGGAAATCTGCAAAGCATCCATTCAATACGCCAAAGAAAATTTCATTGATTTAGTTATTCTCGATACTGCCGGCAGGCTCCATATCGACGATGATATGATGCGCGAACTCGAAGAAATAAAATCGCTGGTGAATCCCGAAGAAATTCTACTTGTCGCCGACGCCATGACCGGACAGGATGCGGTCAATATCGCCAAAGAGTTCAATGAACGGCTAAAAGTCACCGGTGTGGTGCTGTCCAAACTCGATGGTGACGCGCGCGGCGGTGCGGCTCTTTCGATCAGACAAGTTACCGGATGCCCCATTAAGCTGGCCTCAATCGGAGAGAAACCTGGTGACCTTGAGGTCTTTCATCCCGACCGGCTGGCCTCGCGCATTCTGGGCATGGGTGATATCGTCTCGCTGGTGGAAAAAGCGCAGGAGCACGTTGACCTTGATAAAGCCCAAAAGATGCAGGAGAAACTTTTCAAAGCCAGATTTGATTTCGAGGATTTTCTGGAACAGATGCAGCAGATAAAAAAACTCGGGCCGATCGAATCGCTTTTGGGAATGCTTCCCGGAGTCGGCAAGGCGCTCAAAAATATGCCGGTCGATGACAAAAAAATGAACCGGATGGTGGCCATTGTGCAGTCGATGACAATCAAAGAGCGCCGCAATCCGCATATATTGAACGGCCAGAGAAAAAAGAGAATCGCAGCCGGTTCCGGCAATTCGGTGCAGGCGGTCAATCAGCTATTGAAGCAGTTTGAAATGATGAAAAAAATGTTTTCAAGTATGTCCAAAGGAAAACGCGGCGGAATTCCGAAAGGTCTGGCGCCGTTTTTAAAATAGAATCTATTAACGGAGGATTAATTTTTTGGCAGTACACATCAGAATGAAACGAATCGGCCGGCGCAACCGGCCCTACTATCGTATCGTGGCGGCGGATCACAGACGCGCCCGGGACGGAAAATTTCTGGAACTGTTGGGCACTTACGACCCGATAGTCAAACCGGCCCAAGTGAAAATTTTCGAAGACCGTCTGACCAAATGGCTCAACGAAGGCGCCGAACCATCGGATACGGTGCGAACACTTCTAAGACAGATTGGTTTTACGACCAAATTCCTGAAAGCCCGGAAGGGTGAAGATGTCTCGACAATCGAAGTCAAACCGACCATTACCGAGCGCTCCAAAAAAACCAGAAAGATGAAAAAAGCGGCAGTTGCCGAAACAACCGCGGCAGCGGAAGTCAAACCGACGGCTGAAGCTGCTCCGGCAGCAGAGGCTGCACCGGCCGAGCCCGCAGCGGAAACCAAACCAAAAGCAGAGGCAGCTCCGGCAGAACCGGCGGCTGATGCGACTGTGCAAATTAAAGTTGAGGAAGATCCGGCCGCTGATTCAGCTGAAGAGAAAAAAGAATAATTCGAAACGCTTATTATTTTTTTGCGTTTGTAAACTGACACTGGAATCAAAAACCGGGAAAGAGAATCCGACGGAGTTGGAAAGGGGTAATTGATTATGAAAGAATTCATCGAATACATCGTCAAAAACCTGGTAGATAACCCGGATAGGGTCAGCGTTGTCGAAGTTGAAGGCAGCCGCACGACGGTTTATGAACTTCGTGTCGGCGAAGGCGACCTTGGCAAAGTCATTGGCAAAGAAGGAAAAACGGCAAAATCAATCCGCACAATTTTGGCCGCCGCCGCCGCAAGACAGGGCAAAAGAGCCGTTCTTGAGATCCTTGAATAATACCGCCGTGTCAACGGAAGAATTCATAACCGTGGGACAGCTGGGACGCCCGCGCGGAACCGAAGGAGAAATCATTGTTACGCCGCTGACAGATTTTCCAGAAAGATTTGAGAATATGACGGAGATATATGTTTCAAGCGGCGACAGCTGGACTAAAATGAAAGTTCTGGAAAGCAAAATGATTTCGGGAAGGCCGGTTATTCGATTGGAAAACGTGAACAACCCCGAAGAGGCGGCGCGCTATACGAACAGGTATCTGTCGGTACCGAAAGACCAAATAATGAAACCGCCGGAAAACAGCTATTACATATTTGATCTGGTCGGCTGTGAAGTTTTCGATGAATCGACCAATAACAGAATCGGCAAGATTTCTGTTGTCGAGGAATATCCCGCCAACGACGCCTATGTCATCGTCACTGATGACGGCCAACGGATGACTCTTGCGGCAGTGAACAGTTTTGTAAAAAAAGTGGACATTGAAAACAGGAAAGTCATAATCGACCCGGCCGGATTAATTGAAGAATAAAATGAAATTTCAGATTATTACATTGTTTCCGGATTATTTCAAACAGCCACTCAAGCAGTCGCTGTTGGGTAAAGCAATCGATGAAAAGCTGATCGAAGTCAACTTGATTGATTTGCGCGAATTCGCCACCGATAAGCACCGCACGGTCGATGACACTCCGTTCGGCGGCGGCGGCGGAATGGTGATGAAAATCGAACCGCTTGACAGATGCCTGGCGTCGTTGGGATATAAACATAAGACCGAGTCAAACCCTGAAAGTAACGACAGAATTATTCTGACATCGGCGGCAGGCGAATCTTTTAACCAGCCCAAGGCAATCGAATATTCACTTTGTAAAAAAATTACAATAATCTGCGGACATTATCTGGGAGTCGATGAGCGCCTTTTGGAGTTATATAATATAGAAGAGGTTTCAATCGGCGATTATGTATTGACCGGCGGTGAACCGGCGGCTGCTGTGATGGTTGACGCTATCGCGCGGCTTATTCCCAAGGTGCTGGGGAATTTTGAATCGGCACTTGGTGATTCGTTTATGGACCAGACCACCGGCACGCCCTGCTACACCCGGCCCGCAAATTATAATGGAATAACTGTGCCGGAAGAATTAGTATCCGGCAACCACGAACAAATCAAAAATTTTCGCAGAAAAGAAGCTATCAGAAAATGTATGAAAAACAGACCTGATCTGATAAATAAACTGGAATTAACCGAAGAAGACCACGAACAACTTAAAAAGGTAAAATCGAATCATTAGGATTCGCTTTGAAAAATCTGGAAGAGGTGTTGACAATGAAAAAAATAATGCAATTGGAACAGCAATATATGAAATCAAAAGCGCCCGAGTTCAAAGCCGGTGACACGCTTAAAGTTCATGTCAAAATTAAAGAAGGGGACAAAGAACGCGTCCAGATGTTCCAGGGCATAGTGATCGGACGCCGCGGCAGCGGCACCGGCGCCACGTTCACCGTACGAAAAATGTCGCAGGGTATCGGTGTCGAGAGAGTCTTTCCGCTCTACTCTCCCAATATCGAAAGAATCGAGTGCGTCAAAGTTGGTTCGGTCAGAAGAGCCAAACTTAATTATCTCCGCGACCTCTCCGGCAAATCAGCGCGTATCAAAGAGAAAATGGTTGAGAGCGGCCTTATTGACGAAGAATTTGTTGAGGCGTCAAACGACGCCGGCCGTTCGGAAAAAGATGCCTCCAAAGCCGAAACAAAAGCAGAAAAACAAGAATCAAAATCCGAGGCCAAAGCGGAAGCCAAAACCGAAGAAATCACTCAAGAAACAACCGAAGAAGCCAAAGCGGCGAAAGAATAAGTTCGCAAGAAGTGCTGTCGGACGACCCCGTTCAATAGAATTGTGCGCGGCAGACGCCCTCGCCTGTCTTGAGCCTTGTCGAAAGGTCTGCCCGTCTGTGCGGTCAGGTGCCTGCCCGCCTCTGGAGGGTCCTCACCTGACAGCCCCTACAAAATTATCGCCAGCTTTCCCATCTGCACCGAACCGTCATACGATTCAACCACCCAATAGTACAGTCCCGACACCACCGCCAGACCGTTCTTACTGACCAGTCCCCATTCAACATGCGAACCCGCCGGGTCGTTGGGGTCGGTGTCGTGATGGATTTCTCTGACTAAGTCGCCGTCAAGGGAAAATATCTTTATCGTGCATTTGTGCGGCAGATTTGCAAAGTGGATTCGTCGGACTCGTTCGTTACTCCGCGTATCATTGGCGACACCTTCAAATCCCCTTCGACGGTAATGGTCATCCAATTTGTAGGGATTGGGATAAACGATTACTTTGTTATAATCCTCTCCAAGTGCGCTGTCTACTAAACTGGCATAGACCAGTTGTGCATTATCCGTTATCGATGATTCCAATGGTTCTAATCTCGATTTCGGCCAGCCAAAATCAAAAGCGGTTACACTGACATAGTAACCTACAGTCGGGAGGAGATTTTCTAACGTGATTTCATAATCAAAGTACTTCAAGTACCCGTCGTCGGTGTAGTCATCGGGAGTGAGTGAATCTGGTGGTACTGTTCTCGGATCTCTGACATTTGAATAGATTTTTTTGATGTCACTTGTTACGCCGAATTCAGAAACGTTCCACAAATGTTTCTCCCAGAATAAGAGTGATTCAGGATAATTGGGATGAACATATGGAGAACCGATGCGATAAGAAAGTGGGCCGAATGTGGAATCATCACAGCTTGAGGCATAGTTACATCGTATTTGTTCCGGTGTCATCGGAAACTCAAGCAAATCCCAGCCCGGGTCGGGCTGTTTGTCATAGTTCCAGACATACTTGTCATAGTTTTCGATATCGTATGATGCCACCAATGAAAAACTTTGCTCTCGTTCGTCTCTGCCGACGTAAACATTGAACCCCTCGAAATCATTTAACTGCGTAAAAATGTCCCTGACATTTTCTGATGCTTCACCGTTAAACCTGATATGAATCCCTTTGTACATCGGCGTGACCCACATTTTTGGAGATGGCGGCGGCAAGGCCGGTTTCCAGTCGGGAACACCGTCCCCCTTGTACCAGGTCGTTTCCGCTTCGCTTACTATCCAGTTGGAGT
>Ga0302046_10003488_pt1 | contig 14211 bp, 11 predicted proteins | sample RVTome_11_FD_200261 | JGI IMG/M metagenome (GOLD analysis project Ga0302046, IMG submission 200261) | Soil microbial communities from uranium-contaminated site in the Upper Colorado River Basin, Wyoming, United States - RVT147D111 (version 2) ...
AGCACCTCGACCGGAGCGTCGGCCGTCTGCGGGAGGCGCTCGTCCTACTCGACCTCGCGGACCACACCTTCCTCCTGTTCACCTCGGACAACGGCGGCTGGGAGGAGCGGCGCGCCGAGAACGGGCAGGCCGCCTACTCGATCACGTCGAACGCGCCCTGGCGCTCAGGCAAGGGCCGGCTCTACGAGGGCGGCGTGCGCGTGCCGCTGGTCGTGAGCGGGCCGGGCATCGGCCCGGGCTCGAGCTCCGTTCCCGTCGTCGGCCTCGACCTCGCGCCGACGCTCGCGGCGCTCGCCGGGCTCGAACCGGTCGAGAGCGACGGCCTCGACCTCTCGTCGCTCCTCTCCGGCCGCGCGACCACGCTGCCGCGCGAGGCCCTGGTGTTCCACTTCCCGCACCAGTCGCTCGCCTCGAGCGTCCTGCGCGGCGAAGAGAAGCTGCTGCACTTCTGGATCAAGGACCGCGACGAGCTGTACCGCATCGACGAGGATCCGGGAGAGCTCACGGACCTGGTCGGGCGCGAACCGGAGCGCGCCGCCGAGCTGCGCGCGTTGCTGTTCGCAGAGCTCGACCGCCTCGGGGCGGTTCGGCCGACGCGGAACCCGCGCTATCGTGCCGGGGAGTAGTCCGAGCGCTCCGCCCGCAGGAAGCGCGACACGCGCTCCTCGATCACGAGATCGGGCTGCTCGCGCTCCACCCACTCGCGGAACGAACGGAAGGTCGGACGCTGCCACAGGTAGACCGCGTGGCCGAAGGTCTCCGACAGGTACGGCGTCAGAGCCGTGGCGTAGGAGTCGCGGAACATGAGCAGCCGGCCGGGTCGGTCGGCGCGGTCCGTGCCGAAGGACGGCTCCGGTGGAGGCGCGAGCTCGAAGCGCACGGCCGCACCCTCGAGCTCGTCCTTGCGCGGCTTCCAGGAGCGCTCGGTCAGGTACCCGGTGAGGCCCATCATGCGCGCCAGCCCGCCGCCGCCGATCTCGCGCTCCTCGATCCCCAGGCTCTCCCAGGGCACGGGCCAGAGCTCCGCCGCGAGCTCCGGGAGCAGGGCGCGCGCGGCCTCGAGCAGCGCCCCGTAGCCGACGTAGGAACCGCGCCAGTTCCAGTGCGGGTCGTTGCGGAAGAAGAGCTCGTGCTCGTCCTTCGCGGCGAGCAGCGGCGGCAGGAGGTCGAGCACGGCGACCTCTGTACGGCGGCGCATCTCCTCCGCGAAGCGCCCGATGCGCGAGGCCGCCTGCTTCCTGCGCAAGAGGTCGAGCGGGAGGTGCTCGGGATAGACGTCCGTCTTGTCGGGCACGACCACGATCAGGTACGCGATGCCGCGCTCGTCGAGGTAGGCCTTGCGGCGCGCGAGCTCCCGCTCCCAGTCGGAGAGCTCCTCCCCCGTCAATGGCGCGAACTCGAGCGTGCCCTCCGTCAGGTACAGGAAGCCGTCCGAGCCCACGATCACCTCGTCCGTGGGCGAGATCCCGAAGACCCCGAACCGCAGTCGGTGGTAGCGCGGCAGGAGCACCGGCCTCAGCGCGAAGTGGTCGTCGTACCAGGCGTCGAAGGCGTCCGGGAACGCGTCCAGGGGCTCGAGCGCCGGCGGCGGGGCCAGCGCGCGGTTCTCGGTCTCCGACACGGCTCCCGGGTCGACCACGAACGAGGCGACGGCCGGGACGAAGAGCGCGGCCAGGAAGGCCGCGATGGTCAGCGTGTGCTCGAGTCTCGCGGCTTCCATCTCAGAACCGGAAGTATATGAACGGGTCGAAGGTCCCTGCAACGAGGTAGAGCAGGGTGCAGGCGAACACGCCCGCGAGCGTCCCGAGCCGCAGCAGGCCCGGACCGAAGGCCTGTCGCTCGGTGTCGAGCGCCATCCGCCGCCCGATCGCCGCGGCGATCGGCGTCGACGCGAAGAGAGCTACCAGGAACGCGAGCGCGAGCTCACGGTCGAGGAAGGTCGAGAGCGGCAGCGCGTCCGGCGCCCCGCCGAGGAACATGGCCGACAGGTGGACACCGGACGCGGTGAGCGTCTCCGCCCGGAAGAGCACCCACGACAGGAGCACGACCAGGAGCGTGTAGGCGTGACCGACCGCGCGCGGCAGCCGGACGAGCACGCGCCCGAGGCCGAGCCGCTCGAGGACCAGGAAGGTCCCGTGCAAGAGTCCCCACAGCGCGAAGTTCCAGCTCGCGCCGTGCCACAGCCCGCACAGGAAGAAGACGGTGAAGAGGTTCAGGTACACGCGCCAGGGAGCGACGCGGTTCCCGCCGAGCGGGACGTAGAGGTAGTCGCGAAACCAGGTCGAGAGCGAGACGTGCCAGCGCCGCCAGAAGTCTTGCAAGGAGCGAGCGACGTAGGGATGGCGGAAGTTCTCGAGGAAGCGGAACCCGAGCATGTGCCCGAGCCCGATCGCCATGTCCGAGTAGCCGGAGAAGTCGAAGTAGATCTGGAAGGCGTAGGCGACGACGCCGGCCCACGCGACCGGGCCCGACAGCTCCGCCGCCTCCAGCGCGAACGCCTCGTCCGCCAGCCGGCCGAGGACGTTCGCGAGCAGGATCTTCTTGCCCAGACCGACGACGAAGCGCCGGATCCCGAGGGCGAAGCCGGCGCGCGTGACGACGCGTCGCGTGATCTGCCGCGCGACGTCGTGGTAGCGCACGATCGGACCGGCGACGAGCTGTGGGAACATCGACACGTAGAGCGCCACGTTCAGCGGGTTCCGCTGGGCGCGCGCCTCCCCGCGATGCACGTCCACCAGGTACGAGAGCGCCTGGAACGTGAAGAAGGAGATCCCGATCGGCAGGTGGACGGGCGCGAGCTCGAGCTCGAGCCCGAGCAGCGCGTTCGCGTTGTCGACGGCGAAGTTCGCGTATTTGAAGGCGGCCAGGAGCGCCAGGTTCGCTCCCACGAACAGGAGCAGCACGGCGCGCTCGGTCCCGCGCCCGCGCCGCCGATCGACGACCAGCCCGGCGACGTAGTTCAACGCGATCGAGCCCAGCATCAGGAGCACGTAGCCACGCTCGCCCCAGGCGTAGAACAAGAGGCTCGCTGCCAGGAGCAGCGCGTTGCGGGCCGAGCGCGGCGCGACGAAGGTCACGAGCAGCACCAGCGGCAGGAACGCGTACAGGAACGTCAGGGAGCTGAAGACCATCGCCGATCGAGTCGGGAGAGCGTGCCAGCGCCCGCGCCCGGTTGCCAGGGTGCCCAATCCTCGGCGAGGGAGCGCGCCAGCTCTCCGAGGGACGGCGCCACGAGGTAGGTCTCCTGCGGTCGATCCGTCTCGAAGCCGCGCGTGCGAGCATCCACCAGTTCGAAGGGAAGCCGTCGAACCTCGCGGGACACGAGCGCGCGATCGAGCTCCAAGAGCGAGGAGGCCAGGCCCGCGCCCATGGCGCGCACGCCAGCGCCGTCGTCGCGGACCAGCCCGAACTCGATCGTGAACCAGTAGACGCGCTCGAGCTCCGCCAGCTCGCGCTCTCCCGCGCCCTCGGCCCGCGCGGCCAGCGACTCCAGCAGCCCGGCGAAACGCGGCTCGGCGAGCTGCGGCACGTGGCCGAACAGATCGTGGAACGCGTCCGGCTCGGGAGTGTAGCCGAGGCTCGAGGCACCGCGGATCCACACCGGCGACGGGAAGCGCCGCTCGCGGAGAAGAGCGAAGAAGTCGCGCACGGGGATCAGCCCGGGGACCGTCTCGATGCGCCAGCCGCATCGGTCCGCGAGCCGTCGCGACAGGTCCGCGTGTCTAGGGAGCCGGTCGGGCTCGAGGGCCGCGGCGCGGAAGCCGTCGAGGAAGGCCGCGCACATCCGGCCCGGGAGCCGCGCGAGCTGGCGCCGGAAGAGAGCACGCCAGACCCGGTCGGCCTCGCGGCGCGTGGTTGCGCGCGGGGGGATCGGCGCGGAGTCGGAAACTCGTTCCTGCATGGGAGTGCCTCACTGGGTTCGCACCCACCGGAGGACACGCCCTGGAACGAGACCGAGCACCCCGGCGGGTGCTCGGGTGGCACCCTATTCCGCGTCAGCGGGATAGGGACGGCGCGCAAGCCGCGTCGAGCGCGCGCGCTCGATGGTCTCGGTCCGGATCTTCATGGTCACGGCCCACGCTAGCGCCGCGGCGGAGTTCCGCCAACTCCGACGCCACGGCTTTCGTTGGTCGGTCTCGACCGCACCGCCTAGAATCCCCGCCATGTCGCTCCAGGACGTCTCGCTCTTCGTCGCCGCCACGCTCCTCCTCGCGGGCTGCGATGGCACCTCGGAGCGACGCCCGAACGTGATCCTGATCTCCCTCGACACGTGCCGCGCGGACAGCATGGGTTTCCTGGGGGCGGCGCGTCCGACGCCGGAGCTCGACGCGCTCGCGGAGCAGTCGGTCGTCTTCGAGGACTGCTTGGCGCAGAGCTCCGTCACCGCCCCCAGCCACCTGTCGATCCTGACGGGGTTCACCGTGCAGCGGCACGGCCTGCTGCGGAACGGCGAGCGCAGCGTACCGGCGCACACCCTGGCCAGCATCCTGAAGGCCCTCGGGTACCAGACGGCGGCCTTCACGGGACACGGCTCCCTGCAGGGGAAGTTCGGCCACGGCGTGGGCTTCCAGGTCTTCCACAGCTGGGATCGCGGCATGGACCGCTCGGACGTCGTGGGCGCCGGCCCGGGCCAGCGTCTCCTGTTCGAAGCAGTCGCCGAGGGCCTCGATTTCGTCGACAAGCTCGGGGACAAGCCCTTCTTCCTGTTCGTGCACGGCTACGACCCGCACCTGCCCTACTGGCCGAAGGAACCGATGCGCTCGGAGTTCGCCGGCTGGTACGACGGCGAGCTCGACATCAGCGACCTCAACCGGCGCACGGACTTCCACCCGCTGATCGAGCAGGGACTCCTGGGGCAAAAGGAGCACCGCTACCTGCGCGACCTCTACGACGCGGAGATCCTGGGCGCCGACCAGACGGTCGGGGCGTTCCTTCGCGAGCTGGACGCGCGCGGCATCCTGGAGGACTCGCTGGTGATCTACACCAGCGACCACGGCGAGCTGCTGGGCGAGCACGACTGGGTCGGACACGGCCCTTTCTACGAGGACGTGCTGCACGTCCCGCTCCTGTTCCGCTTCCCGCGCGGACCGTGGAAGGGACGCCACGACGACCCGGTGCAGCACACCGACATCCTCCCCACGGTGCTCTCCTACCTCGGGATCCCGGCGCCCGCCGGCCTGCAGGGCGCCGACCTCATGCCCATCGTGCGCGAGGGCAGGGATGTGCTCCCTGCGGACCGCATGCGCGTCGGACGCCTCTCGAACGAGATCTCCCTGGCCTTCGCGGACGAGCCGGGACTACGCCTCCTCTTCCGGCACACGGCCAGCAGCCTCGAGGAGCTCGAGGTCTACGACCTGCGCAGCGATCCTGAGCAGGAGCTCAACCTGGCCGCCGATCGCGAGGGCAAGGAACGCTACCGGCCGTTCGTCAAGCGCTATCTCGATTGGAGCCGCGAGAGCGAGGCCGACGACGAGCGCTACCGCAGCGACCTCGCCGAGATCCAGGACGAGGACAAGGACATCCTCAAAGCCCTCGGGTACATGGGGGACGACGAGTAGCGTCGCTTCCGGAGCGCGTCGTCGAGCCGAGCAGTTCCGCACGGCGCGGGCGAGCACTTTCGGGCCTTCCAGCGCGGGGTTCGGCTCTGCCTCTCGCGGGAGCAACGCGGTACGATCCTTGCCCCTTCCCGCCGTGCACGCCGCGCTCCTCCTCTTCCTGGCCGTTCCGCACGGCGGCACCTATCCCGCGCCGCCGGCCGACGCACCGGCGGGTCGCCAGCCCGCGCCGCCCGCGGCACCCGATCCGGGCGCCGTGCCGCTCGCCCCCGCGACGCCCCCGAGCACCGGCCCGACCAGCCCGGACGGAGGAATCAACGTCGGGAGCTGGAGCGCGTGGTGGGAGTTCCAGCGCGAGGCGCTGCTCCCGCTCCCGGACCACGGTCTCGCGAGCGAAGGACCGGCGCGCTCGCGCAGCCGCCTCCCGATCACGGCGGCGATGATCGACGAGCGCATCGTCCCCACCCTGCTCGGCGTCCTGGCCGCGGCGGAGTCCAACGACCTGGTCACCGCCGCCCTGATCGGGCTCGCTCGCGTGGGGGACGATCTGGACGAGGACGCACGCCGCGCCCTTGGCGACGCGATCGAGCCGTTCCTCGACACCGCGCAGCAGGAGATCCAGGAGACCGCCGCGCTCGCCCTCGGCATCCTCGGTGACGAGTCGGCCGCGCCGCTCCTGGTCGACCTCCTGTCCGACTCGATCTCGGGTCGCGAGGCCGTGGCCGATTCCGAGGTCTCGCCGCGCACGCGCGCCTTCTCGGCCTACGCCCTCGGCCTCATCGGACACGCCAGCCGTCGCGAGGACGTGCGCCGCTTCTGTGTCCACGCTCTCGACCGCGCGCTGGCCGAGGACCGGACCGCGACACCCGACCTGGGCGTGGCCTGCGTGCTGGCACTCGCGCGCGTCGGCCTCGCCTGGTCCGGGACGATCCCGGACGACGAGGAGCTGGCCCGTACGCCGGCGACCACCTCGCGCGAAGCGCAGATCCTGCACCTGCTCCCCCTGCTCGGCCAACGCTCGCTGGACGAGGCGGTCCGCGCCCACGTCCCCACCGCGCTCGCGCTCCTGGTGGCGGAGGAGGACGGCGCCCTCGAGGCGCGCGTGGTCGAGGAACTGCTCGACACCTTCGGCTCGCGGCGGTCCGAGCTCATGACTCGACTCTCCTGCGTCGTCGCCTTCGGAATCCTCGGCGACGGCGACGACGACGAGCTCGACCGCCGCATCCGCCGTGCGCTGCGCGACTCCGAGGGCGACACGCTGCTGTACCGCTTCGCACTGATCTCCCTGGCGCGCGTCGCCGCTCGCCCTGGGAACGGATCCGAGCCGCGCGACGGCGACGTTCGGCGCGAGCTCCTGAAGTCGGTTGGCCGCGCTCGCAGCGAGGAGGCACGCTGGACCGCGCTCGCCCTGGCCTTGCTCGAGCGCGAGCGGCCGGGCGCGGACGACGCGGTGACGCGTGCCCTGCGCCTCCGGCTCGAGGACGCCCGTACGGCCGCGGACGTCGGCGCCTTCGCGATCGCCTGCGGCCTGACGGGCGAGCTCGACCTGGCCGAAGCGCTCCTCGACAAGCTGCGCAAGAACGACGACGACGCCGCGCGCGGCTACGCGGCCCTGGCGCTCGGCCTGGTCGGCGCGACCGGCACGACGGCGGAGCTGCGGCGGGTGCTCGACGAGGCCACCTACCGTCCGGCGCTCCTGCGCGACGCTGCGCTCGCGCTCTCGCTCCTCGGCGACGGCGAGGTCTCGGGGGTCCTGAGCGACAAGCTGGTCGCCTCGGGCTCCCTCGCCGCCCAGGCCGGCCTGGCGCGCGCGCTCGGCCGCATCGGCCAGAGCGACGACGTCGAGCCGCTGATCGAGCTGATCGAAGAGTCCCGCAAGAGCGCCCGCGCGCGCTCCTTCGCCGTAGTCGCCCTCGGGCTCCTGGCGGACGTGGACGAGCGCCCCTGGTCGGTCGTCTTCTCGACCGACACGAACTATCCGGCCGCGCCGGGCCGCACGCCGACGCTGCTCGACGCCGAGGGGTTCGGGCTGCTCAACATCTTGTAGGACCGCTGGTTTCGCGACCTGCCAGTCGCTGGAAGCGCGACCCGTCCGGTATCGTCGGCCCGGTGCAGCGAGCCTTCGTCACGTTCGCCGACCGCCAGGATCGCCCGCGCTTCCTGAGCACGATCCTGGCGCCCTACCTGCACGGCAGCGTCCTCGACGTCGGCTGCGACCGCGCCGTGCTGCGCGACTTCGTCGGCGCCGAGCGCTACACCGGGATCGACCGCAGCCCCGAGGCGGACATCCACCAGGACCTGCAGAGCTCCGGCCTGCTCCCGTTCGAGGATCGCTCCTGGGACACGGTGGTCTGCACGGACGTGCTGGAGCATCTCGAGAACCTGCACGCGATCTTCGACGAGCTCGTGCGCGTGGCGCGGACCCACGTGTTGATCACGCTCCCCAACTGCTGGAACTCCGGCCGGCAGCGCCTGCGCCGGGGCAGCGGGTCGATCGCGCACTACGGCCTGCCGCTCGAACCTCCAGGGGACCGGCACCGCTGGTTCTTCAGCCTGCTGGAAGCCGAGGCGTTCTTCCTCGGCCAGGCGGAGCGCAAGGGGCTCAAGATCGTCGAGCTCCTGGCCCTCGAGAAGGAGCGCCCCGCAGCGGTGCGCTGGCTGCGCCGGGCGCGCTTCCCGGACGAGCGCCGCTATCTGAACCTGTTCGCGCACACGCTCGTGTGCGTGTACCGGCAGCCCGCTTGAACGAGAGCGACCGCGCGGACTCGGTGAGCCCGGAGTACCGCGTATCCTCGCGCCCATGAAGACCGGGATGGACCTGCTGCGCGAGGTCGAGCGCGCCGAGGCGCGCATCCGTGCGCACGTGCGGCGCACGCCGGTCGAGCCCTCGCCCTGGCTCTCAGCCGGCGAGGTCGACGCGCACCTCAAGCTCGAGTGCCAGCAACGGACCGGCTCGTTCAAGCTGCGCGGCGCGCTGAGCAAGCTGACCGCGCTGACGGCAGCGGAGCTAGCGCGCGGCGTCGTCACCGCCTCGACCGGCAACCACGGAGCCGCGGTCGCCTGCGGGGCGCGGACGGTCGGGACGCGCGCGCTCGTCTTCGCGCCGCGCAGCGCCGATCCCGTCAAGCTCGAGGGCGTGCGCGCGCTCGGAGCCGAGTTGCGCGTCGCCGGGGACGACTGCGTCGACGCCGAGGCGGCCGCGCGCGCCTGGGCCGAGACGGAGGGCTGGACCTACGTGTCGCCCTACAACGACCCGCTGGTCGTCGCCGGCCAGGGTACGCTGGGCCTGGAGCTGGCGCAGCAGTTCGAGCGCCTCGACGCCTTGTACGTCTCCGTGGGCGGAGGCGGGCTGATCGGCGGGGTCGGTGGCGCGCTGAAGGCGCTCGGGAGCGAGCTGGAGGTCGTCGGCTGCTCGCCCGCAAACTCCGCCGTGCTGTGCCGCTCGCTCGAGGCGGGACGCATCGTCGAGGAGGAGTCGCTGCCGACGCTGTCGGACGGGACCGCCGGCGGCGTCGAGGCGGACTCCATCACGTTCGAGCTGTGCGCCGAGGTGATCGACCGCTTCGTGCTGGTCGAGGAGGACGAGATCGCGGCGGCCATGCGTGGCGTGCTGCGCCACCACAACGCGACGATCGAGGGGGCCGCCGGCGTGGCGGTGGCAGCGCTCTCGCGCGACCGGGAGCTGCTCGCCGGACGGACCGCTTGCGCCGTCCTGTGCGGAGCGAACGTGGCGCCCGAGGTGTTGCGCCGAGTCCTCGCGGCGGAGTCCGAGTCCCGCTGAGCGCGGGCGGTCGCGAGGAGCACGCAGTAGCCGGCGGTGGAAGGGGGTGGGGACCTCCCCGAAGGTTTATGCATCCCGACGGAGAAAAGATGGATTCTTATTCCCTCTGTCCCGATGCGGTGGCATATCTACCGCTCATTCGCCATGGGCACCACCGCCGAACGCCGCCAGGCCATCCGCGCCCTGCTCGAGGAGTTCGAGATCTCCAGTCAATCCCAACTGCTCGAGATCCTCGAGGCGCGCGGCATCGCCACCACCCAGCCCGCCCTCTCACGCGACCTGCGCGCGCTGTCGGTCGCCAAGGAGGGCGGCGTCTACCGGCTCGGGGAGCGCGTCACGAAGCTCGACGAGCTCTCGATGCTCCTGCGCGGAGCGCGCACCGCCGGCGATCATCTGGTCGTCGTGCGCTGCGAGCCCGGCGCGGCCAGCGCGATCGCGCGCGCGATCGAGGCCGACCAGTTGGACGGGGTCGTTGGCACCGTCGCCGGCGACGACACGGTCTTCCTCGCCGTGGAGAGAAAGCGCGCGGGCGCGAAGCTCGTGGAGCACCTCGAGGGGCTGATGGAACCATGAAGGTCCGAGCAGGCACGCGCGTCCTCCTGGCCTACTCGGGCGGGCTGGACACCTCCTATCTCGTCGCCTGGCTCACGCACGAGCACGCCTGCGAGGTGACCGCCTTGACCGTGGATTGCGGCGGCACGACGCCCAAGGAGCGTCGCGCCCGCGAGCAGCGCGCCTTGGCGTGCGGCGCCGTCGCCTACCGCGCCGTCGACGCGCGCGGAGACCTCTTCGACCGCGTCCTCTGCTACCTGATCGCGGGAAACGCGCGGCGCGGCGAGACCTACCCCCTGTGCGTCGCCGCCGAGCGCGGGATCCAGGCCGAGGTCCTGGCCGACCTGGCCCGACGCGAGGCATTCGACGCGGTCGCCCACGGCTGCACCGGCGCGGGGAACGACCAGGTGCGCTTCGAGTCCGCCCTGGCGGTCGTCGCCGGCGAGGTCCTGGTCCTGGCTCCGATCCGGGACGCTGCCGTGCAGCGCGAGGAGGAGCGCGCCTACCTCGCGCGCCACGGCGTCGTCGTCGAGCGGGCGGAGTCGACCTACTCGGTGAACCAGGGTCTGTGGGGCCTCACGATCGGCGGCGGAGTGCTGCTCGCGAGCCGCGACCCGCTGCCCGAGGAGGCCTGGCGCTGGACGCGGGGCGCGCCGCACCCGGGCGCGCGCAGCGGCGTGCGCGTCGACTTCGAGCGCGGCGTGCCGGTCGCGCTCGACGGACGGAAGCGCGCCCCCGTGCCGCTGATCGAGCAGCTCAACCGCATGGGCGGAGCCGCCGGCGTCGGTCGCGGCTACCACCTCGGCGACACGGTGCTCGGCCACAAGGGGCGCATCGCCTACGAGGCGCCGGCGGCGGAGGTCCTCCTGGCGGCGCACCGCGAGCTCGAGAAGCTCGTCCTGACCGAGGAGCAGCGCCTGTGGAAGGACCAGCTCGCGAGCGGCTATGGCCGTCTGCTGCACCGCGGTCAGCTCCACGAGCCGGCCCTGCGCGACATCGAGGCCTTCCTGGCCTCGTCGCAGGCGCGCGTCACCGGCTCCGTGCGCGTCGCCTTCCGCGGCGGATCGGCGGTCGTGGAAGGGCTCGAATCACCCTTCAGCCTGCTGGCCGCCAGCGACGCGCGTTACGGCGAGCGTCCGGCGGGCGGATCCAACGCGCAGGGGGCGGTCTGGCTCGCGCGCACGCTGGCCGAGCCGGCGCGACTCGCGCGCCTCGCCGGACGCGCGGCCGGTGCGCCCGAGGAGGTCCTCCGATGAGGCGCGTGACCCTGGAGAAGATCGGCTCGGCCACCTACCGCCTGGGGCTCGCCCGCCGCGGTCTCGTCGGCGACGTCATCCCGGCCGAGGCGGGTGCCGTCGTCGCCGCGCGCGTGACGAGCGCCAAGACGACCTACGACACGCTCGAGGACGTGCACGGACGCCTGATGCGGCTGCGTCCGGGCGACGTGCTGGCCGGCGTGCTCGGGCACCGCGACGCGTTGCACGGCTACTCCGGCGTCGTCCCGCAGGCCGTCGCGCCGGGGGACACGCTGCAGCTCCTGAATCGTGGCGGTGTGATCGGGCGAGCGCTCCCGGCGCCGCCGGGGGTCGAGCCGCCCTTCGAGCTCGAGGTGCTCGGTGCCGTGCTCGAGTTCCCCGAGGTCGGGCGGCGCGTGGGCCGGCCGGCGAGCATCCGGCGCGCGGCGCTCGTCCCGCCGCCGCTGCTCGCGGGCCAGGCGCTCCCGCCGGTCGTCGCCGTGCTCGGGACCAGCATGAACTCGGGCAAGACCACCGCCGCCTGCGCGCTGGTGCACGAGCTTTCGCGCTCCGGTCTGTCCGTTGCGGCCGGCAAGCTCACCGGCGTCTCGCTGCGCAGCGACATCCTGCAGATGGCCGACTCGGGCGCGGACCCGGTCGCGCTCTTCACCGACTTCGGCGTCGTGACCACGAACGCCGCGACGGCCGCGAGCAGCGCGCGCGCGCTCGTCTCGCACCTCGTGCACGGCGGAGCGGTGACGCCCGACGTCCTGGTGCTCGAGCTCGGCGACGGGATCTTCGGCACCTACGGGGTGGACGCGATCTTGTCCGACGAGCGCGTGCGCGGCGCCTTCACTCACACCGTGCTGTGCGCGTCGGACCCGGTCGGAGCCTGGGGCGCCCGTCGCGCACTGCAGGAGCGCTACGGGCTCGCGGTCGACGTCGTGTCCGGACCGATCACGAACAGCCACGCGGGGCTGGCGTTCTGCGCGCGCGAGCTCGGGCTGCCTACCTGGAACGCGCTGCGCGACGCCTGCCCGCTCCGGCTCGGCCGCGCGCCGGAGCCGGTCCTCGCGCTGGGCGCAGAGGTGCCCTCGTGAAGGGCTCCGTGCTGCTCGCGTCGCCGCGTGCTGCGTCGACCGTGGTCCGACCGGTCTTCGTGCTGGGCGCGAAGGGCCTGCTCGCGGGCGAGACCATGCGCCTCGTGCTCGACCATCCAGCGCTCGCCCTCGGCGCGGCGCTGACGCGCGCGGGCGGGGAGTCGCTGGCGGACGTGCACCCGCAGCTCGCCCTCGCCGAGCGGACGATCGCGCGCGCGGAGGGCGTCAGGGAGCTCGCCCGCACACTCGCGGAGGGTCGTCCGGCGGTCCTGGTCCTGGCGCTGCCGCACGGGGAAGCGGCCCGCGAGTGGTCCTCGATCCGAGTCGAGCTGGGCGAGCTCGCGCGCGAGTTGCTCGTGCTCGACCTGTCCGCCGACCACCGGCTGCACGCCGCCGGCGCGCCGCATCCAGCGCCGGAGGAGGCGAGCTCGTTCGTGTGGGGCTTGCCGGAGCTGCGCCGCGAGGAGTTGCGCACCGCCACGCGCATCGCGGCGCCGGGCTGCTTCGCGACCGCGCTGTGCCTGGCGGCGGTCCCCGTCGCGAGCGAGGGTCTCATCGACCGCGAGCGGACCTGGTGCGTCACGGCCGTCACCGGCTCGAGCGGCAGCGGCATGCAGCCGACGCCGACCACCCACCACCCGCGCCGGCACGACAACCTGTGGGCCTACGCGCTGCACGGTCACCGGCACGAGGCGGAGCTCTTCCAGGCCCTGGCGCAGGAGGACGTGCCCCCGCCGGAGCTCGTCTTCGTCCCCCACTCGGGCCCCTTCGTGCGCGGCATCCACTTGACCGCGCTCCTGCCCCTGACGAAGGGCGTCGACGAGGCACGAGTCCGAGCGGTCTATGAACGGCGCTACCTCGGTGCGGCCTTCGTCGAGGTGCTCGCGCAGGGCGTTCCGGACCTCGGCCGCGTGGTCGGCTCGAACCGCGCGGTGCTCGGCCTCGCCGTGCGCGAGCGGACGCTGATCGTGCTCGTCGCGCTCGACAACGTGCTCAAGGGCGGCGCGGGGCAGGCGCTCCAGGCGCTCAACCTCGCGCTCGGCCTCCCGGAGACGACCGGACTCCCGCGCCGCGGGCTGGGAGCCTTCGGATGACGCTGCGCGAGCTGGACGTCTATGCCCGCCTCCCGCAGCGGGTCGTCTCCGCCGACGGAGTCTTCCTCGCGCTCGAGGACGGCCGGCGCGTGCTCGACCTCTACGGCGGGCACTGCGTGAACACGCTGGGCGCGGGAGACGCCGGGCTCGAGCGCGCGCTCGCGGCGCAGTGGCGCGAGCTGTCCTTCGCCACCAACCTCGTGCACACCGGCGCGCGCGAGCGCTTCCTGGCCGCCTTCGGCGCGAACTTGCCGCCCGGCGACTGGCGCCTGTTCCTCTCGAACAGCGGCGCCGAGGCGAACGAGAACGCGCTCAAGGCCGCCTTTGCGAGCGCAAGACCCGCGCGCCGGGCCGTCGTGGCCTTCGAGGGCGCGTTCCACGGCCGCACGGCCGCCGCAGCCGCGGTGTCCGCCGGACACGGCAGCGGGCCCTATCCGAACTCACCGTTCGAGGTGCGACGCGTCCCGCTCACCGACGCGCGCCGCATCCGCGCAGCGATCGACGCCGACGTGGCGGCGGTCCTGCTTGAGCCGATCCAGTCCCTGGCGGGAGTCGTCCCCTTCGCGCCCGAGCTCCTGCGCGAGCTCCGCGTCTGGACGCGCGAGGCCGGCGCCCTGCTCCTGTTCGACGAGGTGCAGACGGGCAACGGCCGACTCGGCCCGCCTTGGGCCTCGCAAGCCCTCGGCGTGGTCCCTGACGGGTTCACCACCGCGAAGGGCGCGGCCGGCGGTCTTCCGATCGGGATCACCTTGCTGGCGGAGCACGTCGCCGTCCGGGTCGGACGCGACCTCTTCGGCTCGACCTTCGGCGGCGGGCCGACCGTGCTCGCCGCGGCGACCGAGGTGGCGAGCCGGATCGGCGCGCCGGGCTTCGCGGCCGGCGTGGAGACGGCGA
>Ga0302046_10003489_pt1 | contig 14209 bp, 12 predicted proteins | sample RVTome_11_FD_200261 | JGI IMG/M metagenome (GOLD analysis project Ga0302046, IMG submission 200261) | Soil microbial communities from uranium-contaminated site in the Upper Colorado River Basin, Wyoming, United States - RVT147D111 (version 2) ...
ACCGATCGCAGTGCGCGCCGAGGTGGGGACCTCTGGGGCCGGTGCGGGAGGCCCGCGAACCGCGCTTCGCGGGCCGACGCCCATCGGAGCACGGCCGCGGAGCGGCCGCGCGCACGGGGGCGAAATCTATAGTCGCTGGATGCTCAGGATGTTGAGCACGAAGACGCCCCAGGCGTTGACGGCGACGCTCACCGCGATCAGCGCCGCGTGCCACCAGCGGATGGGACGGTCCATGCCGCGCAGCGTGAGGATCACCAGCAACGGGTAGAAGTCGAGCGCGAAGCGGTAGCCGAACTGGGTCATGCCGGTGCCGCCGTGCATCAAGAGAACACCCATGAAGAGCGCGATGCCGAGCCAGCAAGCGCCGGTCAGGCGGTCCCAGGGCGCGCGCAGCGCGTAGACGAACGCCGGCGTGGTGATCCAGATCGCCGTGCCGCCGACCGACGGCACGACCCACGGGAACTCCTCGAGGAAGATCGGCAGCGCCTTGAAAAGGACGTGCACGTGGCGCTCCCAGTACGACCAGTGCAGGTGCCCCATCGGAAACAACGGATCGCCGCGCCCCTTGGCGATCAGCACCTCGTAGGCGGCGTTCCCGAGGACGCCGAAGCGCACCCAGTTGTAGGCGGAGTTCAGCACGAGAACGAGCACGAGCGGCGCGGCGAAGGCTACGAGCCAGCGCCAGCGCGGGCGCGGCACCAGCTCGTCGGTCATCGGATGGAGCCAGCGCTCGGGACAGGCGACGAGCACGAACGGCACCGCGACCGCGGTCTCGAGGCGGCACCAGAACGCGAGCGCGAGCGCGGCGCCGAGCAGCACCGGCCGCGCGCGGCCGAGGAGCTCGACCATCAGGAGCCACATCGCGGCGGCGTGGACGATCTGGGCCAGGTACCAGACCGAGCCGATGGTCGCGTGGTACCAGTGGATCGAGCCGAAGCCGAAGAGGACGGCGCCCCAGTTGGCCGCCGGGCGCGTCAGCGGAATCCGCCCGAGGGCGACGCGCGCGCAGGCGACGTTGGCGGCGCCGAGGAGCAGCGAGAGCGCGGTCTGCACGTGGCCGAGCGGCAGCGGCCAGCCGTCGTTGAAGGTCGCGAGCCAGGCGGCGACCGGCCGGAGCTGCGCCAGCCACACCAACGGAACCAGCAGCAGCGCCGGCCCGGGCGGATTCGTGAAGTAGGCGCGCCCCTGGTACTCCGCCATCTCGAGGTGGGGCGGGCGCACCGGGAGCGACAGCGTGCCGTGCAGGACCGCCTCGGCGAGGCGCGCGTACTGGTCGTAGGGCGTCGCGTCCGGGCAGGTCGCAAAGTACACGGCGAGCGCGGCGACGAAGAGGGCCACCGCGTCGCGGCCGCCGGCCGCGGTCGGGCCCCGGCCGCGCCCCTGCCATGGCCGCGCGCCGGCGGCGGGCGGCCTCACGCCGGCCCCCGCCCGTCGTCGCCGCGGGCGCACCCCTCGCTCCCCCGTTGATCCGCCATGCGCACGGCGGCTTCGTTCGTGCCACGCGCCCCCGGCGACCGTCAACGCGCGAAACGCCGGCCGCCGCGGCGGCGCCTCAGGCGCGCGCGACGACGTCGAGGCCGCTGAAGAAGTACGCGATCTCGGCGCGTGCGGTCTCGGGGGCGTCCGACCCGTGGGTGGCGTTCTGCTCGACGCTCACGCCGAGGTCCTTGCGGATCGTGCCGGCGTCGGCCTTGGCGGGATCGGTCGCCCCCATGAGGTCGCGCCAGCGCTTGATCGCGCCCTCGCCCTCGAGCACCAGGACCAGGACCGGCCCCGACGACATGTAGTCGGTGAGGCTGCCGAAGAACGGCCGCTCGCGGTGCACCGCGTAGAAGCCCTCGGCCTCGGCCTTGGAGAGATGCCGGAGCCGCGCCGCGGCGACGCGCAGGCCGCCCGCCTCGGCGCGGCGCACGATCTCGCCGATGAGGTTCCGCCCGACCGCGTCGGGCTTGACGATCGCCAACGTCCGTTCCGTCGCCATGCTGTCCTCGTGTGCGGACCGCCACGCGGTCCGGATGGGGTGAGTAGCGTGTGGGTCCCGCTCGCTAGCGGCGCGCGCCGAGCGCCGCCGCCATCGTCGCGCCGAGATCGGCGGGGCTGCGCGAGACGCGGACGCCGGCCTCTTCGAAGGCCCGGATCTTGTCGGCCGCCGTGCCCTTGCCGCCGGCGATGATGGCGCCGGCGTGGCCCATGCGCTTGCCCTTGGGCGCCGTCTGTCCGGCGATGAAGACCGTGACCGGCTTGGTCACGTACTCCTTGATGAACGCCGCGGCCTCCTCCTCGGCGCTGCCGCCGATCTCGCCGATCAGGATGACGCCCTCGGTGTCGGGGTCGTCCTGGTAGAGCCGCAGCACGTCGATGAAGCCGGTGCCGATGATCGGGTCGCCGCCGATGCCGACGCAGGTGGACTGCCCGATGCCGAGCTTGGTGAGCTGGTGCACGGCCTCGTAGGTCAGGGTGCCGCTGCGCGACACCACGCCGACCCGGCCCGGGGTGTGGATGTAGCCGGGCATGATGCCGATCTTGCACTCGCCGGGCGTGATCAGGCCGGGGCAGTTGGGGCCGATCAGCCGCGTGCCGGTGCCCTCGAGGTAGCGGCGGCAGCGCACCATGTCGAGCGTCGGCACGCCCTCGGTGATGCAGATCGCGAGCGGCACGCCGGCCTCGGCCGCCTCCATGATGGCGTCGGCCGCGAAGGGCGGCGGCACGAAGATGAGAGTGGCGTTGGCGCCGGTCGCCCGGACCGCCGCCTCGACGGTGTCGAAGATCGGGATGCCGTCGAGGTCGCTGCCGCCCTTCCCCGGCGTCACGCCGCCGACGATCTGGGTGCCGTACTCGCGGCACGCCCGCGCGTGGAACTGCCCGGTGGCGCCGGTGATGCCCTGCACGATGACGCGCGTCGCGCGGTCGACGAGGATGCTCACGCCGCCCTCCCGGCGGCGGCGACCGCGAGCCGTGCGCCCTCGGCCATGTCGGCCGCGGTCTGGATGGCGAGACCCGACGCCGCCAGGATCTCCTTGCCGCGCTCGACGTTGGTGCCCTCCATGCGGACGACCAGCGGCACCGCCAGACCGACCTCCTTGGCCGCCGCCACCACGCCCTCGGCGAGGACGTCGCAGCGCAGGATGCCGCCGAAGATGTTGATGAAGATCGCGCGCACGCCGGCGTCGGCGAGCAGGATGCGGAACGCCTCGCGCACCTTCTCCGCGTCGGCGCCGCCGCCGACGTCGAGGAAGTTCGCGGGCTCGCCGCCGGCGTGCTTGACGATGTCCATGGTCGCCATCGCCAGGCCGGCACCGTTCACCATGCAGCCGATGTTGCCGCTGAGCGCGATGTAGCTGAGGTCGTGCTTGGCGGCCGCGGTCTCGCGCGGGTCCTCCTCGTGCTCGTCGCGGTAGGCGCGGATCTCGGGGTGGCGGAAGAGCGCGTTGTCGTCGAAGCCCATCTTGGCGTCGAGCGCGACCAGCGTGCCGTCCTTGGTGATCACGAGCGGGTTGATCTCGACCAGCGCGGCGTCGCTCTCGTGGAAGCAGCGGCAGAGCGCGCCGAGGAAGCCGACCGCCTTGTTGACGAGCTCCTTCGGCAGCCCGAGGGCGAAGGCCGTGCGCCGGCCCTGGAATCCGGCGAGGCCGATCACGGGGTCGAGGATCTCGCGGTGGATCTTCTCGGGCGAGCGCGCCGCCACCTCCTCGATCTCGACGCCGCCCTCCGAGGACGCCATCAGCGCGACCCGGCCGCTGGCGCGGTCGACGACGACCCCGAGGTAGAGCTCGCACGCGATGTCGCAGCCCTGCTCGACCAGCACCTGGCGCACCACCCGCCCCTCGGGCCCGGTCTGGTGCGTGACCAGGGGCTTTCCGAGGAGCCCGCCGGCGAACGCCGCCGCTTCCTCCGGGCTCCGCACGACCTTGACGCCGCCGGCCTTGCCGCGGCCGCCGGCGTGGATCTGCGCCTTCACCACCACCGGACAGCCGAGCGTCCGCGCCAGCGCGGCGGCCTCCTCCGGGGTGCGGGCGACGCCGCCCTCGAGGACGGGCACCCCGTACTTCCGGAGCACTTCCTTGGCCTGGAACTCGTGGATGTTCATTGCGCCAGCACGCGGTCGAGCGCGCCGACCAGCTCCTCGACGTGGCTCACCGACTCCGCGAACTGCCGCTGCTCGTCGGCGGTGAGCTCGATCTCGATCACCTTCTCGACGCCGCCGGCGCCGATCCTGACCGGCACGCCGACGTAGAAGCCGCGCACGCCGTACTCGCCCTCGAGGTACGCCGCGGCCGGCAGGATGCGCTGGCGGTCGCGCAGGTACGCCTCGGCCATCTGCACCGCCGCCGACGCCGGCGAGTAGAACGCCGAGCCGGTCTTGAGGAGGCCGACGATCTCGCCGCCGGCCTTGCGGACGCGGTCCTCGATGGCGTTCAGCCGCTCCGGCGCGAGCAGCTTCGCGATCGGGACGCCGCCGACGGTGCAGGCGCTCCGGACCGGCACCATGTCGTCGCCGTGGCCGCCGAGCACGATCGCCGCGACGCTCTCGACCGAGACCCCGAGCTCCATCGCCAGGAACGTCCGGTAGCGTGAGGAGTCGAGGACGCCCGCCATGCCGACCACGCGCTCCTTCGGAAAGCCGGTCACGCGCTTCATCTGGGTGACCATGGCGTCGAGCGGGTTGCTGACCGTGATGACGAAGGCCCCGGGGGCATGCCGCTTGATGCCTTCGGCGACCGAGGTGATGATCTTGGCGTTCGTCGCGAGCAGGTCGTCGCGGCTCATCCCGGGCTTCCGGGCGAGGCCGGCGGTGACGATGCAGACGTCGGCGCCGGCGATGTCTTCGTAGCGGTTGGTCCCGGTGATGACGGCGTCGAAGCCCTCGATCGGCCCCGACTCCATGAGGTCGAGCGCCTTCCCCTGCGGCAGGCCCTCGACGACGTCGAACAGCACGACGTCGCCCAGGTGCTTGAGCGCGCACAGGTGGGCGAGCGTGCCCCCGATGTTGCCGGCGCCGACGAGTGCGATCTTCTTGCGGCCCATGGTGTCTCTCTCCTCACATGTGGGCGGCGATGGCCTCGCCGAACTGGGAGCAGCGCAGCAGCGTCGCCCCCGGCATCTGACGCTCGAGGTCGTAGGTGACGGTCTTGGCGGCGATCGTGCGCTCGAGGCCCTGCACGATCAGCGCCGCGGCCTCGCTCCAGCCGAGGTGCTCGAGCATCATCGCGCCGGAGAGGATCACCGAGCCGGGGTTCACCTTGTCCTGCCCGGCGTACTTCGGGGCCGTGCCGTGCGTCGCCTCGAACACCGCCGCGGCGTCGCCGATGTTGGCGCCGGGCGCCAGGCCGAGGCCGCCGACCTGCGCCGCGCACGCGTCGGAGAGGTAGTCGCCGTTCAGGTTCGGGGTGGCGAGGACGCTGTACTCGTCGGGGCGCAGCAGCACCTGCTGGAACATCGAGTCGGCGATGCGGTCCTTCACCACGAGCTTGCCGCCGGCGCCGCCGGCGCCGAGCGCGTCCTCGGTCACGACGCGGTCGCGGAACTCGTCGCGCGCCACCTCGTAGCCCCAGTCGCGGAACGCACCCTCGGTGAACTTCATGATGTTGCCCTTGTGCACCAGGGTGACGCTCGGCTTGCCGCGCGCGAGGGCGTAGGCGATGGCGCGGCGGACGAGGCGCTTCGACCCGGTCAGCGAGATCGGCTTGATGCCGACGCCCGAGTCGGGGCGGACCTCCTTCCCGAGGCGCGTGCGCAGGAACTCGATGAGCGCCCGCGCCTCCTCGGTCCCCTCCTTGAACTCGATCCCGGCGTAGACGTCCTCGGTGTTCTCGCGGAAGATGACGACGTCGAGGCGCTGCGGCTCCTTGACCGGGCTCGGGACCCCCTGGAAATACCGCACCGGGCGCACGCACGCGTAGAGGTCGTGCACCTGCCGCAGGGTGACGTTGATGCTGCGGATGCCGCCGCCGACGGGTGTGGTGAGCGGCCCCTTGATCGCGACCTTGAACTCGCGGATGGCGGCGTTGGTCTCGTCGGGGAGCCAGACGCCCTCGCCGTAAACGGCGGTCGCCTTCGCGCCGGCGTAGATCTCCATCCAGACGATCCGGCGGCGCCCGCCGTATGCCTTGCGCACGGCGGCGTCGAACACGATCTGCGAGGCGCGCCAGATGTCGGGCCCGGTGCCGTCGCCCTCGATGAAGGGGATGATGGGGGCGTCGGGGACGGTCCACGCCCCGTCGCCCGCGACCTGGATGCGTTCCCCGTCGCTGGGGACGCGCACATGGACGTACGTGCTCACGGCAGGCCTCGTCGGTTCACGTTGTGGCTCGTCGAATCTGGAGTCGTGACGCGCGGGAAAACGGACGAACGCGGCAACCTAACGAGTCGCTTTCGGACTGTCAACGCGGCGCGGCTCGACGTGTCGGGGACGGGCGGGTGCGGGTCGCGGTGGGGGTCGGGGACTCGACGGACACGCGTCCCCGACCCCCGCCGCGGCCCGCGCCCGGCGAGACGTCGGGATACATCTTGCCGGGGGCGAGGGCTTCGGATACACGCGTCGCGTGCGGAGGGTGCTCGTCGCGCTCGTGCTTCTGATCGGGACCGTGGCGCTCGCGGGCTGCGGGGACGACGACCTCGCGCTCTGCCGCGACTGTCCGACGGCGACGCCCGACGCCACGCCGACCCCGACCGTCACCGCGACGCCCTCGGGGCCCTGAGCGGGGATGGCCGTCGTCGTCCGGCCGCTCGCCGAGTCGGAGCTGCCGGCCGCCGACCGCATCTTCCGGCACGCGTTCGGGACCTTCGTCGGGTTGCCCGAGCCGGAGCGTTTCGGGGGCGACGCCGACTACGTGCACACGCGCTGGCGTGCGCGTCCCGAGTGCGCGCTCGCGGCCGAGGTCGACGGCGCGCTCGCGGGCTCGAACTTCGCCGTCGCCTGGGGGACCGTCGGTACGTTCGGCCCGCTCACGGTACGGCCCGACTGCTGGGACCGCGGCGTCGCGCGCGCGCTGCTCGCGCCCACGATGGCGCTCTTCGCGCGCCACGGCGTGACCCATGCCGGGATCTTCACCTTCGCGCAGAGCCCGAAGCACGTGGCGCTCTACGGGAAGCTCGGTTTCTGGCCGCGGTTCCTGACCGCCATCATGGCGCGCGAGCTGACGCGCGCGCGGGCGCACGACCCCGCCGTCCCGGCGCGTGCCCGCGGCTGGGAGCGCTTCTCGGCGGTTCCCGCAGGCGAGCGCGCGGCGTGCCTGGCGCGCTGTCGCGGGGTCACGGCGACGCTCTACGACGGGCTCGACCTCGGCAGCGAGATCGCGGCCGTCGCCGAGCAGGCGCTCGGGGACACCGTCCTCCTCGGCGGCGGCGCGCGCGGCTTCGCCGTCTGCCACGTCGGCGCGGGCAGCGAGGCCGGCAGCGGGACGTGCTACGTGAAGTTCGGCGCGGTGCCGGTCGGGCCGCGCGCCGCCGAGGACTTCGGCGCCCTGGTCGACGCCTGCGAGTCCTTCGCCGCCGCCGCCGGGGCGCGCCGCGTGGTCGCCGGCATGAGCCTCGCCCGCGAGCGCGCCCACCGCCTGCTCGCGGCGCGCGGCTATCGGACGGAGATCCAGGGCGTCGCCATGCACCGCCCGAACGAGGCCGGCTACAGCCGTCCCGAGGTATTCGCGATCGACGACTGGCGCTAGCCCACCGGCCGTGGACGCGCTCACCGCGGGCGGTTCAGGACGATGCGCCTCGCCTGCGCCGAGACCGTCGCGGGGACGTTCTTGCTCTTGGCGATGCGCCGGAGGTCGCGGTCCTGCAGGCTGCCGAGCAGGCGGAGTGCGGTCACCAGCGGGGTCTTCGGATTCGTCACCAGCGCGTGCCGGATCTGGTAGTTCGCCGTCCAGTCGCGGCTCTCGGCGATGGTGCGCAGCTGCTCGTCGTCGGCGGTCCGGGCGCTGGCGATCGCGAGCAGCTCCTCGACGCCGATCCGGGGATTGCGCAGGACGAGACGGCGGATGACCGGGTTGGTGTCGCGCACCAGCACCATGCGCGCCTCGCGGTTCCCCCGGAGCGCCAGCTTGATGCGCTCGGTCACCGTCATGGTCCGCACGCGCAGGAGCAGGCTCGGCTCCACGCGCCGCGTCTCCTCGTCGAGGAGATCCCGCGGGACCGCCACGCGGTCGGTCCCGGCCTCGACCGCCCGCGCGATCGCCTCCTCGTCCTCGGCCGCGCCCGCGCTCACGCCGCCGCCGTCACTCGCCCTCCGCCCGCTGCCCGTGCGCCTCGCGCACTTCCTTCACGACCTTGTCGGCGAGGTGCGCCGGCACCTCCTCGTATTTCGCGAAGCTCATGTGGAAGTCGCCGCGGCCGCTGGTCATCGAGCGCAGGTCGGGGGCGTACTTCAGCATCTCGGCCATCGGCACCTCGGCGCGGATGAGCTGGTGCGGCGGCTTCGCGTCGACGCCGAGGACGCGCCCGCGCCGGCTGTTGAGGTCGCCGATGACGTCGCCCATGGCCTCGTCGGGCACCGTCACCTCGACCTGCATGATGGGCTCGAGGATGATCGGGCGGGCCTTCTGCACGGCGTCCTTGAACGCCATCGAGCCGGCGATCTTGAAGGCCATCTCGGAGGAGTCCACGGTGTGGTACGAGCCGTCGAAGAGCGTCACCCGGAAGTCGACCACCGGGGCGCCGGTGAGGAGGCCGGTGTGCGCGGCCTCGCGGACGCCCTTCTCGACCGCGGGGATGTACTGCCGCGGGATCGAGCCGCCGACGATCTCGTCGACGAACTCGAAACCGCCCCCGCGCGGCAGCGGCTCGAGGCGGATCCAGGCGTCGCCGTATTGCCCGCGCCCCCCGCTCTGCTTCTTGTACTTGCCCTGCACCTCGGCGCGGCCCTTGATGGTCTCGCGATAGGGCACTTTCGGCGCCTTGAGCTCGACCTCGACGCCGTACTTGCGCTTGAGGCGCTCGACGGCGAGCTCGACGTGGAGCTGGCCGGTGCCGGAGACGATGATGTCGCGGCTCTCGGCGTCGCGCTCGATGCGGAGCGCCGGGTCCTCCTCGGCCATCTTGTGGAGCGACAGCGTCGCCTTCTCCTCGTCCGCCTTGCTCTTCGGCTGCACCGCGAAGGAGATCACCGGATCGATCACGGGCAGGCGCGGGAGCAGAACGGGCTCCTTCTCGTCGGCGAGGGTGTCGCCGGTGGCGGTGTCCTTCAGCTTGGCGACGGCGCAGATCGCGCCCGCCACCGCCGAGGCGATCGGCGACTGCTTCTTGCCCTCGGGCCGCAGGAGCTGGCCGAAGCGCTCCTTCGCGTCCTGGCTGGTGTTCAGGACCGCGGTGTCGCTCGTCGCCCGGCCGGAGACGACGCGCAGGAACGAGAGCTTGCCGGCGAAGGGGTCGATGACGGTCTTGAACACGAACGCCGAGAACGGCGCCGCGGGATCGGCCGGCCGCGGCATCGGGCTGCCGGTCTTGGCGTCGATGGCCTCGATCGCGGGCAGGTCGGCCGGCGAGCCGAGCAGGTCGACGGCGGCGTCGAGGACGGCCGCGACGCCGATCCCCTTGTGCGCCGAACCCACCAGCACCGGCAGGAACGCCCGCGCCAGCACCGCCGCGCGCAACCCGCCGCGCAGCTCCTCCTCGGTGAGCTCGCCGGCCTCGAGGTAGCGCTCGAGGAGGGTGTCGTCGGCCTCCGCCACCGCCTCCATGAGCTGGTCGCGGTAGGCGGCCGCGGCGTCGGCGAGGTCGTCCGGCACCGGGCCGGCCGTGCCGGAACCGAAGTCGGCGCCGAAGGTGACGCCCTGCATGCCGACCAGGTCGACGTAGCCGGTGAAGTCGCCGCCGTTCCCGATCGGCAGCGCGAGCGGGATCGCCTTGGTGCCGAGGACCTGCGCGACCGGCGCGAGCGCGCCGTCGAGGTCCATCTCGTCGTGGTCGAGCCTGCCGACGAAGCCGATCGCCGGGATTCCCATCTCGCCGCACCAGCCCCAGACGCGCTCGAGCTCGACCTTGACCTCGCCGTGCGCCGACAGCACGATCACCGCCCCGGTCATGGCGGCGAGGGTGCTGCGGGCGTCGACCTGGAAGACCGCGTAGCCGGGCGTGTCGGCGATCGTCAGCTCGTGCTTCCTCCAGGCGCAGTGGTGGAGCGCGCTGAACACCGTGGACTTCCGGCGGACCTCCTCGGGCTCGACGTCGAAGAGCGAGCTGCCGTCGTCGACGCGGCCGGCGCGGTTGGTGGCGCCCGCCGCGAACACCAGGGCGTCGGCGAGCGTGGTCTTGCCCACCCCGCCCTGACCCAGGATGCCGACGTTCCGAATGCTCACCACCTCTTCGGCGGCCATGCGATCCTCCGTTCTGGTCTAGCAGGCTGCTGACAAAGGCCAGCTGCTGCGTTGCTCGGTCGCTCGGTTGTGCGGCGTACCCTCCGGGTACGCCTCCGCCCTCGCTTCCTCGACGCCTTGCATCTGGCCTTTGTCCGCAGCCTGCTCGGCCCCCTACTGGTTACGACGATGGATGAGCCGAAGTCCATCCAGGGTCAGGAACTCGTCCGCGGTCTCGATCGTCCGCGACTCGGGCGTCAGCAGGCCGGCGAGGCCGCCGGTGGCGAGCACCCGGGCGTCGGCGTCGACCTCCCCGCGGATGCGGTCGACGAGCCCGTCCACGAGCGAGGCGTAGCCGTAGATCAGGCCGGCCTGCATGGCGTGCACCGTCGTCTTGCCGACGACCTTCGGCGGCTTGACCATCTCGACGCGCGGCAGCTTCGCGGTGCGCGTGACCAGCGCGTCCAGGGAGATGCCGAGGCCGGGCGTGATGACGCCGCCCAGGTACTCGCCGCGCCGCGAGATGCAGTCGAAGGTCGTCGCGGTGCCGAAGTCGACGACGATGCAGGCCTGGTGGTAGCGCTCGTACGCCGCGACGGCGTTGCAGATGCGGTCGGCGCCGACCTCCTTGGGATTGTCGTAGAGGATCGGCATGCCGGTCTTGACGCCCGGCCCCACCACCAGCGGCCGGGTGCCGAGGACGGCGCGGCAGACGTCCTCCATCACCGTCGTCATCGGCGGCACGACCGAGCACACGATCGCGGCCGTGCTGGCGGCGATCGCGACGTCCGAGAGGCGGTGCAGATTCCACAGCAGGACGCCGTACTCGTCGGCGGTGCGGCTGGCGTCGGTCACCAGCCGCCAATGCCGGGTCAGCGTCTCGTCCTGGTAGACCCCGATGACGGTGTGGGTGTTGCCGACGTCGATCGCGAGCAAGACGTTGCCCATGGCTCGATCCTCATCCCGCGCCGGTGGGCGCGTACCCGTCCACGACGGTCACGTCGCCCGCGACGATGCGCTCCTCGCCTTGCGGTCCGTGCACCACGAGTCGGCCGTCCCGGTCAAGCCCCCGCACGGTGCCACTGATCCGGCGGTCGCCGCACGCGACCGTGACCGCGCGGCCGGAGAGGCACGACCAGCGCTCCCAGTCGCCGGCCACCGCCGCGAAGCCCTCGTGGAGGAAGCGATCGTAGACCGCCTCGAGCTCGTCGCAGAGCGTCGCCGTGAAGGCGACGCGGTCGGCGCGGCGGCCGGTGGCGTGCAGCAGCGAGGTCGCGGTCGCGCGCAGCTCGGCCGGGAAGGCGCGGAGCGGGGTGTTCAAATTGACGCCGATGCCGAGGATCACCGACCGCACGCGGTCGAGCTCGGCGTCCATCTCGGTCAGGATGCCCGCCACCTTGCGGCCGCCGATCAGGCAGTCGTTCGGCCACTTGATCGCGACCTCCGGCGCACCCGCCGCCGCCAGGGCGCGCGCGACCGCGACCGCCGCGACGAGCGAGATCTGCGGCGCCTCGGCCGGAGCGAGCGCCGGACGCAGCACGAAGCTGGCGTAGAGGTTCAGGTGGCGGGGCGAGGCCCAGCGCCGGCCGAGCCGCCCACGGCCGGCGGTCTGATGCTCGGCGACGACGAGCGTACCCTCGGGGGCGCCCGCCCGCGCCAGGCGCGCCGCCTCCTCGTTGGTCGAGCCGACCTCGGCCCGGTAGGCGACCTCGCGCCCGAAGCGCGCCGCCCGCAGGCGGCGCTGGATCTCGGCGGGCAGGAGGCGATCGGGCACGCCGGCGAGCCGGTAGCCGCGCGCGTGCCGCGCCTCGATGCGGTAGCCGAGCGCCCGCAGGTGCTCGACGTGCTTCCAGACCGCCGCGCGCGAGACCCCGAGCGCGCGCGCCAGTTCGCCGCCCGAGACCACCGGCGCGTCGTGCAGGCGGCGGACGATGCGCGCCCCGACGTCGCCCTCGGTGACGGTCGCGCGCGGCGCCGCCGGGCTCACGGGCGCGTCTCCACGCGGAGGTGCAGGGCCACCGCGGGCGCCGAGTGCGTGAGCGCCCCGACCGAGATGCGGCTCGGGCGCGCCTCGGCGTAGGCCCGCACGTTGGCGAGCGTGATCCCGCCCGAGAGCTCGACCGGCACCCGGCCCGCGACCAGCGCGATCAGCGCGCGCGCCTCGTCGGGGGTGCGGTTGTCGAGCAGGAGCGCGTCGGCGCCGGCGCCGAGCGCGGCCTCGACCTCGGCGGCGCTCCGGCACTCGACCTGGACGCGCAGGCCGAACGGCGCCGCCGCGCGCGCCCGCGCGACCACGGCGGCGGTGCCGCCGCCGAGCGCGACGTGCGTGTTCTTGAGGAGGACGCCGTCGTCGAGCCCGAAGCGGTGGTTGACGCCGCCGCCCATCGCGACCGCGTGCTTCTCGAGGAGCCGGAGGCCGGGGACGGTCTTGCGGGTGTCGACGATCGCCGCGCCGGTGCCGGCGACGGCGTCGACGAAGCGGCGCGTCAGGGTGGCGACGCCGCTCAGGTGCTGGAGGAAGTTGAGGGCCACGCGCTCGCCCGCGAGCACGCTCGCCGCCGGGCCGCGCACGCGCGCGACCGCGGTGCCGGCCGCCGCCGCGCTGCCGTCGGCGACCAGGCACTCGACCGCGATCCGAGGATCCACCTGGGCGTAGACCATCGGCACCAGGAAGACGCCGGCGACCACGCAAGGCTCCTCCACCAGCAGGACCGCCGCCGTCCCGAGGTCCGCCGGCAGGGCGACCGCGCTGGTGACGTCGCCGCGCCCGACGTCCTCCTGGACCGCGCCGAGCACGAGGCGGCGGACCGCGGGATGCCGGGCCGGATCCATCGCCGGTCAGCCCGCCCGCGCCTCGTCGAGCGTGCGCAGGCTGCGCTCCAGGGCGGCCTTCTTGCCGGCCAGGAGGGTGGCCTTCTGCTCCTGCTCCTCGACGATGTCCTCGGGGGCGCGGCTCCGGAACTTGGGGTCGGCGAGCTTGCGCTCGACGCCGGCGAGCTCGCCGCCCACCTTGTCGATCTCGCGCGCGAGGCGCTTGGCCTCGTCCGCGAGGTCGACGATGCCCTCGAGCGGCACGAAGAGCTGGATGTCCTCGACGACCGCGGTCGCGGCGCCGCGCAGGCGCTCGCCCGGCGCCAGGAAGCGCGGCGCGGCGACGCGCGCGAGCGCGCGGAGCAAGGGTCCGTCGCGGTCGATGAGATCGCGCACCTCGGTGGTGGGCACGCTCAGAGCCAGATCGAGCTCACGACTCGGTGGAATGCGCATCTCCGCGCGTACGTTGCGAACCGCGCGGACGATGTCGATCAAGCGACCGATCCGCTCGTCCACCGGCTGGTTTCTCCACGCATGGTCGAAGACGGGATACGAGGCTGCGCAGATCGATCGTGCGGCGCCCGGCCGCGCCACGGCTTGCCACACTTCCTCACTGATGAACGGAGCGATTGGATGCAGCAATCGCATCGTGCACTCGAGCACACGCCCCAAGTTGGCGCGAGTCGCCGCGGCGGCCGTACCCCCTGCGTTCAGAGTCATCTTGCTCATCTCGATGTACCAGTCGCAGAACTCGCCCCAGACGAACTCGTACAGGCGGGCGGCGGCATCGTTGAAGCGATACTCGGCGAGCGCGCCGTCAACGTCGCCGATCGTCACGGCCAATCGTGAAATGATCCACTGGTCCGCCGCGCTGAGACCCTCGTACTCGTCCTGCGTCAGCTCCTCGAGGGGACGTGCGGCCTCCGGCGCGCCGTCGCCATCGAGCTGCATCAGCACGAAGCGCGCCGCGTTCCAGATCTTGTTCATGAAGTTCCGGTAGCCTTCGATGCGCTGCTCGGAGAGCTTGATGTCGCGGCCCATGGCGGCAAAGGCCACGAGCGCGAAGCGGAAGGCGTCGGTGCCGAAGCGCTCCATCACCTCGAGCG
>Ga0302046_10003490_pt1 | contig 14203 bp, 9 predicted proteins | sample RVTome_11_FD_200261 | JGI IMG/M metagenome (GOLD analysis project Ga0302046, IMG submission 200261) | Soil microbial communities from uranium-contaminated site in the Upper Colorado River Basin, Wyoming, United States - RVT147D111 (version 2) ...
CGGTCGCGCTGTAAGTACCAATCGGCAAGGTCAGGTTATAGCTGCCATTGCCGGGATTGGTTGAGGCGTTGGCCGGTGTGCCATCGATGGTGATGATGGCCGCCAGCGGCGCGTTGGTATTTTTGTCTTTGACGGTTCCGGCCAGCGTGCCGGTTGCTTTAGAGGTCAGGCTGAAGTTCCGGGTCACGGTGGCGCCGGTGATGACAACCAGGCCAAAGGCGGTCGCGGCCTCATAGCCAAACGCCGAAGCGGTGGCATCATAGGTGTTGCTGGCCAGACCATGTAAGTACGCGCCGCTGGCATTACTGAGCGTGTTGATGGTCGGGCCGCCGCTATGGGGCGTTATTTGGATCGTCGCCCCATTGATGGCCGCGCCATTGCCGGCCTGGGTTACCGCTCCTTGCATGGTCCCAACCGACGCCACTGCCATCACGGCGTTGTAAGCGTCAATACGGCCCGATCCATAATCGTTATTAGGGATTGGACTGCCGAGCGGAACAGCCGTGGTCTTGATAACGGCGGAGATGTTATCAAGATTATTGCTGAGCGCCGGATCGGCCTGCAACAGGAGCGCCGCCAGGCCCGAAGCATGGGGCGCAGCCATCGAGGTGCCATTCAGGCTGGCATAGGCTCCACCCGGATAGGTTGAAACGACGCCCTTGCCCGGGGCCGAAACGTCGGGTTTGATCTTGCCCCAGGGCGAAGGACCCCGGCTGGAAAAGTCGGCAATCTCATCATCGATAGTCGTGGCCCCAACTGCAAACGAAATATCGAAACTGCCCGGCGAACCGACGGTGCCCGCGGCGGATCCGTTGTTGCCTGCTGAAAAGACGGGGTAAATGCCGGCATTCAAGAGCGCCAGCACGTCGGCTTGAAATTCGGTGTTTTCCCCAACGTTATTGCCCCAGGAGTTATTGACAATATCGGGGGCCAGGGCCGGATTTCCATTAGGGGCCAGTACCCATTGGAAGGCGGCGTGGATCCAACTATTTTGACCTGATCCGGCGCTGTTGAAAGCCCTGACGGCAATCCACTGCGCGCCCGGAGCCACACCCACCCCATTATCACCCACCATTGTGCCCATAGTATGCGTGCCGTGCCCGCTGCCGTCGACCGGATAGATCGAGCCATCGCCGGTGGCATCATGCCAGTTGCCCGTGTGCTGTGGTAGTTTGCCGGGGCCGGTATAGCCCCGATATTTGGCTTGTAAGGCTGAATGCTGCCAATCGACGCCTGTGTCGATATTGGCCACCACCACGCCGCTGCCGTCGAAGCCCAGTGCATCGTGTACCAGATCCGCTCTTATTTTGGAGATGTTCCACTGCGGGGTTTGCAGCGCCGGAATTAATAGCGGGCAGGTTGTCAAACGATGTTCGAAGTCTTCGGCGGCACACGCTGATGTCGTCAAATCGATGATCGGATCGTCAAGGGTCACTTCCTTGTCCAGCCGGATGACCTCCACATCGTCGCGGACGGCCATGGCCAGCACCGTGGCCAGGCGGCCTTTGGCAGCAACGGCGTTGACGATCCACAGCGGGCGAATATCGGTGGCAGACGTTTGCCCACTGATGCCACCTGTTGAAGCCGGAGCGCTGAGCGCCTGTAGCACACCGCCCTGGCTGCTGCCGGCCGTCTGCTGCAAGGCAGTGACGATGGCCGTCCGCCGGGCTTCAATATCGATCTGGCCCTGTGCGCGCAGCGGCGCGGAGGCTGCCGCTGCCGCCACATCGGCTTTGGCTTTGAGATAAACAATAAATGGAACCGGCCCACCGTTGGTCTGCAATAGTTTTTTTAGAAGCTGCGGTTCGATTTTAGGCAAGATGGACCGGTCGATTTGAATGGCCGGCGGACCGGGTTGGGTTGTGGGTGGGGGCGGTATCGTGCCGGACCCCTTGGCGGGCGGCGGATCAGGCGCCTGGGCCGTGATCGGCCCCGAACTCAAGATGATCAGGGAAAATAGTAAGACAAGTGAGATCAGACAGGTGGCAGCTAGTTTGCGCATCGAACATTACCTCAATTGAGCCGTGGCCGGGACTTAAGAGTCGATGATAATATGAGAGCATTCCGTAATTCAGAATGATAATTAATTCAATTACTGAATGGTCTCAGTATATCTTAAGAAGATACCCTATGGCTAGTGCCGAAAGTACAGTGTATTTAGGTAAAAAGGTACCTGGAAAATTGCCCTGAAGTCACATGGTCGTCTGAATGGATTGGGGCTTATGACAATCAGGTTGGTCCTGAAGGCTGGTCAGGCGTTGGCTGAGGGCAGGGTCAACAAGGGCGCTCCGCGTAGGGCTGAGCGCATGGCCTGGCGGTCATCCCAGGGGTACTCGATCTCGCCGAAGCACATGCTTTGTTCGTGCCCTTTGCCCAGGGCGATGACAACATCATCGGGCCTGGCCAATTGCACGGCTCGATAGATGGCCCGGCCCCGATCGGGCACGCGCTCGAAGGTTTTGCCCTCGACAGCACCCCTGGCCTGCATCGCCTTGGCCGTCTCGGCCATGATGGCCTCAAGAGGTTCGGTGCGAGGGTCTTCGGCCGTGATGATGGTGAGGTCGGCCAGTTCGGCGCTGATATGGCCCATCAGGGTTCGTTTCTCGACATCGCGCAGACCGGCGCAGCCGAAGACGGCGATGACCCGGCCAGGGGTGAGCCTGCGTGCCACGCTTAAGGCGCGTTGCAGCGAATTTGGCGTATGGGCAAAATCGACAATGGCTAGAAAGGCTTGGCCCTCATCGAGGCGTTCCATGCGGCCGGGAATGGTTGCCAGGGCCGAGATTCCCTGTTGAACAGCTTCGCCTGGTATTTTAAAGATCTCAAGGGCCACGGTGGCCGCGGCCAGACAGTTGCTAACATTGTAATCGCCGACCAGAAAGGTTTGGACCGGAACGGCGTACCCAGGGCCCTGAATCGTAAAACGAGTTTGATCGGCCCGATAGACGATGTCCTGAGCCGTGATCCGGGCTGCGGGATGGCCAGTGACACTGTAGCCTAGCCAGGCGGCGCCGGCCGGCTCGAGTTTCGCTCTAAGATAATCGAACGACCCATCATCACAATTGAGAACGGCCGTTTTAGGTATTCCCTTAGGGGCTGCTGTGGCCAGTGATTCGAACAACATGGCTTTTGCCAGACGGTATTCGGCCAGCGAGCCATGCACATCCAGATGCTCGTGAGTGATATTGGTCACAATGGCCGTGTCAAAATCGCAGGCGGTAACCCGGTGCTGGGCCAGTCCATGTGAGGTTACCTCTAATAAACAGACCTCTGTACCGGCGTTAACCATTTGGGCCAGATAATTTTGCAGGTCGGGTGCATCCGGTGTGGTCGTGTGCAGGCCCGTGTCCAGCCGGTTGTCACCGATCACGGCATTGACTGTATTGATCATGCTCACTTTCTTTATACCACTGGCCTGCAGGATTGCGTATAGGAAGTTAGTCGTGGTGGTCTTGCCATCGGTGCCCGTGATACCGACCATCGCCAGCCGTCGGGCCGGCCAATCGTGCCAGGCGGCGGCAAGATAAGCCAGGGCAGCTCGACCGTTGGGAACCTTGATGAGGGGGACGGAGTCAACCGCACCGGACGTCTCATCAGCCAACCCGGTTTTGGCTGCTTCTTGGACGATGGCGGCGGCGCCATTGGCGATGGCGTTGGCAATGAAACGATGGCCATCCAGGCTGACACCTCGATAGGCCACAAAGAGGACTCCCGGTCCAACTTGCCGGGAGTCAGAGGTGATTTTTGTGATGTCGATTTGAGATGCAACCTTGGTCTTGCCGGTTGGGTCTGATAGCCAGACATACTCAGGTAAGCCAGCCAATAATTGGGAGAGTTTCATAGAGAGCTACTGTGATATTGAAGCCGGAGACGTTTTTCTTTTGCTGGTGGGGACAGTGGCCGAGCCTAGATCCATTCTCAATGGACGGGTCTTAAAGGCGTCAGAGTCAGGTTTGGTCGGCAGCCATAGGGTAAACGTAGACCCCTTGTCCAACTCACTGGTGACCGTGATCTGGCCGCCGTGCGCCTGGGCAATCCACTGGGCAATCGATAGGCCCAGCCCGGTTCCCTTTTGGTTGATGTCCTTGGCCCGATAAAATCGTTCGAAAATGTGAGGTAACGCGGCGGGAGCGATGCCTCGGCCGGTGTCTTCAACCGTGATGCGCACCCATTCCGATTCTCGATAAAGTGACAGGATCACCTTGCCGCCGCTGGGGGTGTGTTTCAGGGCGTTGGTGACCAGGTTGAGCAGCAGTTGTTTGAGGCGGTCACGGTCGCCTTGAACGACGGCCAGGTCTTCGTGGCCCAATTGAATGTTGACCCCATTGGCGACCACGCGCGCCTGGCGATAGACATCGAGGATCACCGTATCCAGTTCGACCGGCTGCATGCGCAATGTAAGGCCGGCATCGGCCTGCGACAAGAGCAGCAAATCGGCCACGATGCGTGACATCCGATCCAGTTCGCCATCGACAATCGACAGCGCTTCATTCAAATCCTCCGGATTGTGGGCAGCGCCTCGACGCAGTAGATCGATATTGCCCCGGATGACCGTCAGGGGTGTTCGAAGTTCGTGGGAGACATCGGCGCTCAGCCGCACCTGGGCCTGGAAAAAGTTATCCAGCCGTTCGAGCATATCGTTGATCGTCGCCGTCAAGCGACCAATTTCGTCATTCGTATGGGACGTCGGCAAACGCTGCTTCAAATCCTGCCCACTGACGATTTGAGCCGCAGCCTGGTTGATTTCCTCGATAGGCCGCAGGGCTTTCCAGGCCAGAAAGGCTCCGATCAAAGCCGCCAAAACAACCCCGGCGACCGTGCCTGCTGTCAACAGAAAGAGCACCTGCTGGAGGGTGCTTTCAACCACCCGTAGCGATTGGCCAACCTGGACCACACCGACGGTTTGTGGACCGACGATAATAGGCGTACTGTAAATTCTGAAAGGCGTTCTGTCGACGGTCAACGTTTTGAAGGTGGGCTCGCCCCGGCGGTTGATCGCCAGGACTTCCGGGTCCAGCGGAAACTGGGGCGTACTCGAATTGTCGGCGCTGTAGACAACGCTGCCATCGATCCGCACCACCTGAATAAAGATATTCGGGGAAGAGAATATATTCAGTTCCGGCAGATATACTTCGCCCGTATTCAGGTCGATAAAGGTCCGGCCTTCGATGCCGGCCCCGACTTGCTGGGCCCGATCTTCCAGTGTTCGATTGACCTGGGCGTGCAGTGAGAATTTGAGCACCAGATAGATGAACACGCTGAAGGTGATCAAAATAACGGCTAAAAGAAATGTATACCAAATTGTCAGGCGAATTCTTACTGGCATATGCAAAAGACCAGAATGGTCATGCTTCACGCAGCGCGTAACCAACCCCACGGACAGTGTGGAGCAGACGCGGTTCGCCGCCGGCCTCTAATTTTGAGCGAAGGTAGCGGATATAAACTTCAATGATGTTCGACTCGCCGCCAAAATCATAACCCCAGATACGATCATAGATTTGGTCTCGTGTCAGCACCTGGTTGGGGTGGCGGATGAATAACTCGAGCAAATCGTACTCTTTCGCCGTTAGCTCGATCATGCGCTCGCCGCGCTGGGCCATACGCGTCGTCGGGCTCAGGGTCAAATCGGCGAACGTAACCGGCGCTTCTGACTCGATGGGCGCTTTACGCCGGCGCAGCGCCCGCACCCGGGCCAACAGCTCTTCAAAGGCAAACGGCTTGACCAGATAATCATCAGCCCCGGCTTCCAGCCCGGCCACCCGATCCGGGATCGCGTCTTTGGCTGTAAGCATTAAAATCGGTGCCTGCAAGTGGCCCTCTCTAACCTGGCGGCAGACGTTCAAACCATCGATGCCGGGGAGCATAATGTCCAAAATAATCAGTTCAGGCATTTCGCTGAAGGCCAACTCCAGGCCGGTTTCGCCATCGGGTGCAGCGATCACACTATAGCCTTCACTTTGCAGACCCCGCTTGATAAATCCGGCGATTTGGGGTTCGTCCTCGATCAATAATATCTTGTCACTCATAGGTGTTCTGTCACCATTTATGGTCCTAGTTAGTATAGCCGGGCATTGTTAATTTTCGATTAGAAGGCCGTTGCCGGGGCGACCGGCAACGTTTTTAGGCCTCCGATACCTCCTCCAAGCGGCCCATCGTTACGCCGAAGAGCTTGGCCCGGCGGCGAAATTCCGGCTCATAATCTTCCCAATCCGTGGTCGTCAATAGAGCCTGACCGGCCTGATCGACGATATTGATCACTTCCAGGCGGCGCTGCGCATCCAACTCGCTCATCACATCGTCTAGCAGCAGCACCGGGGTTTCGCCCGTCATCTGCTGCATCAAGGCCACCTCGGCCAGCTTGGTGCTGAGGGCTGCCGTGCGCTGTTGGCCCCGCGAACCGTACAGCGTCATGTCGATGCCATCGACCAAAAAGTGCAGATCATCACGGTGCGGGCCAACCTGGGTGACGCCTCGATTAATATCGTCCTGATGACTCTGCTGCAAGTAGGCCAAAAAGGTATCACGCACCTCGGCCACGGGCGGCGCAGCCGTGGAATAGGGGGCCAACTCCTCCATGATCAAAGGGAGTTGGTAGTCGGGCTTGGGACGCTGGTGCATGTCGAAGCTGGGAGCGTAGTGCAGGCGTAACCCCTCCTTGCCTCCGCTCAATTCACGATGATGTCGCCGGGCAACCGTATCCAATTCCAGGATCGTATTGTGTCGATTGACCACCAGTGTGGCTCCGTTATCGGCCAACTGTTCATCCCAATAGAGCAGTTCATCGGCGTTGCTGCTGCGTTTGAACAGTTCCTTGAGGAGGGCATTGCGCTGGGCCAACACTTTGTTGTAGCGACTCAAGGAAGCGCAGTAATGAGGGTTGATCTGGCAGAGGGTGCTGTCCAGATAACGCCGGCGCAGCGCGGGCGCGCCGGTCACCAGTTCGATGTCTTCCGGCAGAAACATCACGGTCGTCAACTTGCCGATCACGTCCAGCGCCCGCTTTTTGGCCCCGTTGAACCGAATGTCCTTGCGCATATTGTCGCCTTCACGCACTACGGTGATGGCCAGTTGAAAGGCGCCGGCACGGGTTTGAATGGTGGCTTCCACCCGGGTGAAGGGCAAGGTTTCCTGGCGGAGCACCAGCCAGTTGATGAGTTGTTGATCGGCTCGGGCGTGGACGCTGCGGGTGGTGGACAGAAAGTAAATGGCTTCCAGCAGGTTCGTTTTACCCTGGGCATTCTGGCCGCGCAGTAAAACCGGACCCGCCGGTAAATCGATGATCAGGCGACTGTAGTTGCGATAGTTGGTGAGTGATAGTTGGCTGATGTACACAGTAGCAGCATTATAACATGATCACGGTGTAGTTTCGAGTTTCGGTCCTCACACGATTTGCTCTGCCTCGAGGTTGTTAACCCGGCGGAGTTCGTGCCGCCGCTGTTCAGCCGTAGCGCGATCGATACTTAAGGCGTGCAGCCCACCGAATTCTTCGATAATAAACGAGGCCGATACCGTGCCGTAGAGAGCTGCCGCCAGAGCATCTTTCGTTTCCAGATAGCCGACCGCGAATCCCCCGCAAAACGAGTCGCCCGCGCCGGTGAGATCATCGACCTCGGCCAGATAAGGCTGGATCTGATGAAAAAGCTTGTTGGGATGGTCATAGATGAAGGCCCCATGATCCCCCTGCTTGATGACGACGATCTTTGGCCCTCGGGTAGCAATTTCGCAACAAAACGTTTCCATGTCGTACCCTGGCATCAGACTTTCGGCTTCGGCTTCGCTGGGCATGAAGGCATCGGCCCGGCTTAGAAGTTTGGTCAAATCCGGATCATCCAGGTTACCGTTGATGGGATAGGGCGCAATATCGACCGACACAAAAATATCGGGTTTGTCCTGTAGATAATCGATCCAGGTCAATGTCGTTTCCAGCCGCATCGGGCAGAGGTGGATATAATCCACATCCCATAAATGGGCGGGGAGTTCTTGGGGCAGGGGCGAGTTACGCAGGTGAACCCGGCGCGCGGCCTCACTGTAAGCGCCCGCTTCTTCAGCCGTTAGCAGGGTGCCGCTATAGGGGCTGGGGGTCAATAAGACCACTTCCGTATTTCGTGAGAAATAGCGCCGGTAACCGCTGACTTCATAGATGGTCCAGGCGCGCAGCGTTTCATCGTCTTTGTTGATTAAGCCTGATGCGTCGATTGAACTCTGGCGCAACATATCGGTATAGTTAGCCGGCCAGTCGTAACCGACCACGGCGACGATGCCAACTTCATTCGACCAGAGATTTGCCCCGACCGCAGCATATAAAGCATTGCCCCCGGGATCACCCATACTGGTCCGGCCATTCGCGTAGACAGTATCATTGAGGGCAAGCGACCCGACGCAAAGATATTTAACAGCCAAAGTATCCTCCCAAATACTTTCCTAGCCCGCAACACAGGTCATGGGGCATGATAGAAGGATGGATTTAAAGAACAATAAGATTCGCAACGGTTTAGCCTAAACGTAATGTCAGTTATTGAGATGGGTCAACTATGATAAGCCCAAGACGGTTCGGATTTTTTGCAACATCTCATCAGTCCGGCCTTTGACAAAATAGTCGGCAGCGCCTTGGTCGATGCAGGCTTTGGCTGTTTCAACTTCATCCCAGGCCGAGTTGATGATTACAGGCGTGCCAGGCGTGTTGGTTTGCAATCGTTCTAATAGTTCCAGGCCCGCGTATTTAGACTCTTTACCGGCAAAATCGGGCATATTCAAATCTAAAATGATCAGATCAAAGGGCGCGCCCTGGCTCACGGCCGCCTGGACCAACTCGAAGGCGGGGGTATTGCCATTCGCCGTTGAAACGTCGAAACCCTCTCGCAGCAAGGTTTTGGCAACGCTGCGCAGCAAATTCTCTTCATCGTCAACTAATAAAATCCGTGGTTCTGTGTCCATCGTGATTCCGGCTCCATTTTCAGGTGTGGCTTGAACGGATCGTAGTAAGCACGCTTTTGACGTCTCGGAGCAGGCTGGCCGGAGTGTACGGCTTGGGCAGTAGATCGTGAATGCCCAGCAGCTTGCGCTCTTTCGTACGTTCGACGCGCGGATTCGAGGAAACGGCGACGGTTTTGGCGATGGCTCCGGCGCTCTTAATCGCCTGCATCAGGGTCAGGGAGTCGCCCTGCGCCAGAATATCATCGATAAGAATCAGATCATATGAAGCATATTGATTGGCGCTATCATTCGGCCCGAACGCGGTCACCTTATAGCCATTGCTTTCCAGGGTGGCCGCAGCGAAACGCCGCCAATGGTCATCATCGTCGATGAGCAGCAGTTTGCCCCGGCCCGGTTCCACTTTGGTCTCCGAGGCTTTGCTTTGATAAGCCGGCAGCCTGACGGTAAAGGTGGCGCCTTCATCTACCCGGCTGGTGACCGATATGTCGCCGCCCAATTGCTCCAGGATCAGCCGGCAGGCCGGCAGGCCCAGGCCGGTATGGCCTTTGACCCCTTTGGTTGTATGAAACGTAATCCAAATGTTGCTTAATTCAGCCCCGGCGATGCCAACGCCGTTGTCGGTGATGTCGATCTTGACGAATTCGCCATTGACATCCGGCTGGAGGGTCAGCGTGATCTGCGGATCAGGATGATTGAGCATGGCCTCGCGCGCGTTCTGGAGCAGATTGACGAAAACACGGTTGAGCTGCACCGGATCGGCCAGCACCAGCGGCAGGCTTTCTTCGATGATGGTGGTGACGGTCTCCCGGTCGATGTTGAGACTGCTGACGGCATCTTTTAGCACGTCGTCGATCATGGTGGGGCGCGGCGCTTGCTCCCGAGCCGGACCGATCAGGTCTTCCTTGACCTTCATAATCAGTGAAGCGGCCTCTTCGATAATATCCAGATCTTCCAGGATCGAGGCCAAACTAAGTTGCTGCTCGAGTTTCTCCGAGGCTAAATTCATCAACTCCTTAACCTGCTGGCCGAGTTCGGGCCGGTTTTGCTGTACAATCTCAGCTTCTTGGCGGAGTAATTTGGCCAGGACATTACTCTCAACGGTTTTATCTGCGGCCTGGGCCTGCTTCAATATTTCGGCCATCCCGCTGACGATCAACTGGGCATCGTGTCGAACCCGTTCGATCGAGGCGCCAATGGGTTCGGCCTTGTTGCCGATCCAATGAATGGCATCGCCGGTCGCGGTGGCAATCGCCTCAAATGTCTTGGCTCGCAGTAACTGGGCATGGGTCTCTTCCAATTCGCGCTGTTTGCGGGCATTATCGATGGCGATGGCTAATTGATTGGCCATGGCCTGCAATGACGAAATATCTTCGGCCGAAAAGGCAGCCGCTGCGGTGCTTTGCACGGTGACCGCGCCGATCACGTGATTACCGATAGCCAGCGGCAGGGCCATTTCTGAACGGGTTTCGGGTAAAACCGGGTTGGGGTACCACACCTTTTCTGTGTCGACATCCAGCGAGATGCGGGCCTCGTTGCGAGCCGTGCAGGCCCCGATCATCGAGTTGCCGCCGACGGCCAATTTGTGATTGTTTTCCATCATGATCCGGCCCGGTTCGCCGCGACCGGCCTGTAAAACGGCAAATTCACCGGCCTCATCGACCAAGAAGACGCCGGCATAGTAAAAATTATAGGCTTCGCAAATAATATCAACGGTCTTGGGTAACAGCTCTTCAATATCCAGGATCTGGGTGAGGTTCTGGCTGACCGCTGCCGCCGCTGCCAGTAAATGGGCGCGGCGAACAGCCTGTTCCAGAGTCGCGTTTTCTTCGATGTGGGTTGAGTCCATGTTCCATACCTCGTGGGAAGTTAATGTCCTTCTATAATAATAGAAGTCATTCATTTTGTAAACCCAATTATAGGGCAAAATGGGATGAAATTAGTCAGCCGGTCAGCTAGCCAGCTAAAAGTTGAAGTGCTGACAAGCTGAAATGCTGACAAGCTGAAGCGCTAACAAGCTGAAATGCTAATTGTAGATCGGCACGTGTAAGGTAAAGGTCGAGCCAACGTCGACTTCACTGTTGACGCTAATTTTACCCCCCATCCGTTCCATGCTCTGGAGGCAGGCCGGTAACCCCAAACCGGTGCCTCCTTTTTTGGCTTTGTTGGTGTGGAAGGTCAGCCATATCTTGGTTAGCTCCTCTTCAGGGATACCGCAGCCATTATCGGCCACATCGACGACCACAAAGTCTTCATCTTCCCGGCGAATGGCCACAAAAATATGGGGGGCCGCTTGATTATCCATGGCTTCCATTGAATTCTTGATCAGATTGATGATGACCCGGCCCATTTGGGTCGGGTCTATTTTGACCGGAGGAATTTCGCCGTCGATGCTGTAGGAAACGATATCGGCCGGCAGTCCAAATCCTTTGACGTTCTCTTTGACTACCTTGACAATATCGACTTTTTGCAAATTCTGGTGGCGCGCCGGCCCGATCAAATCTTCCTTTATTTTAAGAATGGTTTCGGCGCTCTCGGCGATAATCTCCAGATCTTCCAGCACCGATTCGATATCCAGCATGCGTCGTAATTTAGGCAGTGGTTTATCACGCAGCTTGTTGACCGATGCTTGCAAACCCGGCAGGCGTTCTTTCAACAGTTCGCCGGCCTGAATAATGACTTGGGCCTGGGCGGTGTCCCTGATCGACTCATCTGCGCCGGAGAGCAGTTCATTGGCAAAATAAAGATAACGGGCCAGATCTTCGCGGATACGGCTGACGCAGCCGGGGATGGGGGTGGCTTTGTTGCCAACCCAGTGGATGGTCTCACCGGTGGCGGTGGCAATGGTTTCGAAGGTGCGGGTACGCACCAACTCCTGGTTGGCCCTTTCCAGGTCTTGCAGCAGGCGAGCATTATTGATGGCGACCGCCAGATGGTCGGCCATCGTTTGCAGCGTCGAAATGTCCTCGACTGAAAAGGCGGCTTCGCCGGTGCTTTGAACCGATAACGCGCCGATGGTTTTACCTTTGATGATGAGTGGCAGGGCCATTTCTGAGCGCGTTTTGGGCAGGAACGGATTTTGATACCAAACTTTTTCTTCATCGACGTCCAGCGAGATGCGGGCCTGGCCCAACTGCGTCGCGGCCCCGATCATCGAATTCCCCCCAACTTCGAGCTTATGGCCGCGTTCGATCATGATCCGGCCTGCTTCACCCCGTCCGGCGCGGAGGACGGCCCAGGATCTACCCTCTTCAGCGGGGATCTCGTCAATCAAAAAAATACCGGCATAGTATAGACCATACTCTTCACAGATTATGTCGACCGTGCTGGATAGGAGTTCATCCAGGTCTAAAATGGACGTGATGTTACGGCTGACGACCGCGCCGGCTTGAAGGAGACTGGCCCGCCGGGCTGCTTGTTCGAATAAGGTGGCATTTTGGCGGTGCAGTTGCGCATTTCGGATAGCCACAGCCAATTGGTCGGCCATGGCTTGCAATGAGGAGATGTCTTCGGCGGAAAACGCGGCCTCTTCGGTGCTTTGCACGGTCAAGGCGCCGATGACGTCATTCCCAATGGCCAGTGGTAGGGCCATCTCGGCGCGGGTGTCGGGTAAAAAGGGGTTGTTGAACCAGACGGCCTCTTTGCCGACGTCCAGCGCAATCCGAGCCTCGTTGAGGCTGGTACATGCCCCCACCATCGAGCGCCCGCCAACTTCGAGCTTGTGGTTATTTTCGATCATGATCCGGCCGGCTTTACCGCGACCGGCCTTCAGGATAGCCCAATCTTTGCCGTCTGGCAAGCGGCTGATCAGGAAAATGCCGGCGTAATAGAATCCATATTGATCACAGATAATGTCGACAGTTCGGGCTAACAACTCGTCGGGGTCCAAAATAGAGGAAATGATCCGGCTTACTTGAGCCCCCGCTTTGAGAAGTTTAGCACCACGCCCCGCCGGCGGTTCGGCCCGGTCATCTGCCGCGATTGGCTTGCTCAGTGCTTGGTCTGTCTCCATTGGAGCCTCTAATTCTATCTTTCAACTGTTGTCATGTTGGTAAAGCGTGAATTTTGGCGATTCTTGTCACGTCGGAGTTTGTCTGGAAGGTAATTGGTTATTTGTGCTACCACACGGGGAGGATGATATTAAGCTTTTTAAGTTTGTTGAATTGATCTGAATGACAACGATTTTGGTCAAAATTAATTTTTGCAATTATACTAGAAAAATAAATGGGGTGCAATAGAATAGTTTAACACTTGTTGAACGCCATTCCAACATGATACTATAGCCGAATCTGGTCAGAATTTCAATGGATGATCATCAAGACGCTGACCAAGCCGAAAAAATAGAAAAGATGGTCACGCTAACCGTGGCCGGAGCCAAAGGCATCGTCCCGCTGGGGCAGGTGGCCTTGCCACTGGCTCAAATTGCCAACGGCAAACTGGCCCCAGCCGAGGTACGCGACTTCGCCCGGACCCTTTCGCGCATTCTCAAAGGCGAGCGTGACCCCATCACGCTGGTAGAAGCGTTGACGCCGGAGTTTGCCGAGCTCGTTTGGGAGACCCTGGCTCAAATCGAAGCCCCCTTACCCGACATAGATGTAGAGTATCGCAAAGACGTTAGCTTTGAAACTTTGGTTGAAAAAGTGGCCGAGGCCTGCACCGGCGAGGTTATGCTCTGGCAGCAATTGTGGAATTTCACCGAAGAGTTGTCAGCCGATGAGCGGGTCCCGCCTGATGTTCGAGCTTTGGGGCGGGTTTTGAAAAAGATTTTAGCCGGCGAGCGCCAAACGCACGTTTTGGCTCAACTGTCGCCGGAGCATCGCTGGGCCGTGGAACAACTGTTGAACTGGTTGAATGAGCAATCAACAGAGCCGGGGCTGGGGCCAGGCTGGGCCGGTGGGGATGATTGATAGCACAAAGAGCCTTCGATTGTTATTTATACCAAGCTGGGTCTTATGACCGCTACTCAACCCCCCTTGGTCCCCCCTGCGAGGGGGGATTGCTCAGGCTCCCCCTCGCAGGGCTTACAAGGGTAGGTTTTTTGCAAACGTTATGAGGCAAACGAACAGGTCTCTCCGCCACAGGCCGCTCGGCGATGAACTCGCCGAGCTACGAAACAACGCCTTATGAATAAGGCTCAATCGACGAAAGCCGGATTGATCCGGCGCTGTTCTGTAGCCCGGAAAATTCATTTCCGGCGGCCGGTGCCAGCCCGGCTAACTCGATCTAAAAACCTACCCCTATGAGCCCTCGCAGGGGGAGGTAGGAGGGGGTC
>Ga0302046_10003491_pt1 | contig 14201 bp, 16 predicted proteins | sample RVTome_11_FD_200261 | JGI IMG/M metagenome (GOLD analysis project Ga0302046, IMG submission 200261) | Soil microbial communities from uranium-contaminated site in the Upper Colorado River Basin, Wyoming, United States - RVT147D111 (version 2) ...
CCTACCTGCGCAGCCGCGTGATCCTGCTCGGCGTCGTGGGCGGGATACTCGTCCTGCTGCTGGGGACCGCCGTGCCGAGGGTCTTCTGGAAGAACGGCCGGCGGCGGGCTCGCGTTCTGCACGCATCCGACGAGGTCACCTCGCGCGACGCCGGCGCTCCCGGATGAGGCGCAGGCTCGCCCTCGGGATCCTGCTGACGCTGCCCTGCGCCCTCCCGGCCGCCGCCGCTCCGCCCGAGTCCGATTGCACGATCGTGGGTACGGACGCCGACGACGTGCTCGTCGGCGGCCCCGGCCGCGACGTCCTCTGCGGCCTCGGGGGCGACGACATCCTGATGGCCGGTCCCGGGAACGACGTGCTGCGCGGCGGGCCGGGGAACGACCTGCTGCTCGGCCGCCGCGGCCGCGACCTGCTCGAGGGCGGGAGCGGCCACGACGTGCTCGTCGGTGGTCCCGGCCGCGACCGCTTGTTCGGCGGCGGGGGCGTGGACTCGTGCTACCGCGGCGAGCGGACCGGGCGGTCGGTCTCGTGCGAGGCGCGCGCCCTAGGCGAGGGGGCCGGGCTGACCGCCTTCCTACCGGCTCGCCGCCCCCTGGGGGTCCTGTTCCACGAGTCGCTGTTCCGGTCGGCCGCCCAGATGCGTCCCGCGGGACGCGTGCGGCGCAACGACAACCCCGGGAAGTTCCGCCCTCCGCCCCCGACCGACGGGCCGTCCTACGACGTGATGGGCAGCCGGGGGCGGGCGGCCGGAGCGACGACGGCCGCCGACATCGTGGTGCGCGCGGGCACTCCGATCCGCGCCCCGGTCAGCGGCACCGTCGTGGTCGTGCGTCCGTACCTTCTCTATTGCAGCCACGCCGACGTCCAGGTGTACATCCGCCCCGACGCGTTCCCGCACCTGCGGGTGGGCATCTTCCACCTGCGCGAGGTGCCCGTCCGCAAGGGTGACCGGGTGGTGGCCTCGGTCTCGAAGCTCGGCTACGCCCGCGAGCTCCCCGGGGCGGCGCAGGAGGATTCTTACGTCCCGGGCCCCTACCCCCACGTGCACGTCGAGATCGAGCGAGGGCGGGCGACGCCGGTGCCGGGGTGCCTGTGACGTGGAGGCAGCGGCAGACTCGTGGTACAAGGGGGCCGTGACGATCCGGCGCGTTCTCGGGGCGGTCCTCGTGGCCACTCTCGTGATCCCGGGACAGGCGTTCGCCGCCCCGGGCGACACGGTCACGCTGGCCGCCGAGCCGGCGACCGTCACGTTCGGCGACCAGGTGACGCTCTCGGGCGCGACCTCGCCCCCGGTGGGTGGCCAGCCGGTGACGGTCGTGGAGGTGGTGGGCGGCGCCGCGGTCGCGAGCGCCGTGACGGCGCCCGACGGCACGTACGCGGTCGCGATCACCCCCGATCGCAACCTGGACCTGCGAGCCGACTGGGGGACCGCCTCGAGCGCGGTGGTGCCGGTGCGGGTGCGCGCGGTCGTGGAGGCGTCGCTGGGGAAGCCCCTGCTGTTCGGCCCGGCGCGCGTGATCGGACGCGTGCACCCCGCCCACGCCGCATCGCACGTCGTGGTGCGCCTGCTCCGGAGAGGGAAGGTGATCGCCTCGACCCAGGCGGCGGTCGGCACCGACGGCGGGTTCGCGGCGCGCCTGACCGCGATGAAGGCCGGGAAGCTGCGCGCCCGCGTCGAGGCGCCGGCCGGGCCGTTGCTCGAGGGCGAGACCGTCACCGGCGGACGCGTCACGCCGACCCCCGGGCTCGGCGTGGGGGCCAAGGGGAAGGTCGTGAAGTACTTCGAGCGCCGTCTGCGCGGCCTCGGCTACCACCTGCTCGGGGTGAACAAGCGCTTCGACTTCCGCACCGCCGATGCCGTGCTCGCGTTCCACAAGGTCCAGGGCATGCCGCGGCTCTCGCATGCCACGAAGGCCACCTGGCGCCGGCTCACGAAGCCGCGCGTCCCGAAGCCGCGCGCGAAGCGGCCGAAGCTCCACATCGAGATCGACCAGACGAAGCAGGTGCTCTACGTGGTGAAGGAAGGGAAGATCTGGCGGATTGTGCACACCTCGACGGGCGCGGGAAGCGCCACCCGCGACGGCGTGTTCCGGGTGCACCGCAAGATCGCCGGCTTCAGCCCCGGCCGCCTGTACTATCCCTCGTACTTCGACGGGAACCGCGCCGTCCACGGGTGGCCGATCGTCCCCACCTACAACGCCAGCCACGGCTGCTCGCGGGTCCCGTACTGGACCGCGATCTGGCTCCACGGCATCATGGGCTACGGCACCCTGGTGCGCATCTACCACTGAGCGCTACCGGCGGGGCTCCCAGCTGAAGGAGCGCAGCGCGAGGAGCAGGCCCGCCACCCCCCAGGCCGCGACGACGGCCAGGTGGCCCCACGCGAACCCGGAGCCCGTCTCGAACGGGTTCCAGGCCGCCTGCATCGCCTCGGAGAGGTGCTTCACGGGGAAGATGTCGCCGATCGTGACCAGCCAATCGGGGGCGCTCTCGGTGGGGATGAAGATGTCGGAGATGAAGAGGATGGGCAGGATGACGCCGTTCACGATCGCGGGCGAGGCCTCCGCGTTCGGGATCGCGGCCGTCATCGCGAGCCCGAGCGAGGAGAACGCGAACGCCCCAGCGATCGTGGTGAGGGCGGCCGCGGCGAGCGTGCTCGTCGGGACGTCGACCGCGTAGAAGGCGGCGCCGAAGCCCGTCACGATCGCCACGAGGAGCAGCGTCATCAGCACCGCATGTCCCACCCGGCCGAACAGGTACGCCCAGGCGGGGAGCGGCGTGCCCCGGAACCGCTTCAGGAGGCCCTGGTCGCGGGCGAAGGAGACGCCGATCGCGAGGTTCGTGAAGGTGGCCGTGACGATCGAGAACGCGGCGATCGCCGGCACGTAGAACGTGGACTGCGAGACCCTGCGGCCGCCCAGCTCGATCGTCTGGTCGCCGAAGAGCAGGTTGAAGAGCACGAGGAAGATCAGGGGGAAGGCGAACGTGAAGAACGCCGACGGCGGGTTGCGCCAGAACGCGGCGTTCTCGTACCGCACCTGCCGGAGCGCGAGCCGCACGTCGCTCACTCGCCGGCCCCCCCGGTGAGCTCGAGGTAGACGTCCTCGAGCGAGGCGCGCGCCACGCGCAGATCGCCCAGCTCGGCCCCGCGCTCGAGGGCCCAGGCCGTGAGCTCGTGGAGAGCGCGGGTGGGCTCGTCGGTGCGAAGTATCGCCCGGCCCCCCTCGAGCCCGGCCCCCGGCGGGAGGTCGCCGGCCGGGGGGCGGAACGAGATCGTCGTGCGCGTGTCGGCTCCGCCGAGCTCTCCGGGGCGGCCCTCGGCCACGATCCGCCCGGCGACGATGATCGCGGCTCGGTCGGCAAGGGCTTGCGCCTCGTCCAGGTAGTGGGTCGTGAGCACCACGGTCTTGCCCAGGCCGCGGAGCCGGCGCACCATCTCCCACGCGCCGCGCCGGGCGGCCGGGTCGAACCCGGTGGTGGGCTCGTCCAGGAAGAGCAGGTCGGGGTCCCCGGCTAGCCCGACCGCCACGTCGAGGCGTCGCTGCTGGCCTCCGGAGAGGCGCCGCACCCGCCGGCCCCGCTCCTCGGTGAGCCCGACCACCTGGAGCACCTCCTCGCGCGGCAGCGGGGCAGGGTAGAAGCCCCGGAACTGCTCGATCACCTCGTCCACGGTTAGGTAGGGCTCGATCCCCGTGGATTGCAACACTATGCCGACCCGGCGGCGGAGGGCGGGCTCGCGCCGCTCGGGGTCGTGGCCCAGGACAGAGACCTCGCCGGCGTCTCGTCGCCGATGGCCCTCGAGGATCTCGACGGTCGTGGTCTTCCCGGCGCCGTTGGGGCCCAGCAACGCGAAGACCTCGCCCCGCGCGACCTCGAGGTCCACGCCACGCACCGCCTCGAGGTTCCCGTAGGCCTTGCGGAGGCCCCGGACGAGGATCGCCGGCCCGCCCACGCCGCTACCTTACGGGTGGCGCCACGGCGAGGGCCGCCGAGAGCGACTCCTCGAGCAGCAGACTCACGAGGCCAGCTCTGCGCAGAACCCCGCGAAGGCCTCGACGTAGCGGTCGATGTCCTCCTCGGCGTGCTGGGCCGACAGGGTCCACTGCTCCTCGTCGCCGGGGGTCATGAAGATGCCGCGGTTCATCGCCCACGCCCACGCCGCCTCGAACAGCTCCGGCCGGGTCTCGAGGAAGTCGCGGTAGTCGGTGAGCGGCTCTCGACGGAAGGAGACGCAGCCCTTGCACCCGAGGTCGACCGCGTGCGCCGGGATCGCGTGCTCCTCGATCGCTGCGCGGCAGCCGGCGGCGAGCCGGGCCCCGAGCTCCGCGAAGCGGATGTAGGCGTCGTTCGTGAGCACTTCGGTGAGCGCCGCCAGTCCCGCCGCCGACGCCAGGGGGTTGCCGTTGAAGGTGCCCTGCTGCGCCGCGCCCTTGCCGATCATCTCCATGATCTCGGCCTTGCCCCCGAAGGCACCTGCCGGCACACCGCCGCCGATCGCCTTCGCGAAGCAAGCGAGGTCGGGCCGCACGCCGAACCGCTCGGCCGCGCCGCCCTCGGCGACGGTGGCGCCCGCCTTCACCTCGTCGAAGATCAGGATCACGCCGTGGCGGGTGCACAGATCGCGGACGGCCTCGAGGTAGCCGGGCTGGGGGAGCACGATCCCGATGTTCATCATGACGGGCTCCATGATCAGGCAGCCGATCTCCTCGCCGCGCTCGGCGAGGAGCGTCTCGAGGGCCCCGGCGTCGTTGAACGGCACGACGAGCGTGCGCTTCGCCATCTCCGGGGGGATGCCCTTCGACATCGGACGGTCGGGGGGCACGTCGCGCTCGCCGCCCATCAGGTCGGCGTTCGAGAGCACCGAGAACATCACGGTGTCGTGATGCCCGTGATAGGAGCCGGCGATCTTCACGATCGTGTCGCGCCCGCTCGCGGCCCGGGCGATCCGGATCGCGTCCATCGTGGACTCGGTGCCCGAGTTCGTCATCCGCACCTGGTCGAGCCGGAACCGGCGGCACAGCTCCTCGGCGAACCGCACGGTGTCCTCGGTGGTGACCGCGAAGTGCGTGCCGGTCCGCGCCGCGCGATCGATCGCCTCGACGACCTTCGGGTGCGCGTGTCCCACCGCCATCGTCCCGAACCCGTTGTGGAAGTCGCGGTACTCGGTGCCGTCCACGTCCCACACGCGGCTGCCCTTCCCGCGCGCGAGGTACACGGGGTAGGGGTCCGCCGCCTGGAAGGTGGACGCCACCCCCATCGGCATCGAGGCCAGCGCGCGCTGGTAGAGCTTCGCCGAGGCCCCGGTCCGATCGTGGAGCCGCTCGGTCTCGCGCTTGGCGATCTCCCGGGCCCTGGCGATGATCCGCTCGTCCATGACGCCTCCTATCGCAGATAGGCCGCCGCGGCCTCCCGGCCGCGCCGGCGCTGGAGGGCGACGCTTCCCAGGGCGAGGGCGACGCCGACCGCGAAGATGATCGTGCCCATCACGTTCACCTCGGGCGGGACCCCGAAGCGGCTGGCGCCGAACACCCACAGCGGGAAGGTCAGCGTACCGCCTGCGTTGAACAACGTGATCACGAAGTCGTCGATCGAGAGGGCGAAGGCCAGCACCGCGGCGGCGAGCACGCCGGGGAAGATCAGGGGGAAGGTCACCGTGCGGAACGCGGCCCACGGCGAGGCCCCGAGGTCCTTCGCAGCCTCCTCCCACTCCCGGTTGAACCCCTGGGTGCGCGCCTTCACTGTCACGACGACGAACGAGATGTTGAACATCACGTGGGCCAGGACCAGCGTCAGCAGCCCGCGCTGCGTCCCCATCGTGATGAACAGGGAGAGAAGCGAGGCACCGAGCACCACCTCTGGCGTGCCGAGCGGCAGGAAGATCAACAGGTTCGAGGTGGCCCGGCCGCGGAACCGGTAGCGGGTGAGGGCGAGCGCCATCGCGGTGCCGATCGCGGTCGCCACGACCGTGGCGATCGACGCGATGACGAGCGAGTTCTTGATCGCGAGCACGAGATCCTGCTGGTCGAGCAGGTTGCGGTAGTGGTCGAGGGTGAACCCCTGCCAGGTGAAGTTGAACCGCCCCTCGAGGTCGTTGAAGCCGAACACGATCATCACCACGATCGGCGTGAACAGGTACAGGATCACGAGCGACGTGAACGCTGGCAGCGCCCAGCCCCGCTTCTTCATCCCGTGAGCTCCTCCGTGCCGAGCGTCCTGGCGTAGAGCAGCACGCCCGTGAGGATCCCGGCGAGCAGGATGAACGAGAGCGCGGCGGCCTCGGGGAAGTCGTTGTTCACCAGGTACTCCGTCTGGATCACGTTCCCGATCATCGTGGTGCTCACGCCGCCGAGGATCTCGGCGTTGATGAAGTCCCCGACCGCGGGGATGAACGTGAGCAGCGACCCGGCGAACACGCCGGGGAGCGACATCGGGAGCGTGACGCGCAGGAACGCCTGCCGCCGGCTCGAGTACAGATCGCTCGCCGCGTCGAGCAGCGAGCGGTCCATCTTCTCGAGCGCCACGTACAGCGGTAGCACCATGAAAGGCAGGAAGTTGTAGACGAGCCCGCCGATAACCGCGACCGGCGTCGCCAGGAAGCGGAACCCCTCGCCGATCACCCCCCAATCTTTCAGCGTCCCGAGCAGGATCCCCGTGTCGGCGAGGACGAACTTCCACTCGAGCGTGCGGATGATGAACGAGACGAAGAACGGGAGGATAACGAGGAACAGCAGCGCGTTCTTCCAGCGGCCGCCGCGCATCGCTATCGTGTACGCGACCGGGTAGCCGACCGCGAGCAGGATCGTGGTGGCGATCAGCCCGTAAGAGAGCGAGCGCAGGAACTGCGTGTCGAACTTCGTCAGCACGTCGAGGTAGGTCTGGAACCGCCACGTGAGCTCGTAGCCGCGCTCGAGCGACCCCTCCTGGAGCGAGACCGAGAGCATCGAGACCATCGGGATCGCGAAGAACACGAGGAGCCAGACCCCGCCGGGCAGCAGCAGCCAGTACGGGGCCCGCTTCCCTCGCCGCGTCGCGGTCTCGACCGCCATCAGCCCTGCGTGACCGCCTGGAACAGCTCGTTCCAGGCCATCTCCTCCTCCTCGTCCAGCACCTTGTAGTTGTGGGTGTTGGCCACGGTGGCCTCGTCGGGGAAGACGAGCGGGCTCGTGGCAAGGGTGTCGAGGAGCTCCGCATCCTCCCCTTTCGCGGCGGCCGCGTCCTCCGCGATCAGCGCGGGCGCCTGGGAGACGGGCGACTCGTACCAGACCCACTCGGTGATGTTCGCGGCGATGCGCGGCTGGTACACGTAGTTCATGAACTCGTGCGCATCGGTGGGGTGCTCGGCGGTGGACGGGATGCACATGTTGTCGGTCCAGCGCATCGCGCCCTCCTCCGGGATGATGAAGCGCAGGTTCGGGTTGTCGAGCTGGAGCGCGAACACGTCGCCCGACCACGCCATCGAGACCCACAGGTCGCCGTTCGCGATCCCGTCGGAGTAGTCGTTGCCGTAGTAGCCGCGGACGATCCCCGCGTCGCGCTGCTCCAGGAGGCGCCGCTGGGCGCCCTCGACGTCGGCGACCGTGGCGGTCTCGGGCGCCACGCCCTGTGACAGCAGCACGAGCCCGAATGTGTCGCGCATCTCGCTGAACATCCCCACGTGCCCCTCGAAGGAGGGGTCGAAGAGATCCTCGACGCTCGTGAGCTCGCGGCCGGTGAGCTCGATGTCGTAGCCGATCCCGGTGATCCCGGCCGCCCACGGGATCGAGTGCATGTTGTCCGAGTCGTAGGAAGGGTCCTTGAACTTCGGGAAGGCGTTCGCCTCGAAGTTCGGCAGGCGCGAGTGGTCGAGCGACCGCAGGAACCCGAGGCGGACCATCTTCGCGACGAGCCAGTCGGTGATCACGATGATGTCGAACCCGACGGTGTCGTCGCGGGCGAGGCTCTCCCGGATCGTGCCGAAGAACTCCTCGTTGTCGTTGATCACCGTCTGGTACTCCATGTCGATCCCGGTGTCCTCGCTGAAGGACTGGAGCGTGGGGCTCGTGGGCCCGGCCTTGTCGATGTAGAGCGGCCAGTTCGCCATCACGAGCTCGTTCGCCAGGGGCGGCAGCTCCTCGGGCGAGGCGTCCGGGCCCGGCGACTCGCCGCTGCCGCCCTGGCCTCCGATCCCGCACGCGGCCAGGAACGCGCCCATCCCGAGCGCCATCGATCCTCTCCCGGCGCGTCGCAGGACCTCTCTGCGGGTGATCCGGTCGGTGAGTCCACGGAACGGCTGCGCCTCAGTCATCCTCATCTCCTTTCACGACGAAAGTGTGCTCCGGATGCCATGCCAGCACGATCTCGTCTCCGGCCGACGACGCGGCGTCGCCGGGGGAGCCGAGGTTCTGGGCGTACACCGTCATCTCCTCGCCGCCGCGGGTCCGAGCCGCGAACTGATGGCTCACGCCCACGTACGTGGCGATCGTGAGCCGGCCGTGGACCGTGTTGTGACCCGCGGGCGGGGCGATCTCGGCCGCGAGGATGCGGATCTTCTCGGGTCGTACGCCGATCCGGACCGCGGTCGCGCCGCCCGGCACGCGGCTCGCCGGGACCCGCACCTTCTCCCCCGAGGACAGGAGCGCGACGGCCACGTCGTCGTCTCGCGTCTCGATCGTGGCGTCGAGCAGGTTCGAGGCGCCGAGGAAGCCGGCGACGAAGGCGGTCGCCGGCTCCTCGTAGACCTCCTCGGGGGCGCCGATCTGCTCGATGCGCCCGGCCCGCATCACCGCGATGCGATCCGACATCGTCATCGCCTCCTCCTGGTCGTGGGTTACGTAGACGAACGTGATCCCGACCTCGCTCTGGATCCTCTTCAGCTCGAGCTGCATCTGCTTGCGCAGCTTCAGGTCGAGGGCGCCGAGTGGCTCGTCGAGGAGCAGCACCTGCGGGTGGTTCACGAGGGCCCTCGCCAGCGCGACGCGCTGCTGCTGGCCGCCGGAGAGCTGGACCTGCCGGCGTCCCTCGAACCCCGGTAGGTCCACGAGCTCGAGCATCTGGCCGACCCGCATGCGCACCTCGTCCTTGGGCGTCTTCCTCCGCCGCAGCCCGTAGGCGACGTTCTCGAACACGTCGAGGTGGGGGAAGAGCGCGTAGGACTGGAAGACGGTGTTCACGTCGCGCCTGTGCGGCGGCACGTGGGAGACGTCGCGGCCCCGCAGCTCGATCGTGCCCTCGTCGGGGTCCTCGAACCCGCCGAGCATGCGCAGCGTGGTGGTCTTTCCGCATCCCGATGGCCCGAGCAGGCTGAAGAACTCTCCGCGCTCGATCTCCACCGACACGCGGTCGACGGCGACCGTGTCCCCGAAGCGCTTCACCACCTCGCGCAGCCGTACATCGACCTCAGCCATGCGTTTCCTCCGACGGCAAGGCTAACTCCCCGGGTCGGTTCCCGCACCTTCTTCCCGGGCGGAAGGCCAGGCCGTCCCATGTGCGCGTCGGACCGGCAGGGAGATTGTGAAACAATTCACAATCTCCCGGCAGGTCCGCAGAAAGGGCCTCTGACCTGCGTAAATGCATCCCGCGTCGCTTTGACACCTCTCGCGGGCCGGTGGTAGAATCGCCGCGCTCATGAGCCTGCCACCGGACCACGACGGGTGGAGCGGTGTGGGTACTGGGTGGACCATCACCTCGACACTGATCGCGGGGATCCTCGTTGGGGGCGGCGTCGGCTTCCTGGTCGACCGGCTGGTCGGAACGCCCAGGGTCTTCGCGGCGATCGGGATCGTCGCGGGTTCGGTAGCTGGGATCTATGTCGTCTACCTGAGGTACGGCAGGAGTGATGGTGGGAACGATTGAGCCCGAGCGTGAGATGGTGCGTCGCATCCTTCCGTACGCGGTGCCCGCGCTGGGGGCGGCGATCGCCCTCGGCGCGGCTCTCGGTGGCCGGCCGGCCGGCTGGTCGGCGGGGGTCGGTGTCGTCGTGGTCGCCGTGAACTTCGTCGCCAGCGGCCTCTCTCTCGCATGGGCCGCCCGGATCTCCCCGACGGTCATGGTCGGCGTCGTGCTCGGTGGGTTCGTCGTCCGACTGGCCGCCATCGCCGGACTGATCGCCGCGCTGGACACGGTATCGTGGTTCGCGCCCGCCGCGTTCTTGATCTCGGTCGTGCCCACGACCCTCCTCCTGCTCGCCTACGAGGCGAGGCTGTTGTCGGGACGGATGCAAGCGGACCTGTGGGCGTTCCCCTCGGAGCGGAGTGAGGTCCGGCGGTGATGCCTCCCGTGCTCGCCCAGTTCCATCCTCCAACCACGAAGGACTTCGTCTGGCCATGCTGGGGTCCGTCGTTCGAGATCGGCGGCGTCACCTTCTGCATGAACTTCATCTTCTTCCTCGTGCTACTCACGGTCATCGCGTTCCTGCTGCTCTTCTTCCTGGCGTTCCGGCGCCCGAAGGTCGTGCCGGGGAAGCTCCAGAGCCTCATGGAGGTCGGGGTGCAGTTCGTGCGTGAGAACATCGCCGTCCCGATGATCGGCGCCGACGGAGACCGCTTCCTGCCGCTGCTCGTGACGCTCTTCTTCTTCATCTTCTTGGGGAACCTCCTCGAGGTCATCCCCGGTATCAACTTCTCGGCGAACAGCCGTATCGCCTTCCCGCTGGTCTTGGCTGCGATCGCGTGGGTGACGTACAACGCGGTCGGGGTCCGCAAGCACGGCTTCTTCGGGTACCTGAAACACGTGATGTTCCCGCCGGGCGCCCCGGGGTGGCTCAAGCCGTTGCTCGCCGTCATCGAGTTCTTCACGCAGATCGTGATCCGGCCGGTCACACTGTCCGTTCGTCTTGCCGCCAACTTCCTCGCCGGGCACTTCCTGCTGGCGGTTTTCTTCCTCGGGACGATCGCCCTGCTCCAGGGGGGGTTCACGATCATCTTCGGCCCGTTCGCGTTCGCGATCGCGATCGTGATGGTCGGATTCGAGATCTTCGTTGCGATCCTGCAAGCGTTCATCTTCGCCATCCTCACCGCGTCGTACATCGGCGGGGCGATGGCGGAGGAGCACTAGTCAAGGAGGTGTTCATGATGGGTTTGCTGGCACAGATCACTGGGGACCTGGAAGTGTTTCAGACCATCGGACGAGGGCTGGTCATCGGGCTGGCCGCCATCGGCCCCGGCATCGGTCTGGGGATCCTCATCGGGAAGTCCGTCGAGGCGATGGCCCGACAGCCGGAGTACGCAGGCCAGGTGCGGGCCACCATGTTCATCGGTATCGGCTTGATCGAGGCGCTTGCGCTGTTCGGCATCGCGTTCTCGTTCATCATCTAGGAGGAGCGTGTCGTGGGTGCACTCACAGCATTCGTGCTCGCTCAAGAGGAAGAGATCAACGAGGCGAAGGATCTCTACCCTCACGCGAACGAGCTCATCGTTGGCGCCATCGCGTTCGCGATCCTGTTCTTCTTCATCTGGAAGTGGGCCCTGCCACGTCTCAACCAGGTCCTGGAGCAGCGCCGCGTGAAGATCCAGGGGGACCTCGAGGGTGCGGAACAGGCGAAGTCCGAGGCGCAGAGGATCCTCGGGCGGTACGAGGAGCAGCTCAAGGACGCGCGAAGCGAGGCCGGCAAGATCATCGAGGAGTCGCGCAAGACGGCCGAGCAGATGCGCAAGGACCTGCTCGCGAAGGCCGAGGACGAGTCGCGGCAGGTCGTGGCCCGCGCGCAGGAGGAGATCCGGGCCGAGCGCGACCGCGCGTTCGAGCAGCTCCGGGCCCAGGTCGGGACCCTCTCGGTCGAGCTCGCGTCCAGGGTGCTCGGCGCGAATCTCGACGCGAAGGCACAGGAGCGGCTCGTGAACGAGTACATCGACGAGGTCGCCGGGATGGGCGGCAACGGGAACGGGAAGGGCTAGTTGACGAAGAGCGGCGAGATCCGGGGCTACGCGCAGGCCATCTTCTCGGTGGCGGAGGCCGAGGGCGTCACCGCCGACGTCGAGGACGAGGTGTTCCGGTTCGCGCGCACGGTCGAGCAGCAGGCCGACCTGCGCGAGGCGCTGACCGACATCGGGCTCCCGCCGGAGCGCAAGCGCGCCGTGATCACCGAGCTCCTGGGCGACAAGGCGACACCCGCCACGGTGAACATGCTCGAGCTCATCGTGGAGCAGGGACGGGCGCGCGAGCTCTCCGCGATCGCCGACGAGCTGGTGGCGCTGGCCGCCGAGCGTCGGAAGAAGGCGGTGGCCGAGGTCCGGACGGCCGTGCCGCTCGACCAGGTTCAGCGTGAGCGCCTGGCCGACGCGCTCGGGCGGGCCACCGGCAAGCAGATCGAGCTACGCGTGATCGTCGACGACAGCGTGCTGGGCGGCGTCTACGCGCGGGTCGGCGACCAGGTGTTCGACGGAACCGTGCGGCGCCGGCTCGATCTGGCGCGCGAGCGACTGAGCGAGGTGTGACCACATGGCCGAATTGACCATCAAGCCGGAAGAGATCGCGGAGGCGCTGCGCAGGCACGTCGAGTCCTTCAAGCCGGAGGTCCGCGAGGAGGAGGTCGGGCGCGTCGTCGAGACCGGCGACGGCATCGCGCGGGTGCGCGGGCTGCCGGGCGCGCTCGCGAACGAGCTCCTCGAGTTCACGGAGAGCGTGTTCGGCGTGGCGTTCAACCTCGAGCCCACGGAGATCGGCGTGGTGGTCTTCGGCGACGCCGAGTCGATCCAGGAGGGCGACCCGGTGAAGCGCACGGGCCGCATCCTCTCGATCCCCGTGGGCGACGGCCTCCTCGGGCGGGTCGTCGACCCGCTCGGCCGGCCGGTCGACGGGAAGGGCCCGGTCCAGAGCGACACGGAGCGCGCCCTCGAGCTCCAGGCTCCGTCGGTCGTGATGCGCCAGCCGGTGAGCGAGCCGCTCCAGACGGGCATCAAGGCGATCGACGGCATGATCCCGATCGGCCGCGGCCAGCGCGAGCTGATCATCGGGGATCGCCAGACCGGCAAGACCGCGATCGCGATCGACGCGATCGTCAACCAGCGCGAGAACTGGGCGAGCGGCGACCCGAAGAAGCAGGTGAAGTGCGTGTACGTCGCGATCGGGCAGAAGGCCTCGACGGTCGCCGAGGTGGTGGCCGCGCTCGAGGAGCACGGCGCGATGGAGTACACGGTCGTGGTGAACGCGCCGGGCTCGGTGCCGGCCGCGTTCAAGTACATCGCCCCGTACTCGGGCTCGGCGATCGGGCAGCACTGGATGTACAACGGCCAGCACGCGCTCGTCGTCTTCGACGACCTCTCGAAGCAGGCCGAGGCCTACCGGCAGGTCTCGCTGCTCCTGCGGCGCCCGGCCGGCCGCGAGGCCTACCCCGGCGACGTGTTCTACCTGCACTCACGGCTGCTCGAACGCTGCGCGAAGCTCTCCGACGAGCACGGCGGCGGCTCGCTCACCGGCCTGCCGATCGTGGAGACGAAGGGCGGCGACGTCTCCGCCTACATCCCCACGAACGTCATCTCGATCACCGACGGGCAGATCTACCTGGAGACCGACCTGTTCAACGCCGGCGTGCGGCCGGCGATCAACGTCGGCATCTCGGTCTCCCGCGTCGGCGGCGACGCGCAGATCAAGGCGATGAAGCAGGTGGCGGGGCGGCTTCGCATCGACCTTGCGCAGTTCCGCGAGCTCGAGGCGTTCGCCGAGTTCGGCTCCGAGCTCGACAAGGCCTCCCAGCAGCAGCTCGAGCGCGGGGCGCGCGTGGTCGAGATCCTCAAGCAGCTCCAGTACCGCCCGATGCCGGTCGAGCAGCAGGTCGTCTCGATCTGGGCGGTGACCAGCGGGGGCCTTGACCGTATCCCGGTGGAGGACGCCAAGCGCTTCGAGCAGGAGCTCCTGGCCTACGTCGAGACGCGCCACGGCGACGTGCTGGAGCACCTGCGCACCGAGGGCACCTTCCCCGATGAGATCGTCGAGAAGCTCCAGGCCGCGCTCGACGGCTTCGCCAAGACCTTCACGCCCACGGAAGGGCTCGCGACCGAGGCCGGCGTGATCGGCGGCGGCCCCATCGACGAGCTGAAGGAGGACGTCGGCTGGGACCGGATCGGCGAGGAGAGCCCGGGGGACGAGGAGTAGGCCGTGGGCGCCAAGCTCCGCCAGGTGCGACGCCGGATCCGCTCGGTCCAGTCCACGATGAAGATCACGCGGGCGATGGAGCTGATCGCCGCGTCGCGGATCGCCAAGGCCCAGCAGCGGGTGCTCGCGGCGCG